>Ga0308172_1001822_pt1 | contig 13007 bp, 9 predicted proteins | sample PhyGR2_FD_202134 | JGI IMG/M metagenome (GOLD analysis project Ga0308172, IMG submission 202134) | Phyllosphere microbial communities from UC Gill Tract Community Farm, Albany, California, United States - DLSLSG.R2 | ecosystem: Host-associated > Plants > Phyllosphere > Unclassified | place: USA...
CAGCACCATGCCGTAGGGCTTGTGGATCGCATCCAGGAACAGCTTCTGCTGGTCCGGCTCGTAACCCAGCTTGTCGATGCCCAGCTTGGCCGCGCTGCCGTCCAGGATACGCAGCACCACCTTCTCACCAAACAGCGTCGGCAAGGTGCTGACGCGGAAGTCGATCTGCTTGGTCTTGGACAGGTTCAGCTTGATGCGTCCGTCCTGCGGCACGCGCTTCTCAGCGATATCCAGCTGGGCCATCACCTTCAGGCGCGCAGCGATGCGCTGGTTCAACTTGACCGGCGCGCGCGCGACCATCTTCAGCAGGCCGTCGATGCGCAGGCGCACGCGGTAATCATCTTCGTAGGGCTCGAAGTGGATGTCCGAGGCGCCCTTGCGGATCGCGTCGACCAGCACCTTGTTGACGAACTTGACCACCGGGGTGTCGTCGCCCTTGGCGTCGACGCCGCTGTCGGTCGAGGCCATGTCCTCGTCACCGCCGGAGATATCGAGGTTGGCCATGCCCTCGTCGTCACCGCCGAGCGCGTCGCCCATGGTGTCGTGGCTGGCGTGCCATTGTTCCAACGTGCGACGGATCTGGTCTTCGTCAACCAGGATCGGTTCCACGACCAGGTTGGTGTGGAACTTGATTTCATCCAGCGAGTGAGTCGGGTTGCTGGTGCCGACGAACAGCCGGCCGCCGCGCTTGAACAGCGGCAGCACATTGTGCTTGCGCAGCAACTCCTCGCTGACCAGCGACATCGCATTCTGGCTGGCATCAAACGTGGACACGTCGTACAGCGGCATGCCGAACTCGACCGAGTTGGCTGCGGCCAGCTGTGCAGAACTGACGAGCTTATTCTGGGCGAACCAGGTCGGCAGCGGCTGCTTGGCGGCGGCTGCCTTGGCCATCGCGTCTCGAGCCGCAACTTCGTCCAGGGCGCCGTCTTGGACCAAGCGGCGGGCCAGGCCGGTGATGCCGACGAGGTTGGCGGAGGTTACGGCGTTCATGCGATTCCTTTAGAGGGCTAGGCGCCCCGCAGTTGGGGGCCACCTGTTCTACACAGTGTCAATATATTAACTCCGCAGCCCCGTGAAGGCATGGGAGGGCGCCCGGCGGCCGTCCTAGAACGGCTGGTCGCGATGCCAGCGCCACGCACTTTCGACGATGTCCCCCAGGGAACCCCAGCGGGGCTCCCATCCAAGCACCTGCTTCGCCTTTGCGCTCGACGCCACCAGCCGCGGAGGGTCGCCGGGCCGGCGCCCTACCACCTCGTAGGGCACGGGTCGCCCCACCACCGCAGTTGCTGCCGCGATCACTTCAAGGACTGAGTCGCCATACTCGCTGCCCAGGTTGAAATCGTGGGCACCGGGAGCGCGCTCCAGCAGCTCCATCGCCAGCCCGTGCGCACGCGCCAGGTCCTGAACATGCACGTAATCGCGGATGCAGGTGCCATCGGCAGTCGCGTAATCATTTCCGAACACCTTAAGCGGCGGCGCATGGCCACTGGCCGCCCTCAGTGCGTTCGGAATCAGATGAGTCTCGCACGCATGCGCCTCTCCTATTCCATGCTTGGCCAACGCCCCGGCAGCATTGAAATAGCGCAGCACCACCGAGGACAGACCATAAGCAGCCCAGGCATCCGCCAGCATCCGCTCCACCATCAGCTTGCTTGCACCGTAGGGGCTCATTGGATGCATCGGCTGCAGTTCGTCGATCAGCGCCGATGAAGGCTGCCCAAATACGGCCGCCGTGGACGAGAACACCATCCGTCCCACCTGCCGCCGCTGCATTTCCCGAAGAAGGTTCAGCGTGCCGGTGACGTTGTTCTGGTAGGTCGCCAACGGATCGGCCACCGACGCCGCCACAAGCGAGGTTGCGGCAAAGTGCATGACGACGTCATAGCAGCGCCCCTCGAATACCCGCGCCAGCGACGCAGGGTCCAGCAGGTCGGCCTGGATCAGCTCTCCCCATTTCACCGCTTCGCGGTGCCCCGTGGACAGATTGTCCAGCACTGTCACGGCATGGCCGCGCTCGGCCAGCCACTGCGACATGTGGCTGCCGATGTATCCGGCGCCTCCACAGACCAGGACATTCCACATTCGTCCACTCCTACATCTCATGGAAGACCACGAGGATCCAGCCATTCCCGCCCCGCGGCCTCCGCCTCCGGCACCGGAGGCGGGATCGGCGGTGGGCGGTTCTCACGCCTTGGCTTCTTCGTGGTACTCGTCGTCCACGTTGATGGACCACAAACGGCTCTTGTCCACCACACCGCTTAGAATCTGGTCGGCTGCTTCCTTGGCGGTCAGCATCGAATGATCCTGGTTGTTGTACCGGTGCATGCCATTGCGCCCCACCAGGAACAGATTCGGGACAGCATCCAGCGCAGTGCGCAATTCGTCGAAGCGTGCATACGCGTCTCCGAAGTAGCCCGGATAGGCCTTCGGCACCCGGATGACGACGGCATCCTGAGCTGTGGCGGCGGAGACCAGCCCGATCTGCAGCATCTCGCGCTGCGCCAACTGCTGGAGTTCGGCATCGGGCATCTTCCAGAGGTCATCGGTTTCCCGGCAGAAGAACTCCAGGCCCATCCACACCATGGATGCATCCTTCACCATGTACGGGCTCCAGTTGTTGAAGACCTGTACGCGGCCCACATTCACACCCGGCTCCTGGATGTAGATCCAGTTGTCGCCGAGCGCCCGCGGCAACTCCTTGGCGTGGTACAGCAGCCCCACCGTGATGAAGTCGCGATACTGCAGGCTATCGGCAATGGCGGCTATGTCTTCGCCCCAGCTCTGCCGCGACGCTGCCACCAGATCGCGCACAGGCATCGTGGACACTGCGTGCGTGCAATCCAGCTTGAAAGCCTCTCCGGAAGGCCCCTGCACCGTCACGCTGCTCACCTGGCCGTCTTCAATCGCCAAGCCAACCGCCTTGTGCTTCATCAGCAAGGTGCCGCCACGCGCCTGGAACACCTGGGCGGCGGTCTCCCACATTTCACCAGGGCCGTGCTTCGGATACAGGAAGTTCTCGATCAGCGACGTCTGCGCCACCTTGCCATTCAGCCCCAGCATGCCACGCATGGCGTGGAACACCGCCTTGGTGATGGACAGGCTCTTGATGCGCTGGGCGCCCCATTCGGCACTGATCTGGTTGCAGGGCACGCCCCACACTTTTTCGGTGTATTCCTTGAAGAACTGGCGGTACAGACGCTGGCCGAAACGATTGATCAGAAAGTCTTCCAAGCTCGTTTCAGGCTCGATCTTGCTAACCTGCGCGCGCACATAGCTGAAACCAAACAGGGCGGACTTGCCGATTCCGAGGTTGCGGAAGCTGTCGGCGTTCAACTTCAGCGGGTAAGAGAAGAAACGCCGATTGAAGTAGATGCGTGACAAGCGGTTGCGCACGAGCATGGCCGTCGGCTCACCACCTTCAGACACGGCGGCGCCAACAGGCAGCCCTTCCCGAGCCTGCCCTTGGTAGCGCAGGTTCAACGGCACATCGCCGGTGTGCTCGATGGGCATCAGATTTGCCCACCATTGCATCACCCAGTCCGACTTCGAGAAGAACCGGTGACCACCGATGTCGATACGGTTTCCATTGTGGTTCACCGTGCGCGAAATGCCACCCACACAGTCATCCGCTTCGAGCACCGTCACCGTGACATCAGGCTGGCCGACCAGTTCCAGCGCCGCCGTCAATCCTGCAGGACCTGCACCGATGATTACTACATGCTTGCTCATGCCACTTCCCCGATGGCCCGGTCACGAAGACGCGACCGGAAAAGAATCGATTTACGCAATATGAAGTTGAATGTGAAGGAGAACCCGACTGCTACCAGCCTGGCAATGCCCCCCGGCATGCCCAGCCACTCGATGCACAGCCACATCACTCCTTGCACGACCAACAGCCCCAGACAACCAATCAGAACGAAGATTGCCAGCTCGGCGGAAGCCGAACTGACTGCGCGCCGCGCGAACACCCAGCACACGCTGATGACGTAAGCCACGACGCTGCCGATGATGAAGCCTGCAGCGGCGGCGTAGTACCACCCCCCGAACCACCACGAGAGCAGATAGAACGTCGCCAAGTCAGCCGCCAATGCGACGGCAGACGCAGCCAGATAACCAATGCCTTCGCCGACCACGCCTCGTTCAGAGACATTTCCAAGCAGGGAATCACTCATGGCTCACGTCCTCCTCGCCCCGAACGGAAACCGAGCTCCACGAGTGGCGATCAATATGCGCTTGGCCTGAGGGATCTTCCCAATCGCTGCATTTGTACAGGTAGTAGTTGCCGAGAAGTTCGCCCGTTGCAGGATGGCGAGGCCCCCACACTCCCCTCACACCGTGCGGTTGCCGGAACGGCGACACGAAGTAGTCAGGTGGCGCAGTGTCCTTGTACGGGGTGCACATGTAGCGAAGACCGCCGTCACCGATCCAGCACGCATCAGGCGACCCATTGAGGGCATTCATCGTGTCACAGATCTCGCCCTGAACGTTGACCGGAGCAATCTGCAGCTGCCGCTGTATGCCGGCAAAGGAAGTGCCTCGATTGAATATCTGACCGGCCATCTGGAATATGTTGAAGTAGCTCGCACGCCCCAGTACGAGCCAAGGCCCTAGCGGCGATGGCTCGGCAGAATACCAGTACACAGTGGATTCTGACGGGACATGCTCCCCAAAAACATCCTGGCCTGCAGACGCCTCGACCACTCTTGTCCAAGGGCTCCGTGAATCCCAGACCAGCAACGAGCCTCCCATAGCAATCAGGGAAAGCAAGCTCAGTGCAGCACCAAGGCGTTTTCCTGCGCGCATATATAGCCAGCCAAATAGCGCTACCAGCGTGCCAGCAATCAGCGGGAAGCCCAATATCACTACATCCTGGCGAACGCGCTCAAGATTGCTGCCGAGCGCTTTGAATACCAGCCATGCACTGAACTGATAGCGGATCAACGCGACGGCGAGAATCGCAGCAAGTCCAATTAGGACAAAGCCCTTCATGGGCCGCCCGATCCTGGCAGAAATGTGAGGCCAAGCAATGGCCAAAGGGATCAGGCCAAGTACGGCCCACGGCAAGGTCGTGCGGGAAACGCTTGCGCCCGTCGCGACGATTGCCACCATTAACATAATTGCAACCCAGTCCCTCGACTGGCGTTGCGACTGATCCCAAAGCACCACCGGGACACCCGCCATCGCAAGCCAGTGAACCACCCATAGCACCCGCCAGAACTGAGCTCCAGCCGGCAATGCCAACTGAAGAACATCGGCCAGCAGCATGGACAGGGCGAGACCGACGGCAAATGCAAGCATGACCGCCCGGCACAGCCCGGCAAGAACGCTGTCCACCGGTACGCAACGCGACAGCCGGTACAACAGATAGAAGTCGGCGACGACGATGCACCAGTCGCGGACCTCCCAGTGGAAGAGGAATATATTGTCGCTAAACTGGAGAACCAATTCCATCCAGTCCGGATCAACGCGGGTAAACAGCCCCGCGAACGGCCCGACCTTGGCGAGACCCAGGATGCCGACAGGGACGACGGCAATAAGAGCCCACAGCCATCGCCGGTCTTGCATGACCAACCAGCACCAAGCAACGATCGTCGCTGCCAGCGCCTGAAGCGGGTGCAGCCCCCCGGCGATGCCCAGGACCATGATGGCCCAGAGGGTATTCCGACGGACCAGCAGGCCCAGCGCGACCAATGAGAGTGCTTCGGCAATGGGCCGTGCCGTGAGGAACGGCTCGGCATAAGCAAAAATACTGAAGGAGCCATACCCGGTAGGCATGACGATCAGCGAAAAGATGACCGCCCACTGCAGTTTGCCCGGAAAAAGAATCCGGACCAGATACCAGCTAGCGGCGTAGAAGCACAGCCGCGACAGCAAAGTCAACGCAAGGAATACATCGCCCGCAGGAAAATGCTGCAGCAGCGAGGCCAGCAACTGCGGGAAAATCGTGAAGTCTGCCTGGCTTCCTGCAACAAAGAAGAGGTCACGATTGAACACCTGCGGCGAGATTATCCTCAGCGCCTGCGCCAGATAAAGCGTCGCGTCATGACGGATACCGGTGTATGGCCTCAAATAAACAATGAGCGCCAATGCAAAGCACCATGGCGCCATCCTGCGCAGAGCGTTCATCCCATCCCCGCCTCATAAAAAAGCAAGCCCCGCATGGGAGCGGGGCTGCTTTGAACACAACAAGCTAGCTTGTTGAAGCCGCTGGAATTACTGGCAGCTGCCCGGACGGAACTTCGACGGAATGCTGCCGCTGCAGGTCCAGCCGACGGTGCCGGTGGCCGAAGCCAGAGACGCAGTCAGAGTGATGGTCTGATTATCGACATTGGCGCTGTCGATGCCCTGGGCGGTAGCGGTGATCTTGCTGCCATCCCAAGCAACGCTCTTGACATACTTGGAGGACTGGGCCTCAAAACCACTCCAGCTGGCGGCCGGCAGAGCGTTGTTCGAAGCAGCGTATTCGGCAACTGCAGTGCGCAGCGACGAAGCAGCCAGGATGACTTCCGACACCTTGGACTTCTTGGTGTAATCGGAATAAGCCGGCAGCGCGATGGCAGCCAAGATGGCGATGATCGCGACAACGATCATCAGTTCGATCAGGGTGAAGCCCTTCTGATTCTTCATGTGTACATCCCCAAGATTGGTGGTGGTTGAGTTCAGTGCGCCTGAATGGTCCGGCCGGTGGCCGGCTGAGCGGATCCTGCGCCCTGCGGGTGGATCAACGCAGGATGCGTGCCAACCCCGGCACGCCTCCCCCTGGATTTCCCCGGGGCCAATGATGGCAGCAAATTCTTGTATGTGAAGCCCCCTGGACAGGAAATGCGACGGACACGGCAATGTGACGCAGTGCGTCACCTTTGGGCGGAAGTCGGCACGATTCCACATTCCAGCCCCCTCCCGGCCTGCCCAGATGGCCGTGAACCGGCTAACATCGGCAGTCATGATGCCCGCCTGGGGATGGCGGGCCTTGGGGAGCCAACATGTCTGTCAGTCGCAGTGCGATCAAGAAAGAGCCCGTGGCGCGTAGCACCATGGAGCTGCAGCCGTTTGTCTGGGAGGGGACCGACAAGCGGGGCGTGAAGATGAAAGGGGAGCAGTTGGCGAAGAACGCCAACCTGCTGCGCGCCGAACTGCGCCGTCAGGGAATCAATCCCGGACAGGTTAAGGTCAAGCCGAAGCCGTTGTTCGGCGCTGCCGGCAAGCGGATCACCCCCAAGGACATCGCCTTCTTCAGCCGCCAGATGGCGACCATGATGAAATCGGGCGTCCCGATCGTCTCGTCTTTGGAGATCATCGGCAGCGGGCACAAGAACCCGCGGATGAAGAAGATGGTCGACGGCATCCGCACCGACATCGAAGGCGGCTCATCCCTGAATGAGGCGATCAGCAAGTATCCGGTGCAGTTCGATGAGCTTTACCGCAACCTTGTTCGTGCCGGCGAAAGCGCGGGCGTGCTGGAAACCGTGCTCGATACGATTGCCTCGTATAAGGAGAACATCGAAGAATTGAAGGGCAAGATCAAGAAGGCGCTCTTTTACCCAGCCATGATCATCGCGGTAGCCTTCCTGGTCAGTACCATCCTCCTCGTCTGGGTCGTCCCACAGTTTGAGGAAGTGTTCAAAAGCTTCGGCGCTGACCTGCCAGCGTTCACCAAGTTCGTGGTGGGCCTGTCCCGGTTCATGGTCAGCTGGTGGCTGCCCATCCTCATCGTGATTATCGCGGCCATTGTCGGCACGATCATGGCGTACAAACGATCCCCGAAGATGCAGCACGGCCTGGATCGAGCGATCCTGAAGGTACCGGTGATCGGCCAGATCATGCACAACAGCGCCATCGCCCGGTTTGCCCGTACCACCGCCGTCACCTTCAAGGCCGGCGTACCACTGGTCGAGGCACTGGGCATTGTGGCCGGCGCTACGGGCAACAAGGTCTACGAGGAAGCAGTACAGCGCATGCGCGATGACGTATCTGTAGGCTACCCCGTCAACATGGCCATGAAACAGACCAATCTCTTCCCGCACATGGTCATCCAGATGACCGGCATCGGTGAAGAAGCGGGTGCTCTGGATGCCATGCTGTTCAAGGTTGCCGAATATTATGAGCAGGAAGTCAACAATGCCGTGGATGCCCTGAGCAGCTTGATGGAGCCAATGATCATGGTGTTCATTGGTACCATTGTTGGCGGCTTGGTCATCGCAATGTACCTGCCCATCTTCAAACTCGGCGCCGTCGTCGGCTAAAGGTAACAATGGCATTTCTCGACCAGCATCCCGGCCTCGGCTACCCCGCCGCGGCCGCCCTGGGGCTGCTACTGGGCAGTTTCCTCAACGTGGTCATCCTGCGCCTGCCCAAGCGGATGATGTGGGAGTGGAAGCGCGAGGCGCGCGAGGTCCTGGAGCAGCCGGACATCTACGACCCGCCACCACCCGGCATCGTGGTCGAGCCGTCGCACTGCCCGCACTGCAAGCACAAGCTGTCCTGGTACGAGAACATCCCCCTGTTCAGCTGGATCGTCCAGGGCGGCAAGTGCCGCCACTGCAAGGCGCCCATCTCCATCCAGTACCCGCTGGTGGAAGCGCTGACCGCGGTGATGGTGCTGGGCTGCGTCTGGCAGTTCGGCTTCGGCTGGCAGGGTTTCGGCGCGATCGTGCTGACCTGCTTCCTGATCGCCCTGTCCGGTATCGACCTGCGCACGCAGTACCTGCCGGACCAGATCACCCTGCCGCTGATGTGGCTGGGCCTGGTCGGGAGCATGGACAATCTGTACATGCCGGCCAAACCGGCCCTGATCGGTGCCGCGGCGGGCTTCCTTGTGCTGTGGATCGTGGCCAAGGCGTACAAGCTGGTGACCAACCGCGACGGCATGGGGGGCGGCGACGCCAAGCTGCTTGCTGCGCTGGGCGCCTGGTGCGGGCTGAAGGGCATCCTGCCCATCATCCTGCTGTCGTCGGTGCTGGGCGCCGTCATCGGCTCGATCTGGCTTTACACCCGCGGCCGCGACAAGGCCACGCCGATTCCGTTCGGCCCTTACCTGGCGCTGGCTGGCTGGGTGTATTTCATGTGGGGCGAGCCGGTGGTGAACCAGTACCTGGCCATGAGCGGTCTGCGCTGACGCTGCCGCCATGAGCCGTTATGTGGTCGGCCTGACCGGCGGCATCGCTGCCGGCAAGAGCGAGGTGACCCGGCGCTTCGAGGCGCTGGGGATCGTGGTGGCCGATGCGGACCTGGCCGCGCGCGCCGTGGTTGCGGCCGGCAGCCCGACCCTCGCCACCATCGCCGAACGCTTCGGCGCGGAGATGCTGCTGGCCGATGGCAGCCTGGACCGGGCCCGCCTGCGGGCCCATGTATTCGCGGACCCTGGCGAACGGATCGCCCTGGAGGCGATCACCCATCCGGCCATCCGCCGGTTGATGCAGCAGCAATGCGAGCAGGCCGCCAGCCCCTACGCGCTGGCGGCGATTCCGCTGTTGACCGAGGTCGGCGGCCGCCAGGCGTACCCCTGGCTGGACCGGATCCTGCTGGTCGATGCGCCCGAGGCCGTGCAGCATGCGCGGCTGATGCAGCGCGACGGCATCGATGCTGCATTGGCGGACCGGATGATTGCCGCCCAGGCCAGCCGTGCACAGCGCCAGGCCCTTGCCGATGACGTGGTGGTCAACGACGGCCACCCCGATGACCTGCAGGCGCAGGTGGAAGCGCTGCACGCGCGGTACCTGCAGCTCGCCTCGACCTGAGACGCCGGCAGCCGCCTCGCTGTAACCACGCAGACACACACCATCTTCTCACGCGCCCCGCTATGGTCCTGCGCCTGTATTGCCCCTGCCTGTGAGATCGACCGTGCCCACCGCCTCCCTACGTTCCTACACCGCCCGCGTGGTGGTGACCCTGGCGCTGGTCGCCCTCGGCCTGCTGCTGTGGAAGCTGTCGCAACTGGTCCTGCTGATCTTCGGGGCGGTGGTGGTGGCGGCACTGCTGCGGACGATTGTTGGCCTGGTGCGACGCTACACACCCCTCTCGGAGGGCTGGTCACTGGGCTTGACCGTGCTGCTGCTGGTGGCGCTGTTCATAGCGGCCATGTGGTTGTTCGGTTCGCAGCTGGGGGCGCAGATGGCGACGCTGCGGCAGACGTTGCCAGCCGCCTGGGAGAATTTCCAGACCTGGCTGGCGGACAGTCCGGTCGGCCCCACCGTGCACGAGCTGACCCAGAACGCGCAGTCGAGCGTCTCGACAATGGCGGCCCGCGCCGGGTCGCTGGCGATGTCGGCCACCGGCGGCGTCGCGGACCTGTTCCTGGTGCTGATCGGCGGCATCTATCTGGCGGCGCAACCGGATCTGTACCGCACGGGCCTGCTGAAGCTGCTGCCCACGCGCCAGCGCCCGGCGGTGGAGGACGCGTTTCATGCCAGTGGCAATGCGCTGAAGGCCTGGCTGGGCGGGCAGTTGCTGGCCATGGCGGTGGTCGGGCTGCTGACCGGGCTGGGGCTGTGGGCGCTGGGCGTGCCGGTCGCGTTCGGGCTGGGCATCATCACCGCGCTGCTGGACTTCGTGCCGATCGTCGGCCCGATCCTGGCGGCGGTACCGGCCATCCTGCTGGCGTTTACGGTCAGTCCGGAAATCGCCCTGGCCACGGTGGCGCTGTTCGTGGTCGTACAGCAGGTGGAGGGGCATCTGCTGCAGCCGCTCATCCAGCAGCGTGCGGTTGACCTGCCCCCTGCCCTGCTGCTGTTCTCGCTGTTCGGCATCGGCGCGCTGCTGGGCCCGGCCGGGATACTGCTGGCCGCACCACTGACCGTGTTGCTGTTCGTGCTGGTCAAGCGCCTGTATGTGGTGGAGACGCTGGGCACGCCGACACCCATTCCCGGCGGGTCTGCTTCAAGCAAAGCAGCTGACACGTCGCAGGCGTAGCGCCCGAGCCGATGCTCGGGCGGCGGCGCAGCCGCAAAAGCAGCCGAGCGTGGGCTCGGCTCTACAGTGGAGGCCCTTCAGCCGTAAAGGCAGCCGAGCATGGGCTCGGCTCTACATTACTGCAGCGTTGCCGCACCGCGCATGCGCTCGGCCTGCAGTTGTTGCTGCACATGACGGGTCAGCTCGCGTGCGGCCACCATCAGCCCCTCCATCGTCTCCGGCGGCACGGCCTGCAGTGGACCACCATGCGTGCGCGCGATGTGCGCGGCATGCATCAGCCGGGTCAGCGTGCTGATACCGGACACGGTGCGCCTGAGACCGGCGACCGTACTGCTCTGCTGGTCGGTCAGTCCGGCACGCGTCGCCGCGTGGTCGGTGGCATCGTTGGCTTCCATCCTCTCCTGCAGGATGGACATCAGGTCACCGGGATCCTTCAGCACGGCTTCGATGCGTGCAGCGACATCGGCGGAAAGCACGTCGATGGAATCGCCGACCAGCTGGTGCAGGTTGGGGTAACGGGTACGGTGTGACATGGCCAGATTCCTCGCAGATGACAGCGCATCTGGCCATCCGCGCCGGCGGATGTCAGGAGGCAAATGCGTCACAGCAGTCCGTAGCGCGGGAAAGCACAGTGGCACGTCGACAGAAGCCGAGGTCATGAATGCCAGTTACGACAATGGATCCATGCAATGCATGGGTGGGATCAATCGTGCGGACCAACGGTCCGCACCCACCATTCTTGCGGCGCCGCACCCACCATTCTTGCCGGTCCGCACCCACCATTCACCCCGCGCCGCACCCACCGCAGCGAGGTGGCGTCAGAGCGGCTTCGGCGAGAACGTCAGCGTCGCGATCACACCGCGATCGCCACCGGGGCGCACGCTCACCTGCCACCCGTACAGATCACACAGGCGGCTGACGATCGACAGGCCGATGCCACCGCCCTGCGAGTGGCCGGCATGGGTGCCGCGATAACCGCGCTGAAACAGCTTGGCGGCATCTTCTTCGCTCAGTCCGGGGCCACTGTCAGTCACCGACACCGCATTGCTGCTGACGTGGACGCGCACGCTGCCATCCTGCGAATACTTCACGGCATTGCCGATGAGGTTGCCCAGCGCCACCGACAAGGCCGCTTCCGGTGCATCGATCACCAAGCCGCGCTCGCCTTCCAGCACCAGCTCCAGCGGCTTCCCGCCGAGCTGCGCGCGATGCGCATCCAGCAGCTGCTCGGCCACCCGTGCCACATTGCTGGTGCCCTGCCCGCGCTCGTTGCGCGACAGCAGCAGCAAGGCGCCGATCAGATCGCTGCACTGCTGTTCGGCACGCTGGATGCGCTGCAGGCGCTGCAGCACCTTCTCGTCCAGGCCGGGACGGGTCAGCAGCAGCTCGGTCGCGCCGCGGATCACCGCCAGTGGCGTGCGCAGTTCGTGGCTGACGTCGGCATTGAACTCACGGTCGCGCTGCACGACTTCGGTCAGGCGCGAGGAATAGTCATCGAGCGCCTGCGCGAGCTGGCCCACTTCGTCGTCGGGGAAACGTGGCGCCAGCGGCTCGGGATCACTGGTGCCGCCGCGGTAGGCACGCAGCCGTGCGGCCAGGTCGGACACCGGCTTCATCACCTTCGACGCCGACCACCAGCCCAGCACCAGCGACAGTAGGCTGAACACCAGCACCGACAGCACCAGCGCGCGGTTGAGCTGCTGCCCGCCGCGCACGCTGTCGGTCATGTCATAAGCGAGGAAGAACCAGGCGTCGTCCGCCTTGCGCACGGCCAGCTTGTAGGCATACGGCTGGTTCTGTTCGTCGATGCCGCTGAGGTTGTAATTGCCATTGGGCAACGCCGCCCAGTCCGGCTGGTTTTCGCGCACGCGGTCGAACTTGTCGCTCGAATACGCGTACGCCCGGATCTGCTGCACCGGCACTTCGGGGTTGCGTCCGGGGTGCTCGTAAAAGCGCCTTGCGTACTCGTTGATGTTGCGGTTCATCACGTCTTCCACCAGCTGGTTTTCCACGCGCATGCGGGCCCAGTTGGTGGCGAACGCGAACAGTGTCGTCAGGCAGAAGCCCAACAACACGAACGAGACGATGATGCGACT
>Ga0308172_1001827_pt1 | contig 12972 bp, 12 predicted proteins | sample PhyGR2_FD_202134 | JGI IMG/M metagenome (GOLD analysis project Ga0308172, IMG submission 202134) | Phyllosphere microbial communities from UC Gill Tract Community Farm, Albany, California, United States - DLSLSG.R2 | ecosystem: Host-associated > Plants > Phyllosphere > Unclassified | place: USA...
GCTCGCGGATGTAGCCGTGGCCACCGAAGCACTGCAGGGCGTTGTAGGTGTTCTCGATGCCCCATTCGGTCTGGCAGGCCTTGGAGATCGGGGTGAGGAAGCTGACCAGGGTGTCGGCGCGCTCACGCTCGGCGGCGTCGCCGGCGCTGTGTGCCACGTCGATGAGGGTGGCTGCGTGCAGGGCCAGCAGGCGGCTGCCTTCGACCAGCGACTTGATGGTCAGCAGCATGCGGCGCACGTCCGGGTGGACCAGGATCGGGTCGGCGGCCTTTTCCGGGAACTTGGCGCCGCTCAGGGCGCGCGACTGCAGGCGCTCGCGGCTGTACTTCAGCGCGTTCTGGTAGGCACGCTCGGACAGGCCGATGCCCTGCAGGCCGACGCCCAGGCGTGCGGTGTTCATCATGGTGAACATCGCCTGCAGGCCCTTGTGCGGCTGGCCGACCAGGTAGCCCTGCGCACCGTCGAAGTTCATCACGCAGGTGACCGAACCCTTGATGCCCATCTTGTGCTCGATCGAGCCGCAGCGCAGTGCGTTGCGCTCGCCGACGTTGCCGTCGCGGTCGACCTTGAACTTGGGGGTGACGAACAGCGAGATGCCCTTGGCGCCCGGCGGGGCGTCGGGCAGCTTGGCCAGCACCAGGTGCACGATGTTCCCGGTCAGGTCGTGCTCGCCGGCGGTGATGAAGATCTTGGTGCCGGTGATCGCGTAGCTGCCGTCGGCGTTCGGCTCGGCCTTGGTCTTCAGCAGGCCCAGGTCGGTACCGCAATGCGGTTCGGTCAGGCACATGGTGCCGGTCCAGCGGCCTTCGATCAGCGGCTTGAGGAAGGCGTCGTGCTGCCACGCCTCGCCGTGCTGCTTCAGGGCCTCGATGGCGCCGTGGGAGAGCAGCGGGAAGTTGCCCCAGGCCAGGTTGGCCGCGTTGATCATTTCGTTCAGCGGCACGCCCAGGGTGTGCGGCAGGCCCTGGCCACCCAGTTCCGGTGCGGCGGTCAGGCCGGTCCAGCCGCCATCGACGAACTGGTCGTAGGCCTGCTTGAAGCCGGGCGGGGTGGTCACTTCACCGGTGGCCTGGTCGAGCACGCAGCCGATTTCGTCGCCCACGCTGTTGAGCGGGGCCAGCACGCTGGCACTGAAGCGGCCGGCTTCTTCCAGCACGGCATCGACCACGTCGGCGGTGGCGTCGGTGAAGCCCAGGCGGGCGAACAGCGGTTCCACCTTGAGCACGTCGTGCAGGGCGAAACGGAGGTCGGAAAGCGGGGCGGTGTAGCTGCTCATCGGTGACGTCTCGATCAGGACAAAAGGGCGCGGCAGGCGATGCCGCGGCGAAAGGGGGATCTCAGCGCAGCACGCCGGGCAGGCCGGGGGCCTGGTTGAGGGTGCTGCGGCCGCTGATGTCGAAGCTGCGCTGCTTCTTTTCCTGCGGCGTGGCGGCCACCGTGCCCTTCAGCCCATAGGCCAGGGTGCGGTTGCCGGCCAGGGCGTCGGCCACCACCAGGCGCGCGCCGGAGCTGGGCACCAGGTCGAGGTTGATGACGTCGGCCGAGGTGCCGCCGATGGAGATGGCCGGCTTGGCCTGCAGGGTGCCTGCTTCGGTGTCGCCGACGGTCAGGGTCAGCGACACATCGTCGAAGGTCATGGGCATCGAGCTGTAGTTCTGCAGGCGCAGGGCGACGGTCCAGTTGCCGTCGGCGCGCACGGTGAGCTGCTGCAGGCTGGCCGCCGGTTCCGAAACACGCTTGACGATGCCATCGCTGCAAGCAGCCAGGGCCAGGGTGCACAGGACGATCAAGGCGAAACGGAAACGGTGGAGCATGGGCGCAGGTCCTTTGTAGGGGGTGCGTGGGATAAGCATACTACGGCGTATGGTGGAATGGATCGCCCATGGCGACCCGTCGCAGAGGGTAGCGCGTGAGCATGACCGGCAGGCGTGCGCAGGACGCTGCCAAGGGCGCGCCCGGGATGCTTGGAAGGGTTGGGGTTCAGTCGGCTGGCGTGGGCGCGGGATCGCGCAGCGGGGCCATCACCCGCAGGGGCGCCAGGTCGTACCCCATCGCTTCGGCTTTGGCCTTGAGCTGCTCGAACAGGGCGCGGTCCATGTCGGGCAGGCGCGAGAGGATCCACAGGTATCGGCGGTCGGGTTCGCCGACCACGGCCCACTGGTAGTCCGGGTCCAGCGCGATCACCCAGTAGTCGGCCCAGACCAGCGGCACCCAGCTCAGCCAGTCGGGGGCGAAGCGCACCTGCAGCTGGCCGGGCCGGCCTTCCACCGGGCGTGCCACGCCATCGGCGGCGATGCGCTCTCCGCTCTGCACGCGGCAGGCGTTGCTGACGCTGATACGGCCGTCGCGGCGCAGGCTGTACGTCGCCGTGATATCGCCGACGCACTTTTTCTGGAAGGAGACGGGGAGATGTGCGATCTCATGCCACTGGCCGGCATAGCGATCGATATCCAGCGCCTCGACCGACCGCACGTTGGCGGCGCCGGCGTGGGCGGCGGCGATCAGCAGGCAGGGCAGCAGCGCGTGGCGCAGTCGCATGGGACGTCTCCGGTCGAGACGTCGAGAGTAGGCGACTGGACGCTGGACCGGGCGTGAAAACCATCGTTCAGGTTCCAGCGGTCGCGCGAAGCGGCAAAAAAAAAGACCTGCATTTCTGCAGGTCTTCAAACTGGTGGCCGAGGACGGAATCGAACCGCCGACACGGGGATTTTCAATCCCCTGCTCTACCAACTGAGCTACTCGGCCAGTCTGGTTGGCCAACCGCGCGAACGCAGTGGCCGGAAAAAAAAGACCTGCATTTCTGCAGGCCTTCGAAAGTGGTGGCCGAGGACGGAATCGAACCGCCGACACGGGGATTTTCAATCCCCTGCTCTACCAACTGAGCTACTCGGCCACTTGTTTCGTTGCAGCGAGGTCGCTGCCAAGGACGCGCATATTACGGAGGTCGACCGAGTTCGGCAAGCGTTTTGGCAAAAAACCTTCACATTGCCGTCTGCGCGCGCGCAAGTGCTTGATCCTCGGTGCTCAGCAGGCGGCCGCAGTGGGTAGCGCGGGGCCGCGCCCCGCGAGCGCGCAGCGCGGCGCCGTTGGCATTTCGCCGGGCATGGCCCTGCGCTACCTGTACAGGCCAATGCGACTCACGGCGCGAAACGTACCTGCCGTGGGTCGCTGACGCTGATCTGCGTCTGGTAGTAGTACTTGCCGCTGGGCTGGCCGTTGCCGTCGATGAAATCGATGCGGACCTGGCGCGCGGTGCCACGCACCAGCAGGCGGCGGTTCTGCAGGTGGTCCAGCTTCAGGCCCAGCGCGCTTTCCAGCCCCGGCCGCAGGGCCGAGTCCAGGTTGAGGGTGATGTTCAGCGGGTGCCGGTAGTCGCGTTCGCTGTTGAGGTAGATGCGGCCATCGTCGCTGCCAATGGCCTGCACGGTCATGGCGAAGATGCCGGAAATGCCGCGTGCCGGATCGTCCTGTGCGGCGCGCACGGCTTCGTAGTTGCCGATGTAGCCGGGCATCGGCGGCGGCGCAGCGGCCAGGCGGTGGGCACAGCCGGTCGTGAGCAGCAGCGGGGCCAGCAGTGCGGCCAGCAGGGTGGGACGGGACATGGCGCTTCCTTGTGCGTCGGTGATGTGCCGATTCTGGCCGCGCGAGCGTTGCAGCTACAAGCGCACTGTCCATCCCTCCCGCCGATGGGTCATGCTGCACGCTTGTTGCATCGACCAGGGAAGGACATGCCGAAGACCGCCGACGTTCATGCCATCGACTGGGCAACGCTGCAGGGTGCCTACGGCAACGCGTCTGAAGCGGGCGCACTGCTGGCATCGATGATGGACCCGCAGCACCAGCAGGACTGGAACGACATCTGGTCGCACCTGTGCCACCAGGGCACGGTCTATTCGGCCAGCCACGCGGCGTTGCCGGTGCTGCTGTCGATCGCGCGGCAGACCGGGCGCAGCGACCGTGATGACGCACTGCTGCTGGCCGGCGCCATCGTTGCCGGCTCGGACGTGGGCGATCCCGGGCTTGTGCCGCATGGCGATGTCATCCAGGCGTTGCGCAGCAAGGTGAACAAGCGCCTGAAAGGCACCGGCAAGGATGCGGTGCCGCTGTCCGACGATGGTCACGGTGAACGTGGCTGGCTGCGCCAGGCCTGGCTGGGCCTGAGTGGCGAGAAGGCCTGGTCGCAGCACCTGGACCGGCTTGCCGAAGGCGAGATCGTAGGCGAGTGCGTGGCCTGTTCGGCGGATCTGTACTGCACGCTGGATGCGGAAGCGCCGTACGTGTGCCATGAGGATCCGGTGTTCGGCGCGCCGGCGGCGACGACTGCACTGCTGCCCGGCGAACCGGTGGGCGTGGCCGAGCAATGGCTGATGCACCAGGTGCGCGACGATGGCGACCAGCGCGCCGAGCAGTTGCTGGGGCTGGCGTTCGGTCATTCCACCTGCAGCGCCTGCGGGCATCCGTTCGCCGTGCGCGAATGCGTGCAGGCCTGAACCTCACGTCACCCTGCACGCGGTGCTCGCGGCGGCCTGACCCGCGCATCACCGGCGCGCGTCTAGCGTGCGTTGACCGGGCCGGCCTGTTGCCGGCCGGAGCGCCCCCATGAACGACAAGCAGAACCCCAACCAGCAGCAGGCCCGCGAGGGTGCCCAGGAAAGCCGCCAGGATCGCCGGCAGGATGAGGTGGCGAAGCAGCGACCGGGCCAGGACGACCAGCAGGTGCATGACGCGCATTCGCGCCGGCCGCAGCGCAAGGATGGAAGCCAGGACCCGGCCTGAGCGCGCCGGTGGCCGCTGGCGCCCGGCCTATGGCTGCGCCAGCAGTGCCGACACTTCGCGGATGCGCAGGTCGAGAAAGCGTGCGTCGCGTGCGGAGATGAGGCTCGAACGAACGTACGCTTCGTAGTTCTCCCCGGCGCATCCGGCCCCCGACAGGCAGACGGACGCCATCAGCGGTGAGCCGCTGCTGCAGTCATACCCCATGCGGCAGCCGACGATGCTCCACGCATGGCCCGAAATCGGATCGGAAGAGAGGTCCGCGTACCGGCCCGTGGCGCTGACGCCTGTGGGGTACGCCACCAGGTCGCCAAGCCGGAACACGGCGGCCGGGTCTTTCGATCTGGCAACATCGTCCATCAGGCGCGTGTAGGCGGCCGCGTCCGGTTTCTCACCGTTGAGCAAGAGCAGCCGGACCTGGGCGGCGAGGTCGCCGCGGGTGGCTGCAGACTCAAGCCAGGCGCGGATGGCCTCGATCGGGATGATCTGGCCGCCGTCGACCTTCGCGCACAACGCCGCGGTGGAACGGGCAGTGCGCATCATTTCTGCCGTCTCCTCCGGGTACCGGCTGTGGCGGGCCATGACTTCGTAGCCCGGCAGGTAGTTTTCTGGTGCGATGTTGGCCGCGAAGCAGCGCTCGTAGAGTTCAGCCAGTTCACGCTGGGAAACCGCGTCCCCTGACTGCGCCCGTGCCTTGAGATCGCCGAACGCGAATGCCTGCGGGCGCGGCGGAGCGGCTGGCGCAGGGCCGGCAGCGTGCAGGCCTGGCGCGGCGGGCGCTTTCAGGGAGGCGTGGTCCGCAGCGGGCGGGTCACCGGCGGCGGTGCTGTGGTCACGGCCGTCGCCCGACCAGATGCCGTAGGCCCCGATGGCCAGAAGGACAATCGCAGCAATCAGCGTCCGTGCGTTTTTCCCGATCACCCGCGTGTCCTCGTGGCCGATTCCGTTGCCAACCGTGCAACAAAAAAGGCCGGAAGCCCTGCTGTTTCAGGACTTCCGGCCTTCTGCGTGCGTTGCCGCACTGAATAGTGGTGGAGCCAAGGAGGATCGAACTCCTGACCTCGTCATTGCGAACGACGCGCTCTCCCAGCTGAGCTATGGCCCCACGGCTGGGATCCAGTGTAGCGCCGCCCGCCGGGCTTGCCAAGCGGCGGCCCGGGGACGGCGGCTGACGGGGATCGGTGGCCGTCCCCAGCCGCTTCAACCCATGGCTTGGCGCAGCAGGGCGCCGGCGCGCTGTACCGCCACGCCGGTGGAAGCGGCGACCCCCTGCAGGTGGATGCAGGCGTGGATCATCCCGGGCAGGCGCTCGAGCGTGCAGTCGATGCCCGCGGCCTGCAGGCGCTGCGCGTACTGTTCGGCCTCATCCCGCAGCGGATCATGCTCGCAGCTGAGCACCGAGGCCGGCGACAGTCCGCGCAGATCGCTGGCGAGGGCTGGCGAGGCCAGTACGGGCGGCGGGTCCATGGCCCCCAGATAAGCCTGCCAGCAGCGCTGCATCAGTTCGGCGCTGAGGTAGTAGCCACTGGCGTAGTCGCGGTAGGAGGCGCTCCCCATGCAGGCATCAAGCGCCGGGTACAGAAGCAGCTGGTGGCGCGGCTGCGGCAACCCGAGATCGCGCAGCAGCAGGCAGCAGGCAGCTGCGAGGTTGCCACCGGCGCTGTCGCCACCGATGGCCAGGCGCTGCGGATCCAGGCCCATTTGCACGGCGTTGGCCTGCAGCCATTGCCAGGCATCGGCGACGTCGTGCAGCGGCACGGGGAACGGGTGTTCCGGTGCCAGCCGGTAGCCGACAGCGACGATCACGCAGCCACTGGCATTGGCCAGTGCGCGGCAGGGGTTGTCATAGACCGCCAGCGAACACTGGAACCAGCCGCCGCCGTGGGCGAACAGCAGCGCCGGCAGCGGTCCCGTTGGCAGTCCTTCCGGCGTGTAGACACGCACCTGCAGTGGATGTCCGTCGCGTGCGGTCAGCGTGTGCTCGATCACGCGCGCAACGGCCTGCGGCGCGCCCTGCAGCTGCGGCAGTGCCTCCTCGCTGATCACGCGCAGTTGTCGCAGATCCTCCGGCAGCGGATGGGCGGCGATCGTATCGACGAACGTCTGGAGCGCCGGTTCAAGCTGCATGTCGTACCTCCTGCAGGAACGGCAGCAGCTGGGCCAGGAAGGCCTGCGGTGCTTCCTCCATGATGAAGTGGCCGCAGCCAGGCACCACGCTGCCACGTACGTCATCGGCATGTGGCTGCAAGGTCAGCATCGGCGCATCGCCGGTGGCATGCTCGGCGCCGATCGCCAGTACGGGCATCGGCAGGCGCTGCCGCGCGCGGAGCTTGTTCTGGCGGATCGTTTCCGGAATCGCGCGGTACCAGGCGAAGCCGGCGCGCAATGCACCGGGGCGGCTGTAGGCCGCAATGTAAGTGTCTGCGGCCACAGCATCGCGCCGATACGACCAGCGATCAAACATGAATTCCAGGTAGGCGCGTTCGCGGCCGCTGATCAGTGCTTCGGGCAGGTCGGCGACCTGGTTGAACATGAAGTGCCAGAGGAAGATGTTGTCAGCCGGCGCGGCGAAGATGCCCGGTTCCGGGGCGAGCCCCGGAATCACCGCCTCGGTGACGGCCAGCTGGCGCACGGCCTTCGGCTGGTCGCTGGCAAGTGCATAGGCGATCCACATGCCAATGTCATGGCCCACCACCTGGTAGCGGTCGTGACCCAGCGCCAGCATGGTCTGGTGCAGGACGGCGGCGGCGCTGCCGGTGTCGTAGCCGTGGGCGGGGCGATCGGATTCGCCGATGCCCGGCGGATCCACGGCGATGGCTTCGAAGCCGGCCTCGGCCAGGGCATGCAGCACGTGGCGCCAGGCGTACCAGGTCTGCGGCCAGCCGGGGATGAGCAGCACCGGCTCACCGTGGCCGGCGGACACGCAATGCACGCGTTGGCCGTCGATGCGCAGGTAGTGGTGGCGCAGGGAAACGTCGCCGGCAGTGCCAGCGGGGAGGGAAGAGGTCATGGGGGAGTGCTCCGGTAGGGCTCAGGCAATGCCGAGCATGTGCTGCATCTGTGCGGTGCTGATCGGTGCACCGGCGAAGTCGTCGAAGATCTTGTCAGTGACCGGAATGATGTGATCGCGGATGAACGCAGCGCCCTCGCGTGCACCGGCTTCCTGGTCCTTCAGGCAGCACTCCCATTCCAGCGTTGCCCAGCCCGCGTAGTCGTACTGGGCCAGCTTGGAGAAGATCGACTTGAAATCGACCTGGCCATCGCCCAGCGAGCGGAAGCGTCCGGCGCGTTCGGTCCAATCGGCGTATCCGCCGTAGATGCCCTGGCGGCCATTCGGGCGGAACTCCGCATCCTTGACGTGGAACATGCGGATCAGCGGGTGATAGATGTCCAGGTACTGCAGGTAATCCAGCTGCTGCAGCACGAAGTGGCTGGGATCGAACAGGATGCGGCAGCGTTCATGCTGGCCGACACGTTCGAAGAAGCGCTCGAAGCTGGTGCCGTCATGCAGGTCCTCGCTGGGGTGGATCTCGTAACAGAGATTGATGCCGTTGTCCTCGCAGGAATCGAGGATCGGCCGCCAGCGGCGTGCCAGTTCATCGAACGCCGCGTCGATCAGGCCGGGCGGGCGCTGCGGAAACGGGAACAGGTAGGGCCAAGCGAACGAGCCAGAGAAGGTGCCCATGTCCTGCAGGCCCAACCGGCGCGAGGCACGGGCGGCCAGGTGCAGCTGTTGCTGCGCCCATTCGCTGCGCGCCTTCGGATTGCCACGCAGTGCCTGCGGTGCAAAGCCATCGCAGAGTTCGTCGTAGGCCGGGTGCACGGCGACCAGCTGGCCGAGGATGTGGGTGGTCAGTTCGCTGATCTGCAGGCCGTGCTCGGCCAGGGTGCCACGTACGTCGTCGCAGTAGTCCTGGCTGTCGGCAGCCGTGGCGAGGTCGAACAGGCGTGCATCCCAGGCAGGAACCTGCAGCGCCTTGAAGCCGTGGCCGGCGGCCCACGCAGCGATGCCGGCGAGGCTGTTGAAGGGGGCCTGGTCGCTGGCGAACTGCGCCAGGTGCAGGCTGGGGCCCTTGAGGGTCTGCATGTGTTGCTCCAATTGTTTGTCGAGCGACAAAGAATAGGTTCCTCCCTCGCGGCGGTCAACACCCGCGTTACACTGCGCGCCTCACTGGAGCAGGCAGGCTGATGGCAGGGCGACCGCGCGAATTCGACAGGGACCAGGCGTTGCGCAAGGCGATGCTGCTGTTCTGGCAGCACGGCTACGAAGGCACCTCGATGTCGGCGCTGGTCGAGGCCCTGGGCATCGCCTCGGCACGCATCTATGCCGCGTTCGGCAGCAAGGAGCAGCTGTTCCGCGAAGCGGTCGCGCTGTACGAAGACGGCGAGGGTGGTTTTGCGCCGCGCGCGCTGGAGCAGGCGACGTTGCGCGAGGCAATCGGCACCATGCTGCGCGAAGCGGTACTGGCCTACACCCGGCGCGGGCGCCCACACGGTTGCCTGGTGGTGTCTTCGGCCAGCAGCGTGTCGCCCGAAGGCGAAGGCGTGCAGGATTGGCTGGCCAGCCACCGCCGCCAGCGGACGGTGGAGATCATCGCGCGCCTGCAGCAGGCCCAGGCCGCAGGCGAGTTGCCTGCTGGTACCGGGGTGCAGGCGCTGGGCGATCTTTTCGCCGCGCTTCTGCATGGCATTTCGGTACAGGCGCGGGACGGTGTCAGCCGCGAACGCCTGCTCGCACTGGTCGAGGCCAGCCTTGCGCTGCTACCCGGACAGGAAGCCAGCAACTGAAGCAGGCGCACCTCTGCCGCGCCGGCCAATTTCACCGCCGAGGAACCCCACATGACCGACTACCACCCGCTGGAGTGCGACCTGCACGATGTGCTGGAAATCGCCTGCCTGCACCGCGCCCTGCTGCAGGTCGAACTGCGCGACGGCAGCCGTTTCGTGGCGCGGGCGCGGACCACCGAGAGCACTGCGGACAAGGAAGAGTTCCTGCTGCTGGATGCGCCCGACGGCGAGCGCCGCATCCGCCTGGACCAGCTGCACGCGGTGGCCACCGTGGGCGCTGATGGCACTGCCGGCGCACGCACGGTGCTGGGCCCGGGGCCCGCCGACGCCAGTGGCGAAGCTGAACAAGGTTTCTGAATCAATGGCTTGGCGCCGTCAATAACCAGATCCGGCTAGGCGGCGGGCGTAAAGAGGACCAGAACGGTGCCGTTAACGGGGGTGCGCTTTCGAGCACTCCCTTCCACGGATCCGTTTTTCCATGATGACCCCTGCTGCCTCCCGTTTCTCTGCCTCGCCGCCGCGCCGCGCGTTGACCATCGCCTCGCGGCTTGCCCTGTTGATGGCCGCGATCACCACCGTCGCCTTCGCCGCCCTGGCGGTCCTGATCTACCGCGAAACCGCTGACAGTTACCAGCAGCGCGTGAGCGCTGGCCTGGACACCGCCACCGTGCTGATGCGCGATTCGGTGCAGTTGTACGACCGCAGCCTGAGCGAAAGCACCGAGCGCATCGCCGGTACCTTCCGCGCGATGCTGCCGCAGGGTGAGGCGCAGGCCGATGGCACCGCCACCATCGATGTGGCCGGCCGCAGTGCGCCGACGCTGCGCCTGGGCAGCCAGGCCATCGGCCCGGCGTCGACCGAAGTCGATCGCTTCGCCGACGCCACCGGTGGCGTGGCCACGGTGTTCGTGCGCGATGGCGATGATTTCGTGCGCGTGGCTACGTCGCTGCGCAACGCGCAGGGCGAGCGCGTGCTGGGCACCGTGATTGACCACGCCAATCCTGCGTATGCGCGGGTGCTGGGCGGGCAGGGCTACACCGGTCCGGCGCACCTGTTCGGCACCGATTACATGACCCACTACATGCCGATCCGCGCCGCCGATGGCAGCGTGGCCGGCATCGCCTTCGTCGGCCAGGACTATTCGCAGGGCCTGGCCGCGCTGAAGGCGCGCCTGCGCGAGGCCACGCTGGGCCGCGAAGGGCGCTTCATCGTGCTCGATACCCGCGCCGGCAAGGAGCGCGGCCGCGTGGTGGCCGCTACCGACGGCGAGGGCGGGCTGCTGCAGGAGCGGGTGGCCGCGCAGGACCTGCCGGCGCTGCAGGCGTTGCTGGATGGCAGCAGCACGCAGGCACGCCTGCATCTGAGCCCGGCTGCGGGTGGCAGCGAGCAGGCGTGGTTCGCCTCGGCACAGCGCTACGGCCCGTGGCAGTGGCTGGTGCTCGGCCTCGAGCCGCAGTCGGTGCTGGACGATGTGCTCAACGGCCTGATGCTGCGCATCGCGCTGATCTCGGCGCTGGCACTGGCCACGGTGGTGACCCTGATCGTGCTGGTGGTGCGCCGGTTGCTGGGTCGCCCGCTGGCCGCCGCCGCGCAGGTCGCGCGTGACGTGGCAAGCGGGCGCCTGGACCGCGAGATCGAGGTGCGCCGGGACGACGAGGTCGGCCGCGTGCTGGGTTCGCTGCAGCAGATGCGCTCCAAGCTGCGGGAGATCCTGCAGGCGCAGGCGGCCATGGGCGAACAGCACGCGGCCGGCGTGGTCAGCCACCGCATCGACGAACAGGCGTTCGAGGGTGAATTCCGCGCCATGGTGGCCGGCACCAACGCGCTGGTGGCCGCACACCTGCAGACCCAGCAGCGCATGGTTGCGCTGGTCGAGCGCTATGCCGAGGGCGACCTGCAGCAGACGATGGACGTGCTGCCGGGCGAACAGGTGGCCATCACCCAGGCGCTCAATGGCGTGCGTTCGAAACTGCAGGGCATCAACGGCGAGATCAAGCGCCTGGTGGCGGCCGCTGCCGCCGGTGATTTCAGCGTGCGCGGCGATGCGCAGGCCTTTGCCAACGATTTCCGGCAGATGGTGCAGGGCCTGAACAGTGTGATGGGCACGGCCGATGAGAACCTGATGGCGCTTTCGGGGTTGCTGCGCAACCTGGCCGAAGGTGATCTGCGCCATCGCATCGACGGCCAGTCGCAGGGGGTGTTCGCACGCATGCGTGGGGACGCCAATGCCACCGTGGGCGCGCTGACCGGCATCGTCGGCCGCATCCAGCAGGCGGCCGGCGCGGTGAGCCTGGCCGCAGCGGAGATCGCCGCCGGCAACGACGATCTGTCGCGTCGCACCGAGCAGCAGGCGGCCAACCTGGAAGAGTCGGCCGCGTCGATCGAGGAGATGACCTCGGCCGTGCGCCAGAACGCCGACCATGCGCGCCGCGCCGACCTGCTGGCGAGCGAGGCGGCACAGGTGGCCGGGCGCGGTGGCGTGGCGATGGCGCAGATGCAGGCGACGATGGGCCTGATCGACGCGGCATCGCGGCGCATCGCCGAGATCATCGCGGTGATCGATGGCATCGCCTTCCAGACCAACATCCTGGCGTTGAACGCGGCGGTTGAAGCGGCGCGGGCCGGTGAGGAAGGGCGCGGTTTTGCGGTGGTCGCCAGCGAGGTGCGGGCGCTGGCGCAGCGCTCCACGCTGGCCGCCGCGGAGATCAAGGGGCTGATCGAGGATTCGGTCGCCCGGGTGGCCGAAGGCAACGTGCTGGCCGGTGATGCCGGACGGACCATCCAGGACGTGGTGGCGTCAGTGACCGAGCTGGGGGGACTGGTGGGCGAGATCGCCCATGCCTGCCAGGAACAGGCCGCCGGTATCGAGCTGGTCAACCAGAGCATCGTGCAGATGGACGGCGTGACCCAGCAGAACGCCGCGCTGGTGGAGGAGGCGTCGGCGTCGGCACGGGCGATGAGCAGCCAGGCGCATGCCCTGCAGGAGGCGGCCGGCCGCTTCGTGCTGGCACGTTCTCCGTTGGCTGCAGGCGTGTAAGGGGAGCAGGGCCCGGGGGCGGTGGTGTTCGCTGCCGCCCCCACTTTGCCGCAGTGGGCGGGAACCTGACTGCGACGGGGTGCGCAACGAAATCGTAACAATTCGGGCGATAATGAACGCTTGCGCAGTGTCTCCCTTTTCTACCGCCCGGCTCGCGCAGGCCGCACGGATGCCTCCTCAGAGCTCTCGATGCCTTCCCATACCGATTCCCGCCGTTCGTCGGGCATGTCGTCCTTTGTTTCTTTCCGTCGCCACCCGCTGGCCCTGGCCTGTGCCGGCCTGGCCCTGGTCGGCAGCTTCGGTGCCGCCGCGCAGGACAGCGCGCCGACCCCGACCGGTCTGGACACCATCACCGTGACCGCCGAACACCGTGA
>Ga0308172_1001831_pt1 | contig 12952 bp, 9 predicted proteins | sample PhyGR2_FD_202134 | JGI IMG/M metagenome (GOLD analysis project Ga0308172, IMG submission 202134) | Phyllosphere microbial communities from UC Gill Tract Community Farm, Albany, California, United States - DLSLSG.R2 | ecosystem: Host-associated > Plants > Phyllosphere > Unclassified | place: USA...
CCGCACCCCGCGTGAGGCCTTCCAGCAGGTCCTGCTGGCCCACAACCCCGGCTGGGACCAGCTCGACGCGGCCCTGGCCCCGGACGGCGACGCCGACCTCGACGGGGTGGACTTCAGCCCGTTCCAGATACCGGCATGCCCGCAATGTGGCGGCATCCTCAAGCCGGATGTGGTCTTCTTCGGCGAAAATGTCCCCCGTGAGCGGGTGGCTGCCGTCCACGCGCACCTCGCCCAGGCCGATGCCGTGCTGGTGGTGGGCTCCTCGCTGATGGTCTATTCGGGCTTCCGCTTCGTCCAGGCCGCGGCCAGCGCCGGCGTGCCGGTGGCTGCGCTCAACCTGGGCCGCACCCGCGCCGACGACCTGCTCAGCCTGAAGATCGAACAGCCGTGCGCGGCCGCGCTGGCCTTCCTGCTGCCGTCGGCCAGCACCGCCTGAGCGCCGCCGCGAAACACTGATCCACCGATACGGTTGCCTTGCGCGCGCAGCAGGAGTGCAATGACGCCCGGTTTTCCCGTTTCCGCCAGAGTCCCCCACTTGAGCCAGCTCTTTTCTTCCGTTTCCTTTGGCCCGCTGTCGCTGGCCAACCGCATCGTCATCGCCCCGATGTGCCAGTACTCCTCCACCGATGGCCTGGCCAACGACTGGCACCAGATCCACCTGGGCCAGCTGTCGCAGTCCGGCGCCGGCCTGCTGATCCTGGAAGCCACCGCCGTGCTGCCCGAAGGCCGCATCAGCTGGGCCGACCTGGGCCTGTGGAACGACGACACCGAAGCGGCACTCAAGAAGGTGATCGACGCGGTGAAGCGCTGGTCGCCCATGCCGATCGGCATCCAGCTGGGGCATGCCGGGCGCAAGGCGTCCTCGTCACGGCCGTGGGACGGCGGCGGCGCACTGCCGGCCACCGATCCGCGCGCCTGGACCACGCTCGCGCCGTCGGCGATTCCGTTCCACCCCACCGACCCGACCCCGCAGGCGCTGGACGCGGCCGGCATCGATGCGATCGTGGACGCCTTCGTGGCGGCCGCCCAGCGCGCCGAGCGCATCGGCCTGGACCTGATCGAACTGCACGCCGCGCATGGCTACCTGCTGCACCAGTTCCTGTCGCCGCTGAGCAACAAGCGCGACGACGAATACGGCGGCTCGCTGCAGAACCGCATGCGCCTGCTGGTGCGCGTGTTCGACGCGGTGCGCGAAGCGGTCAGCGACCGTATCGCGGTGGGCGTGCGCATCTCGGCCAGCGACTGGGTGGCGGGCGGCTGGGACATTGAACAGACCACCACCCTGGCGCACGTGCTGGATGGCCGGGGCTGCCAGTTCCTGCATGTGTCCAGCGGCGGCAACGACCCGCGCCAGCAGATTCCGCTATCGCCGGGCTACCAGGTGCCGTTCGCCGAGGCGATCAAGGCGCAGAAGCTGCGCATGCCGGTGATTGCCGTCGGCCTGATCACCGACCCGGCCCAGGCCGAATCGATCCTGCGCCACAGCCATGCCGATGCCATCGCGCTGGCTCGCGGCATCCTCTACGACCCGCGCTGGCCGTGGCACGCCGCCGCCGCGCTGGGCGATTCGCTGGAACCGGCGCCGCAGTACCTGCGCTGCGAACCGCGCGAAGCACGCGGCGTGTTCATCGCACCGCCACGCTGACCCCAGCCGCAGGCGGTGGCCAGGTGCCATCGCCTGCGCGCGGCTAGGCCACGTCCACCCGCCACTCGGCCGGCAGCCCTTCGACGATGTGCGTCATCAACGCGCGCACCTTCGGGGTCAGGTCGCGGCGGTCGCTGACACACAGGAACAGGCGCATCGGCTCGGGCAACGCCTGCGCATCGCCGGCTTCATTGCCTTCGAACAGGGCCTGCAGTTCACCGCGCGCCAGATAGGGCGCGGCCACGAACGCCGCCAGGCGGGTGATGCCGCCGCCGGCCAGCGCCATCGCCGCCAGCGCATCGATATCGTCGCTGACCAGCGCCGGACTGACGTCGGCATCGAAGCGCAGCCCGTCGCGCACGAACCCCCACCGCAGGTGCCGGCCGTCCTTGGGATGCCGGAACAGCAGGCAGCGATGCTCGCGCAGCGCCTCGGGCGTGCGCGGCACGCCGGTGCGCGCCAGGTACGACGGCGCCGCACAGAACACGAATGGCACCTGCGCGATCGGCCGCGCCACCAGCCCTTCTTCCAGCTGCGGTTCGATGCGGATGCTCACGTCCACGTCTTCGCGCGCATGGTCCACCGCACGGTCGGCCAGCAGCAGTTCGATCGCCAGCCGCGGGTAGCGCGCCTTCAGCGACGGCAGCAGCGGGGCCAGCTTGTGCCGCCCGAACGAGGTGCTGCAGGCGATCCGCAGCCGGCCTTCGGGCGTGGCGTCCAGATCGGTCACCGCCGCCTGCGCACGTTGCAGGTCGCGTTCGATGTAGCGCACCTGGGCCAGGTACAGCGCGCCGCGCTCGGTCAGCGCCAGCTGGCGGGTGGTGCGGTTGAACAGGCGCACGCCCAGGTGCGCCTCCAGCCGGGCGATGTTCTGCCCGACCGCCGCTGCGCTGATGCCCAGCGTGCGTGCCGCCGCGGCCAGGCTGCCGGCGTCGGCGGTACGGATGAAGCTGCGGATTGACTGGAGAATATTCATGGTGACCGCCATTCTCGCCTGTGATTGCAAAGTTTGTCTTTCGAAAGAGCCAACAGGGCCCGATCTACCGGTGGCCCGGGCCCGCTCCTAAGGTGGGTGTCCCCGCCAGCCCCGGGCTGCGCCCGCCACCCGGCGCGCGCCTGCACCGGGCCTGGCCGCCTTTGCCGGAGATGGACCATGAACCCTGCGCTCGCCCCCCTCGACACCGACCCCCAGGAAACCCAGGAATGGCGTGAAGCACTGCAGGCGGTCACCCAGGTGGCCGGGCGGCCGCGCGCGCACTACCTGCTGGACCAGCTCAGCGACCAGGACGTGGCCCACCACGGCGACCTGCATGCGCGCGCCTGGACCGCCTACGTCAACAGCATCCCGGTGGAGCGCCAGCCGGCGTACCCGGGTGACCTGGCGATCGAGCGCCGGCTCAACGCGATGATCCGCTGGAACGCGATGGTGATGGTGCTGCGCGCCGGCAAGCACTCCAACGTGGGCGGCCACATCGCCACCTACCAGTCGGCGGCCGTGCTGTACGACGTGGGCTTCGACCACTTCTTCCGTGGCCGCACCGACACCTTCGACGGCGACATGATCTACATCCAGGGCCATTCGGCGCCGGGCATCTACGGCCGCGCGTTCGTCGAAGGCCGCATCGCGCCCGAGCGCATGGACAACTTCCGCCGCGAATCCGACCGCGACGGCCTGTCGTCCTACCCGCACCCGCGCCTGATGCCCGACTTCTGGCAGTTCCCCACCGTGTCGATGGGCCTGGGCCCGCTGACGGCCGCCTACCAGGCGCGCTACATGCGCTACCTGGAATACCGCGGCCTGAAGGAGCATCAGGGCCGCAAGGTGTGGGCATTCTTGGGCGATGGCGAAATGGACCAGCCCGAATCGCTGGCCGCCATCTCCGTGGCCGGGCGCGAGCGTCTGGACAACCTGGTGTTCGTGGTGAACTGCAACCTGCAGCGCCTGGACGGCCCGGTGCGCGGCAATGCCAAGGTCATCCAGGAACTGGAAGGCACCTTCCGTGCGGCCGGCTGGAACGTCATCAAGGTGATCTGGGGCGGCGGCTGGGATGCCCTGCTGGCCAAGGACCATAGCGGCCTGCTGCGCCAGCGCATGATGGAATGCGTGGACGGCGACTACCAGACCTTCAAGTCGCAGAGCGGCGCGTACGTGCGCGCGCATTTCTTCGGCACCTCGCCGGAACTGCTCGCCCTGGTCGCGGACATGAGCGATGACGAGATCTGGGCGCTGGCCCGGGGCGGCCACGACCCGCAGAAGGTGTACGCCGCCTACGCGCAGGCGGTGGCCGGCAATGGCCGCCCGAGCGTGATCCTGGCCAAGACGGTCAAGGGCTTCGGCATGGGCGAGGCCGGCGAAGGCCAGAACATCAACCACCAGCTCAAGAAGATGAGCCTGGACGCCGTGCGTGCGTTCCGTGATCGGTTTGATCTGCCGGTCAGTGACGATCAGCTGGACGACATGCCCTACCTGCGCCCCGCGCCGGGCAGCGCGGAGGCGCGTTACTTCGCCGAGCGTCGCCAGGCCCAGGGCGGCCAGTTGCCGTCGCGCGTCACCCACGTTGCGCCGCTGCCGGTGCCGCCGCTGTCGGCCTTTGCCACCCAGCTGCAGGGCAGTGGCGAGCGCGGCCAGTCCACCACGATGGGCTTCGTGCGCATCCTGGGCACGCTGCTCAAGGACCCGGCGCTGGGCAAGCTGGTCATTCCGATCGTGCCCGACGAGTCGCGCACGTTCGGCATGGAAGGCCTGTTCCGCCATATCGGCATCCACTCCTACCTGGGCCAGCTCTACACCCCGCAGGACGCCGGCCAGCTGAGCTATTACAAGGAAGCCAAGGACGGCCAGATCCTGCAGGAAGGCATCAACGAATCCGGCGCGATCTGTTCGTGGATCGCCGCTGGCACCGCCTACAGCAACCACGGCCTGGCCACGATTCCGTTCTACATCTTCTACTCGATGTTCGGCCTGCAGCGCGTGGGCGACCTGGCCTGGGCGGCGGCCGATGCGCGCACCCGCGGCTTCCTGCTGGGCGCTACCTCCGGCCGCACCACCCTGATGGGCGAGGGCCTGCAGCACGACGACGGCCACAGCCACGTGCTGTCCTCGGTGATTCCCAGCTGCATCTCCTACGACCCCACCTACAACTTCGAACTGGCGGTGATCATCCAGGACGGCCTGCGCCGCATGTATGTGGACCAGGAGGACATCTACTACTACATCACCGTGCTCAACGAGAACTACCCGCACCCGGCCATGCCCGAGGGCGCCGAAGACGGCATCCTCAAGGGCATGTACCTGCTGCACCCGGCCGCCACCGACAGCGACCCGGCGCTGCGCGTGCAGCTGATGGGCAGCGGCGCGATCCTGCGCGAAGTGGAAGCGGCCGCGGCGCTGCTGCAGCAGGATTTTGGTATTGCCAGCGACGTCTGGAGCGCCACCAGCCTGACCGAACTGCGCCGCGACGGCCTGGCCGCCGAGCGCTGGAACCTGCTGCACCCCGCCGACGAACCGCGCGTGCCCTACGTGCAGCAGCGCCTGGCCGCACACGCCGGGCCGCTGGTGGTGGCCACCGACTACATGAAGATCGTGGCCGACCAGATCCGCCCGTTCGTCGACGGCCGCCGCTTCACCGCACTCGGCACCGACGGCTTCGGCCGCTCGGATACGCGCGAGTCTCTGCGCACGTTCTTTGAAGTGGACCGCCACTTCATCGTGCTGGCCGCGTTGAAGGCGCTGGCCGATGACGGGCGGATCGCGCGCGGGCAGCTGCAGGTGGCGATCGAAAAATACGGCATCCACGTGGACAAGGTGGATCCGGCGGCGGTGTAGGACGGCCTTGCCACGCCGGGCATGCCGCGTGCCCCGTTCACTCGTGCGGTTGATGACGAGATGTGGGTCACGGCAGTCGCGCATCACGTCCGGCATGCTGGACGCCGGTTCGGCAGGGTCCAGGGAGGGATGATGAAACACGTTCGGCAGGCATGCCGTCATGCCATCCATGCGTTCGCGGTGCTGCTGTTGGGCGTGTTCGCGCTCGCGCCCGCCGCTGCCGGCACCCAGGCTGTCCCCGGCAGTCTGTACGCCGAGCTGCAGACGCTGGATGACGACCCCGCGCTGCCGGCCGCGGGGCGCCTGGCCGCGATGCGCCTTGCCTATGCGCGTGCGGCTCCCGATGTGATGCAGCCCGGCGACTGCGTGGCCTTGCCCGATGCACGGCTGCAGGACCTGTTCGACGCCACCGCGTTGATCGCCTTCTATGCCCGCGACCCCGCAACGCTGGCGCGGCTGCAGTGCCTGTATGACACCCTGCAGACGCGCGCGCTCGCCACCGAGGAACAGCACCGCGCCATGCGTGGCGCGCTGATCGCGCTGCAGCGCTTCGACGCGGCCAATGCGTTGGGCGCTCGTCTGTCGAAAACGCCCAGCGCGCTGCCGGAAATCCGCGGCACGCCGCTGCCCGGCAGGCCGGTGCTTCGTCTGGACAGCCTTGCCCAGGTGGAACGCGCGGTGCTGGCCGAAGATGGCCTGCGCGTGGTGGCCGTGGTGCACCCCTACTGCGGGTTCTCGCGCCGCGCGCTGGAGGCCATCACCACCGCACCCGAATACGCCTGGCTGCGCGACCACCTGCAACTGCTGGTGCCGATCGGGCAGGTGTGGCCCGGGCAGGAAATGCTCGACTGGAACGCGGCCCATCCGGACCTGCCCATGCAGCCGATGGTGGCCGACCCCGCCTGGCAGGACGTGGAGACCGATCAGACACCGCTGTTCCACCTGATGCGCGACGGCAAGGTCATCGACACCGTGGCGGGTTGGCCACCGGAAGGCGCCGACCTGCGTGCACTCCGTGCCGCGCTGGACGACGGCACGCACTGAGCCGTTCTGCGAGACGCTTGGTTGCATCTGAGAGCATCGTCCCCGCACCGGCGGTGCTCGCTTAAACTGGCCGGATGCGCCCTGATTCCATTCTTACCCTCTCATGCCCGGACCGTACCGGGATTGTCTACCGTGTGTCTGGCCTGCTGTTCGAGCTGGGCTGCAACATCCTGGACGCCCAGCAGTTCGGTGACGAAGAGAGCGGCCGGTTCTTCCTGCGCGTGCACTTCGATCGCGCCGCCAGCCAGGCGCTGGCCGATATCGAAGCGCGCATGGGCACGCTGGCGGCGGAGTTCCAGATGGACTGGCAATTGCACGACGCGCGCCGCCGTGCACGGTTGCTGGTGCTGGTGAGCAAGCAGGGGCATTGCCTGAACGACCTGCTGTTCCGTGCGCACAGCCGCCAGCTGCAGGTGGATATCGCGGCGGTGGCGTCCAACCATGACGACTTCGCCGCATTGGCCGGCTCGTACGGGGTGCCGTTCCACCACCTGCCGGTCAACGCCGACAACCGCGCCGTGCAGGAACAGCAGATCATCGACCTGGTCGAGCGCGAGCAGATCGATCTGGTGGTGCTGGCGCGCTACATGCAGATCCTGTCGCCGCGCCTGTGCCAGGCGCTGGCGGGCCGGGCGATCAACATCCACCACAGCTTCCTGCCCAGCTTCAAGGGCGCCCAGCCGTACCACCAGGCGCACGCGCGTGGGGTCAAGATCATCGGCGCCACCGCGCACTACGTCACCGAAGACCTGGACGAAGGCCCGATCATCGAACAGGACGTGGCCCGCGTGGACCACGCCATGACCCCGCGCGACCTGGTGCGGCTGGGCAGCGATACCGAATCGCAGGTGCTGGCGCGTGCGGTGCGCCGGCACGTGGAGCATCGGATCCTGCGCAACGGGCATCGCACGGTCGTGTTCCGCTGACCGGCCCGCGCCGGGGCGGGGCGTCCCGGTAGGTACCGACCGTTGGTCGGTACGCCGTTCCGGCCGGCGCCCGGAGGTCGCCCGTCAGACAACCGCGATCTTCGCCTTCGCCAACGCCTCGCGCACCATGCCGTCGTTGGCCTCGGTCACCGGCCGGGTCAGGTCCCACAGGAACTTCACCCGGAATCCGGATTTCACCGCGTCCTGTGCACTCCACAACACGCAGTAATCGCGCGCCAACCCGCACACGTGCACCTCGCGGATGCCGCGCTCATGCAGCCAGCCGGCCAGCCCGGTTGGGGGGCGGCTGCCGTCCGGACCGTGGTTCTCGCGGAACGCGCTGTAGGAGTCCACCTGCTGGCGCGTGCCCTTGCGCAGGATCAGGTCGGCCACGGTCCAGTCCACGCCCGGGTGCAGTGCGGCGCCGGCGCTGCCCTGCACGCAGTGATCCGGCCACAGGGTCTGCGGCTGCGCATGCAGCAGGATCGCCTCGAACGGCAGGTGCCCCGGATGCTGGTTGGCGAACGAGGCGTGGTTGGCCGGGTGCCAGTCCTGGGTGGCCGCCACCGTGCGGTAGCGGCGCTGCGCGAGCAGGGCGGCAATCGGGGCCACCAGCGCATCGCCCTGTTCGCACGCCAGCGCGCCACCGGGCATGAAGTCCGGCTGCAGGTCGATCACCAGCAGGGCCACATCGGCGGGTAGGGCGGCGGTCATGGCAGATCCAACACAACGGAAGCGGGGCAGCCAGCGTGGCGGCCCCGCGTGCGAACGTCAATCGCCCGTGGGCGCGTCGTTGTCCTGCCCGTAATACAGCAGGCCGATCTTGATGCGCTCGCGGCCGGTTTCGCGGCGGTGCCGGTTGGCGTCGCGCAGCGAGTACACGCAGCCGCAGTACTCCTGCTGGTAGAACTGCTCGCGCTTGCTGATCTCCACCATGCGCGCGGCGCCACCGCCCTTGCGCCAGTTGTAATCCCAGTACTGGATGCCGGGGTAATGTGCAGCGGCGCGGTGGCCACAGTCGTTGATCTGGTTCATGTCTTTCCAGCGCGAGATGCCCAACGAACTGCTGATCACCGGAAAGCCATGCTCGTGCGCATACAGCGCGGTGCGCACGAAGCGCATGTCAAAGCACATCGTGCAGCGGATGCCGCGCTCGGGCTCGGCCTCCATGCCGCGGGCGCGTGCGAACCAGTTGTCGGTGTCGTAGTCGGCGTCGACGAACGGCACGCCGTGCTTCTCGGCAAAGCGGATGTTCTCCTGCTTGCGCAGTTCGTATTCACGGGCCGGGTGGATGTTGGGGTTGTAGAAGAAGATCGTGTACGCAATGCCCGAGGCGGTGATGGCTTCCATCACTTCGCCCGAGCACGGCGCGCAGCACGAATGCAGCAGCAGCCGGCTATGGCCGTCGGGCAGGGACAGGGTGGTGCGGTCGATCGGGGTAACGGTGGGCGTGGTCATGTACGTCTCGTCGACCGCACCGCCGGCAACGGCGGCGGTGCGGTCCTTGGCTCATCTCTACAGGGTGGGTCAGGCGGCGTTGGCGTCGGCGGTTTCCTCGCGCAGCTGGCGCGCGGCAGCCACCAGCGCTTCCAGCGCGGCGCGGGTTTCCTTCCAGCCGCGGGTCTTCAGGCCGCAGTCGGGGTTGACCCAGATCTGCTCGGGCCGGAGGACTTCGGCGGCCTTGCGCAGCAGCGCCAGCATCTCTTCCTTGTCGGGCACGCGCGGGGAGTGGATGTCATACACGCCCGGGCCGATCTCGTTGGGATACTGGAAGCGCACGAACGCATCCAGCAGCTCCATGCGCGAACGCGAGGTCTCGATCGAGATCACGTCGGCATCCATCGCCGCCACCGAGTGGATGATGTCGTTGAACTCGGAATAGCACATGTGGGTGTGGATCTGGGTGGCATCGCGCACCCCGCTGGCACTGATCCGGAACGCTTCCACCGCCCAGTCCAGGTACTCGCGCCACTGCGCGCGGCGCAGCGGCAGGCCTTCGCGGATGGCCGGCTCGTCGATCTGGATCACGCCGATGCCGGCCGCCTCCAGGTCCAGCACCTCGTCGCGCAGCGCCAATGCGATCTGCCGGCAGGTGTCCGCGCGCGACTGGTCATCACGCACGAACGACCACTGCAGCACCGTCACCGGGCCGGTCAGCATGCCCTTCATCGGGCGGTCGGTCAGCGACTGCGCGTACTGCGACCAGCGCACCGTCATCGGCTGCGGACGGGTCACGTCGCCGAAGATCACCGGCGGCTTCACGCAGCGCGAGCCATAGCTCTGCACCCAGCCGTTCTTGGTGAACGCGAAGCCGTCCAGCTGCTCGCCGAAGTACTCCACCATGTCGTTGCGCTCGAACTCGCCGTGCACCAGCACGTCCAGCCCGATCTGCTCCTGCACGCGTACGCAGTGCTCGGTCTGGGTGGCCAGGAACGCATCGTAGTCGGCGTCGGACAGCTTGCCGGACTTGTTGCTGGCGCGGGCCTCGCGTACTTCCAGGGTCTGCGGGAAAGAGCCGATCGTGGTGGTGGGGAAGCGTGGCAGCTGCAACGCACCGGCCTGGGCCAGGTGCCGCTGCGGGTAGGGGCTGTGGCGCTGCGCATCGGCGGCGGTCAGTGCGGCCAGGCGCGACGCCACCGCAGCCTTGTGCACGCGCGGCGAGCGCCGGCGCGATTCGATGCACGCACGTGAGTGCGCCAGCGCGTCCTCCGCGCGGGTCGGTGCGTCGATGGCATCGGCCAGCACGCGCAACTCCTGCAGCTTCTGCCTGGAGAACGCCAGCCAGCTGTGCAGTTCGTCATCCAGCTTCTTCTCCAGGTCCAGGTCGACCGGGCTGTGCAGCAGCGAACACGACGGCGCCAGCCACAGCGCATCGCTGCCCACGTGGCCGTGCGCGTAGCGGGCCAGTACCAGTGCGTTGTCCAGATGGGTGCGCCAGATGTTGCGACCGTTGACCAGACCGGCCGACAGCACGCGGCCCGGCGGCAGCGCCTTGATCACCGCATCCAGCTGCTCGGGGGCGCGCACCAGATCCACGTGCAGGCCATCCACCGGCAGCGAGGCGGCCAGCGGCAGGTTGTCGTCCAGCGCACCGAAGTAGGTGGCCACCAGCACCTTCGGCCGCGCCGCCTTTGCCAGCACCGCGTAGGCATGGGTGAACGCGGCGCGGGTGGCCTCGTCCAGGTCCTGCACCAGCGCCGGCTCGTCCAGCTGCACCCACTGGGCGCCAGCGTCCTTCAGCTGGCCCAGCAGCTGCACGTACACCGGCAGCAGGGCGTCGAGAAGGTCCAGTGCGCGGCTGCCGTCGGTGGTCTTGGACAGCAGCAGGAACGTCACCGGGCCGATCAGCACCGGGCGGGTCTCGATGCCCAGTGCCTTGGCCTGGCGGTATTCGGCCAGCGGCTTGTCGCCGCGCAGCGCGAAGCCCTGGCCGGCCTGCAGTTCGGGCACCAGGTAGTGGTAGTTGGTGTCGAACCACTTGGTCATTTCCAGCGCATGCAGGTCATAGCCGTCGCGCTGCACGCCCCGGGCCATGGCGAAGTACCCGGCCAGCGGCTCGGCGTCGGCCAGGGCGCGGTAGCGCGCCGGGATCGCGTCGAACAGGAAGGCCGCGTCGAGCACCTGATCGTAGAAGCTGAAGTCGTTGCTCGGCGGCACATCGACGCCGGCCTCGCGCTGCAGCTGCCAATGGCGCTCGCGCAGGCCGCTGGCGGTGTCCTGCAGCGACCGGGCGCTGCTTTCGCCGGACCAGAACGCTTCCAGCGCGCGCTTGAGTTCGCGCTTGGCGCCGATGCGGGGAAACCCCAGGTTGGTAACAGTGGTCATGGAACGTGTCCTCATTGCAGTAGCGGCATTGAGGAACGAAGGAACCGCGCGCCGTGCACGACATGGCTGCCGTGTCCGCCCCGCCAGCGACCTTCGCCCCCGCGGGCGAACCGGATGCCGTGGAGCGGACGCACGGGGGCAGCGCCACGCGGGCGGCATGGCGGCAGGCCCCGGCAACCTCCCCGCGGACGTTCCAGGTCGAATCAGGGGACGGTCGTGTCCCCCGGCCGGGGCCGGTATTCGGGCTGATGGACACGGGCGCGAACGCCCACCTAGTACCTGCCGCTTCCCAGGCCGGGGCCCAGTGCTGTTGGCAGGATTCGTTTCCATTCACCGCTGCGGGGCAGCTCCGGAATGGGCGCGCGAGGCGCCTTCACCGGATTCCCGTTTAAACCCATCCCTTCATCTGCATGAAGAGATGGATACCTTCGGCTCGCACAAGGTAGGCCGAAGGCGGGCGGTGGTCAAGGGGCGTCAGACAGCAGCGGTGGAAGACGAAGGTCATGGACGATCCAACGCACTTGCCAGCGTTGCCTGTCCCGACGGGTGCCGGAGGCGATCCACGCGCTTGCGTGAAGGAGGGGGAGGGGAAACAGCGCCGCTCAGGCCGCGTGGTGGTATGGCTCGATGCGCGCCAGGACGTCGGCCAGTTCGTCCCTGGCCTTGGCCGCGTCGTGGGCCATCTGCAGGTTGAGCCAGAAGGCCTCGCTGGTACCGAAGAAGCGCGCCAGTCGCAACGCCGTGTCGGCGGTGATGCTGCGCCTGCCCGCGATGATCTCGCCGATGCGCGTCTGCTTCACGTCGATGGATTTGGCCAAGCGGTAAGCCGTCATCCCGAAAGGGGTGAGGAACTCCTCCTGCAGGATTTCACCGGGGTGCGGATAAGGAATCGAACGCATGTAGGCAGCCCTCAGTGATAGTCGCAAAGCTCTACGTCTGCAGGACCTGCATCGGTCCATGTGAAGCACAATCGGTACTGGTCGTTCACGCGGATGCTGTGCTGACCCGCACGATTGGCGCGCAGTGGTTCCAGGCGGTTGGCCGGTGGAATGCGCAGGTCTTCGGCCCGCTGATGCACAGGGCAGTCGATCAGCGGGCCTCGCCTGTGATGCTCGCTGAATTTCGCGCAGGCGAAAGCGGACGCGGTCACGCCCGCGGGACGGTGGTCATCGATTCGATGTATCGCTCAACCGCGCAACATCGGCCCGGCTGCGGATCTCAGCCAACGTATCGTCCTGCAGCAACGTGCCGTTCTCCCAGACCGTGACCATCGCATCCTCGTAGCCCAGCGGCAGCGCGGCGGCTGTCAGCGATTCCGCGTCGGCCGGCACCGACACCGTCCGGAACTGGCCGTACTCGCGATGGCGCAGCAGGCGCATGCGGCCGCGCTTGCTCTGCTTGCCACTGTCGGTCACCGGGTCCTTGTAGACGTCGATCCATTTCCCATCCACGCGCGCGGCCGAGCACTTCAGCGCGAACTTCTGGGTGTCGCGGTCGAGCCGCTGCAGCAGTGCGCCGCCCATGCCGAAGGCGACGTTGTCGGCGGCGTAGCCGGCGGCGGTGATGCTGGCCAGGATCTGGCCGATGCTGGTCGGGTTGACGCCGTCACCCTGGATCACGCGCACGTGGTTGAGCACCTTGTAGCCCTTGCCGTTGACCACGTGGCCGAAGGCCTCATCGAGCAGC
>Ga0308172_1001835_pt1 | contig 12871 bp, 11 predicted proteins | sample PhyGR2_FD_202134 | JGI IMG/M metagenome (GOLD analysis project Ga0308172, IMG submission 202134) | Phyllosphere microbial communities from UC Gill Tract Community Farm, Albany, California, United States - DLSLSG.R2 | ecosystem: Host-associated > Plants > Phyllosphere > Unclassified | place: USA...
GCCGTCCACGCGGGTGCGTTTGTGGTGGCTGGTGGCCCTGCAGGCGGTACTGGGCCTGGTCTGGAGCAGTCCGCTGGAGCTGGCGGTGTTGCCCGCGCCCGCGGCGCAGACCACGCAGGTGATCGCATTGCCTGCCATGGACGCCGCCGTTGCGGTGGCACCTGCGGCCGCCGACACGGTTGCGATGGCGGCGCCGGCCTCGGTGCTGTGGTCGTGGCCTGCCGTGCTGCTGGCGATGTGGGCGGCGGGTGTGCTGGTGATGCTGCTGCACAGCCTGCGTGGCTATCGCCACAGCCGTGCGCTGGTACGCGATGCAGTGGAGTGCACCGATGCCTCGCTGCAGGACGCATTGCAGTTGGCGGCCGAAGCACACGGCCTGCGCCGCGCGCCCGCCTTGAAGATCTCCGCGCAGATCCGCTCGCCGCAGCTGATCGGACCGTGGGTCCCGGTGCTGCTGCTGCCCGCGCGCGAACTGCCGGCGATGGCGGCCGATGACCTGGACATGGCGCTGACCCACGAGCTGGTGCACCTGCAGCGTCGCGACCTGTGGTGGGGCTTGCTGCCTGCGTTGGCGCAGCACCTGTTCTTCTTCCATCCGCTGGTGCATCTGGCCGCCCGCGAATATGCGCTGGCCCGCGAAGAAGCCTGCGATGGTGCGGTGGTGGCCGGGCATGGTCACTGCCGGCACGACTACGGCCGGCTGCTGGTGCAGCTGGGTGTGGCCCCGCGCCCGGCGGTGGGTGTGGCCAGTGCGTCGCCGAACTTCCGCAGCCTCAAGCGTCGCCTGCTGAGCCTGCAGCAGACCCGCCGGTTCCCGCGCATGGCGGCCGTGGCGATCACCGCGGTGTTCGTGCTGGTCGGTGTGGCGCCGCTGCGGCTGGTGGCGGCGGTTGCGCCACCGCCGCCGCCGGCTGCACCACGCGCCCCGGCCACGCCGCCTCCGCCTGCGCCCTCTGCGCCGGTCCCGGCGCCGGCCCCGGAACCGATGACGGCCCCTGCCGCGCCGTCGCCGCCGGCGCCGCCGATGGCACCGCAGGCCCCGCGCGCGCCGGCCTCACCGCAGGCGCTGGACGATGGCATGCCGCTGGTCACCCACGGCCAACTCACGCTGTCCCGGCAACCGGCGCAGGCCTTCGTGCTGATGGGGGACGGCGACAACTTCGTGAATGCCTCGCTGGCCGACCTCAAGCAGGCGCGGCGCGATGCCCGCGACGGCGAACCGGTGCTGTGGGTTCGGCGCGGGCAGGCCCGCTACCTGATCCGCGATCCGGCCGTGCTGCGCCAGCTGGGACGCAGCCAGAGCGAAGTGGCCGCGCTGGGGGACGCCCAGGCGGACCTGGGCGATCGCCAATCGGAGATCGGCGAGCAGATGGCCAAGGTGAGCATGCAGGTCACCGCCGACGTCATGGCGCATCTGGATGTGGACGCAGTGACCCACGCGGCCGCGCAGCACGCCACCCTGGATGCGGCCGCCGAGGCCAACCAGGCGGCACGTCAGGCGCGCAAGGCCTCTGCCAAGGCCGTGGATGCGCAGCAGCTCACCCGGGTCGCCCGCGAACAGGCCGAACTTGGCCGCGAGCAGGCGCGCCTGGCGCAGCAGCAGAGCCTGGCCTCGGCCCGCGCCGCACGTGACGTGCGCGCGGCGATCGACCAGGCATTGTCCAGCGGCAAGGCCGAGCGCCTGCGCGACTGACGGCACGGGAACGACGGCCTGCGCAGCGACGCAGGCCGCCACCTTCATCGGCGCACGCGATCAACCGCAGTTGGCGCGGACGATCTTGTTCTGTTCGTCCACTTCGATGCTGACGCGGTCTTCGCGGTAATCCATGGTCATGGCCATGCCCGGCTTGAGTACGCGCGCATGGCGGGCGCCGCTGTCCTTGACCGCCTTGGCAACCACCGCCTCGCTGGCGGTCTGGCCCACCAGGCCATTCAACTTCTCCGCATCGCAGCGGGCGGCACTGTCGGCACCGGCGGCCATGGGTTCGGACGTGGGGGCGTTGGTTTTCGGCGGCTGGCTGCAGGCGGCCAGCGGCAACGCACAACCTAGGGTCAACAACAGGGCAAGGCGCATGCGGTACTCCTCCCGGGGTCAGTAGGGAGCAGTGTGGTGGGCGCGTGCTTCACACCGCGTCAAAAGCCCACCCCCGCGTTCATTCACCCTGCAGTGCCAGCGTTTCCCGCGCGCGCTGTTCCTCGGCCACCAGCCGCAGCATCAACAGCGACAGCGTCACCACGTCCTGGTGGTTGTGCTCGGCCACGCGGCGCAGGTTCACCGCGCTGCCGCCGCGCAGGTAGTTCAGCCATGCCGCCGGGGCTTCCGAACCGGGCAGGTCGTCTTCGCGGACGATCTGCAGCAGCTGCCGTTCGATGGTGGCCAGCCGGCAGTTCTCCCAGGTGCCGCGATAGCGACGGCGGGTCGGGAACAGCAGGTCCACGTGGTCCAGCGGGGTGATCGGGCAGCGCTGGCGGGCCAGCCGGTAGCGGGTCTTGAGCAGGGGCGCGTCGTAGCAGCGGCCGTTGTAGCTGGAGAACACGGTGGTGGGCTGCAGCCAACCGGCGAACTCGCGCAGCATCGCGGTTTCGGCAGCCATGGTGGTCATCAGCAGCTGGCGGATGCGCAGACCCTCGCCCTGATCGGGATGGGCATGCCAGTCGGCCGCGCCGATCATGAAGGCGCGGGTGCCGGTACCGCCGGCCAGGCCGGTGGTTTCGGTATCGAAGAACATCAGGTCCTGCGGCTGCACCTGGTCACCCTCGCGCTTGGCGAAGGCCAGCGACAGCGGCTGGGTGGGAATGGGCTGGGGCAGGAACGATTCGATCAGGAACAGCCCGGGCGCGATCTCCTCGCCAGGCACATGGCGGTCCTGCGCGTTGGCACGTGGCGCGGGCGCGGCGGCGCTGCCCCGACCACGCAGGCCCAGCAGCCGGTGCAGACTGCCCACGTCGGGCGTGCGCAGCGCCGGCGTGGGCGCTGCCGGCGTGCTGCTGGCCGCACCGGTGGGCTTGTGGCGGATCTCCTGTTCGACCCAGGCAAACACCGAGGCCGGCGCAGGCGTACGTGCGCGCGCCTCGTTGGCGGCCGCGGGGAGCGCGGCGGCGTGTGTCGGCCGACGGTCGGCGCCGACCGTTTCGTTGGGGGTGGCCACGCCCGTGCCAGCGGCGCGCGATGCACCCTCGGTCGCCTTGATCCGCTCCCCCGCAGGCGCGGGGGGGGCGTCACCGGCCTGCCGGCGCAGCAGGCGCAGCTTGTCCAGGCTCAGGCTCACTGCGGCACCACCTCGGCATGCACGCGGTCCTGCGCATCGGCGCCGGGCAGCGCCTGGGCATCGAACAGGTCCAGCACCTTCAGCGCCAGCGCCCGGGGCGTGGTGGCATCGTCTTCCTGCCCGGCCAGCACCGGGCCCACGCAGGCCGGGCAGCCGGCCTTGCAGTCGCAGCGCTGCACCAGCTCGCGCGCGCGCTGCAGCAGTTCGTCCTGGCGCAGCCACAACGGCTCGCTCAGGCCCACGCCACCGGGGAAGTTGTCGTACAGGTACACGGTGGGCACGAACTGCTGCTGCAGTTCGATCGCGCTGGCATCGAACTCGGCGCCACGCAGCTGCCCGCGGCCGCTTTGGTCGGCCACCGCGAACCAGGCGCCGTCGCCGTTGCCCACCGCCTTCTGCAGGTCGCGCGCGTCGGCCATCACCGCCACGGTGGCCACGATGTGCAGCGCATATGCCGCGCCCAGGAAACCATCCAGCGCTTCCTGCTTGCTCTCGAACGCGGTCAGCAGCAAACCCTGCGGCAGCTGCCACCACACCGCGGTGGTGTGCAGTTCCTGGTCGGGCAGGTTGACCGGGCCGTAGCCGATGTTTTCGTGGGTGTAGTAGCGGATCTTCTTGTAGCCGGCCACGCGCCGCACCACGTGCACCTCGCCATGATGCGCATCGCCTTGCCCGGCAATGCAGCCGTCGAAGCGGTCCAGCACCTTGAGCTTGGTGAAGTCGATGCTGTCGGTGTAGTAGTCCACGTGGGTGCGGGTGACGTAGGCCTTGCGGCCGTCCCAGTCCAGCCGCTCCACCTGGTACGGCGTGGACTGCACCATGTGGATGGCGCCTTCATACAGGGTGAGCGCGGCGGCCGAGTAATCCACCTCGGCGATGATCTGCTGCTTGCCGTCGCTGCGGTCGACCACCACGAAGTTGCCGTCGGCCACCGAACGCAGGCTCACCGCGTTGGCCGGGTAGCTGTCGGCGATCCACTCCCAGCGGTCGCCTTCGCGGTGGATCACCTCGGTTTCGGCCAGCGCTTCCAGGAACACCAGCGGGTCGATCGGTCCGAACGGGTCGCCGGCCAGGAACGGCAGTTCGAAGGCGGCGCAGCGGATATGGTCGAACAGGATCAGCGGCTGGTCCGGGGCGATGCGCGCGTGCTCGGGCGAGGCGTCGGCGAAGAAGTCCGGGTGGCGCACCACGTACTGGTCCAGCGGCTGCGAACTGGCCACCATCACCCCCAGCGCGGGCTGCTGGCGGCGCCCGGCGCGCCCGAAGCGCTGCCAGGTGGCCGCCACGCTGCCGGGGTAGCCGTTGAGCACCACCACGTCCAGGCTGCCGATATCCACACCCAGCTCCAGCGCCGAGGTGCTGACGATGCCGTCGATCAGCCCGGCCCGCATGGCGCGCTCGGTCTCGCGGCGCTCGGTGGGCAGGTAGCCGCCGCGGTAGGCGCGGATGCGCGCGGGCTTGCGCGGGTCGTGGTCGAAAATGTCCTTGAGGTACTTGGTGAGCACTTCAACCATCAACCGGCTCTGCGCGAAGATCAGCGTCTTCAGCCCGGACTTGATCGCGATGCGGGCGATGCGGTTGCTCTGTGAACGCGCCGAGGCGCGCAGGCCGAGGTCGGCGTTGACCACCGGCGGGTTCCACAGCAGGACATGCTTCGGCCCGCTGGGCGCGCCGGATTCGGTGATGGCGGTGACCGGGGCTTCGATCAGCGCCTGCGCATGCGCCTGCGGGTTGCCGATGGTGGCCGAGCACAGGATGAACTGCGGCTCCACCCCGTAGAACGCGCAGATGCGCTTGAGCCGGCGCAGCACGTTGGTGACATGGCTGCCGAACACGCCGCGGTAGGTGTGCACTTCATCAATGACCACATAGCGCAGGTTCTCGAAGAACTGCGCCCACTTGGTGTGATGCGGCAGGATCGCCTGATGCAGCATGTCCGGGTTGGAGACCACGATGTCGCCATGCAGGCGGATCGCCTGGCGCGCATCGCCGGGCGTATCGCCGTCGAAGGTGAAGGCCTTCACCCCCAGGTCGCCGGCGCGGTTGAGTTCCAGCAGCTCGGCCACCTGGTCCTGGGCCAGCGCCTTGGTCGGGAACAGGTACAGCGCCTTGGCCTTGCCCTGCATGGCCGCACTCACCACCGGCAGGGTGTAGCACAGCGACTTGCCGCTGGCGGTGGGGGTGACGATGGCCACGTGCTCGCCGCGCTGGGTGGCGTCCCAGGCCTCGGCCTGGTGGCTGTACAGCTGCTCGATGCCGCGCGCCTTCAGGGCGGCGGTGAGCGCGGCCGGCACGTCGGCCGGGATCGGCGCATAGCGCCCTTCGCGGCCGGGGATGGTGAAGCTGCCGGTGATGCGGTCGGCGTACCGCTGCTGCAGGCGCGCGGTGAGCAGCGCGCCGTTGCGCGAGGGCAGCCCGTCGGTGGTGGACAGGCGGCGCTCGGCATCTTCGGTGCGCTTGGCGAGTTCGTAGGCCATGGGAACAACGGTCTGCAAAGGACGCCATGGAACCACAGCGGCGTCTCAATGTTTGAGACACACCGGAAGCGCGGGTGAATCATTCAGTGCGGTGGCCGCCCAACGAAATCTGAAGGCGGCATCCGTATCCTTGGCGTCGTACGCAACGGACCAGGATGGGCAGCTGTGGCACGTGTGGGATATCAAGCAGCCGTATTGGCCGGCATGATGCTGGCCGCCCGGGCACAGGCCCAGCAGCCCCCGGTACCCGAGCCGGCCCCGGAACCGCCCGTTGCGCCCTCTGCGGCCGCGGGCGACGTCACCACGCTGGGCGAAGTACGCGCCATCAAACCCGATGAAGACGTGCCGCTGGATCTGTACCGGTTCAAGAGCCCGGTGCAGGCCGAAAACAACCGCTTCAGTCGCTCCTGGCGCGAACCGCCCAGTCCCGAGCAGGTGGGCATCAGCGGCGGCTACGTGATGATGGGGATTGTGTACGGCATCGTCAAAACCGCGCAGGGCATCCACAAGATCACCGGCGCACCGGACCAGATCCAGTCGGCCATCGCCCGCCCGCCGCCGCAGCTGACCGAACAGCAGCAACTGCGCGCGTTGCAGTTCTGCGATCCGCAGCAGGGCTGCGTGGCACCGCCGCAGAAGTGACCGGCTATCCTGTCGCCCCGCCACGCCCGCTTACCGCCATGTCCCTGCGCTCTGTGTTCCTGCTTGCCGCACTGCTTCCCGTCACGGCCATGGCCAGTGGCAGCGCCGACGACGGCAGCTGCCGCAACGGCGCCTTTCCCTCGGAACAAAGCGGCTTCGCGCTGGCCAAGGTGGTGGGTGCATCGCGGCTGTACCTGTTGAGCGACACGGAGGGCTGCCCGGCGCGCGGCGAACCGGCGTGTCGCCAGCGCAGCTACGTGGTGCCCGGCGATACGCTGATCACCGGGCGCGACAAGGACGGGTACCGCTGCGCGTTCTTCCCCAACAAGGTAGGCGGCAGTGCGGGCTGGGTGGCCAGCACGCGGCTGCAGCCGCAGCCGCTGCCAGCGCCGACGCTGCAGGCATGGGCCGGCGACTGGCGCGATGGCGATGACCAGTTGGTCATCGGCGTGCGGGGCGGCCAGTTGCACGTGGAGGGCGATGCCTACTGGCCGTCGGCCAATCCCACCCCGGAGGTGCGCCCGTACGGGCCGAACATGGGCCAGGTGGAGGCGCTAGCCGCGCCGACGGGGAACACGGTGGTGTTCCACGACGCCACCTGCACGCTGCGCGCCCACCTGCTGGGCGATTACCTGATCGTGGCCGACAACAGCGAATGCGGTGGCATGAACGTGCGTTTCAACGGTGTGTACCGGCGTACCCGCCCGCAGCGGTAACGACGGACAGGGCCCGGCGCGAGGGTTGCCGGCCGGGCCAGTACACGAAAACCGCGTGTGTCAGGTGGCCAGCCCGGGTGCCGGGCGGGTCTGCATGTCCGCGTCCAGCGCGCGACGGCGCGCCCGGGCCCGGGCTACCCCGCGGCACAGCAGCGCGGCTTGGCCCAGTGCCAGCGCACTGGCCAGCAACAGGGCCAGCGTGCTGGCAGCGGCGTCCATGATGCGACGCTGATCGGCATCGGTATTCACCTCCAGGCGCAGGCCGGCGGCGTCTTCGTGGCGGCCCACCACCAGGCCGTCCACCGTGAACGGCACCGGCGTGGCCAAGGTGGTCATCGCCTGTTCCCAGCGATCCAGCACCGATTCGGCACGCACGTCGGCCGCATCGTGCCGTACCGCGTCGGCATCGCCCCGCAGGTCATGCGGGGTGGCCAGCACCACGCCGCCCTGCTGCAGCGACAGCAACTGCGGGGCAAGGGTCTGCAGCTGCCGCGCGATGGCGGTACCGGCATGGCCACGGGTAATGTCCTGCAGCGCGCTCAACTGGCTCGATGGCATCAGCATGCCATCGTTGCCTTCCTCGACGGCACGGCGCAGTTCTCGGGCCAGCAGTGGCCAGCTGTCCAGGGCGAGTTCCCGGCCGTCCACGTCTGCCGTGGCGGCAAGCTCGTCCACGATCCCGCGCTTCAGCGCGTCGCAGTCTTCCAGGCCGGCGGCGCACGCCTGTTCGACGACCTCCACCAGGTTGCCCATGCCGCTCACGATCTTGCCGCCGCTATGGCGCGCCGAAAGTGCGGCCTGTGCGTAAGGATCGGCGCCGGCCTGCTGCAACATGAGCAGGCGCAGCATGGCCGACATGTTGTCTTCGCGGACGCTGACATAGTCGCCGCGATACAGCGACAGCAGCGCGGCCGGCATCTGCAGCCCGGGCAAACTCACCGGCGTGCCGCCCCAGCGCACGCGGCTGCAATCGGGCAGCACGATGGCCGCATCGATGTCCTGCAGGGGCGTGAGGGCGAGTTCGCACTGGCCTTCGCCGCGCAGTCTGACCCGGTCGCCACCGCGCGGCGGCCGCTGCGCCAGCGAAGCCGCGGTGGCATCGCTGCGGGTCTCTCCGCCACGCACGCCCTGCCACGCCAGCGCCATGTCGTCGATGACGCCATGGCTGTTGAGCAGCGCGGCCAACAGTGCCACCAGCCCCACGGTCAGCAGCACCACATGTTGGCCCCAGCGCACCGCCGGGAAGCGACGTGCTTCGTCCACCTGCGACCACGCGCTGCCCATCGCCAGGACCTCGCCGCTGGTCGCCAGGATCTCCATCTCCACCGGCTGCCCGAGCGGCAATCGCCCGGAGTGCTGCCAGTGCGCCGGCATCTGCACCTGCAACGCATCGCCAAGGAAGTAGTGATAGGTGCGCAGGGCTGCATTGGTCGGATTGGGCAGCTCCACCAGGCGCAACGGCCCGTGGACGCGGTTCACCGCCAGCGGCTTCGCCGGCGCGGCCGGGGTGGGGCGCCGCCACTGCCACCACACCGCTGCGCCGGCCATCGCCAGTGCCGCCAGCAGCAGCGGCACGCGTGCACCGCCGAGATCGGCATTGGCCACTACCAGCATCAGGACGAACGCAAGCACCCAGAGGCCGGCCATCTTCCACACCCGCGAGGTGGGCTGCCGCAGTGTCGCTTCCTCGGGCGTTTCCACGCGCCGTTCCCGTATCTCCACTGGCGTCTCTGCGATGTGTTGCACGAGCCTGCTGAGCGTGGCGTCGGCGTCCGCAGGGTCGTTCTGACCGGGCAGGGGCGGCGGCAGGTCGTCATCGCCGTGGGCGCTTGCCTGCTGCAGGGTGCGGGCACGGCCGTCCACCACGGTGAAGCCGTTGAGCCGCACCACAATGGCCTGTTTGGCGCTCAGCACCACCTCGGCATCGTTGTCGTCGTCGTGCAGGAACGCCAGCGCGTCGTAGGGCAACAACACTTCCACGTTGCCCAGCGTGTCGTGCAGGGTCTGGGCGCCGTTGACCTCGATGCCATGGCGGCTGAAGCGTCCACGCAGCGCCCGTACCTCCGGCGCCCAGCTCAGACCGCCGGCCACCCGCAGCGGCTCCAGCGCCAGTGCTTCGTCCGGCGTCAAGGTGCGCAGCACGGGCGCCTCGCGCAGCTGCGCCAGCGCACCGTGATTGTCGCTGCGCCGCGACTTGTAGGACAGGTAGCTGAAAAGGGCCAGGCCGATCAGCACCAGCTTCAGGATGATCCAGAACGTCATCGCGTCGCTCCCGCACGGGTGCGGTTGGGCCCGGACGAATCGGGCAGGAAACGCGTGCGATCGGCGCACGACATCATGTCGTTCATGGCTCCCTCCATTGGAGCGGCATTTGGCGGGCGCTAGTCTGCCGCGCGCGGCCGGATAGGGCAAATGGCATGCCTGCGTTTCTTGGCTGATGCCGCTCGCGGTGCAGCGGCGACAGCACGCCGACCGCTACGAATACGCAGCGTTGTAAACGCCTCAGCGCGGCGGCGGTGGCGATGGACTGTACCCGGCATCGGGGGTGACGGTCACCGCCTGCAACGTCATCGGCTCGGCATCGGGCTGTTCAACTGACGCGATTGGCGTGGGCTGCGCAGCCGCTTCCAGCGCCTGGATGATGGCCTGTTGGCGTCGCTGGCCTTCAGCCACCTGCATCGCCATCATCTGCGCAGCGAATTCACGCTGGCGCTGCTTGGCCACGTGGTCGCGCAGCAGCAGCCCGCCCACCATCAGCAGTGGCACGGAAAGGAGCAGCACTGAGGCGATCAGCTGCGTGCGCTGGGAGGGGGTGTTCGATGGCGTTGCCATGTATGCGTGACCTGTCCTTGGTGTGCAGTGCGCAGGTAGTGTGCACGAGGCAGTCATGGCATGCAGAAACGGAGCGCACGTTCTGGCGGAAGGGGGGCGGTGCGGGCAGCGTGCCGGATTACGGTGTGCCGCGCGGGCGCCCACGCTCCAACCACCACAGCAGGCCGGCCACCACGATGAAGCCAAGCAGCCACGGCCAGCGCGGGCCGGGTACGGGAACGACCGCGACGGGGGATGCGGCGGTGTCAGTGCCCAGCCGCAGGGCGGTGGCGTCGCGGGTCTGCTGGCGGTGCATGGCCTGCGCGCGCGCCGGGTCGAACACGTAGAAGGCCTGGGTGCGTGTGCCCATCTGCACCTGGAGCGAGCCGCCGTCGCCCAGGGCGTGAACAAACTTACCGGCGGACCCGACCAGATCCAGTCCGCGAGCGCCCGCCCACCGCCGGAGCTGACCGACGAAGAGCAGCGTCGCGCACAGGAGGTGTGTGCGCAGCAGGGTGGGTGCCCGGTGCTGCCGGAGCCCTGATCGGTCAGGGCGACCAGCGGTGCATCGGCGCTGGCCGCTGGAGGATGTCCTCATCCAGCGCGCTGCGGCGTGCGATGGCCCGTGGCACGTAGCGCACGCACTGTACCCCGTGGAACAGCATCAGCAGCAGCGCCGCCAGCAGCCATGCGCAACGGCCAAGCCCGGCGATGGCTGCATGGGAGGGCTCGGTCGGATCGATCTCCAGCCACTGCGTGCGCCCATCGTGGATACGCGCAGTGACCGTGCCAGAGACGGTGACCGGTCGAGCGATGGTCGCGGCGGCGCGCATGCGCTTCCACTGGTCATGCGCCGTGCCGAGCCAGACGTTGCCGACAGAGTGGAACTCACCCGGCGAAGCCGTCACCAGGACCACGCCGCCCTGCTGCTGTGCGAGCAGCGCAGGCGTCTGCGCCGCCCACCGCGACAGCACATGCGCATCGGCCGCCTGCTCGACCGCAGTGTTGATCTTTCTGATCACGTGGCTGGGAAACGTCAGGCCCTCCCGACCCGCCTGATCGCTGGCGAGACGGGCGGCGCGCATGAGCGAGGCCCAGTCATGGTCGCCCTGCGCGGTGTGATCGCTCTGCCAGGACAGCAGACGCAGCAACGTTGACTGAAGGTCGCCGCAGGCATCCAGGCCCTGCACGCACGCGGCATCGACGCGCTCCAGCAGGTCGCCCAGTCCGGTTACCTGGCGAATGGGTGCCAACAGATCGGTGGTCCCGGTCTACTGCGTACGCAGCTGCGTATCGTAGGACCCCAATCTCAGGATCGGTTCTGCGATCTCCAGTTCAGCCATCGGCACCTGGGGCACTCCCCAGCGGACCCGGTCGCAGTCGGCGGTAGCCACGGTATGGCCGTGCCGCTGCTGAGGCACCAACTCGCACGTTGCGCGCACGCGCAGGTGCACACCATCGCCGATGGCGGGAGGGCGTTGCAGCAGGCTGCCGGGGTCAGCATCGGTACGGAGCTGGTGCGCCGAGAACAACCGCATCGCGCGCTGCACTTCGTAGGTGGGGCCATCGCTGGCACTCAGCGCAAGGCACAGCGACACCAGCGCTACAGCGAGCATCAGGGCATGCCGCGCCAGCGGCACTCGCGGATACCGGCGATGCTCATCCAGCATCGACCAGCCCGGACCCAGGGACAGCACGCGCCGGCTGTGCCGGTATACCTCGGCTTCGATTCGGTGACCCGCCTGCAGTCCCTTCGATTCGTTCCAGTCGTGGCAGGGGCGAATCCGCTGGTCGTTGCCGATCAACACGTGACATCCGGTGCCCGCAGGATCGCCGGGGCGCAGAAGCTGCAAGCGGTTCAAGCGACCATGCACCCGGTCGATTGGCTGAAGGGCAGCCGGACCAACCTGCCGACGCAGATAGAAGCCGGCCGACAACAGCATCAAGGCCAGTCCTGCACCCAGCACGCCCCAGGCCCACGGGCCGTTGTCCAAGAGCAGGGCCACGCCGCAGGCATTGGCCAGCAGGGCCAACCCGGCAGCCGCCCACGGCGTACCGGGGCGGCGACGGAGCCGGCGTTCCTCCGGATGCTCCATGCGCTCGCCCACGTGTCGTGCGGGCGTCCGTAGCGCGCGTGACCCTGCTGTGGTGATATCGAATGCATTGAGCCGCACCACGATCGCATAGCCCGGCCCCAGAACGACCTCTGCGGTGTTCTGCTCGGCCAGGTGGTCCGCCGCATCAAAGGGCAGCAGTACGTCCACGCCGCCCACGCTCTCCCGCACGAATGAGATACCCCGGTTGCGCAACACTTCGCGGGTATGGGGGCCGCTCAGTGCGCGCACCTCGGCATCCACGGTGAGATCAAGGCAGGCATGGAGTGGCGTCAGGGCGCCGCGCTCTTTGACCGACAGCACACGCAGGGGTACCTGCTCGCATAACCGTTCGAAGAAATGACGGGCGTCACGCCGTCGTTGCCACTGTATGACCGGCGCCAGAAACAAGAGGACGAGCACACCGAATGCCATGATCTTCATCGCAAGCGGGCTGCCTCAAGGGGGACGGTGTACCAGGCCGATGTCCCCATCGAATCGATCTTCACCATGGCAGGTGCATTCGTCATGCTCATGTCAGCCTGTGGAAAACCAGGCAGGTTGGCAGTTTGCCGGCGCGCTCACCATGCAAGAAGTTGTAGTTCATGGCACCACGGGAACGCGCTTCTGCCGAGCATCACCTCCGCGCGGTTGCAGTCGCTGAAATGCTCCATGACGTCGTACGGGAGAATGACGTGGGTGCCGCCAGCAGTGTGCGGCGCATGCCAGCCGGAACCATCACGACTGACCTCTGGGCCTGGTGATCCAGACCATCTGTCAGGTTTTCCACGCACTGACGGTCTTCTAAAGGACGCACGCCCACATGGAGAGCCGCATGCTTACCCCTGACACCGTTCTGCCGT
>Ga0308172_1001849_pt1 | contig 12811 bp, 16 predicted proteins | sample PhyGR2_FD_202134 | JGI IMG/M metagenome (GOLD analysis project Ga0308172, IMG submission 202134) | Phyllosphere microbial communities from UC Gill Tract Community Farm, Albany, California, United States - DLSLSG.R2 | ecosystem: Host-associated > Plants > Phyllosphere > Unclassified | place: USA...
ATCTCGCGCACGTTGAGCACGCCCAGGCCGCGCACTTCCAGCAGGTCCTGCAGCAGTTCCGGGCAGGTGCCGTCGAGCACGTCCGGGGCGATCTGGGTGAATTCCGGGGCGTCGTCGGCCACCAGCCGGTGCCCGCGGCTGAGCAGCTCCAGGGCCAGCTCGCTCTTGCCCGAGCCGGCTTCGCCGGTGATCAGCACGCCAATGGAGTAGATCTCCATGAACACGCCATGCAGGATCACCCGCGGCGCCAGCGTGCGCGCCAGGTGGTAGGACAGGTGGTTGAGCAGTTCGTGGCCGCGCTTGGGCGAGATCCACAGCGGGGTCTGCGATTCGTCGGCGGCCGCGCGCAGGTCTTCCGGGCAGGCCTGGTTGCGGGTGATCACCAGCGCCAGCGGATGCGAATGCATGATCCGCTCGATGGTCTCCCAGCGCTGGCGCGAGTCCAGCGAGTCCAGCCAGGACAGCTCCTCGGTGCCCAGGATCTGCACCTTGTTGGGGTAGATCGCGTTGAGGTAGCCGGCCAGTGACGGCCGCCGCGAGACGGTGTTGCCCGCTTCCAGTTCGCGGCGCTCGCCCTGCTGCCCTGCCACCCAGCGCAGGGCCAGGCGGTCGCGCTGCTGTTCGAACAGCTCACGCGCGGTGATGCTGGTATTCATGCGGCACTCGCCGGCGGGGGAAATTCGATGACCTGGCGCAGTGCCTCGCCGTCGCGCGCTTCGCGCAGCGCCTGGCGGATGTCCGGCTCGGAAAACAACTCGGCCAGCTCTGACAGCAGCATCAGGTGTTGATGGGTGTAATGGGCCGGGACGGCAATGGCGAACACCAGGTCCACCGGTTCGTCGCCGCCGAATTCGACCGGGCGTTCCAGTCGCAGCAGGGCGCCGCGCGGGCGCTCCAGCAACGGCGCGCGACCGTGTGGAATGGCGATGCCGTGGCCGATCGCCGTGCTGCCCAGCTGCTCGCGCTGGCACAGGTTCTGGTAGATCAGGTCGGCATTGGCTTCGCGGCAGGCCAGCAGCCGGGCGGCGGCATGCAGGACGCTGTCGCGATCGGCGGCCGGCAACACTTGCGTGCGCACGGCCGCCAGGAGATCAGTCAAGGGCATGTCAGGGGAAGAACGAGGACGTCAGTCGTCATTGTCGCCCACTGGCAGCGGCGCGTGCTGCTGTTTTTTCTCCTTGTGCTTGATCACAAGGCGGTCCAGCTTGTCGGCCAGGATATCGATCGCGGCATACATGGTCTGACCGCCAGCCTCGGCGTGCAGGGTCTGGCCGGGGACGTTGGCACTGGCATCGACGTGGTGTTCGTTCTTGCGCAGCTCCAGGGTGACCCGCACCTCGCAGTGCTGGTCGAAGTGCTTGCCCAGGCGCTGGAGCTTGGTTTCCACGTACTCGTGCAGGGCCGGGGTGACTTCTACGTCTTTGCCAAACGTCTCGATGCGCATCGGGTTTCTCCTTTGTTCGGATGAGCCAATGAACCTTTCCGCCGGGCGCGGTGCGTCAGGCGATTCGTACCCGTTCGTGCGAGGCGGAAATGTTCATGGCCTCACGATACTTCGCCACGGTGCGCCGCGCTACCGGTATTCCCGAGGTCTTGAGCAGGTCAGCCAGCTTGGCGTCAGAAAGCGGCTTGCGCGGGCTCTCGTCGTCGATCAGGCGCCGGATCATGGCCTGGATGGCAGTGCTGGACGCTTCGCCGCCACTGTCGGTGTCGATGCCCGAGGCGAAGAAGCTGCGCAGTGCCAAGGTGCCGCGCGGGGTACGCACGTACTTGCGCGCGATCGCCCGGGAAATGGTCGATTCGTGCAGGCCCAGTTCGGCCGCCACCTCGCGCAGGGTGAGCGGGCGCAGCGCCTGTTCGCCGAACTCCAGGAACGCGGCCTGCTGCTGCAGCAGGCTGCGCATTACCCGCAGCAGGGTTTCCCCGCGTGCCTCCAGGCCCTTGAGCAGCCAGCGCGCTTCCTGCAGGTGCGCGCGCAGGTAGCCGGCGTCGGCCTCGCCACAGCGGCGGATCATCTGTTCGTAGCCGCGGTGGATGACCACCTTGGGCCCGGCATGGCTGGCCAGCGCCGCACGCCAGACCCCGTTCTGGCGCCAGACCACGCAGTCGGGCACCACGTAGCTGTCATGGGCCAGCTCGCCGATCTGGGTGCCCGGGCGCGGGTCCAGCGTGCGCAGCAGCTGCACGGCCACCTCGACCTCGGCCACCGGCTCCCGAAGTTCGTGCGCCAGCCCGGCCACGCCGCTGCGCGGCAGCCGCTCCAGCGGGCCGTCGGCGATGCGCCGGGCCAGCGCCAGGCCCGGGGTGTCCGGGCACAGCACGTCCAGCTGCAGCCGCAGGCATTCGCCCAGGGTGCGCGCGCCGACCCCGATCGGGTCGAAGCGCTGGATCTGGTGCAGCACCGTGAGGATCTCGGCATCATTGGCATGAATGGCCGGCAGCAGGGTCTCGGCAATGGCCGACAGCGGCTCGCGCAGGTAGCCGTCGTCCTCGAACGCGTCGATGAGTGCGGCGCCGATGCTGCGATCGCGCGTGGACAGGTGCGACAGGTGCAGCTGCCAGAGCAGGTGGTCGACCAGGCTGTCGGTGTCGGCCACGCGCTCGGCTGCGCTGCCGTTGTCGTCATCGTCGAACGAGCCGCCGCTGTTGCCGCTGCTCCAGTCGCCTTCCCCCGGGGCCCAGTCTTCACTGGCCGAGGCCTGGTGCTCGCCGTCGCCGTGGGTGTCGGTGGGAGTGGGCGGGCGCTCGTCGTCACTGGGCGCCACCTCCAGGGCGGGCTCGGCGTTCTCGGCCCAGTCCAGCAGGGGGTTGGTTTCCACCGCCTCGGCGATTTCCAGCTCCAGCTCGGCGCTGGACATCTGCAACAGCTTGATCGCCTGACGCAGCTGCGGCGTCATGACCAGTTGTTGTCCCAGCGATGTCTGCAGCCGTGCTTTCATGCCTGTGCCGAACGAAGGGAAGGCGCCGCAGCGGCCGGGCGTCAGAGCTTGAAGGTGTCCCCAAGGTAGACGCGACGGACATCGGCGTTGGCCAGAATCGCCTCTGGTGCCCCCTGCGCCAGTACGCTGCCTTCGTTGAGGATATACGCGCGGTCGCAGATTCCCAAGGTTTCCCGCACATTGTGGTCGGTGATCAGCACCCCGATGCCACGCTGCTTGAGGTGGGTGACGATGCGCTGGATCTCGCCGACCGAGATCGGGTCCACGCCGGCGAAGGGTTCATCGAGCAGGATCAGGCGCGGCCGGGCGGCCAGCGCGCGGGCGATTTCGCAGCGCCGGCGCTCACCGCCGGACAGGCTGGCGCCCAGCTGGTCGGCCACGTGGCCGATCTGCAGCTCGTCCAGCAGCGAATTCAGCTCGGCCTCGCGGCCGGCCTTGTCCAGGTCCTCGCGCAGCTCCAGCACCAGCCGGATGTTGTCGGCCACGGTCAGCTTCCGGAACACGGACGGTTCCTGCGGCAGGTAACCCACGCCCTGCTTGGCCCGGGTGTACATCGGGTCGCCGGTGATGTCCTTGCCGTCCAGCACGATGCTGCCGGCGTCGGTTTCGACCAGGCCGACGATCATGTAGAAGCAGGTGGTCTTGCCGGCACCGTTGGGGCCCAGCAGGCCCACCACTTCACCGGCTTCCAGGGTCAGACCGAAGTCCTTGACCACTTCGCGCTGCTTGTAGCGCTTGCGCAGGCCTTTGGCGACGAGCATTACTTCTTGCTCCCGGCAGTGGGGACGGTGGTCTTGGCGGCCGGCGCAGCCGCCGGCGCCGCAGTCTTGTTCTTGGGCGGAATCACGGTGCGCACGCGGGTGCCGTCGCCGCCGCTGTTCATTTCGCCGGTGCGGGTGTTGTAGGTCATCTTCTGGCCGGCGTTGGTGCCGCGCGCGCTCTTGACGTGGTAGTTGCCGGTCATCACCAGCACCTCGGACTTGATGTCGTAGTCGATGCGGTCGGCGCTGGCGTCCATCCAGCTGCCGTCATCGAGCTGCTGCTTGAGCTTGGCCTGCTTGCCGGTGAACACCGCGCGCACCGCCTCGCCGTCCTTCATGTAGATCTCGGCGTCGGACGAGCGCAGGTCCAGCGTGCCCTGGGTGATCACCACGCCCTGGGACAGGGTGGTCTTGCCATCGCCGATCAGGGTGCCCGACTGGGCACCGGCGTCGATGGTCATGTCCTGGTTGCGGTCGGTGGACTTCGCGTTGGCGGCGAAGGTGGGGACCAGAAGACTGATCGCGCAGGCGGCTGCAAATAGGATCTTCATGAAGGGAGTCTGTCCTGCCGGAGAAGGGGGGCGTGGCCGAAGAGGCCACGGGGTAAGGGGGCATTGGCCAGGCAGGCGCCTGGCCGGCGGGTGGGGCGGTGCAGCGGCGCCGGTCCAGGGACGTCGCCTGCGGCTGCACCGGCTCAGCGTTGGGGCGTGTAGCGGCCCTTGGACTGGCTCAGGAAATGGTAGGTCTTGTTCTTGGAATCCAGCTCGAACCCCACGCCGGACTGGGTCATGCCCGGGCGGGTCATGGTCACCAGCGCATCGGTCTTGGCCCGGTTTTCCTTGGGGAACACATCCAGGTGGTCGGTACGGAAGGTGGTGGGCGGCACGTTGGCCACCTTGGGGCTGTCGCCACTGACGTTGCCGGCGAGCTTGAGCTGGTCGCCCTTGGCGCTGACCCAGCCGGTGTCGCTGCGCAGTTCCCAGTGGTTGCCGTCCTGGTCGGGCAGCAGGAACAGCGGGGTGGTGATGCTCATCGTTTCGTCGTTGCGCGACCGCTCCAGCAACGGCGCACGCAGGGTGGTGGATTCCTTGCCCTGCTCATCCAGCGCGATGATCTGGAAGTCGTGCAGCACGTAATCCTTGCTGCCGTCGTCGGTGGCCTGCGCGGCCGGCTTGTCGCGGTGGCGCAGCAGCGACCATCCGCTGAGCACGGCAGCCACCAGCAGTAGACCGCCCAGAACGGTGCGCCAGTTCATGCGCCGAACCTCGCCAGTACCGCGTCCACGTGGCCCTGTGCGGCCAGCAGCACGTCGCACAGCTCGCGCGCCGCGCCACGCCCGCCATCGCTGCGGGTCTGCCAGTGCACGCGCTCGGCAATCCAGGGATGGGCATTGGCCGGTGCCACCGCCAGGCCCACCGCGCACAGCGGGGCCAGGTCGGGCAGGTCGTCGCCCATGAAGGCGACCTGGTCCAGCCCGATGCCGTGGGTGTCGCACAGCGCGCGTACGCTGGCCAGCTTGTCGCCCACCGCGATCTGGGTGTCGATGCCCAGGTCCGCGCCACGCTTCTGTGCCGACAGGCTGTTGCGCGCGGTGATCAACACCGGGTGGATGCCGTGTTGCTGCAGCAGTTTCAGGCCAAGTCCGTCCTGCACGTAATACGCCTTGCTCTCGTTGCCGTCACGGTCGTAGTAAAGCCGACCATCGGTGAGCGTGCCGTCCACGTCGAAACAGGCCAGCCGGATGCGGCCGGCAACGGCATGCAGGTGGGACGGGAAACCGGGCAGCGGGGAATAGGGCATCGGCAGGGGGAAGGTCGTGGCTGAATGGAGGAAGGCAACTGTGGTTTAAACCACCCGCGCCCGCAACAGGTCATGAATGTTGAGCGCGCCGACCAGCTTTCCCTGGCCATCCACCACCATCAGGCCGGTGATCTTGTGGGTCTCCATGAGCCGGGCGGCCTCGGCGGCCAACTGGTCGGCGCCGATGGTGCGCGGGTTGCGGGTCATCACCTCGGCGATCTTCGCGCTGCGCACGTCCAGTTCGGTGTCCAGCGCCCGGCGCAGGTCGCCGTCGGTGAACAGGCCGATCAGGCGCTGGTCGGCGTCCACCACGGCGGTCATGCCCAGCCGCTTGCGGCTCATTTCCAGCAGGGCCTCGCTGAGGCTGGCGTCGGCGTCCACCTGCGGCAGCTCCTCGCCGCTGTGCATCACATCGGTGATGTGCAGCAGCAGGCGGCGGCCCAGGCTGCCGGCCGGGTGCGAGCGGGCGAAGTCGTCGGCGGTGAAGCCGCGTGCGTCCAGCAGGGCCACGGCCAGCGCATCGCCCATGGCCAGCGAGGCGGTGGTGCTGGAGGTGGGAGCCAGCGCCAGCGGGCAGGCCTCGGCGGGCACGCTGACGTCCAGGTGGACGTCGGCGGCCCGCGCCAGGCTTGACTGCGGGCGGCCGGTCATGGCGATCAGCCGGTTGCCCTGGCGCTTGAGCACCGGCAGCAGCATCAGCAGTTCGTCGGACTCGCCCGAGTAGGACAGGGCAAGCACCACGTCATCTTCGGTGATCATGCCCAGGTCGCCGTGGCCGGCTTCACCGGGATGCACATAGAAGGCCGGGGTGCCGGTGGAGGCCAGGGTGGCGGCGATCTTGCGGGCCACGTGGCCGGACTTGCCCATGCCGGTGGCCACCACCCGGCCCTTGCCGTGCAGGACCAGCTGGCAGGCCTGGCTGAACGCATCGCCAAGCCGGTCGGCCACGGCGGCCAGGGCGTCGGCCTCGATCTGGAACACGCGGCGGCCGCTGGCGACCAGTGCCGCAGGGTCGGCTGGATGGGGGAGCAGGGGCGATACAGCCATGCGGGCGCCACGCGGAAGAGTAGAATGAGCGCTCATTTTATTAGGAAAGCCCGTTGGACGCCGAGACCATCCGCAATCTGATCGAAACCGGCCTGCCCGGCGCCCGCGCGGACGTGCAGGGCGACGATGGCGTTCACTTCGAGGCCACCGTGGTCTGCGACGCCTTTGCCGGCAAGCTGCCGCTGGCGCGCCACCGCATGGTCTATGCCACCCTGGGCGATCTGATGGGCGGGGCGATCCACGCGCTGGCGCTGAAGACGGTGACCCCGGGCGAAGCGGGTTAGTCCGCGGACCGATCAGATCAGCCGACCAATTAGATCAGCCGACCAACGGTCGGCTCTACCTCAATTCAAGTAGATTCCATGGCCAAGATTGTAGTGACCGGCGGCAAGCCGCTGCACGGTGAAGTGAACATTTCCGGCGCCAAGAACGCCGTCCTCCCCATCCTGTGCGCCACCCTGCTGGCCGACGCGCCGGTGGAAATCACCAACGTGCCGCACCTGCACGACGTGGTCACCACGGTGAAGCTGCTCGGCGAACTGGGGGCCAAGGTCACCATCGACCAGGGCACGCTGTCGCGCGGCAGCGCGATCGTGGTCGACCCGCGCCCGGTGAACCAGCACGTGGCCCCGTACGAGCTGGTGCGCACCATGCGCGCCTCGATCCTGGTGCTGGGCCCGCTGCTGGCCCGCTTCGGTGCGGCCGAAGTGTCGCTGCCCGGCGGCTGCGCCATCGGCTCGCGCCCGGTTGACCAGCACATCAAGGGCCTGCAGGCGCTGGGTGCGGAAATCACCGTCGAGAACGGCTTCATCAAGGCGCATGTCGCCACGCGCCTGAAGGGCGCGCACTTCACCTTCGACATGGTCAGCGTCACCGGCACCGAGAACGTGCTGATGGCGGCCGTGCTGGCCGAAGGCACCACCGTGCTGGACAACGCGGCGATGGAACCGGAAGTGACCGACCTGGCGCACTGCCTGATCGCACTGGGCGCGAAGATCGAAGGCCTGGGCACCGCCCGCCTGGTGATCGAAGGCGTGGAGAAGCTGTCCGGCGGGCGTCATGAAGTGCTGCCCGACCGCATCGAAACCGGCACCTTCCTGGTGGCGGCGGCGATGACCGGCGGCAAGGTCACGGTGAACCGCGCCCGTCCCAACACCATGGACGCGGTGCTGTCCAAGCTGGTGGAAGCCGGTGCGAAGATCGAGACCACCGAAGACAGCATCACGCTGGACATGGAAGGCAAGCGCCCGCGCGCGGTCAACCTGACGACCGCGCCGTACCCGGCGTTCCCGACCGACATGCAGGCACAGTTCATGGCGCTCAACTGCGTGGCCGACGGCGTGGGCGTGATCAATGAAACGATCTTCGAAAATCGCTTCATGCACGTCAACGAACTGCTGCGCCTGGGCGCGGACATCCAGGTGGAAGGTCATACCGCGATCGTGCGCGGTGCCGAGCATCTGAGCGGTGCGCCGGTGATGGCCACCGACCTGCGCGCGTCGGCGTCGCTGATTCTGGCGGGTCTGATGGCCGACGGTGACACCACCATCGACCGCATCTACCACCTGGACCGTGGCTACGAGAACATCGAAGAGAAGCTGTCTTCGCTGGGCGCGACCATCCGGCGCGTGGCCGCATGATCCTGCGCGGCTCGTTCACCCGCCGCCGCAAGGCGCTGCTGGTGCTGATCCTGGTGGTGCTGGCGTGGCTGGGCTATGCCTGGTACGCCAACATCGCCATTACCCAGGGTATCGAGCAGCAGGACATGGACTGGAACGCCGACGGCACCGTCAGCCGCACCGAAGTGCTGCAGGCGTTCTATGCGGTGGGCGTGACCAACCAGCAGGAAGGCAACCGGCACTGCCGCACCTTCTACTGGCGCAGCAACGGCGAGCAGATCCGCGTGGACTGCAAGACGGTGTTTGGCGACGAAGCCAAGAAAGAATGAAGAAAGCCCGCGCAAGCGGGCTTTTTTTATCGGGCGGCATGCGGCACGGGCGACGCGCTGCAATTGCGAAGCGCAGTAACGGCGGTGACGCGCCGTAATGACGAAACGCCGCAATGACGGCACGCCGTAATCGGTAGGTACCGACCGTTGGTCGGTACCGATGCAAGCAGCCGACCAACGGTCGGCTCTACCGCGACGGCTGCAATTGCGACGCGGCAATGACGATAGGCCGTAATCGGTAGGTACCGACCGTTGGTCGGTGCGCGTGCAGGCAGCCGACCAACGGTCGGCTCTACCGATTCATGCCTTTGATCGTCAGGTCCAGCGCGTCCTTACCGCCCTCACGCTGCAGCAGGCGAGCCGGTACCGGGAATTCCTTGACGACCCAGGCGATCAGTTCTTTGTTGCCGTCGGTACGCGACACCTTGGTGGCGTCGTACGACTTGCCGCCGACGCTGATTTTCTCCTGCCCGACCACCTTGTAGGTCATCGGCTTGATGCGGCCTTCGTCGACCATGCGGTAGGTCAGCGGCTTGCCGGCCGCCAGGTCGCGGGCGATCGCCAGGTTGATCAGCAGCGCATCCATGTCACCGGGCTTCAGCGCGACCGGGCCGCGGCGGTCGCCCTTGACGTCGCCGGTCCAGGTGGCCTGGTTGCTGGACCAGTTGTAGGTGGCATCCACGTTGCGCTTCTTCACCAGCAGCACCGAACGGTCGTTGCTGCTGAGCGGGCGCAGGCGGCCGTTGGCCTCCTCGAACACGGTGCTCTGGCTGAGATCGGCCAGCTGGTTCTTCACGTTCAGGCTGTAACGCCACTTGTTGCTGCCTTCACTGGCCAGGGTCATGGTGCCGTTGGCCTGCATGCCCATGTAGCTGGCCAGGTACTCGGCCTTGAACGGTTCCAGCGCCATGGCCGGCAGGCTCACCACGGCCAGCGCGCCAGCGGCGATCCAGGTCAGCGGGCGGTTCATCAGGTTCATTGCTCAGACTCCTTGGTATTCGATCAGGCGCAGATCAATCCGATCTTCGCCGTCTTCGCGTTGCAGGATGCGCACCGGCGTGGGGACACCGTTGGCGATCCAGAGGATGGTTTCGTCATTGCCGCCGTTGGTCCGGTGGACCCGCAGCGCGTTGTAGGACAGGTCGCCGACCTGCACGTTCTCGGTGTCGGCCGCCGCCTGGTAGTCGTGCTGGCGCACGCGGCCCACGTCGACATAGCGGTAGTGCATCTGGCTGCCGGGACGGGCGTCGCGCATGATCGCCAGGTTGATCAGCAGCGCGCTCTGGTCACCGGGCTGCAGCGGAATCGGCTGGGTACGTTCCTTCTTCAGGTCGCCCAGCCACTGCGCGGTACCGGCCTGCCAGTTGTAGGTGCCACTGACCTTCTTGCCCAGGAACAGGCCCTTGCGCACGGTGGCCTGGCTGATCGGTACGTAGACCTCGCCCTGCTTCTCGAACACGGTGCTCTGTTCCAGGTTCAGGCCCAGCACGCTGGCAAAGCCGCGGCGGCCTACGACCTGCATGTCCACCCGCCACTGCGCGCCGCCGGTGTGGGTCACCTTCATGGTGGCGTCGCCCGCTTCCTTGCCCTTGTACAGGGCCTGGTAGGTGGCGGTGAACGGCTCCAGCGGCGGCGCTTCCCAGCTGATGGCCGGCACCGGCAGCGGCGCGGCCGCCTGTTCCGGCGCGGCCGCAGGCGGTTCCTGCGCCTGCGCGATCGCCACGGTGCACAGCAGGGATGCCATCAGCAGCACTGGCTTGGACAGGGAGATGTTCATGCGGGCACGGGAAAGGGGGAGAAGGGAGGATGCCAGCGTCCGGATCAGCAGCGCGTGTGCGCGCCGCTCACCTGTTCAGCTTACCGGCGGAATCTAGGCGCAAGGGGCTAAACAGGGGGTGACCGTCGACCACCAGTTGTCCATGCCGTTCAGCCACGCGCCCGGACACCAGCCACTGCAGGCTGGCGATCAGCAGCGGGTGTTCCACCGCCAGCACCCGCTGGGCCAGAGTTTCGGGGGTGTCGCCGGCCAGCACCGGCACCCGCGCCTGGGCCAGCACGGTGCCGGCATCCAGTTCGGGCACCACGAAGTGCACGCTGGCACCATGCGCGGCGTCGCCGGCCTCCAGCGCGCGGGCGTGCGTGTGCAGGCCCTTGTACAGCGGCAGCAGCGACGGATGGATGTTGACCAGCCGGCCGTCGAAGCGCTCGACGAAGGCCTGGCCCAGGATGCGCATGTAGCCGGCGCAGACCACCCAGTCCGGGGCGAACCCGGCCAGCGCGTCGCCCAGTGCGGTATCGAAGGCGGCGCGGTCGGCGAAGTCCTTCGGCGAGCGCGCCCAGCGCTGTTCGGCAGCAACCTGCTGCAGGGCGGGCGCGTCGGGCTTGTCCGACAGCACCGCCACGACCTGCGCGTCGAGCTGGCCGGCCGCGATGGCCGCGGTGATCGCCTGCAGGTTGCTGCCGCGGCCGGATGCGAGCACCGCCAGGCGTGCCGGTGCGCTCATCGCTGCGTGCTCCGCTGTGCCATCGGCCAGACCAGCAGGCTGCCCAGCGTGGCCAGCAGCATGTCGGCGTGCGCGTCCCACATATCGCCCTGCTGGCCGTTGTAGGCCTCGGCTGCTTCGGGCGACAGCAGCAGCGCAATGCCCCATTCCAGCCATTCGTAGGCCAGGCTGGAGCACATCACCACCATCACCGCCAAGGTGAAGGCCTGGCCGATGCGCAGCGCCGGCCAGGCATGGCGCGCCAGTTGCAGCAGTGCCGGGGTGAAGCAGACGCCGTACAGGAAATGGATGAGCCGGTCGAAGTGGTTGCGCTGCCAGCCGAAGGTGGCGTTCGGCGACCAGTGCAGCGCGGCCTGCAGCCACGCGTCGTAGGGCACGTTGGAATACAGCCAGCGCGCGGCGATGCAGTGGATGGCGATGAAGCCGCAGATCGCGGCGAATGCGCCGTTGCCCAGCCCCCAGCGGCGGTCGACCCACCACAGCGCCACCAGACCGATCACGGTCAGCGAACTGTGCAGGGTCTGCTCAAGCGGCCACAGCGGTTGGATCCAGCTGGCCGCGAACACCGCCAGCACGGCGGCAAGGGCGAGCTTCTTGGCCATGGAAAACGGACGGGCACTGCGGCCACGGTGGTTCATGCGCGTCAGCCGGCAGGTCAGGGCGTGGAAGGGGGCGGGGTGGCGCCGTGCGCGAAGCGCTCACGCACCGAGGTGCGGGTCAGGGTGACCAGGGTGAACACGCCCAGGATGGTGCCCAGCGGCATGAACATGCAGCACACGCCGGCGGCGACCATGCACAGCGTGTGGCGCTGCTCGCGCGCCAGGCAGCGCCCGGCGTAGCCGACCAGGCCGGCCATGCCGAGCATGCCCACGAAGAACACCGCACCCAGGCCGGTGAACACCCAGCCCATCAGCTGGACCTCGCCCGGCGACGACGCCGTGCTGCTGTCCACCGGCATGGCCCCGCTGAGCACCGCGATGCCCAGCACCAGGTAGATCACCGGGAAAAAGGAAAACAGCGCGGTGAAACCGGCCATTACGTAGTGCAGCACCGACAACAGGCGCAGCTGCGCCGCGTCGTCCTGGCCGCCGCGCGGCGGTGCCATGGGCATCCGCGGCGGCAGCGGCGGTGGAGCGAGGGCATCCATGCGGGGCTCCATGGGGGCGATCAACCGATCTTGACGCGCTCGGCACCGTCGGCGACGGTCACCGTGCCGATGGTCCAGTGGTCCAGGCCCTGTGCGGTCACGGCAGCGGACACGGTCTGGACCTGGTCGGCGGCCACGATCAGCACGAAGCCGATGCCGCAGTTGAAGGTGCGCCACATCTCGCTGTCGGCCACCGCGCCTTCCTTCTGCAGCCACTGGAACACCGGCGGCAGGGTCCAGGCGTTGGCCTGGATGTCCAGGCCCAGGCCATCGGGCACCACGCGGATGATGTTCTCGGTGAGGCCGCCACCGGTGATGTGGGCCATGCCGTGGATGGCCGCGCCATGTTCCTTCAGCAGCGCCAGGATCGGCTTGACGTACAGCCGGGTGGGGGCCATCAGCGCGTCGACCAGCTTGACCCCGCCGTCGAGCTCCAGGTCGGCCGGTTGGCCGGCGCGGTCGTAGATGCGGCGCACCAGCGAGTACCCGTTGGAGTGCGGGCCGGAGGAGGCGATGCCGATCAGCACGTCGCCGGCGGCCACGCTGGCGCCGTCCTTCAGCTCGCTCTTCTCGACCCCGGCCACGGTGAAACCGGCCAGGTCGTACTCGCCCGGGGCGTACATGTCGGGCATTTCAGCGGTTTCGCCGCCGATCAGCGCGCAGCC
>Ga0308172_1001857_pt1 | contig 12770 bp, 22 predicted proteins | sample PhyGR2_FD_202134 | JGI IMG/M metagenome (GOLD analysis project Ga0308172, IMG submission 202134) | Phyllosphere microbial communities from UC Gill Tract Community Farm, Albany, California, United States - DLSLSG.R2 | ecosystem: Host-associated > Plants > Phyllosphere > Unclassified | place: USA...
GATGCGCGCGAGGAATCGGCGCTGAGCAACCAGATCATCAAGCAGGTACGCATGGAGCTGGAAGAAGTGCTGCAATTGCTTCGCCGGTGATCCAAAACCCCGCGTAATCCGCTATACTTCACGGCCCGCCGCACTGGCGGGCACATCGCAGCATCAGTCGGGGCGTAGCGCAGCCTGGTAGCGCATCTGCCTGGGGGGCAGAGGGTCGTCGGTTCGAATCCGGCCGTCCCGACCACTGTGATGAAACAGAAAGCCTGCGCAGCGATGCGTGGGCTTTTTTGTTGTTTGTAGAGTCGAGCTTGCTCGACTCATCTTCGAGGCGGTCGAGCAAGCTCGACTCTAGCTGACAGGCCGCGTCATCACAGGGGTTCTCTGGCAGGGTCCTTGGTCCGCAGGCACTTGTGATCTATACGGCTCTGCCGTATAGTTGTGGCATGTCGCTACTGACCGTGATCGAGTCCCCACTGTTCAGCAGGTATTGGCCCGACTATTGGACGGCCGAACAGCACAGCGATTTTGTTGCCTACATTGCCGGAACCCCAGAGGCGGGGGACGTGATCCCAGGCTCTGGTGGATGTCGGAAGGTGCGTTGGTCGGGTGATGGCAGAGGCAAGCGTGGAGGAGTGAGAGTGATCTATACCCTGCGCTTGGCAAATGGAGCTGTAGTGGCACTCACCATTTACGGAAAAGGCACCACAGAGGATATTCCCGCGCACATCCTGCGCGAACTGGCGGAGGAGCTTGGCCATGCCGATGAATAAGAAAGAACGAGAAGCCCGTGATGCTGGCCGAAATATTGGCTCAGAGCTGCTGGAGGCTGTTCGCTCGGTGAAGGCTGGCAAAGTGGGTGCTGTGAATATGGTGCCTGTGTCCATTGCTGCAGAGGCGCGTCAGCGGCTTGGCATGTCCCAGGCGCAGTTTGCCGGAATGCTCGGCGTATCGGTACGTACGTTTCAAGACTGGGAGCAGGGTCGTCGCGAGCCATCCGGCGCCGCAAAAACGCTTCTGAAGATCGCGGCGTTGCGTCCAGATGCAGTGCATGAGGCGCTGGCAGTCTGAGTTGTCGAATCACGAAGCCCGCCGGTAGGCGGGCTTCGTCTGCAGCCACAACGTTGCAGTGGCGCAGTCGAGCAAGCTCGACTCTACCGAGGGTGTGCGATACCGGGCGTTCAGGCCCGCAGCCCATACGCTGCGGTACTTCCCTTATCATCGGCGCACATCCGATTGCATCGGCATTCTCCTCGCACCCGCCACCGACGGTTGCGGCGGGCGTGCAGGACGATGCGCGGACCACGACGACCACAGGGGGTTGCGTTGATCAGCAGTACCGTCATTCATCGTTCGGCCGACGCAGGCACGGACGGCGTCCGCGTCCTGGACACCACGTTCAAGGAAAAGCGCGTCTTTGTTTCATGGGGCCTGCGTGGCGAGGATCTCAGCCGCGAGGCCGAGCCGGCCGAAACCGTTGCCGCTCGCCAAGCGTTGCAGCGCGAGTCGCGGCAGGTTGAAGGGCCTCGCAGCGGCGAAGTGTTCATTGCCAACCAGGCCGCCGCGGCCATCAGCGTGTACCGCCTGCTCAGCGAGGCGCGCAGTGGCGATGCCGTGTTCTTCCTGTGCGATTCGCCGGCGGTGGTCGAGTGGCTGGTGACCGCGCTGGAAATACGCGAAGGCTGAAATGCGGGGTCAGATCCCTTCGCCCAGCGAAGGGCTCTGACCCCAGGGTCATGCATCCGTGCGGGGTCAGAGCCCTTCGCGTTGCGAAGGGATCCGACCCCTACGCCAGTGCGGCATCCACGGCGGCGCGCGCATGCAGGGTGGTGGTGTCGAACAGCGGCACCGGGCTGTCCTGCTCACGTACCAGCAGCATGATCTCGGTGCAGCCCAGGATGATCGCCTCGGCGCCACGGGCGACCAGTCGCGCGATCACGTCCACGTACACCTGCCGCGAAGCTTCGCTGACCACGCCTGCAATCAGTTCGCGGTAGATGATGTCGTGCACGTCGCGGCGGTCGTCGGCGTCGGGCACCAGTACCTCCAGCCCGAAACGATCGCTCAGCCGCCCACGGTAGAAGTCCTCTTCCATGGTGAAGGCGGTGCCGAGCAGGCCGACCGTGCGCAGGCCCGCCTGCAGGATCGCCTGGGCGGTCGGGTCGGCAATATGCAGCAGCGGCAGCGGGCAGGCGGCTTCCATCTGCGGGGCCAGCTTGTGCATGGTGTTGGTGCAGACCACCAGCAGGTCGGCGCCACCGGCCTGCAGGCGGCGCGCGGCATCGACCATTTCCGTGCCCAGCGCGTCCCAGTCGCCGTCGTGCTGCAACTGCTTGATGTGGGCGAAATCCACCGACCACAGCAGCAGCTGCGCCGAATGCGCGCCCCCCAGTCGCTGGCGGACATCCTCGTTGATGAGGCGGTAGTACTGCGCCGAGCTTTCCCAGCTCATGCCGCCGATCAGGCCCAGGGTCTTCATGCGTATCTCCATGCTGGAACCGCCATTCCAGCACAGACCGGTGGCCGCGTGCAGGGCGCCATCTGTAACCGTCATTCGTGGCCCGCGCTGTACGTACCGCGGTGCGCCGCCAGCCCGTAAGCTGGTGGGCTTCCCGCGTCGAGAACAACAATGGCCCTGCATACCTGGTGGTGGTTCCTGGCCACGGTCTTCGTGCTGTGCGGCACGCCGGGCCCGAACATGCTGCATATCCTGGGCCGCAGCGTCGGGTTGGGGTTCCGCCGCAGCGTGCCGGCCATGGCCGGCTGCCTGTTGGCCATGCTGCTGGTGCTGGTCGCTTCGGCTGCTGGCCTGAGCGCGTTGCTGCGCTCCTCGCCAATGTTGTTCGAAGTGCTGCGTTACCTGGGCGTGGCGTATCTGGCCTGGCTGGGCATCAAGGCCTGGCGCGACAGCTGCCGTCCTGTCGCGACGGGCACCGGAAGCGAGCCGCTGCTGGCGCCGGTGCACGGTGCGTGGTCGGTCTTCCGCGGTGGCCTGCTGGTCGGGTTGAGCAACCCGAAGCTGCTGCTGTTCGCCGCCGCATTCCTGCCGCAGTTCGTCGATCCCGCGCGTGCGCAGGGCCTGCAGTACACGGTGCTGGTGGCCACCTTCGCCGCGTGCGAACTGTTCTGGTACGTGATGTATGCCGCGGGCGGACACAGCCTGCGCCGTTGGTTGGCCAAGCCCTTCGCGCAGCGCTGGTTCGAACGGCTGGTGGGTAGCGTGTTCCTCGCGTTCGCTGTCGCGCTGCTGCGCTTCCGCCCGCGCTGAACGTTCACGCCGCGCGCGCGGCGCGCTCACGGCACCCGCATCGGCGCCTGCCTAACCTGATCCCACTGTTATTAGTCCCTGCGGGGAAAGGATCGACATGATCAAGTGGGCCATCATTTTCGCCGTCATCGGCCTCATTGCCGGCGTGCTCGGTTTCGGCGGCATCGCCGGTACCGCAGTCGGGATCGCCAAGTTCCTGTTCTGGGCAGGCATCATCATCGCGGTGATCCTGTTCCTGATCGGCAGGAGCGTGGCCAAGAAGGTCGCCTGACAGCCTGCCCCAGGTGGCCGGCGGCAGCGCGCTCAGTGCGCGCTGCTTTTCGAGAACAGATTGATGACCAGCACACCCGCGCAGATCAGGCCGATGCCGATCAGCGCCGGCGTGTCCAGGCGCTGCTTGAACACCAGCAGGCCGATCAGCGAAATCAGCACGATGCCCACGCCGGACCAGATCGCATAGGCGATGCCGGTGGGGATCGATTTCATCGTGAGCGCCAGCAGGTAGAAGCACACGCCGTAGCAGGCCAGCGCACCCAGCGTGGGCGCGATCCGGCTCATCCCCTCGGACGCTTTCAGCAGCGAGGTGGCGATCACCTCCAGCGCGATGGCGGCGGCCAGGTAGGCATAAGGATTCATCGCGGACTCCAGGTCAGCCGGGCATGCACAGTTTCAGAGCTTCGCCCGCCATGGCCAGCGCATTGCGCCGTTCTTCCTCATCCAGCGGGCGGCCATAGGCCGTAGCCCAGTAGCCATCGGCAGCGCAGCGCGCCGCGTACAGTCGCGGGTCGGTGGCCTCGCCGGGGAACTGGGCCAGCATGCCGCGCATCCATTCGCGCCAGTGCGCCAGCATGGCCGGTTCCAGCAGGTTGGCCATGGTCAGGCCGATATCGTTGTCCTGGGTCTGCTGCAGCAGATGGTTGAAGCTCACCTCGACGTAGGCACGGGTGAAGCAGCCATGGCCGGGCGGCGCCTGCAGCATGTGCGCGCGCAGATCCTGCTCGAACGCAGAAACCAGCGCGGTCAGCGTTGCGTCCAGCAGCGCCTGTTTGCTGCTGAAGTGATGGAACAGGGCGCCCTTGCTGACGCCAGCGGCACGGGCGACGTCCTGCACGGTGAGCGCGGCAAGCCCGCCCTGGCCGATCACGCGGGCGGTCGCGTCGAGCAGGGCCTGGCGCACGGCTTCGGGCGCCTTGCGGCGGGTGAGGGCGGGGGATGCGGACATGAATGAAGGAAACCGACTGGACGGTATGATTGTAGCGCAGCCGCGGCTCAGTCCAGGTAGACCGACAGTCCGCTGGCCATCTGCAGGTCCGGGCTGTCATCGTCCAGGCCGACGTCGAATGAGATATCCAGCTGGACGCCCGGGCGCACCTGCCAGCTCAGGCCGGCCCCCGCCAGCGTCTGGTCGGGCGCATCGCTGACGTCGAAGAAGCCCGCTTCCAGATAGGTGGACACCGTCGGGGTGGCCTGCAGCGACAGGCTGGGCGCCCACGTGGTCGTGCGTTGGCCCGCGCCGCGCTGATGCTCGGCAAACAGTCCCAGGCTCCATCGATCGGTCAGGGCCTGCTCCACGCTGGCCGCAAGTGCGTATTGCCGGCCGTCGCTGAAGGCTGCGTCGCCGCGCGCCACCACGGCCGTGGCCAGCACCGCCCATGCGGTCCGTTCATTGCTGCCGGGGCCGGCCCACTTCACGCCGACGCTGCTGTCGCCCGCCCCGCGCAGGCGGGAGTCCTCGCCATCTGGCGCGCGCAGGCGCTGGCGATTCCACGGTGTGCCCGACACCTGCAGTTCCAGGCCGGGCGCCAGGCCGGTGCGCAGCAGCGCATCGCCGGACAAGGTCGTGCTGCGCACGCCCTCGGCGTCGGTTTCTCGCAGGTAGGAAGGAAGCCCGAACTCCAGCGCGACGGCGCCACGGCCTACCGTGTCGGTACTGAAGCCGAGGCCGGGCCGATCAAAGGCGGGCGGGGCGGACGGTGGCTCTGCCCGTGCGGACAGGCAGGCCATGGAAAGCCCGAACAGAACGATGCACTGGCGCATGCTGGCCGACGAGCTCGAGGGGTGTTGCCGAGCATGCGCGGCCCGCGCGTCGGGGCGCCGTGAACGCGGGCGTCAGTCGTCGATGCGGGCGAAGCGCGGCTGCGGGCCGTGCTCGCCGGGCACCTGCTCGACGAACATGGCGTATGGGCGTACCCACAGGCCACCTTCGCCGTAGAGGGCGCGGTACAGCACCTGCGGTTGCAGGGTTTCGCTGCTGCGCACGATATCGATCACTTCGTACAGACCGCCCTTGAAATGGCGGTAACGGCCCGGCTCGAGGCGGGGCAGGGGGCTGAGGTCGGACATCCGGGAATTCTACTTCCGCGCGGGCGTGGGCGGCAGCGCGCACCAGGCATCAATGGCCTCGGCAGTGTTGGCCAGGCCCTGGGCCTGGGCCAGCTCCCATGGCCGCTCGCAGCGCCCGCTGCGCTGGCACCACTGGTAGCCGGCCGAACCGATGCAGCCGTGGGCGTCGCGATCGCCGCCGACCACGGGCGCGGCGGCGGCGGCATCCCGGGCGGGCGCGGGTTCGGGCTGTGCGCAGGCACTCAATGCCAGCACCAGCAGCACCGGCAGAAGGGCGGTCTTCATCGGCATGGCCTCGGGTCCGGAGGCCTCAGTGTCGGCTGCTTCCGCGCCGGCAACAAGCGCTCAGCTGATGCTGGCGCGGACCAGCTCCTCAAGCAGGATCAGATAGCTGGCCACGAAGTAGAACTTCAGCAAGGTCGAACGCTGCAGCGGAAGCGAGGTGCGCATGTGGAAGGGGCCCCTGTTAGTGACGACAGTGTGAAGCCAGCCTGACTTCGTGACAAGGGTCACGCAAATCCTTCACTAAACGGACTCATAGATGTGATGGAGGTCGACTTCTGACAGCTCAGTGCGGATTTTTCGTACTTATCTGATAGGCCGCCCCTGACCGGCTGACTAGGGTGGATGGCATCAGCAGACGGCCTCTGGCCCCTGCGCCTTCCACCACAGGAGTCCGTCATGGTCATTACCGTCAAATGCAGTGCCGCCCAGTGGTCGCTGCTGGATCCCGCTGCGGGCAGCGCCGAAGCGTTCGGTTCGGGGGCTGCCGCCTTCGATACCGCCGTCGAGCGGGCCGGGGATCACTATCGCCGCACCGGGCAGGAAAGCATCGTGAGCGTGGAAGCGCTGGGCAACAGCATCGACGCCGTGCGATTCCAGGCGGTGGCTGTCGCGCCGGTGCAGGTTACGGAGCTGCATCCTGCGCCAGCGGCGTGACGCCAGCCGCATCCCGGCTCAGCGCCGGGGTAATGAAACGCCAGAGCCACGCTCGGCTGACGGTCTTGGCGTGGACGTGTTCGATCCGCCCCGGCAGAGCCCTGTCCTGCAGCAGTCGCTGCGGGTCCTCGGCCAGCACCAGGATGAGCAGGTCGCGGCGCAGGCAGCAGATGCGCCGCAGCAGGGGAATGCCATCGCTTTGGCCAATGGTAGGCATGAAGGGGTCGATGACCAGCACTTTGCAGGTCGGGTCGGAAATCCGTGCCAGTACTTCCGACGGTGAGCGGGCTTCGCGGGGAGCCTGACCCTGCAGGTGCGGGAAAATGCCGAGGACGAGCTCGCTGCGGACCCAGGGGTTTGCATCTGCGATGACCAGGGCGTGGGCGTGGCCGTACAGCCTGGGGGTGATGGCAACGGGGCATTCCGGGGTAAACCGATCGTCGTTGGCGGCGGGTGTGGCGGACATGTGGGCGTAGTGGGTGATGCGCGAGAGACGGTTCGGTGTCCGCATGTGCAGGTATCCGGTTGCTGGTTCTCCATCTGCAATGAGTGCGCTGCTCAGGAAGGCCGAGATGCGTTGCGCTGGGACATGTCTCGCCGATTCCAGGGCGTTGGCCGATGGAACGCCGCGCTTGCTTACGCCCGGCAGACCTCAGGCAACAGACTTTTGTTGTAGATGTTGCTCGTGCAGCGCCACTCGCCGGTGTGTTCTCTAACGAGCGAGATCGTGTCTGGCGAGAGTGACCAAGCCAGCTCGCAGATGATTTCCACCCGTGTGGGGTAGTTGAAATCATCCAGCTCAGTTGTGATGCGCTCACAATTGGAGGTGCTGAGTTCAAGGCCGATGTTGGATGGCTGTATCGTTCGACCCGGTTCCCCTTCCGCAAACAGTACCTCGACACCCGCTTTGCCGGGTGCGATCTCCGCAAGTGCGGCGGAATACTTCGCCCTTGTTGCGAATTTCTGGTATTGCGGCAGCGCGATCATTCCCAGTATGGCAATGATTGCGACCACGACCATCAGCTCGATGAGTGAGAATCCGTGTTGGGACGGGACAGGTGATGTGCTGCGCGCTTCATGCTTGGTCGTCATGATGGACTCCTTCTTGCTGGCATGAGAGGAAGCAGGCGACGCACTTCCTTGTGCATAGCGCCGCCCCTGCATTCAAAGGATCAGACCTTGCAACCTTCCGGCAACACCGTCTGCTCATAGATCGAGCTTGAGCAAGTCCAGCGACCCTGCTCGCTCCGCTCCAGGCTCAACGTCTGGCTTTTGCCGTACGTTGCATCGTCCGTCAGGTGGCAAACCAGACTGCTCTCGCCGGTGTCACTTACGCTGACATCGAAACTTGTGCATCTCTGCGAGACCACCGGCATGCCAAGCGCTGCTGCATCGATACCTGTGAGCTTGGCACCCTCAGCGAGGAGTGCCTCAACGCCAACCTTGCCGCTCGCCAGTTCGGCAAGGGCAGCAGCCACCTTCGACTTGGTCGAGAACTTCTGGTACTGCGGCAGCGCAATCATCGCCAGGATGCCAATGATCGCCACGACCACCATCAGCTCAATGAGCGAGAAGCCTTTCTGTCGGGAGTTTATGCGGGGTGCGCGGTGTGCGCGGAAACGGGAGGTGTCCATTTTTCTTTCTCAGTGACGTGGGTTATTCATCGAAGTGGCCGCGATAATTCGTACTTCGTGGCGTGGCGATAGATAATCACGGGCGTCTTTCCGGGTATATTCAATTAATGGGAAAATTGGACTTCAATCTGCGAGCTGTTCCATTTTTCCCATTTGTTGAATCAATACGCCAACCAAGGTTGGCGCCTACCGGAATTGCGGATGGCAGGCTGCTGGCAGCAGTTGCGGGTCGAGTACTTCAGCTACACAGCGCCAGGTGCCTTGTGGCGAGCGTTGCAGTGCCAACGTGCCGCGCGCGAGGCCATTGCCGCGCAGTTCGCAGCGCAGTCGTGCGTGGCCGGTGTCGGGCAGCTGCATGTGCAGGCGCGCGCAGAACGCCGCGCTGGCGGGCAGGCCGAGATGTTGGTCGCTGATCCGCAGATCGCCCTCTGCGTAGCTGGCTTCCACGGCCTGGATCACTTCGCCAAGGTGGGCGACGGCGGCGTGCAGGTATTCGCGTTCGCTGTTTCCGCCGAGTGTTGGCGCAGCCAGGACGACGGCATAAACAGCAGTGATGGCCGCCGAAATGGCGATGGCCGCCCAGGGTCTGGCCCGGGGCGGCAGTACGATGTCCCTGTGTTCCGGAGAAGCTGCATGCATGGCAGTGGCTCTCCCTCCTGTGTTCCTTGGGAGGAAGGCATCCCAGTGCCGGGGCCGCTCCTCCAGCGGCCCCGGCACGCCTTCCCCATGCACGTTTGCGTGGCGCTTTACAGCGCCAACGAACTTTCCACATCCAGCACCATGCGGCGGGCGAGGGCGAGGTTCGCCTTCTGCCGGTCCAGCACGACGTAGAAGAACAGCCCCTTCTTGGCCGACACCGGGCGCAGCACGTGGTAAGCGCGGCCCAGGGTGATGAGGATGTCCTCGATGCTGTCGTTGAGGTTCAGGGCTTCGGCGGTTTTCATCTTGGCGCGCAGCACTTCGGTGTTGCCGGCGGCGGCCAGTTCCATGTCCACGCCCGAGCCGGCGTTGCCCAGCAGCATGCCGCTTTCGTAGTCGACCAGTGCCACGGCTTGTGCGCCGTTGATCTGCATGAGCGTGTCCAGGCATTTGTTGATGGCGGTATTCATTTCAGTCGTCCGTTGCGGGTGTTTGGAAGAAAAGAGTCGTCTGAGCAGTGAGAGCGACATGCATCAGTTCGTGTTGTCGGCCAGCGTGCGCACGCACTGCTTGGCATGCCACAGGGCGTTGCCGATGACGCAGCTGTGGTCGCATGCGGTCATCAGCAGCCGCGGCTGCGATCCGGGAATGGCCAGCATCAGCACCTTGCCGTCGGCGGCGTCGAGGATCAGCGTGTCCAGTTCGCCAAAGCGCAGCTCGCGCCCCAGCGCGCTGGCCAAGCCCAGCATCGAGCTGGTCATCGCGGCCAGGCGATCGGCCACGTTGCCTTTCGGCCCGGCCTGGGCGAGCGCGAAGCCGTCGGCGCTGGCAACCACGATGGCCTGGATGCCTGGGACGTCGCGCGCCAGTGCATTCAATGCCGGTGCGGCGTGCAGGGCGTCACTCATGTGCGGCCGCCATCGCATTGCATTCGATCTGGCTCATCAGCAGGTCCATGGCGGTGATGGCCTGCTTCATGTCACGCGGGTCCAGCGGCAAGGCCGGCAGGTGCGGCGCCTGCTCGCTCAACCACGCCTGCCAGTGCGGCAGGATCGGATCGTCGGTGCGGCCGCACTTGGTGATGCCGATGACCACCGGCAGGGTGGGCGCGTGCTCGGCGATGGCCTGCAGGTGCTGGCCGGCGAGTGTGGCGTTGACGCTCTTGCTGCCATCCACCAGCACGATGGCGCCCTCGGCACCTGCCAGCAGGATCGGCCAGATGTAGGAAAAGCGTTCCTGCCCGGGCGAGCCATACAGGCGCAGCCGGTCGCCGCCCGGCAGGTCGATGTCGCCGTAATCCATGGCAACGGTGGTGTATTCCTTGCCCACGCTGGGGTCGGTGTTGCGGGCTTCGGTCACCACGGCTTTGCCGTGGGTGAGGGTCTGCACCAGGGTGGATTTGCCCGCTCCCAGCGGGCCCATAACGACGATCTTGTGCTCACGCACGCTCATGCACTCCAGCGGATACGAAGTTGGCGCCACAGATTGACGAGGCCATCAGTGGGCGAGGGGCGGACCGGTGCATCGATGCCCATCACCGGGAAAGCGTAGGCAGTGAGGAAGGCGGCATTGAAGAACGACTGCACCTGGCGTTGCGGCAGGTCGAGGATGTCGCAGCACGCCTGGACGGAGGCGCCCTGTTTGATCAACAGTGCGCACAGGCGGAAGTGGTCGTGGCGGTGGGCGAGGATGCGGAAATCCGGCCAGCGGCGCAGGCGCAGCTTGGCGTCCATCTGCAGCGGCAGCATCAAGCGGTCCAGACGTGTTGCGGCCAGCGCGATGTTCCAGAGCGTGGGACGCAGCGCCAGGTTGCTGGACACGACCGCGCGCTGCTCGAACACCTCCTGCGTGACCGGTGCAAGGCTCAGCGCCGGGTGCTCCTCGGCCAGCAGTTTCTGCAGCAGTGTCAGCGTGATCGGTGCAGGCGCCGTGGTCATCATGCGGTCGCTCTTCGTATCCAGCCAGCAGACGGCCGTGTCGTCATGGATGACGGCGGCATAGGCGGACCTGCGCGGCATCGAGGTGTCGTTCGTGAGGTGGATGCGCAGCTGCTGCACGAAGGGCAGCGCCGCCGCCGGCAGCGTTGCCGCTGGCATCGACAGAGGGGCAGGCCGTGCCTCGAGATCATCGAAAGGATGGCGGCGGAATCGGACCATGAGCATCGGGCGCCATGAGTGATTGGAGGTGGATATATAAGTCGGTTTCTGTTTTTGTTTCCATGAAACTATTGGGAAAGTTGCAAATGCACGCGGTGGCCATGCAATTAATGGAAAGGCGTGCATGAGCGCGGGTTTGCGATGAGGAATTGCATTTTCCGTTGTTAAGTTGACGAAGCGTTCAATGGTTATTAGCGTTTTCCGTGCGCACTGCGGCGTGACCATTTACAGGCAATCACCATGCACACTCGAATCGCCATCGCGGATGACCATCCGCTGGTGCTGTTTGGCACCCGCCTTGTGATCGAGGCAGAGGGCCGGCACAGCGTCGTGGGCGAGGCGCAGTGCGCGGAAGCGCTGCTCGATCTGCTTGCCACTGAAGATGTGGATCTGGTGGTGACCGACTTTTCGATGCCGGGTGGAAAGCGGCCGGATGGGCAGGCGATGCTGCAGGCGCTGCGTCGCAATTACCCCAGGATTCCCGTGGTCCTGGTCACGATGATCACTAATCCCACCACGCTCAACATGGCCATGCGGACCGGCGTGCGTGGGTTGGTCTACAAGGGCAGTGGCGTGGATGGTCTCCGCAATGCGGTCGATTCGGTCATGGGCGGCGGTATCTACCTGGACTCCGAGCTGGCCCCCTGCCTGCAGGAGGCAGGGCGCCAGCGGACCCTGTCCGTGCTTTCGCCCAAGGAGCTGGAAGTGCTGCGGCTGTATGTATCCGGGCCGTCGATCACCGAGATCGCCGCACAGTTGCGGCGGACGGTCAGTACGATCAGCCGGCAGCGGATCTCGGCAATGCGCAAGCTGGGCATCAGCAATGACGCCGAGCTGTTCGCGTTCGCGTTCGAGGAAAAGCTGGGGGCGCCGCAGGCGATGGCAGCCGCGGGAGAGTGATCGCCTGCGGGTGCTGATCGTTTCTGGTCAGGCCCGGTTGGGTTGCTTGAACGGAATGCCAACCATGTCATGCGCCCCCTCTGTGCGGCGCGCCCGGAATCTCCGATGCTTGCGCCATCGTATTCATCTGGAGAAGTGGCAATGGGCAAGGGATCGGGCAGGGGACTGGGCTGGGGAACCGTGGCATGCCTCGTGCTGCCGATGCTGGCGGCTGCAGGTGCCGCGCAGGCGCAGAACCGTGGCTATGACGACCGCTACGACAACCGTGGCGGCGGAATCGTGCGCTGCGAATCGGTGAAGAACCGCAGCAACGAGTGCCGGCTGGACGGTCGCGCGCGCCTGATCCGCCAGTTGTCCGGCTCGCCGTGCGTGGAGGGCCGCACCTGGGGCCAGTCGCGTGGTGGCGTGTGGGTGACCCAGGGCTGCCGTGCCGAGTTCGTGGGTGAATCCCGTGGCGGCTGGGGCCACGGCGGCGGCGGTTGGGGCGGCAATGGCAGCCAGGTGATCGCCTGCCATTCCAACGACCGCCGGCAGAAGTACTGCGATGCGCGCATCCGTCGCGACGTGCGCCTGGTGCGCCAGGAGTCGCGCAGCCCCTGCGTGGAAGGTCGTACCTGGGGTTGGGACCGCCGCGGTGTGTGGGTCAGCGATGGCTGCCGGGCCCAGTTCCAGATCAACTGACGGCAGTGGCCCTCAGATTCAGATTAATCTGATGGCGGTCACATTTCATTCCTCGTATCGTCGGCAACCGGGGGCAGTGCGCCTCCCGGTGTGCCCACCGTCATCGATACGCTGTTCAAGGAGTGAGCAACGCATGTTGATCCGTCTGCAATGTGAGCAGCGCCAGTGGCGCGTGCTGCACCCGGACAAGCCGGAACCGATCGAGTTCCGCGACGGTGTCCG
>Ga0308172_1001867_pt1 | contig 12681 bp, 20 predicted proteins | sample PhyGR2_FD_202134 | JGI IMG/M metagenome (GOLD analysis project Ga0308172, IMG submission 202134) | Phyllosphere microbial communities from UC Gill Tract Community Farm, Albany, California, United States - DLSLSG.R2 | ecosystem: Host-associated > Plants > Phyllosphere > Unclassified | place: USA...
TCAACTTTCCTCCCTGCCAGTAAGCATACCGAAGTGGTTCAAGGCTGAATAATTCCTGTTCAGAAAATAAACTTCAGAGGAATGGTAACTTATTTTTTTGTTTAAATTGCATTCCACATAAACGGCGATATGTCGGCCCGGATGATGGCCATACTGGGCGAGATGGCTGCTGGACAGGAAGTTTACTCTATCGACGAGTCATTTCTGGACGTCACCGGCATCAGCAATGTGATCCCGCTTGAGACGTTCGGACACCAGATGCGTGAGCGTATCCGGAAGGAAACCGGGCTGATAATTGGCGTAGGGTTCGGACCAACGAAGACGCTGGCCAAGCTGGCTAACCATGCTGCGAAAAAATGGACGCAGACAAAGGGCGTGGTCGATTTATCCAGCCGGACCCGGCAGCGAAAGCTGCTTCACCTGACAGACGTCGGCGATATATGGGGTATCGGCCCGCGCATTACCAAGCGCATGCACCAGCTGGGGATCACTACGGCTCTGCAGCTGGCGGACAGCAATATCAGCATGATCCGGAAAAACTTTGACGTCATCGTTGAGCGTACCACCCGCGAGCTCAATGGTGAGTCCTGCATCGCACTGGAAGACGCCCCGCCGCCAAAGCAGAACATCCTTAACTCGCGCTCATTTGGTGAGAGGATCACGGAGCTGGACGACATGAAGCAGGCCGTCACGCTCTACGCCACCCGTGCCGGTGAAAAGCTGAGAGAGCAGAACTCGCGTTGCCGACATGTCAGCGTGTCGATCTCTACCGCAAGGCACGCAAATGAGCCTCAGTATTCAAATACCGCCTCATGCGTCTGCGACTACCCCACCAGCGACACGCGGGACATTATTGAGTCGGCGCTACGCGGGCTGAGCACTATCTGGCGCGACGGCTACCGGTACGCAAAAGCAGGCGTCATGCTGGGGGATTTTTACCAGTCTGGCGTGGCCCAGTTTGACATGTTCAGTGAGCAGCAGCCGCGTGCAAATGCAGATGCTCTGATGGCCGCGCTGGACGCTATCAATCGCTCTGGAAGGGGGAAGGTATTCTTTGCGGGACAGGGAGAGCAAGACAGCGCGTGGCAGATGAAGCGTGAAATGCTCTCGCCTCGATACACCACACGATTAAAAGATATCCCAGCTATAAAGTAGTGTGATTTTTGGTCGTTATTACGACAACGTAGCCCTCGTCATCAGAGCTTTTTTTTCTGCTGGTGGTCAACCAATGACCAACTTTCAGTAGTGACTTGCAACAGTCCGAAAACGGTATTTTCCCAGTGTTTAAAGGGGATTTAGCACTTTTAGCTTTGCCAAATCTACTACTGTTACGTAGATTTAGTGGACCGGTGTCGAATGTCGACAACCGACTTGATTGGCTCACATAAACGAGCTGCCTGGTGATACACGTATCCCGGCTAAGGTGGAAAAATGTTACATAGCGAAGCAAGAACAAAGAGCGAACGTTCAATTCACACGATTATGGATAATACTCGTGTAATTGACACAATAGAATCGCGTTCACTATTCCCTGACACTGTTGAAGTGCGCAGGATGCTTAGCCGTACACATATGGAATCTCAGCACTTCATCGTAACTTTGTTGAGCGACCTTAAACGTGCTCAGGATACTGAGGTTGTTAAACCTTTTGCTGAACTGGCGATACGCAATAATAAAGTTCGTTTTACTGTGAAGCCTAAAAAACAGTATCCCGACCTGCGTGTAAACGAAGATATTCTTCATTTAATTGAGAAGTCGGTTGCTTCTTTCATGAGCGAATATTTCAGCATTAATGTTTCCCTTAGCAATGATATCAGAAATGATAAGAGACCTAGGATGGCTTAAGGAATGGCACCGACGTTAAATAGTGGAACTTACACTAAGGATTTGTCAAATGCCCCGTCTATTCAAGGCGGGGTTTTATTTCGTAGGAAATGTGATTTTATAATTCCCGATGACACGATAATTTATCGAATCGTTGAGACACATTATGATACCTCGCAATATGATTACATCGCTGAAGTTTATGAAATAGGCTTCTATTCACCTGACTTTATTGAACAACATATTGATACTCTTCGCGAAGAAGGGATGAGTGATAATGATGTAGTTAATGAGATCATTGATCTTAAAATGGAAGACCCTCATGCAAGTATTCTTGTAGCGCGATTTGCTTATGATGACATCCAAATTCTCAATAAAAACGCTATAAGAGTCTGGGCAAAACAGATACGTGGCGCTTATGTTGACACTCAAAAGTCTGGCGTTGGTCTCGCTGGCCAAATCTATCGTCAGTTTGTTCTTATGCATGGCTATTTAGTCTGCGATAACGTTCAAACCGAGTTTGGCGCTGCTTTATGGGCAGGTACAATACGCGATGTTGTAGGTCGAGTAGACATATACGATTGCCATAACGACAAATATATTCAGGAATTGGGTGATAAAGGTATTGGCGTAGGCGGCTTTGTGCCGTGGGATTTAAACTGTACTTCCAACCATACTTTTAGATTAGCACGATGGATACTATACCCATTCGAGATAACAAGTTGCACACACATAGTTTTAGTAGTGTCACTATAAAAAACCCGCTCCAGCGGGTTTTTTCCCTACAGATGGTCAGTTAATAGCTGATTACAGTGAACGTTAAATACTTTTAACACGCCGATTAATTTATCCACGATGCTGTTTAACTTCTTCAAGCAGCTCATCGCGTTCTTTTTCTGTATCCACCAGCCGCTGTGAGAGCATCATGAGGCCATTATGGTGTGAATACGTCGCCAGGCGGGCTTCTGCCGCCTCTAGCTGCGCCTGCTGTGCGCCCCACTGCTGCGCATGCTTTCGTGTTACTGCCTCGATAAACATTTCTGCTGCAGCGTCGGGATCGCCTTCAAACGTCACCCTGCCCTTATTCACTGTAAGCTGCGCCCGCGTGCCGTCTGTGCCGTAAAACGACACCACCAGCGGCGTCGGGATAATCGGCAGAGAAAATGCTGCGCCGGCGTTCAGGGTTAATTCGCCGGCGATTGCTGTTTCTGACGATGCGGCCGCATTTACGGCAAGGGGTTTTAAGTCGGTAGGAATGGTCATGCTGGTGGCCTCGGAGTCAGTGTGAGGGCCAGGATAAGCGGTTTGTGATTTAGAACGAGAGCGTATTACTCAGACGCAAACTCGACTGTTAATGTCCCACAATCCAGCATGCCAAACTGCTTCTTATCAGGGAATTTTTGGTCATAAAACGGGATCAGCCAGATCTTGTCCGGGCCTTTGATTTCGTTATCAATGAACCTTATGCCATTTTGATTGGCGACCTTAGAAGCATCCCCCCAGCTTTTCCAGCCATTAGGCTGTTTGAGACGTGCGCTTAGTACTGCTTCTTTTGCCTGGTCATTAGTGTAGTTTTTGCACTCTTCCAGATTTGAAACGCTGTAGTACTGATCGCCAGTTTTGAGATAAACCAGCGTACCGACTCCACCCAGTGCCAACAAAACGCCACCAGCCACCGCTAAAGCGATTCCTTTAACTGCTCTTCCTGCCATAACGCCCTCGCTTACGGATATTCATTAGTCTATGTTACCTAAAAATAGCAATCATTATCAATTACAGGCAATAACACCAATATAACTAACTGTATTTGTTTGTTATTTTATTTTTAGACTTCTCAAACCCTATCGCTTCGTTTTTAAAGCAGTTAGATATACTAAATTATACTGTATAAATAACCATATGTTTCTGGCCCGTGCTGAGTCCTAATTGTTATCCTCTTTATCGCGTTAACAACATGATAAACATAAGGAGATACATATGAGCGAAGGTACTTTAGTTGTAAGCGCACCGGCAGTAAGTGCTGGTGGTCCTCCTGCCGGATTTGGTAGCTATAACCCAGGCGGCTCTACCTCTGTTCCGCCAGGTCAGGCACAAGCAATGATGTATCAACAGGTGCTTAATGGCAGCTACTTCAACAGCCAGTCCGGCCTGGATTGCGTTAATAAGAATGATCTCACGTCCCTGCTGCAGTGGGTTAAAAATAATTGTTATCTGAACGACTGTGTTGTGGGTCCGGCCATGGGGACTGCTGGCATTTCTGCTATGGCGGGTAATGGTGCTCAGTGGCGTGACTGGCAATTAAACAATATGAGCGACCAGCTAAGTGGTGGTCCTTATAGCGTGGTTTCAGCACTGGCTAATTTCTTTTGGGGAAATGGCCGACCGATGAATGTTGATATCAACAATATTGGCTTACAGCTCGCACCGCAGAAGATTACAGGCTTTAATGATCAGTTAATGGCTATGAGCGCACCAGGCAGCTACAACTTCAGCCTTAAGTTCGCTTATGACACAGGTATCGACAGCCTAGTTTCTAACTACTACCTCGGCAATATCACGCTTCAGATGGAAGGTACTCTAAATCGTGATGCGTCTGGTCAGTGGACATTCAACGGTGTTGTTCGTGGTTATCAGGATAACTATGACTTCAATGCTTCCACTCACCGCACCAAGACTAACGAAGACATGACCACTATCGGTAACTTCCTAGGCCAGCAATTCCAGGGTGTAAATTACCCGATCAATATTAATGGCCAATTAGATGGTATCTCTTTCTCCGGCCAGTAATAAACAATCTTCCAAACGGACTGCACCCCTTAATTCTAACGGCTAACTATATGGGGTCAGTCTGTTATGCGGGCAAATCAACATCATTTTTATTAAGGGGGAAGATTATGAGTGAAGGCACTATGGTAGTAACAGCACCTGTTGGAACAGGCGATGCTGGAACTGTTGGAGGGTATGGCTCTTATAATCCAGGTGGCGCAACGGGTGTTCCTCCCGGCCAGGCACAGGCAATGCAAGCTCAGAGTATTGTGAATGGCGCAAATTTTGACGCTACTTGCGATAGTATTGAGAAATACTCAAATGAAAATAATCCAGATAGAGTGATCGACAATTTCCGTCAGAGCATCTACTTCGATCAGTGTATCGCCACTGATAATTCAGGCGGGATTATGAGCTGGCTGTCATCAGCACAAGTCAGAAAAACCTATCAGATTAGCGATATGGGTGATCAGCTGAGTGGCAGCATGTGGAGTCCATTCTCTGCTATGGCTAATTTCCTTTGGGGAAATGGACGCCCGATGAATGTCGATATCAACAAGATTGGCCTGAATCTCCAGCCTGCGGGTATTAATGGCTTTCAGGACCAGTTGGCCAGTATGAGTGCTCCCGGCACTTATAATTTCACCCATCAATTTGCATACAACACTGGAAATGACAGTGTTGCGGCCAACCTGTACCTGGGGAATATTACGCTGAAAATTGAAGGGACATTAAATCGCGCAGCGGATGGAACCTGGACGCTTAATGCTAATGTTCGGGGATTCCAGGACACTTACGATTTTAACGCCAGTACCCATCGGACAAAAGCAGCGGAACAGCTTACTACTGCAGGGCGATTCCTTGAATCACTGACTGGTGGAAGTATGCCATTCCCAATCAATATCAATGGCGACTTACCAGTAACAATGTCCGGTCAGTAACCTTAAGCTGAGTTAAATTTAAGCCTGCCATGTGCAGGCTTTTTTTTGTGCTGGGGGTCGAACTCTACCGGGCGTTTAAAATTTGAACAAAATTAATTTTTGTCCTGTATCATGCGCAACACACACAGCTAACGTATGGCGTGCGTACTCGAGAGAATAATAAGACGTATCTACGAAATGCTTTCAGCCTGCCACGTGCAGGCTTTTTTTACGCTGGGGGATTGTAAGGCAGTTAAAAGCCCGCTTGATGCGGGCTGTTGAGGGGTGCGGGCTATGCGTCGTTGCTTACGGTACGGAGTGCTTTCTCTCTGCGTCGGCGCGCAATCTTCTGTCCGATTGGCTCAATATAACGGTAGCTGAGCCAGCCCAGCAGCAGCGCCAGCAGGACGTTACACACGAAGAACGTCATGCACTGGTCCGTGAATGCTTTTGCTAACCGTGCTTTGGTCACGATATGGATCAGATACACAGAGAAAGAAATATCCCCCAGGAACACTAGCCAGCGCGGCGTGATGCGCCCTAACCAGCTGTCGTTGAACGCCACAGCGGCCAGCAGCAATGCCAGTACGGTACCGGACGCCATCATGCCATGCCCTATATTCTGGTAGCTGATGATGTGTTGCACAAACAGGGCAACGGCAGCCAGCAGGAACGGCACCCGCATGGCAACCGGCAGACGCGCCATGTGCGGATAAACCAGACCAATCAGCACACCTGCAGCGAACTGCCAGATAATCGGGTTCGTCATCAGATTCAGGTAGGCGTAACCCATGTCATATCCGCTCACCAGCAGCGTCGGCTGGTGGCCTGTTGCCATCGGTACTGCCACCAGCACCACGCCCAGCATAGCGGCCAGCGCCACCCAGCGTGCGCGCACCAGCAGGCAGACAGCCATCATCAGGTAAAACAGAAATTCGTAGTTGAGCGTCCAGCGCACGCCCATAAACCCGTTGTCGTCCACGTAAAACGGCGCGTGCTGCGGCAGGTAAACGGATAGCGTCGCCGCGCTAATCACCGCCTGCGTCTTCTCAGCATAGTGAAACGTCGCCATTCCACCGCTTAAGAAAAAGTTGATCAACAGCAGAATGAAGTAGGCAGGCAGCAGGCGCAGCGCACGGCGCTTCAGGAAATCGCCTGCTGCAGCGAATCCAGTACCCATGCGCGAGACAGAGAGTGTGATAACAAAGCCACTGAGGATGAAAAACAGATCCACACCAACAACGCCGGTTGAAAGCAGTTTGGTTAATGCCGGGTACTGGTCCTGTATCTGGTAGCGGAAATGAAAAGTAACGACGGCGAGGCAGGCAAGCCCGCGAAGCGCCTGAATAGATTTGAGTTGTTGTGTCATAAGTCCGTTTGAAAATCGTCTGTATAGCGTAAAGAAGCGCGCATTCTAGGGATGTGATCCAGAGAGAGCAACCATTAAAACGGCGCGTTAAGCGCCTATCTAATAACGAGAAGTTAATTTATTCTTAGTGTGAAGTAACAGCTAAAAATATTGATCATTTGTCAACTCAACCTTTTCAAGTTGATATGAGGAAAAGGATTCTCTCATTTTGAAAACACGAATATTAGATCCAATAAGGTTTCTGGCATAACTTTCAACTTGATTGCCTACTTTACACCCAAGTATTATTTCTTTAATTATTTTTTTATCAAACCTTTTAATTCCACTATGTAAAAATATGAGACGGTACTCATGCTCATATTGCCATGTTTCACCTTTGTGCATGAATAAGGCCTTAGAAATATCAGTTCCATTTGAAGTATAAAAATTAACGCATGGCGGCTTTTTTTGGTAAATGACATTTCCATATAGTAAGCAATCTTTAGGAAAAAAATCGTCGGGTAGCTTGTCATCAAATCCAATGCAAAAACCTGTGTGAGAATGAGCGTAATGTGACCACATTAAAAAATTTGTTGGGTCATGCGTTAGACAAAGAACGCCATGTGATTGTAACGAGCCACGGCGAAGCATCCATGCATCATGTGATTCAGCTGTATCTCTTGAGCTCAACCACCTTTCGCAATCCTCCTCGGCTGATTTAGGCCATAACTCAAAAAATCGCTTTTTTTTCTCATCTTCCGCAGCATCAAAGGAAAAAATTACTTTAAACTCAGTTGGGTCGTTGAACTCAATAGCTGCGGTTGCCTTTAATGTCGCATCTTCAACAAACCAAGACAAATATTTTAAGGTTTCATTTCCATCTGCACTACCAACATATTTATAAAGCATTTAATATTCCTTTTTCCTGCTATTAAAGTTGCCAAGCGCTAATTCAGCTGCAGAAATCATTTAATAAACGTGTCGCCGCATTTACTGCAATACCACTGCCTATTGTAGTTCTCACGCGCCCTGCGGCGGTTATGCCGGTTGAGGTGCGCCACCAGCGCGGTTATCAGCAATGCGATGATTAGGCCAGCTACTGCCGAACCTGTGACTGTGGTTGCCGGTATATTAAGTATCAGCCAGGCAGACAGGAGGAAGGAGCCGACAAACGTAAGCACCTCCATCTTTCCGCCAGCTGGTGCATTACGCGAAGCAGCAACTGACTGACGTGTTGATTTGCCCTGCCGCCTGCTGCCACCCGATCCACGATTTGATATCCATCCTGTGAAGCTCACGCTGCGCGTTTTTGAGGTTCCCTGCTCGTATACCGCTCTGCTGCTCTTAACGCTCCCTGATCCGCAGTGCGGGCATTTAATCCTGATTTCCATTTTCTGCCGTTCTGAATAGCTAAAATTGATAACCGGCCACCAGCCGGATAAATTAATAATGGTAAACATTTCCATCTAACGGAGGCCCCAGCACAGTAACCTTATTCCTAGACTCCCTCGGCTCAAATATTGCCCCTCCAAATATTGCATCAAACTTGGCTTTCGTATCCGCCAGAAATTCCAAAATGATCTCCAGCAATTCCCTAAAGGTGTTACAGCGGCAATCAATACCTGGAGCTATCTGCGTGAGTACTTTCGCTTTAAATTCTTCAAAGTTATTTGGAATATCTTCCTGAGCTCTCATGGACGGACTGTATGATGAAGCATCCATCATAGCCAGGACCATCACTAACATGCCTCGTTCTCGGTCTAGTTGACTAAATTCCTCTTTAGCTTGAGGACTAAGCTTGGCGTATTCTTGGTCCCGCTTACCGTTCATCGGTTCTACGTATTGAAGAGGCTCATCCGCAGCATCGCCAATACGCGGACAAAAGTACCTTCTCCACCAAGCCTCAAAATCTGCTGAAACTCCAGATAGGTCATCCCGATAATATTGGTATTTTTGGTGTATCGCTTTGCTCCCTGCTGAAGGCCACGCTTTGAAATAATAAACCCAATGTTAGCGCCGGTTTCATGCATTACTGTAGTGAACGAATGAACCACCGATTGAGGTATGGTATTGCCCCAATTTTTGCACTCCACGATATATGTAATTTTGTCTAAGCTACGAATATCAGTCGCAAGAACATCCACATTCACCGAACCTCGTGGGGTTTCTAAATCAATTTCTACCTCTGCATTCAAGCCGAGGTTTCGAAAAATACGTTGAACACCAAACTGAAGGTCTTGCCAGCTTGCTGGTAGCGGATCGTCGATCACTTTTTACATTCCTAAGCATTCATCCCAATCAGTTAAAAATACTGAAGAATATGAAAGACGTCCATTTAGAACTAATGGCTAAGGTGTGTATCAGCAGCAGAACATTAGTCCAGCTGCCATCCGGCAATTTGCGGACGTGAATGATGCCGCATTTCGTCGTGAGATAGTCGTGAACTTCACTATCCGGCCAGCCCTCAAAAGAGAGCCAGCCGTACTTACTTAATCTGTCGTCCATCAGCGCCCGCATACCGGACTTTTGCTGGTGGCCAGTGCGGGGTTTTTCGAAGGCTTGCGCATGACGTAGGTAGGAAACTCAACGCTTGCCGCCTTATCGTGAAACAGCGACATTGTGTGCGCCTCTGTGCCTCCACCAGCGGCGATCTCCACATTTCCAGCCGGTTGTCCGTAAATATCGCCAAACTGCTCTGCAAGCGCCTGAGCGACGCTGTAGCAGGCAGGGTTTAAATCGGTACTGCCATCAGGCTGTTGCTCCATTTCGAAGCCGTGCGCCAGAAACAGCGCCCTGATTTCCTGTTTAATCACTGGTTTTCGTATCCTGTAGCTTTGCTTTGTCTGCCGACTGGCAAACAGCGTCGAGGTGATGCTGTATCCATTCTGACAGTTTCATCCCTTCCCGCTGTGCCTGCGCGACATAGCGGTTTTTAACATCGGGATCTACGCGCATCTGAATCTGAGCCGTCGCGGGGGCGGCTCCTTTAACTGAATTTAAAGCCCGTGGGTCGCGTGCTTTATCGGTCATGATTAGCCTCGATTAGTTGCTCCTTTTGCCGGAGCATATTGCTCATAAATATCAGGGAAATACTCAATACAGAAACCCAGGCCGCAATCCAGTTCCTGTAGCGCCGTCAGCGCATCGAGCGGACTTCCGTCGTCTTCAAACAGTTTGAACTCATACGGCAGGGTAAACCGTGCTGCCGTGATGTTTACCATGAACGGCAAATCGTGTCGTTCGGCCTCTTCCCCCATGATCATTGTCCACTCAAACGCGAACTGATATTCGCCTTCTGTGTCTGTCATGGTGGCAGTGCCGGTAACGGTATCTTTAGTGTGTGCAGTTACCACGACCTGCTGAGGGTTCCACCAGTCCAGCTCAAACATATTGCTGAGCGTCATCCTGTGCGCCGGTGCAGCGCCGGGACGCCAGCCTGATTTGAGAATGAAGTCGATGTGATCGCGGTAGGCCAGGTTGATCTCTTCAAATGTGTGTTCATCGCCAATGTAGCCAAAGCAGAGGTGATTACGCAGCCAGACAACGGTCGCCAGGTCTGTGCAGCTGGTGGCCACCAGCTCGTAATTAGTTTTGATATCAGTGTAAGCGTCAGCCTCGTTAAAACCAGGCTGCTGACTCTGCTTAATTACGCCAGTCAGGGTGTAAGACATGTGCTGAAGTGCGGCGGTGGCCGTCATTGGAGAGATTGGCATGAAATAATTCCTTAGTGCCTGGAGCCGCCAGGGCGGTGACGCTAACTTAGCGCCATGAAGTGAAATATACAGAGCGTGGATTTGCTTGTCAATACAAGCAAATCAATTTGCTATCACTCTTGCGGTTTACTCAGCTTTCCGTTGCGATCATGTTTATTGCGGGGGCAAAGTCGGCAGGCGCTATATGCCCTTCAATGAATGCCAGGCGCATAGCGATGTTATGACGGCCGCGGGACAGCAAAAACGCTACGGCACCGGCGCAGTGCGCCTCTTTCCCGGACGGGGTGTAAACCCCGCCGTCTTCGCCCTCTTCCTCGCCAGTGTGGTGCGTCGTTTTGTGGCAGTAAAACGATGAGAAGTCGTCCCGCAGGAGGTGCGATTTGATGCCCTCAAGGCGTCCAGGATTCAGCTCGATGCCACCAGCTTTCAGGAACGGGCAGTTAACGCAGGGCGCTTTGAGCCGGAATAATTTGCGCAGGTTCATTGCTGCTCTCCGTCTTTGATGAAGGTAAACCAGTGCGTTAAACCACGCTTCCCGCTGATGTGGCCAAACAGGGGTTTCTGGTCAGTCAGCGCCAGAATGTCCCGCGCCCGGATCTGCGTTTCATTCCATTTAAAAATCAGCAGGCCGTTCGGGCGCAGCACGCGGAAAGCCTCAGTAAAACCGGCGCGCAGATCATTGCGCCAGGTCCCGCGATTGAGCACTCCATATTTGAGCCGTTGCCACCCCTTTTCGCCTGCCCGCTCCAGGTGCGGCGGGTCAAAGGCAATCACGTAAAAAGAGTTATCCGGGAATGGCAAGGATCGAAAGTCGGCAATCACGTCCGGGCTAATGACAAGCTCCCGGTCGGGCAGCTGGTGGGTCTCTTCCCGGATATCGGTATACAGCACGCGGGGATCGGCTTTATCGAACCACATCATGCGCGGGCCACAGCACATGTCTAATACGGCCTTATCCATGCGTACGCGCTCCCGCACACTGCCAGTCAGCGCAGCCTTCAAAGACATACGGATTGAGTTGCCAGTGAATGCGCCCACAGTCCGGGCAGTTGAGGCGCGTCTTTCCTGTGCCTGGTTTGCGGCGACGGGCGCGGCTGATGTGCGCCGGTACGCGTAAGCCAGCGCCCTGCACCATACGGCGATGATTGAGCATGCCGATAGGGAATGTGCGGCGCTTTACTGCGTCAGCCGTGGCGAACGGTAGCCAGACCAGATTATCCGTATCGCCTGGCTGTTCGAATATGGTCGCCTTTGTGAAGTCGGTCGTCGGCAGGCCGCTGTTTTGCAGCCAGTAAAGGTCGTTGCCGTCCCAGCGCCCTTTCTGAAAGGCAACATACCGGCTGCAGTCAGGGGTAATGATCGACTGACCTGGTACATGCTGGTGGTCAACGTGAATGACGGCCAGTGCATCTACGCTGTCAGCGCAAACAGGTTGATCGATACTTCGGCCTGTATTCCAGCGGCTCTGCGCTTCTGCCAGGGTATAAATGTGTGCTTTTTCGATATTGGTGTTGTAGCCGTGACCATCCTGGCACCAGAAAGAGGCATTACTGCCTACCGTATCTCTGGTACAGATCATGTAAAAGCGGTCAGTCATCAGGCATCACCACTTTCGCGGTTAAAGGCAATTACTACATGGTTTGCAGCCTCAACAACGGCAGCAAACTGCGCCTTATTGACGCTGGAACCGGGATGGAGTCTTGCTATTTCAGCGAGTAAAGCACTGATGAGTAACGGCTGGCTCAGATTGAGGGGTTTAGCAGTGCCGGTCATGTGTAATATTCCAGTGGTTAATTTCAACCATAAGTTTATTACATTCTAAAGATTATTTAAATTTAATGTTAACCTTCATTTTGATAGACAAAACTGAGACCCGCTGGCTTGAGCTGCAGCCAGCAGGGCATCAGATAAGCATAAATTTAAAACGGGATGTATCGGGGGGATCAGCTTAGGGTATTCGATTTAGCTATGTAGGCGTCAAACGCGCGCAACATCGCGGGCAATCCGCACAAGGTTGCGACAGTTGCCAGCGCCAGTAATGCAAAGAAAAGCGTCATTAAAACAAAAGCAAAGTTTGCTGTGTCAGTCATATCCGTACAACTCCAAGCCA
>Ga0308172_1001869_pt1 | contig 12644 bp, 13 predicted proteins | sample PhyGR2_FD_202134 | JGI IMG/M metagenome (GOLD analysis project Ga0308172, IMG submission 202134) | Phyllosphere microbial communities from UC Gill Tract Community Farm, Albany, California, United States - DLSLSG.R2 | ecosystem: Host-associated > Plants > Phyllosphere > Unclassified | place: USA...
CAATTGAAAAAGAGCGCCGCGACTCCCTGAGGGTCGCGGCGCTTCTTTTTTGGTTCTCCACGAACTCCCGTAGTGCCAGCCCATGGCTGGCAGAGCCGAAGCCACCAGCGTGTCGCTTCCGGCACGCTACATCGGCCCGCCACGTCAAATTCTTCCAAGCCGAACGCCGATCGCACTCCTCGTTCGGCCGCCGCCTACAACTCCTGGTAAGCGATAAACGTCACGCGCAATTCTGAAATTAGGGTTGTTTACAACATCGTGCGTCGCGCACACCCACGCACCAGCACATTCGGGCGTTTTCCTGTCGCTTCTGCCGTTCCCTGCGCATGCAACATGCACCGGTTTGGAACCCGCACCGTCCGCCAACTGCATTCACGCGGTGCCGCTGTCACGCACAGCCAAGGAAGCCTACGCCATGACCAACCGCAAGAACCCGCCGTTCGACGATGTTGATCCCATCAACGACGACGCCACTCCCTCCGCCGATCTCAGCACGTTCCAGGGCTGCCTCACGCTCATCCGTGATGGCGAAGGCTCCGATGGCATGTTGTGGCCGGAGGAGATCCAGTCCGACGGACGACGGCAGTCCCTGGCGCGGATCGACCGCAGCCGTGGGCATTCTCACTGCGGTAGAGATGCTGCATGCGGCAAACCGCTGCGCCGCCATGGCCACGCCCCGCAGGCACCTGGACGAAGGCATGGTTGAAGGGCTGTTCTTCGCCTGCCGCGAACTGGCCGAACTTGTCTGCAGGGAGGTCAGGCCGGCCTGACCTGTGCAAGATCGCTGGGCATTGCACGCAAGGCCTGCGGTAGTGTGTGTCACGCTGCCGGCCAGCGGCCGGCACTACCGGCACTACCGGTGCGGCGTCGCTGCACGGAGAAGCCCCGCGCATGCGGGGTTTTTTCGTTTTCGGTACTGTGGCGGCACAGCCGGCAGGGAAGCGCAGCGATGACGGAGACTTCGGCATGAAAGGCGAGACGGTCGCCCGGGTGACCCTGTGGCTGCTGTGGAGCCTGTGGACGCTGGCCTGCCTGGTGCTGCTGCTGGGCGCGGCGGCGAACCATCTGGCCTCGCGCACACAGACTCTGCCTTTCGTTCTGCGGCCCGGCGCGACGGCCGAGATCACGGTCTACCGGTTCATCGATGACCGTCTGCGGTTGCGCCTGCGCCACGCGGATGATGGCACCGATGTGGCCAGCAATCCCGAACTGCGCCTGCGCGCGGAAACCCCGACCGACCGCGTCGATTTCCGCGCGGAGGCACGCGTGGGTGCGGCGGATCCTGATATTACCCGTACCTTGGCATCGGTGGCGCCTGACCGGTTTACCGCCTTCTACTTCGGCTACGGCCGTAGGGATGCGTTGCCACGTGGGCGGTCCTGGCTGCGGCTGACCGTGCTGGAGGTCGACCCGGCGCTGGCTGGCCGTGCGGCCTCGGTGGACCTGCTGCCGCCGATGGACGTGCTGAAGCTGACCGACCTGGACTACCTGTGGCTGTGGCCGTTCTTCTTCTGGCAGCCGGTGGGGCTGCTGCTGCTGATCGCGGGTGGCGGACTGGCGACGGCCAGCATCGCGCTGCGGAGGTGGCAACCCCGTCCTCGGGCGCGGTAGCGCCGGGCCATGCCCGGTGGGGTGGGGCAGGCTACTTGCCAGATGCCCAATATGGGTACAATAATGCCCAATATGGGTAATGAAGCTCCCAATACGTCTTCCACCGGCCCCATCGGGCTGGCCGACGCGCTGTTCACCCAGACCCAGCAACGGGTGCTGGCCCTGCTGTTCGGGCAGGATCGTCGTGATTTCAGCATTTCCGAGCTGATCAGCGGCAGCGGTGCAGGCTCCGGCGCCGTGCAGCGCGAAGTGGCCAAGCTGGTCGCAAGCGGCCTGGTCGAGCAGCGTAGGGTCGGCAACCAGAAGCGCTATCGCGCGTTTGCCGGCTCACCGATCCATGCCGAGCTGGTGGCGCTGGTGCACAAGACCATCGGTCTGGCGCAGCCGCTGCGCGAGGCGTTGCAACCGTTGCAGGACCAGATTGCACTGGCCTTCGTCTTCGGCTCGGTGGCCAAGCGCACGGACAGCGCGCACAGCGACATCGATCTGATGCTGGTCTCCGATACGCTGGGCTATGCTGAGCTGATGGCCGTGCTCGATCCGCTGGAAGATCGCCTGGGACGGCCGGTGAACCCGACGCTGTACACGCATGACGAACTGCATGATCGCCTGCGCAAGGGCAATGCCTTCCTGCAGCGTGTTCTCGAACAACCCAAGGTGTGGGTGATTGGAGGAAAGGATGACCTCGCCATTGCAGAATCTGGTCGGGGCGGGTAGACCGCTCACCGTTGAACCGCCCGATCCGCGCGAGATCGAAGGCCTGCAGCGCTCGGGCCTTGCGCGGCTGCGTGACGCACGCAATGCCTCGTTGTCGCTGGAAAGTCGTTTCGATCTTGCCTACAACGCTGCGCACGCGTTGAGCCTCGCCGCGCTTCGCGCGCAGGGTTTCCGGCCCAGCAACCGCTACATCGTGTTCCAGTCGCTCAAGCACACGCTCGGCGTTGGTCCGGAGGTATGGCGCGTGCTCGACAAATGCCACCAGCAGCGCAACATCGCTGAGTACGAGGGCGAACTCGATGTCAGCGGCCGCCTGGTGGAAGACCTGATTACGGCCTGTGACGTGGTGCGTGTTGCCTCAGGCCTCTGAGCAAAGCGGGTGCTGACGCGTCAGCGCCCCGCCTGCAGCAACGGAAAAGGGTTGATGGATTCGCCCTTCCACCACTGCTTTTCCGGCCCCAGCACATGCACCTCGAAATGCAGGTGCGGGGCATCGGCGCTGGCATTGCCGGTGCTGCCGACATAGCCGATCACCTCACCACGCTTGATGACCTGCTTTTCGGCCAGGCCATCGGCATAGCGCTGCAGGTGGGCGTAGTAGTAGCACCAGCGGCCGCTGGGCTCGAACTGGTAGATCGTCAGCCCGCCGCGCTCGCTGTCGAACAGTTTTTCCACCGTCCCATCGGCCACCGCCAGCACCGGCGTGCCGGCGTCGGCCATGATGTCGATGGCATCGTGCACGCGGCCCTCGCTGCGTGCATCGGTGAAGGTGTCGCGCAGCTGCGAGGCCTGGATGCCCTGCACCGGCAGCAGCAGGCCGGTTGGCGCATCGCTGGTGCTGGACGGGGGCATGGTCGTGGGAACCGGGGCGTCCGCGTGCGGCGTTGCAGCCGCAGCCGGCGGCGCCGTGGCCACCGCCGTTTGAGCTGCGGGCCAGGCAACCGCCACCGGCTCACCCGCATCGCGGCGCAGCCACCAGCCGGCACCCAGCCCCAGCAGCACGCCCAGTACGATCAGCTGCGAAAGACGCATCGGGTCACTCCTGCATCACGACGGGGACCGAGGTATCCACGGCATCGGCCACGCGCAGTGCATCCCAGTTGGTCATGCGCACGCAGCCATGCGATTCGGTCTTGCCCACGTGGCCCGGCTCGGGCGTGCCGTGCAGGCCGTAATGCGGCTTGGACAGGTCGATCCACACCCGGCCGACAGGATTGTTCGGGCCCGGCGGCAGCGTGGCCTTCTTCTCGCCCTTGCGCGCATCCCAGAACAGCTTGGGGTTGTAGTGGAATGTCGGGTCGCGGGACACACCGAGGATCTTCCATTCACCGATCGGCAGCGGATCGTGCTGGCTGCCCGACGACACCGGCACCTGCGCGATGACCTTACCGGCTGCATCAAGCAGCTGCAGAGTGGAATCGGATTTGTCGACCACCACCTTGGCCGCCTTCGGTAGCGGCGCCGGTGCGATGTTGGGTACCTGGATGCGGCTGCCCGCCTTGCCCAGGTCGACGCCGGGGTTGAGCGCCTTCAGCAGCCCGGGCGAGGCATGGAAGCGCTCGCCCAAGGCTTCCTCCACGCTGCCGTAGCCCAGCGCCTTCAGCTTGGCCTGTGCGGCGGGACCCTTCGGCACCGGCTGGAACGGACCGGCAACGTCGTCGGCGGTCAGCGTGTAGCTGGCCAGTGGCGCGTTGGCATCGGCCTGCAGTGCCTTCCAGGTGGCATCGTCGAGTTCGCCGGTCACGGTCAGCCCGTGCGCGGCCTGGAAGCCGGATACCGCGCGGCGCTGGTTGCTGCCCACCTCGCCATCGATCTGGCCGGGCGAGAAATTGGCGCGGTCCAGCAGCACCTGCGCGTGCAGTGGCGAGCGTGCGGCGATGTCCGGTCCGGCGCGTTCGGCGATGGGCGCGGGCAGGTTGGCCGGCGGGGCCTGCGCGAATGCAGGGGAAACCAGCAGCGACAGCGCAAGCACGGCAACGCGGGGTGAAAGCATGGGAAGCTCCTGCAGAACGTGCCCCCACCATGCCTGTACCCCGCGACCAGCCCGCGTGAAAACAACGGCCTGTTGCTGAGTGGCAGATGAGCGCTCAACGCGCGGGGTGATCGGTGATGCGCCAGCTCTGCAGCATGCCGAAGCCGATCTCGGCCACGGTGAACAGCAGCAGGATCGCACTGGCGCCGTGCAGTACCGCATATACCTGCCACAGCGCGAACAGCCAGCGTGCGGCGGCATCGAGCCGGCCCAGCAGCACGCTGGGGGCGAGCACACGGGCCAGCGACCACATCACCACAACCGAGCCGAGCAGGTTGGCCAGCAGCATGTGCAGCGGGTCGAGCGCGGGCACCTGGCCGGGCAGCTGCCAGGCCTCGGCCAGTGCCGCCATCGCCGCATGCAGCGGTGCAAAGGTCCAGGGGAGGGCGAAGGGCAGGGTGACCACCAGGTCGTAGAACGCACTGGCGCGGACGATGCGGAGGTAGCGGGAGGTGAGCATGGACGCCTTCAACAGGGGAAGAGGGCGTACTGTCAGGGCTGAAGTAAACTTCAAGGTCAAGCGTTTTCTGGAATCCCCATGCAGATTGGAGAGCTGGCCCAGGCCTGCGGCCTGTCGCGCGAAGCCCTGCGTTTCTATGAGAAGCAGGGCCTGATCGGCGCGCGGCGCTTGGCCAATGGCTACCGCGATTACCCCGACGAAACGGCGATGCTGGTGCACTACATCCGCACCGCCCAGCAACTCGGCTTCACCCTCGCCGAGATCGGCCAGCGCCTGCCCAGGCTGTGGGAACAGGCCGATGCCGGCCCGCTGCTGGCGGCCGCGCTGCAGGAAAAACTCGCGGACATCGATGCCCGCATCGCCGCGCTCGGCGCCCTGCGCCAGGATCTGGCCACGCGCCTGGCCAGCGCCTGCCCCTTCCAGCCCCGTAGCACCGTGGGCTGAAGCCGGATTCTGAACCGTGACCCGATTGTTCATGGAGGCCACGTCAAGGCGGCGTGAGACAGGCCGATACAGGCTTATCCCCCGTTTGGATCCCCCCCATGAACTATTTGAGGAATGTCAGGGTTGCCTGGCGTCTTGGTCTGGGCTTTGGCCTGTTGCTGCTGCTGGTGGCCGCCGTTGTCGTCACCGGTGCCACCGCCGCGACTGTGCAGAAGCGCGCGATGCAGCAGGTGGTCGAGGTCAGCGTGACCAAGGTGCGCCTGCTGTCGCAGATGCTCGATGCCAACAACCAGATGATGGTCGTGCGTCGCGAGATGCTGATCCGCAAAGGTGACGCCCGCGAGGCCGACGAGCAGCGCATCGCCGACCTGGTCAAGCGCTACGAAACCAGTTGGACCGCCTACCAGGCACTGCCTAGCGATGCCGACGGCAAGGCCGTGGGCGAGGCCATCGCGGCGAAGCGGGCCATTGCCCGGCCGCTGAACAAGCAGACCAGCGAACTGATGGACCAGGGCGATTTCCCCGGCGCCATCGCGCTGACCCTGGGCCCGGTGCAGGTCGCGGCCAACGGCTGGAACAAGGCGCTGGCCGATGGCGTGGCCTTCGAGGAGAAGGAAAGCCGCGAGGCGGCCGCCGAAGCGATCCGTCTCGGCGAGCGCAGCCTGCTGCAGCTGCTGGTGCTGGGCGGCGTAGCGCTGCTGGTCGGCATCGCCGCCTCGGTGATGATCGGCCGCAGCCTGACCGGCCCGCTGGCGCGCGCAGTGCAGCTGGCACAGCGGCTCTCCAAGGGTGAGCTGGATCAGTCCTTCCACCTGGGTGGCCGCGATGAATTGACCCAGCTGGGCGAGGCCATGGGCAGCGTGCGGCAGAGCGTGCAGGCCGCCATCGGCGCGCAGCTGCAGATGGCCGAACAGCACGAGGCTGGCGCCATCGGCTACCGCATGGATGCCAGCGCCTTCCCCGGCGATTTCGGCCGCATGGTGCAGGCCACCAACAGCCTGGTGGAATCGCACGTGCAGGTGGAACTGCTGATGGCCGAAGTCATGCAGCGCTACGCGATCGGCGATCTCAGCCGCGACCTGCCGCAGTATCCCGGCGACAAGGGCGCGTTCACCCGCACCCTGGCCGCGGTGAAGCAGAGCCTGATGGCGATCAGCGCCCAGATCGACACGCTGGCCCGGGCCGCCGGCGCGGGTGATTTCAGCGTGCGCGGCGATGTCGAGGCGTTCCAGTTCCAGTACCGCGCGATGGTCGAACACCTCAACGCGATGATGGCCAGCTCGCAGGCGAGCATCGCCGATGTCTCCGACGTGCTGCGCGCGATCTCGCACGGCAACCTGACCGCGCGCATGGACGGTGACTACGAGGGCGTCTTCGCCCGCATGCGCGACGATGCCAACACCACCACCGCGCAGCTGACCGGCATCGTCCGTGGCATCCAGGTGGCGGCCGACAGCATCAACAACGCCGCGCAGGAACTGGCCGCCGGCAACAGTGATCTCTCGCGCCGTACCGAGCAGCAGGCCGCCAATCTGGAAGAAGCAGCCGCGTCGATGGAAGAGCTGACCTCCACCGTGCGCCAGAACGCCGAGCTTGCACGCCAGGCCGACAGCGAAGCGCATGCAGCCGGCGCCGCCGTACGCGAGACCGAACAGGCCATGGTGCAGATGGCAACGGTGATGGGCGAGATCGACCAGTCGTCGGCACGCATCTCCGAGATCTCCACGGTGATCGACGGCATCGCGTTCCAGACCAACATCCTGGCGCTGAACGCTGCCGTCGAAGCGGCACGCGCCGGTGAGCAGGGCCGTGGATTCGCGGTGGTCGCCAGCGAAGTGCGCACCCTGGCGCAGCGTGCGGGTGTGGCCGCCAAGGAGATCAAGGAACTGATCGAAGACGCCGCCGCCAAGGTGCAGAGCGGGCTGGCCGTGACCGTGCAGTCCGAGGCGGCGATCGCCCGCCTGGCCCACGCCAGCTCGCGCACCAACCAGCTGATGAGCGACATCGCTGCGGCCAGCAAGGAACAGGCCGCGGGCATCGAGCAGGTCAACCAGGTGGTGGTGCAGATGGACCAGGTGACCCAGCAGAACGCCGCTCTGGTGGAAGAGGCGACCGCGGCCAGCCGCGCGCTGGAAGAGCAGGCCAATGCGCTGACCACCTCGGTGTCGGTGTTCCAGATCGAGCAGGGCCGGCCGGCGTCAGCCGTGGTAGCTCGCGCAGCGTGATCAAGCCGTATCAGCGCCGGCACCAGCGCCGGCGCGGATGCGGTGCACGTACGTTACGAACTGTAGACGGGGTCAGCGAAGTTCGTAGCTTGCCTGCAGCGGCAGGCTGACGCCCCGCAGGGTATCGCGGGCGACCACCTGCACGGTCCAGGTGCCCTTCGGGGCATCGGCCTGTGCGGTGAACTGAATGCGCAGATTGGTCAGGAATACTTGGTGCGACGGTCCTTCCAGGGCGGAGCTGAAGCAGGGCAGCTCCTTCTGCTCGGTGGCAACGCTGCCATCGGGCAGGGTCACGCGCACATCGCACTCCACCTGTGCCACGCCCTTTGCGTCCAGTTGCGGGTTGGAAATGAAGGCGATGATGCTGACCTGCTCACCGGCATGTACTTCGCTGGCCACGCTGAATTTGGGCGTGGTATCGGCCGGCGTCTGCCATTTGGCCAGCCAGTCGGGGTCGGTGGTGACCAGCAGGGTTGCGCCGAAACCGTCCTGGGATTTCATCGATTCTGTCTGCGCCACGGGGCGGCCATCGGGCTGGACCCAGTCGCCTGCGGCGGTTGCGGTCAGCGGAAGCAGCGCCAACAGGGCCAGGTTACGCGTCCATTGCATGGTGATCTTCCATCAGGGCCGCTTCCCGCGGCGGTGACCCGAGTATGGCGCAGGCGGCCGCCGGTTGGCAGAGTTGGGCCGGCGCGTCCCATCGGCAGCACCTCGCCCTACCACCCGTCAGCGATTTCGGCGATGCTCGCTGCAGACACCGGGGGAGGGAGCATGGACAGCAACGAGACCGAAGGCGCCTACGGCGACGTGCCACGGATGCAGGGCATGGCCGCGCCCGCCATGCCCCCAGCTGAAGCGCCGACCGACTGGTCGATCCTGCCGCTGACCGGTGGGAATGATGATTCGGCGGTGATGCAGGCGCTGCGCCGCATGCGCCGTGAGCCGGCCCTGCTGTTCACCGTGGCCTACCTGCTGGTCTCGCTGCTGGGCCTGTGGTGCAGTTTCTGGTTCTACCGGGGCTTCAAGCTGTCGATCCTGGATTACCTGCAGCCCAGCGATTTCCTGGTGGCCGGCATCCGCGACCCGGCGTACGTGGTGCTGCTGGCCGCAGGCCTGCTGCTGGTGCTGGTGGTGAGCTGGCCGGAAACCCTGCGCATGCGCAATGCCGCCAAGCTGGAACAGCTGCGCACGCGCAACTGGGTGTGGCGGGTGGTGTTGACGCGCTCGGCACTGACCAGCTGGGAGGGCGTGGGCCTGCGCCCGCTGACCGCGATGACCCTGGCCGTGGCCGCGTTCATGGCGCTGGGCGCGGCGAACTACGTGACGGTGCGCGGGGAGCAGATCCGCAACGCCGGCAGCGGCGAAGTGATCCGCCTGCAGTTGAATGGCGACCGCGCGCCGTTGCCGGGCACCGCGCGCCTGCTCGGTTCCAGCAGCGCGTTCCTGTTCGTCTGGTGGCCGCAGCAGCGGCGTGCCGAGGCCATTCCGATCGCGGCGGTGCGCACGCTGCAGGCGGTCACCGTGGCCGCGCCCGCGCCTGCGCCGGCCTCCGCGCCGGGGCCCGGCAGTTGAACCCGCCGGTGCGCCCCCGTGTGCTGATGCTGCCCGGCCTGGACGGTGGCGTGGGCATGTCGGGTACGTTCCTCGAGGCCATGCGTGCGCACGGACTCGACGCGGAGGCACTGTCCCTGCCCATACACGAGGCGCAGGACTATCCGACCCTGGTCGCATGGCTGCAGCCGCAGCTTCCACGGCAGCCATGGGTGCTGCTGGCCGAATCATTTGCGGGCCCGCTGGCAGTACAGATCGCCGCGCAGGCACCCGCCGGCCTGCGTGGGCTGGTGCTCAGCACCACGTTCGCGCGACGGCCGGTGCCTGTGCCCGCAGCGAGCGCGGTGGCGCTGTCCGCGGCATGGCCTTTGCCGCCGCTGCCGGTGATGGCGCGGGTGCTGCTGGGGCAGTGGCGGACGCCGGAGAACGTGCAGGCGCTGCGCCAAGCCCTGGCCCATGTGCCCAGCCGCGTGCTGCGGCATCGGGCCGCCAGCACCCTGCGCGTGGACGTGCGTGCGCTGCTGCCGCGGATCGCCGTGCCCACGCTGCACCTGCAGGCGCGGCAGGACCGGTTGCTGTGGCCGCCCAGTGTTGCGGAACTGCAGGCGCTGTTGCCCGAGGCGCGGCAGGTCGCGCTGCAGGGGCCGCACCTGCTGTTGCAGGCGCGCCCCGTACAGGCGGCCGAAGCAGTGGCGCGGTGGGTGAACGCGCTGCCCCGCTGACGCTCAGCCGTCGGCCGCCTTCCTCGTTGCTTTGCGGCCGCTGCCGCTGTGCTTGCCACCGCCATCCTGCTTGTTGACGGTGGCCCAAGCGATGCGTTCGGCGGTGCTTTTACGGGTGCCGCGCTCGCGTTCGCTTTCCTCGATGTGCTCGGCCTGGCGCTTCTGCTTGTCGGTGTAGGCGGATTTGTCACCACGGGGCATGTCGCTTCTCCTGTGAGGGACGATCAGGCCAGCAGGCGCAGCTTCGGTTCGCGCGCCCACTGACGGGTGGCTGCGGCAGCGAGGAAGCCCTTGGCGTCTTCCGCTTCGACGATGCCGGCGTCGTTGCCCACGCGCGCCGCCTTCAGCAGCGCCTGGCCGCCGGCATCGCTGGCAATGGCCTTCAGGTGTGCCCACGCGTGGCTGACGAACTCGACGGCGGCGGCTTCCCTGGCCAGCGCCTTGGCGCCCTCTGCGCTGAGCACCACGGCCACGGCGTCGAACACGGCCGAGGGTGTGCCGGCCAGCTGGCCATCGGCGGCTTGGCGCTTACCGTCGCTGAGCGTGGCACCGCCCACTTTCGGCGCCACCAGCTTCACTTCGGCACCGGCTTTCTGCGCGGCCTTGCGCAGGCCGGCGATCAGCCCCGCATCGGAGCCCTCGTCGAACAGGATGCCGATGCAGCGCCCCTGCAGCGTGTCTTTCGTGCGGCCGATGATGCGAACCTCGGGAACGGCGGGCATGTCCTGGGCGGGCGTTGCGGTCGGCGCAGCGTCGGGCAGGTCGCCCAAAGCCAGTCCGTCGGCCACGCGCTTGGCCAATGATTCGTCGATGTTGCGCAGATGGCTGACGGTACGCACGCGCACCTTCAGCGTTTCCACCTTGGACAGTTCGAACACCAGCGCCGAGGCGAGGTGCGCCTGCTCAGGCTTTTCCAGACTGCGGAAGAAGGCACGCGCCTGGCTGTAGTGGTCGGCGAAGCTCGCCGCACGCGTGCGTCCCTTGCGGCCGTCGTCGGCGGTTGCGTAGCTGCGGAAGCCGGCAGGGGTTTCGCGCGGGCTGTCATCTTCCAGCGAGCTCGGATCGTAGGCCACGCGCCCCTTCGGCACCTGCATCTGCATGTGGCCGTCGCGCTGGTGGTTGGCGAACGGGCACTTCGGCGCATTCACCGGAATCTGGTGGAAGTTGGGCCCACCCAGTCGGATCAGCTGCGTGTCCAGGTACGAGAACAGCCGGCCCTGCAGCAGCGGGTCGTTGCTGAAGTCGATGCCCGGCGGCACGTTGGCGGGGCAGAACGCCACCTGCTCGGTTTCGGCGAAGAAATTGTCCGGCCAGCGGTCCAGCACCATCCGCCCGATCACCTTCAGCGGCACCAGCGATTCGGGGATGATCTTGGTCGGGTCGAGGTGATCGAACGGGAACGCCTCGGCCTCTTCCTCGGTGAACAGCTGCACGGCCAATTCCCATTCGGGGAAGTCGCCACGCTGGATCGCCTCGAACAGGTCGCGCCGATGGAAATCGTTGTCGGCCGCCTGCAGTTTCAGCGCTTCGTCCCACACAGTGGACTGGATGCCCAGTTTCGGCCGCCAGTGGAACTTGACGAAGGTGGACTCGCCGGCCTCGTTCAACAGGCGGAAGCTGTGCACGCCGAAGCCTTCGATCATGCGCAGCGAACGTGGAATGCCACGGTCGCTCATCGCCCACATGATCATGTGCATCGATTCAGGCATCAGCGAGATAAAATCCCAGAACGTGTCATGCGCGCTGGCCGCCTGCGGGAATGCGCGGTCCGGCTCCATCTTCACCGCATGCACGAGGTCAGGGAACTTCATCGCATCCTGGATGAAAAACACCGGGATGTTGTTGCCGACCAGATCCCAGTTGCCTTCCGGGGTGTAGAACTTGACCGCGAAGCCGCGCACGTCGCGCGGGGTGTCGACCGAACCAGCGCCGCCGGCCACGGTGGAAAAGCGGGTGAACACCGGCGTCTTCGTGCCGACTTCAGTGAGCACGCGGGCGCGGGTGTACTTCGCCAGCGACGCGGTCAATTCGAAATAGCCATGCGCGGCGCTGCCGCGCGCATGCACGATGCGTTCGGGAATGCGCTCATGGTCGAAGTGGGTGATCTTCTCGCGGAGGATGAAATCCTCCAGCAGGGTGGGGCCGCGTGGGCCCTCGCGCAGCGAATTCTGGTTGTCGGCTACCGGGATGCCCTGGTTGGTGGTCAGCGCCGGGTGGCTGCCGCCGGCAAGCTGATGCAGTTCGTCACCCTCGCCGCGGTGCTGGTCAGTGCTGGGGGAAGGTGCGCGCTTGCCGGTCGGCTTGCTGGCGGCCATCGGGATGTCTCCGAAGTTGCAGGGGTAAGCAGTGACAATCCTTTGTAGCCCGTTAACGCTCGGTTGGGTTGGAGTGAACGTACAGGCAAAACCGGGCTCGGGTATGCTTGCCCCATGCGAGTCGAACCCACCGACATCGAAGCCCTGTTCGACGCCATTCCGGACGTGCTGTTCTTCATGAAGGACCGGCAGGGTCGCTACACCCACGTCAACCAGACCATGCTGCGGCGGCTGGGCCTGCGTGCGCGCAAGGATGTCATCGGCCGTACCGCCGCCGAGATCTACCCGACCGGCCTGAGCGCGGACTACGTGGACCAGGACGCGCGCGTGCTGTCCGGCGAGGTGATCGAGAACCTGATGGAGCTGCACCTGTTCGCCAATCGCGAGCCAGGCTGGTGCCTGACCTGCAAGCGTCCGCTGCTGGTGGACGGCAGCATCCAGGGCTTGATAGGCATCTCCCGCGACCTGGGCCAGAAGGACAGCCTGGGCAGCCAGTACGAGCAGCTGCGCCTCGCCCTGGCCCACCTCAACGCGCACTATGCCGAGAACGTGCGCATGCAGACCCTG
>Ga0308172_1001870_pt1 | contig 12641 bp, 11 predicted proteins | sample PhyGR2_FD_202134 | JGI IMG/M metagenome (GOLD analysis project Ga0308172, IMG submission 202134) | Phyllosphere microbial communities from UC Gill Tract Community Farm, Albany, California, United States - DLSLSG.R2 | ecosystem: Host-associated > Plants > Phyllosphere > Unclassified | place: USA...
TGTGCTGGCGGCGTCAGGGTACATCTGGGTTCGCGGCGGGCGGGTGAAGGTCTGTCCTCTGTACGCGCAGGGGCAGCAACTGGATGCAGCCGGCGCTGTGCATCCAACCGGCCGCCGCTGCCGTACGCCCTGAGCCCTCCCTTCCGGATCACGACCCATGCGCACTGCCTGGCTGCTGCTGTGCCTGCCTCACGCCGCGCTGGCGGCACCCTGGCTGCGAAGCGAGGGCGTGGCCACCTCCGCGCAGGGCGGCATCCTCTACCGTGAAGTGCACTGGCGGCGCGAGGCAACGGAGGGCGCCGAGCGCTGGGTGCTGTACCAGTGCCCGGGTGGTCAACCCTTCGCCCGCAAGCATCTGCCCGCCAGCGCCCGGCCGCAGGCACGGGGCTATTCGCTGGAGGACCGCCGCAGCGGCCAGACCGCCGAGGTCGACGCCACTGGCGACTCAGTGTCGATTGCATGGAAGGAGGATGCCGCCAGTGAGGTGCGTCGGCGCCAGCTTGAACTGCCGCCGGATGCGGTGATCGATGCGGGGTTTGATGCCGCGGTCCGCCTGCACTGGCCGGCGCTGCTGCGCGGCGAACGCGTCAGCCTGCCGTTCCTGGTGCCAGGGCGGCAGCGCTACTTCCCGGTGCAGGTGCGGCGGTCGGGCTCCATTCGCTGGCAAGGCATCGACGCCCAGGCGATCGAGGTCAGTCTGGACACCTGGTACGGCGGCATCGTGCCGCGCCTGTCGCTGGTCTATGCCAGCGCCGACCGCCGCCTGCTGGAATTCCGCGGCACCAGCAACCTGCGCGATGCCCGCGGCAGCTACCCGCAGGTGACGGTGCGCTTCAGCTCGCCAGCTGCCGAGCGACCGGCAGGTGACTGGCAACAGGCGTGGGCGCAGCCCCTGGTCGAGCGTTGCACCGTGACGCCCAGGTGAAGCGAAATTTAGTTCGAAGTGGCGCATCCATTGCGCGCCCTGCTGCGTAAAGCAAGACACGACACCCGCCGAGATCCGCCATGGCCTCTGTAGCGCCCCTCCCCCGTCGACGCTGGCGCCTGGTGCACACCCTGCAGCGTTGGGTTGATACCAGCAACGCTGCGGATGCCAACTCGGAACAGGCCGGCCGCATCGACTGGCTGCGAGCGGTGCCGTTCGCGCTCATGCACCTAGCGTGCATCGCGGTGATCTGGGTGGGCGTGTCGTGGACGGCGGTGGTCGTGGCCGCGGCGCTTTACGCGGTGCGCATGTTCGCCATCACCGCGTTCTATCACCGCTACTTTTCGCACCGCACCTTCCAGGCGCCGCGCGCCGTGCAGTTCGTGTTCGCGGTGATCGGCGCGTCCAGCGTACAGCGCGGGCCGTTGTGGTGGGCTGCCCACCATCGCCACCATCACCGCCACGCCGACCAGCCGCTGGACCCGCATTCACCGCGCGAAGGCGGCTTCTGGCGCAGCCACATGGGTTGGTTCCTGACCCGCGAAGCCTTCGCCACCGACCTGTCGCGGGTGCCGGACCTGGCGCGCTTCCCGGAGCTGCGCTGGCTGGACCGTTTCGATACCGCCATTCCCGTGCTGCTGGCCATCGGCCTGTATGCATTGGGTGCAGCACTGGAGCAATGGGCTCCGGGCCTGCACACCTCCGGCCCGCAGCTGCTGGTGTGGGGATTCTTCATTTCCACCATCGTGCTGTTCCATGCCACGGTCACCATCAACTCGCTGGCTCATCGCTTCGGTCGTCGCCGCTTTGAGACCCGAGACGACAGCCGCAACAATCTCTGGCTGGCTCTGCTGACGTTCGGTGAAGGCTGGCACAACAACCACCACTTCTTCCCGGGCACCGTGCGCCAGGGCTTCCGCTGGTGGGAAATTGACCTGACCTGGTACGGCCTGCGCGTGATGGCGGCGTTCGGGTTGGTCAAGGGACTCAAGGCCATCCCCGAGTGGGTGCTGGCAAAGGCGAGGTACTGACATGCGTATCGCCGTCATCGGTTCAGGCATCTCTGGGCTGGCCAGCGCCTGGTGGCTGCAGGAACGGCACGACGTGACGCTGTTCGAGGCAAGCGACTACCTGGGCGGGCACACCCACACCCACGAGGTGCAGGTGGAAGGCGCACGCATGGCCGTGGACACCGGCTTCATCGTCTTCAATCCCCAGCACTACCCGCTGCTGACGGCACTGTTCGATGAGCTGGGCGTGGCCTCGCAGCCGACCACGATGAGCTTCTCCATGCACAGCGAGCGCAGCGGCGTGGAGTACAACGCCACCTCGCTGGATGGCCTGTTCTGCCAGCGTCGCAACCTGCTGTCGGCGCGCTTCTGGGGCATGCTGGCCGATCTGCGCCGGTTCTACCGGGATGCCCCGCTGTTGCTGGCCGAGGAGGAAGGTCCAACGCTGGGCGAGTACCTGCGAGATCAGCGCTACGGCGAGGCCTTCATTGAAGAGCACCTGCTGCCGATGGCCTCGGCGCTGTGGTCGTCGCCCACCGCCACGGTGCAGGACTTCCCCGCGCGCTATCTGGCCCAGTTCATGGCCAACCACCAGATGCTGCAGATGACCGGGCGGTCGTCCTGGCGGGTCGTTACCGGCGGCTCGGCCCGCTACGTGGATGCATTGCGCCGCCGCTGGCGGGTGCATGAACGCCTGCAGTGCCCGGTGCAGCGGGTGGAACGCATGCCCGGGGGCGCACGCGTGCACAGCGCCGCAGGCGTCGAGGCCTTCGACGAAGTCGTCCTGGCCTGCCATAGCAACCAGGCGCTGGCCCTGCTGGGTGATGCCGACCCCGTCGAGCGCGAGGTACTGGGTGCCATCCGCTACCAATCCAACGAGGCGGTACTGCACACGGATGCCTCGCTGCTGCCGCGCAACCGCAAGGCCTGGGCGGCCTGGAACGCACATGTCCCGCGGGATCCGGCCACGCCCTGCACGGTCAGCTACTGCATGAACCTCCTGCAGGGCCTGCCCGGCAGCACGCCATTGGTAGTCACCCTCAATCGCAGCGAGGCCATCGACCCTGCCAGGGTGCTGCGCACGCTGCACTATGCACACCCGGTGCACGATCACGCGGCGGTTCGCGCGCAGCAGCGCTGGGCGGAGCTGCAGGGCCATCGCCACACCTGGTTCGCAGGGGCCTACTGGGGCTGGGGCTTCCATGAAGATGGCATCCGCAGCGCCCGCCGCGTGGTGGATGCGCTGGAGGCCTGCGCACCGCATCGCGAGGTATCGCTGCCGGGCGAGGTGGCGGCATGAGCGCCAGCGCACTGTATTTCGGGCAGGTGGTACACCGCCGCCATCATCCGCACCCGCATGCGTTCCGTTACCCCGTTGCGCAGCTGTTGCTCGACCTTGATGAGCTGGAGACCGTGTTTGCCGGGCGCTGGCTGTGGTCGCTCAATCGCCGCAACCTCGCCGAGTTCCGGCGCAGTGACTATTTCGGCGATCCCGCACAGCCTCTGGCCGATGCGGTGCGCGACCACGCTGCGGGCACGCTCGGCTACCGGCCGACCGGCCCGGTGCGCCTGCTCACCCATCTCCGCTTCGCCGGGCATGTCTTCAACCCGGTCAGCTTCTACTACTGCTACCAGGCCGACGGCCGCACGCTGGACTGCATCGTCGCCGAGATCACCAACACGCCCTGGAAGGAACGGCACGCTTATGTATTGCCGGTCGCTACGGCCACGCACGACGGCACCTCACTGCGTTGGCAGTTCGACAAATGCTTCCACGTCTCGCCGTTCATGCCGATGGACTGCCGCTACGACTGGCGCTTCAGCAGCCCCGATGAGGACCTGCGCGTGCACATGCAGGTCTGGCGCGACGGCATCCGGCAGTTCGATGCCACCCAGACGATGCACCGCCGCCGCCTGGATGGCCGCGGGCTGGCGCGGCTCCTCGCCTGCTACCCACTGATGACCACCCAGGTGGTGGCCGCCATCCACTGGCACGCGCTGCGGCTGTGGCTGAAGCGCAACCCCGTACACGACCACCCCACCCTCGCCGGGAAACCACGATGAACTCGATGACGCCTTCGGTGACCCTGCCGCGCCCCGGCGCGCTGGACGCCTTCCTGCGCCGCCGCCTGCTGGCGCAGCTTGCCCCCTTGCGCGATGGCCACCTGTGCGTGCGCGATGCCCTTGGCGAGGTCCGGCTGGGCAACGCCCACGCAGGGCTGCAGGTAACGGTGACCATCGATGACCCCGCGTTCTACCGGAAGGTCGCTGCGCAGGGCAGCGTCGGCGCCGGCGAGAGCTACATCCAGGGCGAGTGGCACTGCGATGATCTGGTTGCCCTGATACAACTGCTGGTACGCAACCGCGAACTGCTGGACGGCATGGAGCAGGGCCCGGCCCGTGTGGCTGGCTGGCTGCTGCGCGGATGGAACCGGCTGCACCGCAACAGCCGTGAGGGCAGCCGGCGCAACATCGCCGCCCACTACGACCTGGGCAACGATTTCTTCGCCCTGTTCCTGTCGCCTGACCTGATGTATTCGTCGGCGCTGTTCACCGGCGAATCCGAATCGCTGGAGTCCGCCTCGCGCCGCAAGCTGGACCGCATCTGCCAGCAACTCCAGCTCAAGCCGGGCGATCGCGTGGTGGAGATCGGCACCGGCTGGGGTGGTTTTGCGCTGCACGCCGCGCAGCACTACGGCTGCCACGTCACCACCACCACCATCTCCGCCGAGCAGCACGCGCTGGCTGCCCAGCGCGTGCAGGCAGCGGGCCTGCAGGACCATGTCACGCTGCTGATGCAGGACTACCGCGACCTGCAGGGCCAGTTCGACAAGCTGGTATCGATCGAGATGATCGAAGCGATCGGCGCCGAATACCTGGACACCTACATGGCCACGCTGCAGCGACTGCTGAAGCCCGATGGTGTTGCCCTGCTGCAGGCCATCACCATCGAGGATCATCGCTACGAGCAGGCCCGGCGCAGCGTCGACTACATCAAGCGCTATGTGTTCCCGGGCAGCTTCATCCCATCGATCAACGCGATCATGGCCGCCAAGACGCGTTCCAGCGACCTGCAGCTGATCGCCCAGCAGGACTTCGGCCATTCCTACGCGCTGACCCTGCGCGCCTGGCGCCAACGCTTCCTTGCGCAGCTGCCTGCCGTGCAGGCGCAGGGGTTCGATGCCCGCTTCTGCCGCCTCTGGGATTTCTACCTGGCCTACTGCGAAGGCGGCTTCCTGGAGCGTTCGATCGGCGTCTCGCATCTGTTGTTGGCGCGCCCGGGCCATCGGCCCGCGGGCACACCGGGTGAAGGCAACTGAAATGCGCCGGTTCTGGCCCAATCTGCTTGGCAACCAGCTGGTATGGCTGTGCGCGGTAGCCGGCGCGGGCCGCGGCTGGCAGTGGCCTGCGTTGCTGGCCGCGTCGCTCTACATCGGCAGCCAGCTGCTGGCGTCGGCGCATCCGCGACTGGACCTGCGGCTGCTGGTGCTTGCGCTGGCCTGCGCCTGGCTGGTCGATGCCACTGCGGCCGCCAGCGGCACCGTGCGCTACGCCGCTGCCCCGCCGGGGTGGGCGCCACCGCTCTGGATCATGGCCTTGTGGGCGGCATTCGCCATGACCCTGACCACCTCGATGCGCTTCCTTCAGCGACACCCTGCCCTGCCGCCTCTGTTCGGCCTGCTGCTTGCGCCACTGGCCTACCTGTCGGCCGCGCGTGGATTCGATGCGGTGCAGTTCAACAGCCCGATGTGGCATGGCGTCCTGGTGCTGGGCGCAGGCTGGGCCATTGCGCTTTCCCTCTTGTGCCGCGCCGCCCGTGGCGGTCCGCGTTCCACGCCACAACCACCTCTGGTCGGAGCGTCATCATGATCAACCTGCTCTGGGTGCTGCTGTACGCGGTACTGGTGATGAGCTGGGGCTGGGCCTGGCAGCGCCGCCACCACAACATCGGCGTTGTGGACGTACTTTGGGCCAAGGGCGTGGGCGCCGCCGCGCTGCTGCTGGCGTTGCTGGGCGAGGGTGCGGTGACGCCACGGGTGGCGCTGGCTGTGCTCGGTGGCCTGTGGGGCGGTCGCCTGGCCCTGCATCTGTGGCACCGGGTCCGGCACGAAGAAGAGGACGGGCGCTATCGCTACCTCCGTGAGCACTGGCAAGGACACCAGGGAAAGATCTTCGGGTTCTTCATGGCACAGGCACTGCTGGTGGTGCTGTTTGCCCTGCCCTTCGTCGCGGTCGCCGCCAATCAAACCGCAGGCACGGCACCCTGGGTGATGGCGGCTGCGCTCGTCTGGCTGCTGAGCGTGGGCGGAGAATCGCTGGCCGACCAGCAGCTGGCCCGGTTCCGCGCCAACCCGGCGAACAAGGGCCGCACCTGCCGTGATGGACTCTGGCGGTATTCCCGCCACCCCAACTACTTCTTCGAGTGGCTGCACTGGTTCACCTACGTGCTGCTGGCCGTCGGCTCCCCGCTGTGGTGGCTGGCCTGGCTCGGCCCCGTGCTGATGTATGTGTTCCTGCGCTATCTCAGCGGCATCCCGTTCACCGAGAAGCAGGCCCTGCGCAGCCGCGGCGACGACTACCAGGCCTATCAGCGCAGCACGCCGATGTTCTTTCCCTGGTTCCCCCGCCCTTCCAAGGAGCATTCCGCATGAACGCGATCCCGTCCCTGAATCCTGCCGAAGACACGGAAACCGGGCTGATCGCCTGGGCCGAACGCGGGCTGGTCCCCGATGCGGCGCTGCGTGCGGGCATCCGCCGCTTGTGCGCGCGACGCCTGCATGAGGAAAGCGAGGGTGGCATCGAAGGCCAGTCGGCGCGCTTCAGCCGGGGCATCGCCGAGCTGGCCGACAGCCCACTCGCCTTACACACCGACGCAGCCAACCGACAGCACTATGAAGTGCCAGCAGCCTTTTTCCAGGCCTGCCTGGGCAAGCGACTGAAGTACAGCAGCTGCTACTACCCCACCGGGCGCGAAACGCTGGACCAGGCGGAGGACGCGATGCTGGAACTGTACGGCCAGCGCGCAGGCCTGGCCGATGGCCAGCAGATTCTCGAACTGGGATGCGGCTGGGGCTCACTGACCCTGTGGATGGCAGAACGCTACCCGCAGGCCAGCATCACCGCCGTTTCGAATTCGCACAGCCAACGCCAGCACATCATGGCGCAGTGTGAAGCCAGGGGGCTGCGCAACGTCGAGGTGATCACCCGCGATGTCAACCAGCTTGAGCTGCCCACGGCACGCTTCGACCGCTGCGTGTCGGTCGAGATGTTCGAACACGTGCGCAACTACGAGCGCCTGCTGGCGCGCATCGCGCAGTGGCTGAAGCCAGACGGTGCGTTGTTCGTGCATATCTTTGCCCATCGCACGCTGATGTACCCGTTCGAAACCGAGGGTGGCGACAACTGGATGGGCCGCCATTTCTTCACCGGCGGACTGATGCCGGCCGCCGATACCCTTCTGCATTTCCAGCGCGACCTGCGACTGGATCAGCGCTGGTTGCTGGACGGCACCCACTACCAGCGCACCGCCGAGCACTGGCTGGCCAATCAGGATGCGGCACGCGACCGGGTGATGCCGATACTGGCGGCGACCTATGGGCCGGCGGCTGCGCGCATCTGGTGGCAACGCTGGCGGATGTTCTGGATGGCGTGTGCCGAGCTGTTCGGCTACGACGACGGCCAGCAGTGGCTGGTGGCCCACTACCTGTTCCGGCCCCGCTGAGGTGTGACATGCGAAAGTTTCCACTGCTTCCCCTGATCGCGATCGGCCTGTTCGGTTCCGGCTGCAGCTCCAGCGACACGCGCCCACTGCCGCGTCCGTCAGCGGTGGATGTGCCGCGTTTCATGGGTGACTGGTACGTGATCGCGCATATCCCATCGCGCCCTGAACGCGAGGCCTTCGACGCCGTGGAGAGCTATGCCCTGCGCTCCGATGGGCGCATCCAGACCACCTTCACCTATCGCAAGGGCAGTTTTGATGCGCCACAGAAGTCGATGCACCCCATCGGCCGTGTCGAGAAGGAAGGCAATGGCGCGATCTGGGGCATGCAGTTCATCTGGCCGATCCAGGCTGAGTACGTGATCGCCTGGCTCGACGAAGGCTACCGCCAGACCATCGTGGCGCGAAGCAAGCGTGATTACGTCTGGTATATGGCCCGCACCCCGCAGGTGTCGGACAGAGACTACCAGCAGGCAGTCGAGCGGATTGCGGCGATGGGTTACGACACCCGCACGCTGAGGCGGGTACCGCAGTCGGTGCGATGACACCGCACCCTCGTCCCCGGTGGATCGTCCTGGAGCAACAATCGATCATCAATCATTGCAACGTGGTGCTTTCACCATGCGCCCTTCAGATACGATGCTGGGCAAGCCAGCGGGGTCTGAACGGATACACGATCGATGGACAGCACTCCGGACAATACCATCACAGCCTCCTGGAATGGCTTCGTCGTCCGGCAGATCCTTCCGTGCGATCTCGACCTCATCTGTGCCCACCGTGAAGCGATGTTCCGTGAAAGCGGCCGGAGCGAAGAGGTCCTGCAGCAGATGGCAGCCCCGTTTCGTAGATGGCTGGAGCCGCGCCTGATGTCGGGCGACTACTTCGGCCATGTCCTTTCCGACAATGGACAACCCATCGCAGGCATCGGCCTGATGCTGATCGACTGGCCGCCCCACCCCGCCCATCCAGAGCAGGACTCGCGCGGCTACGTACTCAATGTCTACGTGGAGCCCGGCTACCGGCGTCGCGGCATCGCCCGCCAGCTGATGAAGCTGGCCGACCACGCGTTCGCCGGGCGAGGGGTGGCCTACGCGGTGCTGCACGCTACTGCCCAAGGGAAGCCTCTGTATGCCGATCTCGGATGGGCTGCGACCAGCGAAATGGCCCGCGACCTGCGCAGCGGGGGCGACGTGCCCTGAAGGGCCTGACTGTGGCCTGACGATCCACTGCATCAATCGGCAACACTGGATTGATGGGTCTTGCACATCGACCCTTAGGAATAATCGCAAAAATCCAACAAATTCGATGCTCGACGCGACAGCAGCGCCAGAATGATCGCCACGCCCTTCGGGCGCCGATCACCTCCCAGCGCATGAATGGATACCCTGCACCGCGCCGACTGCGGCTGGCACTCCTCGACGATCACGAAGTCGTCCGCCGCGGCACCGTCCTGCACCTGTCCCGCGACATCCGCTTCGACATCGTCGCCAGCCACACCCGCAGCGATGAGCTCGTTGGCAGCCTGCGCCGGCTGGCAGTGGATGTCGCCATCATCGATCTCACCCTGGCGCCCGGCGACCGCAGCAGTGATGAACTGGTTTCTCTCCTGCGCGAGTGCTTTCCTCATGTTCCCCTGCTCGCCTTCGCCACGCTGACGCCAACCACCCGCATCGATCACCTGCTGACGGCCGGCATCAGCGGCGTGGTCAGCAAGTCCGAGCCCCTGGAGATGCTGTCTGAAGCCATCGTGCGCATATCGCAGGGACTGTGCCGCCTGCCCGCCGATTGCCTGTTCCCGGCCAACCGCGAGGAACTCAGTCGCAACGAACGCGAAGTGCTGGACCTGCTTCTGGCAGGCCTGACCGTCTCCGAGATCGCGCTGCACCGCCACCGCAGCGTCAAGACGGTCAGCACCCAGAAGGTCGCCGCCCTGCGCAAGCTCGGGTTGCGCAATGACGTGGAGATCTATGCACTGCGGCGGCAGCTGGGGGGGCGATGAGGCGCCGCGCTCGTCTCCGTCTGCGCACTTCGTGCACCTTGCTGCTGGCCCTGATCCTGCTGCCCGCAGCCTCCGCCGAGGATGCGCAACTGCAGGAATGGTCCGCCGGCCGCGAAGTGCGGGTTGCCACCGCGCCATCACTGCGCCCGCTACCTGCAGCGCTGGAGGATTCACGCACGCCCCCTACCCTCGCCCATGGTTATGCCGACCTTGTCGCTCAGCATTCCGGCCTGCGCTTCCGCGATCTCAACTACACCAGCACGAGCGCGGCGGTCGCTGCCGTCTGCCGGCACGAGGCTGACCTGGTGCTGGTCATGGGCAATCCTTCGCATCGCCCGCTTCCTTGTCCCGACCTGATGGCATCGGGCGCTTTCCATGGCGGCAGGACGGTGCTGGCCTCGCGTAGAGGCGAGCGCCCACCCCGTGACGTCACCGGGGTGAGGGCGCAGGTGCTGGCCGTCGTTGACGGTGGCCCCTATGCCGACTGGCTGGCGACCCACCATCCTCAGATCCACCTGCTGCACCTTCACGACCGCCATGCGGCGCTGGCCGCCGTGGAGAGCGGTATCGCCGATGCGGCCATCGGCCTGGAAGCAACGCTGCAGTCGATGATCCGGAAGCACTTCGCGGGCAACCTGCAACTGCACCCGTTCGACAGCGATTTTTCCACCGATCTGCACCTGTTTGTCCGCCGCGAGGACCAGCAGCTGCTGGCGCGCATCGATCAGGCGCTGCGCGCCATCACGCTCGAAGAGCACGCAGGGCTGCTGGAGTTGTGGGCACAGCAGATGCTGCCCGCATCCATCGAGAGCCCACTTGACCAGATGCGCCTCCCGCTCCTGCGATGGCTGCTGTGTCTGGCCACGGCACTCATCGGCCTGCCCGTGCTCTGGCAGGCGCTACGTTGGCGAATCGGCCGCACGGAACGCCGCCTGGGGCGCGCGGCGGGGATGATCAGCCATGAGGTGCGCAATTCCGCGCAGACGATTCTGGCTTCGATCGACCTGCTGAGCCAGTCACACCTGCCCAAGGGGCAGCGCGAGCTGCTCGCGGCAGCGCTTGCTGCCGGCCAGTCGCTGCGCAGGCTGCTCGATCGCTCACTGGCGTTCTCGCGCCTTGCCAGCGGCAGCTTCAGGCCGCATCCCGTGCCCTGTGACGTCGGTCAACTCTGTGCCCGTGCACTGGAAGCCATCCGGCCGGAGGCACTACGGAGAGGCCTGTCACTCCAGCTCGATCGCACGCCTGATCCAGCGCCGGTGGTCGCGCTGGATGCTGATGGACTGCGCCAGATTGTCGACAACCTGCTGGGCAATGCATTGAAATTCACGGACGTCGGTGGTATCGAAATGCGCCTGCAACTATCGCCCGCCCTGTCTCCCCGGGAGCTGTTGCTGGATGTGATCGACAGCGGCATCGGCATTGCGCCCGCTCAACTGGCGCTTCTGTTCCGGCCATTCCAGCAGAGCGAGGATGGCCAGAGACGTGGCGGCACCGGGCTGGGCCTGACGATCGCGCGCGAACTGGCCGTTGCCATGGGCGGCAACCTGACCGCACACAGCGTGCATGGGCGCGGCAGCCGCTTCACCCTGCGATTACCGGTCCGCGCCGTCCACGGCGATCCGCCACCCATCGAGCCGCTGCAGCAGACACCACTGGCCGGCATCGACCTGCTCCTGGTCGAAGATCATGCACTCAGCCGGCACATCGTCGCAGAGCAGCTGCGCCGGCTGGGTGCGGATGTACGCGCGGTTGCCGATGCCGACACCGCATTGGCCGAGCACGCGCTACGACCGCGCGCCACGGTCATGCTGGACATCGGGCTTCGCGACTCGGATGGCTACGCTCTGGCGCAGCAGCTGCGCGCGCAGGCAGAGCCCCCCCTGCGAGTGATTGCCCTGTCCGCCCGCATGGGGCGCCGCCATGCGGCGCGCTGCCGAAGAGCCGGATTCGACGCCATCCTGGTCAAGCCATTGCAGGTTGCGAGCTTGCTGCAGGCACTGGGCCTTCCGCCCCCGGCGCACCGTACTGCGCCCGATGACGCCCCTGGCGTCGAGCCGGATTACGCTGCGGACATTGCCTATGAGCTGGCCAGGATCGAACAGGCCGTGCACGACGTCGATGCTGCGACACTACGCCACCATGCGCACCGCCTGCAGGGCACGCTGCAGATGTGCCGGGCAATGGATCAGGCCGGCATGGCGGCCGCTCTGTGGGAGATGGGGCATGAGGCCGCGCCCGACTGGGTCCAGGCGCGGCGGCTGCTGCAGGGATTGCAGCAGTGGCACGGCTCCCGCAGGGCGGAAGCCGCACCATCGGCCTGATCAGGCCGCCAGGCGCTCGACCTGGCGACGGGTCAGGTCATTGAAGCGACCCAGCGACATCAGGTGCTGATGGATCAGCGCCAACCAGCCGCTGCGGTGCCACTCGACCACGGTCGCTTCCGGCAGCGCCACGAACTTCTCCACGTCCACCACCAGGAAGCCGTTGAGATTGAACTCGCGGCCATCCGGGGTACGCACGGTGGCATTGCGCTCGACCAGCAGGCCGTTGTCGATCAGGGCCTTGGAGAAGGCCTGGGTCTGTTCATGCTCGCGGGTGTACTGGCCGCAGAACTCCAGCGCCTGCTGCACCATGTCGGTGGCCTTGCCGTCCACGAACAGCGGCTGGCCTTCGTCACCGCCCTTGACCACGCGCGAACTCTCTTCGTCGATGCCCAGCAGGAAGTCGTTGTCCGCACCGGTGTCGATGAAGATGAAGGGGTGGCGACGCAGATAGGCCGGAATATAGGCCTCGTCTTCCCACAGGCCGTCCTTGATGAACAGGTTCTGGTCGGAAACACCAACGGCGGCCATCGGCACGGCGGTCGGGCCAGCGAACAGGATCGGGAAGTGGTGCAGGGCCAGCGAGAACTCGCCCAGCACCAGCGGAATGGCGTTGTTGCCGGCGGCAAACTCGAGCTTGCCCGGCAGGATGCGCAGATCGGCATGC
>Ga0308172_1001878_pt1 | contig 12587 bp, 13 predicted proteins | sample PhyGR2_FD_202134 | JGI IMG/M metagenome (GOLD analysis project Ga0308172, IMG submission 202134) | Phyllosphere microbial communities from UC Gill Tract Community Farm, Albany, California, United States - DLSLSG.R2 | ecosystem: Host-associated > Plants > Phyllosphere > Unclassified | place: USA...
TATCGTCTTTATCGTTCAATGCCTGGGTAAACAAAGTTCAGGGTCTGTCGGTTAATAAATTCCCATACCGGATAGGTGTAAGGGTCATGGCCATACCAGAAGACCTGCACCACATCGCCTCTAAGTGAGCCGACCAGAAAAGCCAGGATAGCCAGCACTACAGGAGTTGCGGCTGCGATTGCCAAAATACGAAAGATTTTTTTATATAAAAGAGGTCTGCTCTCTCTAAACTTGCCAACCACTATAGAGAGTACAAAGAACCAGATGATTGCAATAACCGGCAGTAAAAACACGCTGGCCACATCACCGAACAAATATGCAAGATAGTAGGGCGCGCCAACAGCCTTAACTACAAACATCCACGGATAATACATGATGTTGCCGAGCCAGCTGAACGGGAAGCCAGCTGTCCTTAGCAGCCATGAGGCATTGATTGCAGGGAAAGCAATAAACCAGTAAAGCATCAGGACAGGATAAAATGGCTTACAGGCGATTAACACAGCGATAATGCCGGGTCCGGGACTAGAGTAAGACTGAGCAGATTGCTGTTGCGTTGAAGGCTGATTCAGGCTTTCTTCGTGAGCCTGTGCCTGCCATTCATATTCAAATGTGCGAGAGGTGTCAGCCAGTGTGCTGAAACTTCCATCGTTGTTCTGATGAGTGCTCATTTAACATCCCATGTAAGAAGAATATGAAGAAATATTAAACGATTGGTTAAGGTTGGCAAGGCAATAAAAAAGGGCGCTTGTGCGCCCTTCTGTTTTCTCTGCTGGTGGCAGAATACTGATTGTTATTTGCCCTGATTTTTCAGGTTACTTTCCAGCTCGCGCAGGAGGCTGTACATGTTGCGCATGTTCTTTCCGGCGCGTGGCTCTTCGCCACCGTAGCGCTTGCGGATCTCCGGCATGGTCAGCTGTTCGGTATCGCCTGCAGCAACCTTCTTCTCCAGCAGCGCCCAGTCGTATGCTTCCAGCTTTTCCAGCAAGTCACGGTTTTCGTCGATTTCAGCCTTAAACAGGCGTGCTTCCTGCGCGTCCTTTGCCTTCGCAATCTTCGCCTTTGCCCTGGTCTCAAACTGAGTGCGGCGCGTGTTCACCGTATAGGCTACAGAAGAACGCTGAGCGGCCAGCTGCTTGCTGTAATCCACGTCTTCCATCGTGTACAGCTTGGCATTCGGCAATACTGAGCATGCCACAGGGGAAATCGCGTCGTAAGAGGACGTGTAACCGCCGTTACTGTTAACGTTCAGCCTGATATCACGCTCTTTGTTCAGGTTTTCACCGTAGATAAGCATGCCGTGCGCGCCATAACGGAACGATTCGCCCTCATCTTTTTTGTCGTCGGTGTAGCGCGCAGTCACCTGAATGTCAGAGTAGTTGCTGGTGCGGGCGCGGTACATTGCGCCTGGCGCAGCGGCTTCAAACGCCTTCATTTCGTCTTCCAGCGACATGATGGCACCGGCAGCGAACGGAACCTTACGCAGCTTGCCGATCTGCTTTTCGTAGCGCTTCAGGATATCTTCACGGGTGTGGTTCGCGGTCGCCGTAGCGCGGAAGCGGTTGATAGTGACTTGCTTCGGCTCAACGATCAGGGTCGGCACCGGCAGGTAAAGGTTAGTCGTGATCGCGATAGAACGCGCCTGGCGTTTCTCTTCTGCCAGGTCGGCAAAGCTCTGCCAGTCGGCCAACAGGTGCTCTGCGCGCTGAAAGGTCTTCTTATCAGTTATAAAGCCGATCGGGCGGCATTCCTCACCCATAGCGTTTTTATCAATGAAAATCTGGTTGTCCGTGATGAGAGTCAGCCACTCTTTTTGTACCTGTAGAAAATGTTTATAGCGCTTCTCAAATTCTACATCGCTGAAGTTAGGCATAATTGTATTCCAAAAAAATTAATGAGCGGTGCAAGTCTCTCTGGACTTAATGGAGGCGAATATAGACAGAATCAGTAGCCATGTAAAATTAACTCTCCTTAGAATTGCAATAATAAGAATAGTCTGCATTGTGCATCTGTCAGATATTTCCGCTGTACACGCTTATTAACGAAACTGTGTGTTCAGGGTTGTGTAACAGGTATCAGGTGCAAAGCGCCTGGGCCAATGGTCCCGACTGATAATAGTTACCTTTAGCAATCAATTTGCATGCCAAATGATCATATATGAAGGCATGGTGCCGATCACGAACAATAACGTAACGAATTTGCAAATTTTTCGATTTGGCTACTCTTTCAGGCAGCCGCTGTACAAAAAGTGTCAAAATAGGAAACTTTAAATAATAAGTCTTATATAAAGTTTCCCCTGATTCATGTATGCTTGATCAGTGGTTGATGATCAAATGATCAGGTAAGCGAAGCCGCTGGCAAAATGTATGCTTTCTGAGCGGTTTTGCACCAGGCGTCGCTACGTGAAATCTGACGTATCACACCCCTGCTGTTTTCGTAGATTTCGCGTAGCGTTGTCTCTCTGATTTGGGATGAAATATATAAATGAAACATCTGGCTCAAATAAAGACCGGCGCACTCCCGGCAGAATTAACGCAATTAACGCCGGAAGACATTGCAAATAACCTGCGCAGATTCATCGCAGATAAGGCCGCTTATTCCGAGAATACTTTCCGCGACCTGTTATCCGTTATCCGGCGCTGGGCCTTCTGGTGTAACGAGCGCGATGTGGGCTACCTGCCGATCGACCCCGAGCTGGCGCGGGAGTACTTTCTGCAGATGGCAGAAAGCGGCCTGGCATCGAGCACGATCGACAAACACTATGCCATGATGAACATGCTGTGCCGGGAAAGCGGCCTGCCGGATCTCCGGGGAAGCGTGGACCTGAAACGCTCAATGAAACGCATCCGCCGCGAGGCCGTGCTGCAGGGTGAACGCACCGGCCAGGCTGTGCCGTTCCGCCTGCCGGACCTGCAGCTGCTGTCGCACCTCATGGGCCGCTCCGACCGGCTGACCGATCAGCGCAACCTGGCATTTCTGTTTGTGGCCTACAACACCCTGTGCCGTATGTCCGAACTCAGCCGCATCCGGGTGCGCGACCTGGATATCAGCGACAGTGGCCATGTGGTGATCAACCTGTCACACACTAAAACGATGGTGACGGCCGCGGGCGTGGTCAAGCACCTCAGCCGCGCCGCTGCCGGTCATCTGATGCACTGGCTGGAGCTGTCCGGGCTGATTCATCATCCGGACGCGATGGTTTTCGGCCCGGTCCGCCACAACAACACGGCTGGCGTGTCGGAAAAGCCAATGTCTGCACCGGCGACCGAGAAGATTTTCAAAGACGCATGGGATCTGCTGGGGAAAGAGCCGGTGCAGGACAACAAAGGCCGCTACGCCAAATGGTCCGGCCACAGCGCCCGCGTGGGTGCCGCTATGGATATGGCCGAACGTGACGCGACGATTACTCAGATCATGCAGGAAGGCACCTGGCAGGATCCGAAAACCGTTATGCGCTACCTCCGCCGCTCTGAAAGTCAGAAAGGAAAAATGTCGGGAATACTGGACGGAGAATAGAGATTTAGATTTATTGAAATCTAAAGAAATAATAATTGTAACGTTACCATTTATCCCCCACAATTCGGGCCATCCCGCATCCTGCGAATACCGATGGCCAGACAACAAATCTTACTTACGCGCACGTTCTCCATTGACGGCCACCAGCTGACCTTTACCGCCATCGAGCGCGGCGGAGTGGCGCTGGTGGAATATGGCGTGTCTACGCTGTCAGAAGCCGCACCACTGCTGACCCTCGAAAAACCCAGGATCGACCAATACAGCGCCTGCTACTACGTGGAAAACATCACCGACCGCGCCGCAAATAAGCTACTGGAGTATTTCAGAAGTGAATTTGCCGCAGTTGTCGGGCTGGTGGACCGCGCTTTCACCCAGCAGGAAACCAACACCTTAAGCAGCCGGGAACGGCTCTTTACGGGGAAATAATGTCTGTTACCGGCAACGTCGTTAACTTCTTCGTGGCTGTGGCAATGGCACACGACGTCTCTAACCCTATCGGCTCCTATTCCAGCGGTTCCTACGTTGATTCCTGCACCGGGCAGTACTGGGGCGAGGAAATATTCAGGCACCCCAAAACCGTCGCATCCCTCGCTAAATACGGCGCGATTGAGTACGCCCGCGACCCGGACCAGGGCGAAGTCATTCGCTTTGAAGACCGGCGCGAAGTGCTCAGCGAGTTTGCGCGTGGCTACGCCGACGCAGAGGACGGCCAGTGTACTGAGGAAGGCGCGATCGAGTCTGTCGTGCCGCATGCCTACCTTTCAGGAGCGCAGTTCTGCCGCAGGCGCAGCAAGCTGGGCGGCATGGCCTTCAGGCTGGATCAGGGGCGCGTGTGTCACGGCGTGGTGTGCATTGATACGGGCGAGAAGTGGACGCAGGACTAAAGAAAAAGGGAGCCATTGCTGGCTCCCTTATCCCGTTCGTTCTGGTTCAAACGTTAACCACTGGATGTAGGTAACCGAAATAAACCAATGGCAAGGATAACAGAACATTGAAGCGCCTTTTACCAAAACTTAAAGTTTTTCGCGCCCGATATCCGGAAACGGCCTCAGCTGTGCTGATGCTGCTGAAGGATGAGCGTATCGCCACGCGCCGCCGCTTTACCCGCGCCCTGCCGGACACGTCAACGCACGTCATCCGGGGAACGCTGCTGGACCTCCTTAAAAATGGACTGATCACGCGATCCATTGATAACGAGTACAGCCTGGCGGTGACGCCCGCGTATGCCGCCAGACTGACGCCCCTGAAAATGGGGAAGACCGAAGAGTACATTCTGATGCTGCTCGATCAGAACCGGTACATCACCGCCAGACAGGTGCGCCAGGAGTTTGATGTAAGCCATTCCCTCTTCCTGCAGTCCGTGAAGAAACTGATTGCACGCGGGCTGGTGGAGTACACAGACGTCCCTCTCTATGAGAACTCTGTCCGCAAGCGCCGCCATTACACCTTTAAATCACCGGAGTTAAGCCATGCCTCAAATTAAGATCAAACGTCTCACACCAGACGCCAAACTGCCGTTCCGTGGTTCGGACGGCGCTGCAGCGTGGGATATCACCGCGCTGGACGTGAAAAATAACGTCGTACTGACTCAGGGCGCAACCCGTCAGCCGCGTGCGTGGTGGGTCACGACTGGACTGGCCGTGGAGATCCCATCTGGATACTGCATGAAGATTTATCCTCGTTCCGGGCTGGCTGTGAACAACTTCCTGCGCCTGGCGAACAACGTGGCCATCATCGACAGCGATTACCGTGGCGAGATCAAACTGCGCATGATTGCCGATGAAGGCGGTCAGTTCATTGAGCCGAAGGCTGGCATGGTCATCGCGCAGGCAACGATCGAGAAAGTTGAGTCAGTCACCTGGAAAGAAGTCGATCAGCTGTCAGAAACTGCCCGTGGCGATGGCGGCTTTGGGTCTACTACGCCGGTACAGACCAACCCGACGCCTGTCGAAGACGATACCAGCACGACCGCGGCCGGCTCGCAGGAACCCGCTCAGGTTGAAGAGTCAGCGGTGAACGAAACCACCAGCACCAGCACTAAGACCACCAGCAAATAAGGCGCGATCATGACTCAGTACATTATCAGCAAGACCACGGCCATTGAGGTCAATGAGAAGAACGAGATCGGCCCGGCAAATCTTGAGATTGCGCTGGTGGCCGCACTGGGCTTTGAGCCACAGGAAGTTGAAGGCGTCACTGTGTGGGTTAACAAAGATGAGCGCTACTGGCTGCTCCACAGCCAGGAATTGCCGGAGGATGCCGCTAAACGTCAGGAAGCGGTAGACGCAATCAATGAGAAGACCGGCGCGCTGCCCCTGGCTCCGACAATGGATAAGAGCTTTGCGCAGCTGCTCATGCGTCAGATGTCGATGAACATCACCGGCGAGGCGTTTGTGGACGGTTCGCTTACCGGCGCGTGGCGCGTGGAGACGGTCAGCCCATACATGCCTCATAATGCGCAGCTGCACGGCGTTCTCACTGGCAGGCTGCAGCATGTCAGCGTTGTGCATACCTCTCTGCCACTGGCTGTCTGCGTCCTGTTCCTCCAGGCGTTAGGCGTTGGCCAGCATGCTTACGTGTATATCCCGGACGGCGCAGAGGCCGAGCCACAGCTGATCTACATCACAGTTCAGAACGAGAAAGCCCTGAAGGAAATGGCACCTGAAACGAACCTTTTCCGCATGGAAGGCCTGGACAAATTTGCGGTTGTCGGACTGGATGCTGATATGGTGAAAGAGGCCATCGAAAAGGCGCAACTGCAGCGCACTATCCTGCTGGCAAAGGCGAAAACCGACGCCCCACAGCCTCAGCCGGAGCTGGTGGCCGCAGCGGCAGCGGCTGAACCGCAAAAAGCGGAATAAAAGGCGTTAGTACCTGCCAGAATTAGCAGGTAACGATGCTTCAGGCTGGCGATAAAATAGCTTGTATAAATCTAAGGGTTTGGTAATTTACTAATCGGATGATTCTTGATTGATGTTGCCATTAGCCTTTGCTCTCCAAAGCCCCTTAATCGGGGCTTTTTTTATGCCTGTCGATACCCGGCAGGCATTACCTCTGTTGCGTCTTATACTCATCACAGGAGCTGTATAACGCTTATCAGAATGGAGCATTGCAATGGCCTTTCAGAGCCCCGCCCAGAACTATACTGAAACGCGCCTGAACCTGGGCGATCTGGTATCCCTTTCCCCCTTCTCAACCTATCTGATGCGCAGCGAATCCGACTGCCCCGGCGCCGGGATTGTCAAAGGGTCCGTGCTGGCCATCGATCGCGCCCTGACGCCGGCGCACGGCCAGCTTATCGTGGCGGAGTTCGACGGCGAGCTGGCACTGAGGCGGCTGTTGCTCAATCCGGTTCCCGCCCTCCAGGCGCTGGACGCGGACGAGACAGTAACACTGCTCGATGTGAGCCAGGAGCTTCCTGTGTGGGGTGTGGTGGCTTATGCCCTAACCGATGTGGCCGGGATCGGCTTTAACGGGCCTGCAGGAGATTAAGCATGTTTGCGCTGGCTGATGCCAATAACTTCTATGCCTCCTGTGAAACCGTGTTCAGGCCCGATCTGCGCGGTAAACCGATTGTCGTCGTTTCGAACAACGACGGCTGCGTGATCGCACGTTCGGCGGAGGCAAAGCGCCTGGGAATCAAAATGGCGGCGCCGCTGTTTCTGAATGAGCGTTTTTTCAGGCAGAACGGCGTGCATGTGTTCAGTTCCAATTATGAGCTGTAGTAAGTTAAGTGGAATGCAACATCTTCGGTATAAACTTTAATCAGTTGTTATGAACTGAAAGGGGAAGCCCGTGAACACCACCCTGCATTCCACATCTGCACTTCTGCTGACTGAGCAATGGCTTAAAATTCTTTCGAATCTAGGAAGAGCCAGCGCAACTATCAAAGCCTATCAAAGCCTATCGAAGTGCCCTGACGCATTTTTTGGCCTTTTGTGGACATGGCAGCATATATCCGCCCTCAGCTCCCTGATATGCCGTCATCCGTTGCCAGCGCCACACTCCAGCTGCGCATTTCAGCTCTTCGCCTCTGGTATGACTTTCTGATTTACCAGGATTTATGCAGTCTCAATCCGTTACCCCGTTCGGGGTTGCCTGGTGCCCATTATACCGGGCGTGGCCTGATTCCTCGTATCACCCGCCTCCCCGTTATTCCCGATGACGGGCAGTGGCTTATGTTCCTGAAACACGTTTCTGCTGCGTCTCTGCGTGACCGGCTGATGCTTGCTCTGGCTTATTATGGCGCGCTCCGGCGCACGGAAGTGACGGCTCTGAGGCTTGAGGACGTTGATCTGGCTCACCGCCTGATCCGCATCCGCGCAGAGACGACGAAAAACAGACGGGAAAGAATGTTCTGCTACAGCGCTGACGTTGCGCCGGTACTGGCAAACCATTTTCGACAGCTACGGCTGGCCGGCTGGTCAGGCGGTGCTCTGTTCCGTTCCGCTTCTGACCGTAATTACGGCGATCCGCTCTCGTTCTGGAGCTGGAGTAAAACCGTGCGAAAATGGGCGACAGAGTGTGAATTGCCAGACGTCACCACGCATACTTTCCGTCATCTCCGGCTGACGCACCTGGCACGGGCCGGATGGAAACTGCATGAACTGGCTACGTATGCGGGGCACAGGGACCCACGTACCACACAAATTTATATTCATCTGTCGGGAACGGATATGGCTGCCCGAATGGCTGCTGCCGTAGCTGAAACCGACCGGAAGATCGCAGGACTTATCTTTCAGGCGGGGGCAGTATGATGAAAGCTGAAACAGAAATTCATAACATTTATGTCCCTTTCAGTCGTTCAGATTATCAGCTGAATAATGTGTTAAGCACTGAAGAGCGCGAGGCGTTAAGCACCGGGCACAAACGTACCTCAGCTCTGAGCCAGCAAGGTCCGCTGTCATCTTTACTGCGGCCTCTCCAGGATATTGCCGATCGCAGCGGCACCAGTGACAGACTCGTCAGGATTATCCTTCCTGCCGTTCTGGCGGAGATACACCGGACAGGGCAACCCTGCTGGCTGTGGGAATCGGAAAAGTGGCTGACGCTGTGTCAGCAGCACCGTTCAGGCAGGCCCCTCATTGCGGCTTTTGCCTTCCATCTTGGCCCGTTTCCCTCACCATTCGGCCTACCGCATCATGGTGCCCCGTCGCTGTACGCCTGTGCCATCTATGGCCGGGAATTTTACACACAGGAACTTAACCGGCTGACCGAAGCTCTGGTTTCACTGGGATACAAACGCAAGAACCAGAAAAATCAGTTGTCAGCCCTGTTGGGCATACTGATGATGATGAACAGTAATCCTCAGCTCGAAAGCTTCACGACTGATCTCTTGTGGCGCGCGCAGAAGTACCACGATCGCGGGATCGCAAGAACGGTGGGCAGAGTTTCGCATGCGCTTGCCGCAATGGGCATCATCAAAAGCCCCGTGCGTATGCGCAATTACCAGGAGTGGCGCGAAAAACCGACAGATGACATCGCACAGGCCTGGGTAGCATGCTGTCGGCGGTGGAGGGAAACCTCAGTGCTTCGTCCCCGCTCCAGAGAGAGCCAGTACAGTTTTATCCTTCGCTGCGGCCTGTGGCTCGCCCGGGAGCATCCGGAAATATGCGAGCCGTCCGACTGGACAATGGAGATCTGCGCAAGCTTCATTGCAGCAGTCGGAAGAATGAAGGTCGATGAACTTTCTCTGGGCACGGCACAGGGGGTGCGCCGGTCTTCCCGTTCCGGAGAACCCATGTTGCCAAACTCCCGCGCCTGTTTTGTGTATGCCGTTCGCCGCTTTATGATTGACTACGAGAACTGGGGATGGGGACGGCTTAAATTCAGTCCGTCCCGCCACCTCTCCACGCCTGATACGCCGCTGTTTCGTCAGGGCGTCAATCCCCGGGTTATTGATGATCCGGTCTGGTTGAAACTGATATGGGCAAGTCTGAACCTGCGTCAGGAAGATTTGCTGAGTGAAATCCATTATCCCCTGTCTATGCTACAGGCTATGGCGGTCATCTGGACGCATGCAGGGCTGCGTCAGAATGAGCTGATGCGCCTGACCGCTGGCTGTATCATTCCACCGGAAGATATTAACCGGGACGACGGCAGTACCATTCCGGCCGGGACGCTTTGCTACCTGAACGTGCCGGCTGGCAAGACCTCTAAAGCCTTTGTTAAACCGGTTTCTGCCGCAGTGAAAAAATATGTCGATATCTGGCTGGCAGAACGACCAGAAGAGCAGGCAGCTCTGACGGATGAGCGCACCGGCGAAAAGGTCCGTTTTCTGTTTCAGTACCGGGGCAAACCGGTGGGAAGAGACATAATAAACCGCACCGTTATTCCGGTTCTCTGTACCAGAGCGGGAGTGCCGGAGGATGACAGCCGGGGTCCCATTACCAGTCACCGGGGGCGCGCATCGGCCATGACTGCCCTGGCCAGCGTTCCTCAGGGTATGTCGTTATACGAACTGATGCAGTGGGCTGGTCACTCTTCGCCGCAGTCCACCATGCATTATATTCGTATACGCCCGACACAGCTGGCGGCCTCTTTTGTGAAAGCTGACCGGGTTGCACATATGATAAGCGTGCTGATTGACCATGACCCGGAAGCAGCCAGCCTCACGGGACCTGCGACATATTATGATCTGGGCGACTCTTTCTGTACTAATCCCTTCTGGAGCAGCTGCCCGCACCGTATGGCATGCATCGGATGTGATTTTAATCTGCCAAAGAGAAGTGCAAGAGGACTGTTACTGGAAAGTAAGGCATCGGTAAAACATTATCTTGAAGAAGTGCCACTGACGCCCGATGAGAAAGAAGTAATAGAAGGTGATGTGGAAAAACTGAACGCCGCTCTTATGAAAACAGATATCCCACGTATTCTGTAGCAGGCCCTGACCGGAATTCACTTTATGTGTGTGAAGGACGGCGTAGTAAGGAGCTGCTACGCCATAACGAAGTAATATAAACAGAGCTTATTTACTGAGCCATACTTCCATCTGCCGTATTTCTTCTTTCTGGGCGCTGATAATGCTTTCAGCCATCTTCCGCATTGCCGGTGATTTACCATAACGGAGTTCCGTTTCGGCCATGGCAATGGCTCCTTTGTGATGTTCAATCATGCCCCTGGCAAATGCCCTGTCTGCATCCGGCTCCTGTACGGCCTTCATCATTCCTTCGTGCATATTATTCATGCCGTCCATATAGGCCTCAGAAGACGGTGACATTCCGGCATGGTTTCCGTGTACTGCCTGCGCAGCCGTTGCCGGAAACACGACTGCGAGCATCAGCAATAAAATCATGTTACGCGGTTTCATACTCTCTTCCTTTATCAGCGTTCAGATTAGCGGCTATTTTCAGGTGCCTGTCTTTACCGGAAGAGCAGCCAGGCAGGTTACTTACGCAACAGGCGCAGACCGTTTGCCACGACAAGCAGACTTGCCCCCACATCTGCGAATACGGCCATCCACATGGTCCCCATACCGGCAATGGTCAGGGCCAGGAATACTGCCTTGATCCCAATAGCCATAACGATATTCTGAACCAGAATGTTATACGTCTGCCGGGAGAGTCGGACAAAAGCCGGAATTTTACGCAAATCGTCATCCATGAGGGCCACATCGGCAGTCTCGATGGCGGTATCCGTGCCCATTGCACCCATGGCAAAGCCGATATCGGCGCGGGCCAGCGCCGGTGCATCATTGATGCCGTCGCCTACCATGCCGGTCGTGCCTTGCGCCGTAAATGTTTCTACAGCACGCAGTTTATCTTCCGGCAGTTGATCCCCCCGCGCCTCATCAATACCAACCTGACCGGCAATGGCCTGCGCAGTGTGCGCATTGTCTCCGGTCAGCATGAGCGTTTTGACACCCAGACTATGCAACTGACTTATCGCCTCGCGGCTGCTTTCCTTCACCGTATCAGCCACCGCAAACAGCCCAAGCACCTGATGAGTGTCACAGAGCATGATGACCGTTTTACCGACGTTCTCCAGTTCCATTAATGCAGCCCTGACCGCTTCCGGGCAGCGCACCGTTTCTTCAGCCAGCCTCAGATTGCCCAGACTGTAGGTTTGACCGTTGATGACGCCACGCACGCCGCGGCCTGGCAGAGCCTCAAAGTTTTCCACTTCATAACGCTGAATGCCATCTGATGCCGCCGATACAGCCTGCGAAACCGGATGATCGGAGTAACCTGCCAGGCTCACAGCCAGCTTGCGCCCCTCGTCTTCTGCCACCCCGGTATAGATAATCGCATCCGTCTGTACCGGCTTACCGTGCGTCAGGGTGCCGGTCTTGTCGAGTGCCAGCCACTTCAGCTTTCGGCCCTCTTCAAGATAAACGCCGCCCTTGATCAATATCCCCCGGCGAGCTGCTGCCGTCAGGCCGCTGACAATGGTCACTGGCGTGGAAATGACGAGCGCACAAGGGCAGGCGATAACCAGCATCACCAGCGCCTTGTAAATCCACTCCTGCCAGCTTTCACCTGCAATCAGCGGCGGGAGAACGGCAACTGCAACGGCAATAGCAAACACCACAGGGGTATAAATTTGCGCAAAGCGATCAACAAAGCGCTGCGTAGGGGCTTTTGCCCCCTGCGCTTCCTCCACGGCATGAATGATACGCGCAAGCGTGGTATTTCCGGCAGCGGCCGTTACCCGGTACTCAAAGCCACCGGATCCGTTGACCGTCCCGGCGAAGACCGGGTCGCCTTCCCCTTTATCCACCGGCAGGCTTTCGCCGGTAATAGGTGCCTGATTAATGGCGGTCCTTCCCCGAACCACCGTGCCGTCGAGGGCGATACGCTCGCCCGGTTTTACCCTGACCACGCTGTTAAGGGATACAGACCTGGCCTCAGTTTCTTTCCAGGAGCCGTCCGGCTGCTGAACCGTGGCCGTTTCAGGCGTCAGTTTCATCAGAGAGCCAATGGCATTGCGGGCGCGATCAAGAGACTTTGCTTCAATCAGTTCCGCAATCGTGAACAGCACCATTACCATGGCGGCTTCAGGCCACTGTCCGAGCGCCAGCGCCCCGGTGACGGCAATACTCATCAGGGCGTTGATATTCAGGTTGCCGTTGCGAA
>Ga0308172_1001883_pt1 | contig 12545 bp, 14 predicted proteins | sample PhyGR2_FD_202134 | JGI IMG/M metagenome (GOLD analysis project Ga0308172, IMG submission 202134) | Phyllosphere microbial communities from UC Gill Tract Community Farm, Albany, California, United States - DLSLSG.R2 | ecosystem: Host-associated > Plants > Phyllosphere > Unclassified | place: USA...
GCATCTGCTCGATCACCCACAGGCGGCGCGTGTAGCCGATGAAGTAGGTGCCGTACTCGCCGCGGCCCGGGTTGGCGAAGGGCATGTTGTCGCGCAGGATCTCGTGTTCGCCGTCGGCATCCTCGATGGTGCAGAGCGTCTTGTGCGATTTCTGCGCGTCGGCCGGGGCATCGTCCAGTTCGATGTTGTCGTGCTTGGTGCGGCCGATGATGGCCTCCTGCGCTTCGGTCTTCTGGGCGCGCCAGGCATCGAGGTTGTGCAGATACTTCTGCACCACCACGTAACTGCCGCCGGCATGCTCGGGGTCTTCGTCGCCGACGATGGTGGCTTCGGGCAGCGACAGCCCTTCCGGGTTGGCCGTGCCATCAACGAAGTCCAGCAGGTCACGGCCATCGAAGTAGCGGAAGCCGGCCACATCGTCGACCGTTTCCACCGCATCGCCGAAGGCCATCAGCAGGTTGCGCTCGAAGGCCACGATCAGGTCCATCGTGCGCGCACGCACGTGGTACAGCAGGTCACCCGGGGTGGACACGGCGGTATGCGCAGCGCCCTTGATCTCGCGGAACGGCTTCAGCTCACGCGGCGGCGCGGTGCCCACCAACGGCTCCCACACGCGGTGGCCGATGGCCACGTTGCAGGTGAAGGTGCGCTCGATATCGCGGATGGCGGTGTTCTTGATCAGGTCATCGCTGCTGCCCAGCACCTCGCGCACCCTGGCGATGGAACCGGCATCGTCCTTCACCTTCAGCACCAGGAACGCGGCCGAGTGGGTCAACGGCGCGGTGATCTGCTGCGGCTCGTTGTCGAGGGTGTGGTTGAGGGCGGTGATCGGTGCGGGCTGGGAATTCACGGTACATCCTGCTGGCGTGGGGCGGGCGCATCGCGCGCGGCGAAGTGCGGGCGATTCTAGCGGAACACCCCTGCAAACGACGGAGCGGTTCTCAGTTCGCCACTGCACAGATGCGGCCTCGCGCGCGCAGGTGCCGCGCGACTATCCGCGGGTGATCTCGAACCGGTCCGGCCCTTGCCACGCGATACGCAGGAAGGGGCCGGCCAACAGGCCGCGCTCGCGCAGCCAGGCAAAGACTTCGGCCGGGCACCATTCGCGACCATCCGAAAAGGCGATGCCGCAGTCACGCAGTGCGGTGAACAGCCGTGCCTTCTCGTCATCGTCGCCGACCCCGCGCTGCAACGTCCCGCCCTGCCCACTGAAGCCCAGTGCCAGCAGCGCGGCGCGCGGGGCTTCGTCCAGCAGGCAGACCTGCACGGCGTTGCCATCGGCACGTTGCACATAAGCGGATACAGGCGGTTCCATGTGGGCGTCTCCCTGGCTCCGCGCCAGTATGCCGTCGCCGGGGCCTCAGCGGAGCAGTTTCCAGCGCCACCAAGGCCGCAGGACAGCACCCGGCGGATGGATGTCAGGTTTTTCTCGCCTGTGGCGTCTTCACTCTTCAACACACCTGCCTGGAGAGCACATGCACAGCACGGACATCACTGCCGCCCCTGCCCAGCCGAACCGCACATGGCCAAGCCGGCGCCTGCTGCACTGGCTCCTGCTCAGCGCGCGCATGCTGCGACGGGCACCGCTGCGCCTGTTCCTGCTGGCACTCCTGCCGATGCTGGTGGAGATGGCGCTGCAGTTCGGCGTACCGGTGGCGGGCGTCGTACTGTCGAAACTGCTCGTGCCACTGTCGTCGATGTGGTCCTTGCTGATGCTGGACTCATTCGTCCGCAGCGGTCGCTTCGCGGCCCTACAGGCAGGCCGCCACCTGCGCGCACATGCGTCGACCGCCATCACGCTGGCGCTGCTCTCCGCACTGGTCTTCACCGGTCAGGTCGCGATGGCCGGTGTGCTGGCAGGTCCCACGGCAGCCACTGCCTTCGCCCTCGGCGATAGTGCAGTGGTGGCTGCTACGGTCAGCCGCCTGCAGATCGCCGTGGTGCTGGCCAGCGGCTTGCCACTGGCCATGTTGCTGCTGACCACCGTTCCGCGTGCACTGCTGGATGGCATGCCAGTGCTGATGGCGTTGCGCGATAACCTGCGGCTCCTGCGTGAAGCCTGGCGCCCGCTGTGTGCCTACCTGCTGCTCAACGCGGTCCTGCTGTTCGCCCTGCCGTACCAGCCGTATCTGTTGCTGCCCCTGCTGCTGCTTGGCTACGTATCCTATTGGGTCTACCGCGACGCTTTCGCGGATGACATCGGCTGAGGAGCGGCACGGTTGGGTAACACGCAGTCCCTCGATATTGCCGTCGTGCTGCAGACGCACTGGCCGATGCTTGCGCGCATGGCAGGCAGCTACACGCGCGAGCCCGCACGCCGCGACGATCTGCTGCAGGAGATCAGCATCGCGCTGTGGCAGGCACTGCCACGCTGGCGTGGCGAAGGAGGCACGTTGCGCGCATTCATTGCGCGGGTGGCACACAACCGTGCGATGGATGCGCTGGCCAACGAGCGGCGGCACCGCGTCAGCAGCCTGGACGAACAGTTGCCGGACCCCGACGCCGATCCGCTGCAGCAGGCCGCACGTGCGCAGCAGCATGACGGTCTGCTGCAGGCAGTGCGTCAGCTTCCACTGGGCCTGCGCCAGGTGGTGCTGCTGGCACTGGAAGGCTTTTCACAGCGTGAGATCGGGCAGGTGCTGGGGGTGGAAGAGAACACCGTTGCTCAGCGCCTTAGCCGTGCACGCCGGCAACTGCGCGAACGTATGGGAGAGACGCGATGAAACCGGCAACCGACAGAGACGATTGGAGTGACCTGCAGGCGCTGTGGCAGCAGCAGCCCGACGTGCCTGCGGTGGATGTCGGCGCGCTGCAGCGCGAGGCCGAGCGTCGCAGCCGCTGGATACGCCTGCGGTCTGCGCTGGAACTGCTGGTTACCGTCGCGGCCGTGGGCAACTGCATCCGCGCCCTGCTCGACCCGCGCAAGCTGATCGCCCATGGGGTGCTCTGGGGCCTGATCGTGTTCATACTGGCCTTCGCTGGCTGGATTTTCGTGCAGCGCCGCCGCCAATGGCGTAGCCGCGGTCTTGCGCCGGCCGCACTGCTGGCTTTCGAGCGCCAGCGCGCGCGCATCTCGATGCGGATCTGGCGGCTCAACATCTGGCTGTCACTGGCCGTCTGGATCGGACTCGTGTGGATCTCGCACACCGCAATGCAGGCCGGCCCCGGCGTTCCAGGTGCACTGCCACCCCAGACCTTGGCGCTGAACCTGTGGTTGAACGGCGCGGTCGTCGTGGTGGCAGCACTGGCCGGCGCCTGGGCTGGTCGACGCCGGCAGCGGCGGCTGTGTCGCCTGGCCGAGCTGGAAGCACAGCTTCAGTAGAGCCGGGCCTTGCCTGGCTGAGGGCAGCATCCACGCAAGGCGCGGCGCTACGTCCAAAGCGGCGAACACTGGCACACTGCAGGCTACGGCAGCATGGCCTTGCCCATGCAACGCCCTTCATGGAGGAAGACCCGATGGCATCCATCCACGCATTCCGCCTGGCACCGGCACTGCTTGCACTGCTGGCTGCGGCCGGCAGCGCCCACGCGGCCGAAGCCGGTTCGTTCTTCGAGGCCCTGCAGCGCTATCAGGACGACGACGCCAAAGGCTGTGCCGATACGCTCGGCGCGATGTACCACAAGGGCGAGCGCTTCCCGGACGGCGGCGAGTTGTTGCTGGTCGAATGCACCGCCGCCGCCGGCGACCACGCCGCAGCGATAGACTACGTCGTCGCGCTGCTGGGCCAGGACCGCCTGCCCCTCGACGACCTGCTGCACAAGGATCGCCCCGGCCTGAATGCCCTGCGTGCCGAACCGGCGTGGCCACAGATGCTGGCGCGGGCCGAAGCGATACAGAAGCAGCGTGCCGCACAGATGGACGAACCGTTGCGCAAGGAACTGCTCGACCGTGAAGCGCGTGACCAGGCCGCGCAGCATGCGGCGATTGCGGCTGGCGGCGGCGAGGCCTTCAAGAGCACCCTGCCCGTGGCCAAGGCCAATGCGGAGTGGCTGAAGACCGTGATCGCCGAGAAGGGCTGGCCAACCCGTTCGAAGGTCGGCCGCGATGGCGCCAAGGCGGCCTGGCTGCTGGTGCAGCACGCCGACCAGGACCCTGGATTCCAGGCCCAGGTGCTGCCCTTGATCGAACACGCCGCCAAGGCAGATGAGGCCGACCGTGCCGACGTGGCCCTGCTCACCGACCGCGTGCTGGTGGCGCAGGGCAAGCCGCAGCGCTACGGCAGCCAGTTCGTGCAGGGCGACGACGGCGCGATGCAGTTGCGCCCTACCGAGGACATGCCCGGCCTGGACGCGCGGCGCAGCGCCATGGGCCTGCCGTCACTGGCCGAGTACAAGGCCATCCTCGCCGAAAGTTACGGCAAGCCCGTGAACTGACCCTATGGTCCGGCGGCGGGCCATCATTGGCCAGCGCCTGCTGGGCTGGGCACTGCGCCAGCGGTGTGAGGACCAGCCACGCATGGCGTGGCTCTACTGGAGCGCGGTCTGCGCACAAAAAAGAAGCCCGGCGCAAGGCCGGGCTTCGGTGGCGTGTGGGAGAGAGAGAGAGAGCACACGCCGGTAACACGCTTTTACTGCATTGCTGTTCTTACCAGGTGAAGCGCGGGCCCACGAACCACTCGCGGTCGCCGGCCTTGGCCAGCTTCACTTCGCCGCTCAGGCCCCAGTTCGGGGTGAACTTGGCGGTGGCGCCGACGCGGCCGTAGAACTCGCCTTCCGGGTTGATGCCGTGCTTCTTGCTGTAATCCTCGTAGCCGGCCAGCGCGTAGCCTTCCAGGTTCGGGGTAAATGCAGTGCGCAGGCCCACTTCGGTGGAGTAGCCGTTGAAGTCCAGGCCGTGCTTCATGTCGAACTTCTGGTACGCAACACGAGCCACCAGGTCGGTGTTCGGTGCGATGCCGTAGTTGTAGCCGGCGCCGATGCGCCACTGGTCAACGTCGTTCTTGAAGGTGTCGGTTTCCTGCTTGCTGTAATCAGCGAAGACCGAGAAGTTCGGGTGCACGGCAACCGAGCCCTTGACGCCCCAGCCATCGGCGTCGCCGCCCTTGGCATCGGTGTTCACGTAACCGCCTTCAACGTAGTTGTACGACAGGCCATCGGCAGCCGATGCAGCGAACGGCAGGGCAGCCAGCAGACCCAGGGCAAGCAGCGAATTCTTGTTCATCGGGACACACCTTTAATTATTTTTGGTTTCGCCGGCCGCCTCCCCGGGAGAGGGAGAGAGAAGAGGCGGTCGACAGGTGTGAATTATCCGTTTGCTGATGAAATCGACCCTGAATATTGAACTGACCAGTACATGAATGAAGTTGCTGTTCAGGGAACTCTGTAGAGGCCGTGGCGACGCCATGTCCCCATGCCCTCGGGGAAAAGCACCGGTCGCGCTGCTAGCATCCACCGCTGGCCCGTCTCCCGCCCGGTTCGATCCATGACAGAAGCTGATATCCACTCCCCTTCCTCGCGGGAACAGGCACTTCGCAACATCCTCCCGGAGGATGCGAAGCAGCATCAGCCACTTCTGCAGGAGATCTTTCGCCGGGAGATGGAGTACAGGAAAAGCGAAGGCGACCAGGAGTACTTCGAGAACCTGTACTGGTGCGCCTATCTGCTGTTCCATGTTGCGGACCTGCGCGACGTCGAGTCGATGTGGGTCGCCAAGCATCTGAACATGGATACCGGCTGCGGCTTCGATGTCGAGAACATGGTGGGCGCCGGTGCCGGACAGACCATCGAGTACCTGCGACAGCAAGGCGCCGACGAAGCCGCTGACTACATCGAAGAGTGCCTGTCCGAGGATTCAAAGGCGGAGATCGAGCAGTGGTCGCGTGATCGCCGCCGTTACTTCTACGAAGGCTGAGCGGCTGCGCCTAACCCCAGGGATAGGCCCGCTCGCGGGGCAGCGCAGACTGCGCTTCCTCCATCCTTCCCGCTTTCACCAACGCATGGATGGCATGTGCCTGCGCCGTCACATCGGTGATGCCTTGAATCCACTCATCGACATAGGCACGCACCGCCTCCCTGCCGAGACCCATCTGGATCGCGCGGTGGGGCAGCGGCCGCAGCAGCAGATCGCGTTCGGGATCCCATTGGATGCGCACCGGGGAGCGGGCCTTGAGCTGCTCCCACGCCGCCGCATCCATTCCGGGCTCGGCACGGCTGTCGCAGCCATGGCTCAGCGCCCACTCGAAGCCTTCGCGACGGATGTCGATTGCCAGGATCCGCTTCTGGCCTTCCTCCTTCTCGCCCCATCCGGCGCGATACATCATCCAGAGGAAGGACGGCTTTATCCACGTCATCCGCTCCATCTTGAACGGCGGAGAGACAAAGGTCTGCCGCTCCAGCGCACTGTCGGCGATGGCATCGGAGTAGGCCTGGTACACGCGGATCACGCGCGCGTCGTACTGCGCACGGATCTGCCGCGCCGGCATCCCATCCATTGATTCACCTTCCCTGGCAGCGGGTGGCCAGACGCCACGCCGCTGCATCATGCACGATCAACGCGCGTCAAAGCGCTCCGCACTGGCCGGGGTTGCCCGTGCCGCCAGCACCAGCGCCGCGGCCGTCACGCAGGCCATCGCCACCCACGCCACGCTGAGGTCGCCCACGGTGTCGCGGATCGAACCGGCCACGAAGGGCAGCACGCCGCCCACCAGATAGCCCACGCCCTGCACGAAGGACACCAGGATGCCCGCCTTGGCCGGCTGGCTGCAGTGGTCCATCACCAGGATCAGGGTCATCGGGAACAGCCCGCCGATCGACAGGCCGAGCAGGCACATCATCAGCCACGGGGCATACATCGGCGCCACGCCGATCAGCACATAGGTCAGTGCGGTGGCCGCCAGGAACAGCGCCAGCAGCACGCGGCGGTCGCGGAAGCGCGGCGCCAGCCAGGAGACGAGGAAGCCACCGGCCACCTCGGAAAGGCTCAACGCCGCCAGCATGAAACCGGCCTCGTTCGCGCGCACGCCCGCTTCCATCATGTACGGCGCGATCCACGCCAAGCACAGCGTGTAGCAGCTGCTGGACACGCAGAACAGGGCGACCAGCAACCAGGTGCGTCCATGCTGCCAGGGCCGGAAGGCCGCTGGCTTGCCGGCGGTGGCGGACGCGCTGGCGGCCGGTGCGTCTGCATGCCCGCTGTTGGGCAGCCACAGCGCGATGCCGGCGATGGCCAGCACCGCCCAGAACGCCATCGTGCCCTGCCAGTCCAGCCACTGCAGCAGCGCCGACGCGCTAGCGGCGGCCAGCGCCGCGCCGCCCATGATCATGCTCACGTACAGGCCCATCAGCAGATCGACGCGGTGCGGGAAGCGGGTCTTGATGTAGCCGGGAATGAGCGACTGCACGATGCCGATGCCCAGGCCTGCGGCCACGCTGGAACCCATCAGCCACAGCGGTTCATGCGAGGCCAGCTTGGCCAGTGCCGAAGCCGCCGTGAGCGCCAGGCCGATGGCCACGCCGCGCCGATAGCCCAGGCGATAGACCAGGCCACCGGCCATGGCGATCAGGCCCATGGCCATCATCGGCAGGCTGGTGAGCCAGCCGATCTGTTCGAAACTCATGCCGTTGCTGGCACGGATGGAATCGGTGAGCAGGCTGACCACGGCCAGCACCGGGCGCAGGTTGAGGCCGACCAGCAGAAGGGCCAGCACCGGGATCAACCCGGGACGCGAAGTTGCAGGTGATTTCATGTATTACGGCCGCAGGCATGCGGCCGGCCTTCCTTATTCGATCAGTACGGGGGCCCGGGTGGCAGGCGGCGCCTGGCCGGGCAAGGTTTCGCTGTGAATGGCCGCAGATGCGTCCTCTTTCGAGGAAGGAGGATGCGCAGGCGCACGATCAGCATCGGGCGGGCGGCCATTGGCGCGCATGATAGCAAACGTGGGCCGGGGCCCTGGAACGCCCGCGCGCCAAGGGCGCGGGCAGCGATGTCCAAGAGGCGATGCCTAGGAACGGTCCGCCAGCCGCTGCGCAAGCCGGTCCCACGCTCCGATCACCGGATCTTCCGCTGCCGATGTCATTCCTGATCGCACTGGCAGTGAGCTGGCGATACGTTCGACGCGTTGATTGATGCGGCAACTTCATGTGCAGTTGATCAGGCTACCAGCGCCCTCTGCCCGCCACAAATGCACAACGGCTGTGCAGCGCGCACGTGGCGATGCCATCTGCGCCATGCGATCGCATCGCGCAGCGAACACTCCGCTCATTCAGGCGTCATCGGCGTCAGCACGTGTGCACCGCAGACAGCTGAATTCGCGGCAAATCGAACATGACTGCGCGCTCTTCACAGTGTCTGCACGTCCGCGAACTGCAGCTGAAAAGGCATTCATGGAACTAACAAAAAGCCCGCTATATTCCAGACTCCCCAGACGAAGGAGGGAATGCAATGACCCTTTCCACGCAGCACCTGAAGATCGCTCGTCCCCTCGGTGTGGCCATCCTGGCCCTGAGCCTCGGCGCCTGTGCCAGCTACAAAGAAGACTTTGCAAAGGTCAATTCGCGTCTCGACGCACTTGATGTGAAGGTGCAGGGCGCGGCGCAGAGCGCCGAATCCGCCAACCAGTCCGCCCAGCAGGCCAACCAGCGCCTGGACCAGATCGAAGGTCGCGTACAGAGGCTTGAAACCGCTCCCCGCCGTACGCCGCGCGGCTAAGCAGGGCCGGGAACCAGTGGTCTCCCCCGGCCACTGGTTCCCCTGAATCACCGTCTTCATTCGAGGAACCGCGCCATCCGTACGTACACCTCCCCCGCAATCCGCACTGCCTGCGTCGCGCTGACCCTGGCGCTTGCACTGGCCGGTACCGGCGTGGCAAGCGCCAAGGGCGCCAAGGATGCCGCTACGCAACCCACGGCTGCCGTCGATGAGCTGCCGGAAGGACAGGACGTGTCCGAGACGGTGATCGAACTCGCCGGCTGGGTGGTCGCCAGCAACGACAGCCAAGGCTATCCGTTCGCGATCATGGACAAGGCCGCCGCACAGGTGCTGGTCTTTGGCAGCGACGGCAAGCTGCGCGGCGCCGCGCCCGCACTGTTCGGTTCGGCCAAGGGCGATCACTCCGCCCCGAACGTGGCCAAGGTCGCGCTGAGCGCGATTCCCGGCCACGACCGCACGACCCCCGCTGGCCGCTTCATTGGTGGCTACGGCCCGTCCGACGACGCCGGCCGCGTGCTGTGGGTGGACTACGATTCCGCCGTCTCGATGCACCCGCTGCCGCCGGGCACCCCGAAGGAAAAGCGCGCCGAGCGGCTGGCAACGCCGACGCCGGACGACAACCGCGTGACCCATGGCTGCATCAATGTCAGCCCCGGTTTCTACAAGCAGGTCGTGCAGTCGACGTTCGAGAAGGGCGGGGTGTTCTACGTGCTGCCGGACAAGGACTCGATCGAGAAGACCTTCCCCGAATTCGCACAGAGCCGTGCCGGTGCCGCACATGCCGACGGCGACAGTACCGCCACGCGTCATTGACGCATGCGGTACTGCGCCACCCAGTCCAGCGACGGCGCGATGCCACCAAACGGGAACAGGTGCGGGCTGACCTGCCCATGCGCTTCGGTCAGGCCTCCCACCAGCCGATCCACGAACACATCCGGCCCGGCGGTACCCAGCAACCGGCCGATCGAGATGCCATACCGCGCCAGCATCGATGCGCTGGCACCCACGCCGCACATCGCCGCATAGCGCAGCAACCGCGTGACACTGGCCGGCCCGGGCACACCCACCAGCACCGGGTGGCCGATGCCACGCGCGCGCAGCGTATCCAGCCAGGCCAGCACGATGTCGGCATCGAAGGCGAACTGGGTGATGATCTTCGGCGCCATGCCACGCGCTGCGATGGCCTGGCACTTGCGCTCCAGCACCTGCCAGCGCTCGTCAGCGCCCATCACCGGATGGCCTTCCGGGTGCCCGCCGACGGCAACCACCTTGATGCCTGCGCGTTCCAGCAGGCCGGTGTCGATGAGGGACGCGGTGTCGGCAAACGGGCCGGCGGGCGTGGCCAGATCACCGGCAACCAGCAGGCACTGCTCGACACCGGCCTCGCCCACCGCACGCGCGATGAACCGCTCGAGCGCTGCCAGCGACCCGATGCGGCGCGCCGACAGGTGCGGCATCGGCTGCAGCCCCAGTTCGCGCACGCGGCGCGCGGCAGCAATCCGCGCGTCGTCGTCCTCGCTGGCCAGGTAAGGAATGGAAATGGTCGTGCCGGGTGCGATGCGGGCTGCTTCGGCGTGCAACGCGGGCATGGCCTTCGCACTCACCTCCAGCGAACAGGCATCGATGAAGGCGCGTGCAGCCTGCGTGGTGGCTGCAGGCATCACTTGGCCCCGCGCAGCGGGCCGGCGATCGAGCTGCCCCGTGCCAGTTCAACGAAGGCCTGCAGGTAGTCGATGCCGGTGTCCGCCTCGCGCGCGCCCAGGTAGATCTGCTTGGGGATGCCCTTGGCACCCAGGCGCACCGGCACCACGTCCATGCGCGCCGCGTACTCCTCCACCAGCCAGCGCGGCATGGCGGCCACGCCGCGGCCGCTGGCCACCATCTGCATCATGATGTCGGTGGTTTCGATGGCCTTGTGGCGGCGCGGGGTGACCCCGGCCGGCAGCAGGAACTGGTTGTAGATGTCCAGGCGCTCGAACGGCACCGGGTAGCTGATCAGCACTTCCTGGGTCAGCTGCCGTGGCTTCACGTACTCCACCTTGGCCAGCGCATGGTCCTTGGCCACCACCAGCACCTGCTCGTAATCGAACACGGGAACGAACTTCAGGCCCGGCTTCAACAGCGGGTCGGGGGTCACCAGCAGGTCGATCTCGTAGCCGAACAGGGCACCGATGCCACCGAACTGGAACTTCTGCTTCACGTCCACATCCACGTCCGGCCACGATGCCAGGTACGGCGAGACGATCTTCAGCAGCCACTGGTAGCAGGGGTGGCATTCCATGCCGATGCGCAGCGAACCGCGCTCGCCCTGCGCGAACTGGCCCAGCCGTTCCTCGGCCAGGTCCAGCTGCGGCAGCACCCGGTTGGCTACCGCCAGCAGGTATTGGCCGGCCTGGGTCAGGCGCAGGCTGCGGCCCTCGCGCAGCCAGACATCGGTGCCCAGCTGCTGCTCCAGCTTCTTCATGCTGTGGCTCAGCGCCGACTGGGTCAGGTTCAGCACGCCGGCGGCGGCGGTCAGCGAGCCCTGCAGTTCGACCTGCTGGACGATGCTCAGGTGGATTCGTTCCAGCATGTCGATGAATCCCACTCATGGATGTGTGAAGTAAAACCATTTTACGTCATGGGAAGGGCTGACTAGCATCGGGTCATGCTTTCTCCCCACCGCCCCCTCCGTATCGTCGCCGTCTCCGGTGGCCTGCAGCGCCCCTCGCGCGCCGCCACCCTGTGCGAGCACCTGCTGGACCTGATCGGCGAGCACGTCCCCAGCGAACCGCACCTGGTCGAACTGGGTGACTTGGCCCCGCAGCTGGCCGGTGCCCTGTGGCGCTCGCAGCTGCCCGCCGCCGCCGAGCAGGCCCTGGCCACAGTCGAGCAGGCCGACGTGCTGGTGGTCGCCACCCCGGTCTACCGCGGTTCGTACACCGGCCTGTTCAAGCACTTCTTCGATTTCATCCACCAGGACGCGCTGGTCGACACCCCCACCCTGCTGGCTGCCACCGGCGGCAGCGAGCGCCACGCGCTGATGATCGACCACCAGCTGCGGCCGCTCTTCAGCTTCTTCCAGGCACGCACCCTGCCGCTGGGCGTCTACGCCACCGACAAGGATTTCGCCGACGGCCGCGTGCACGACGAGGCCCTGCTGCAGCGGGCGCGCCTGGCCGTGCAGCGGGCCCTGCCCCTGCTGGCGCTGTCCCACCGCCCAGCGCCCGTGCCCGCCGAAACCGCCGACGCCCTCTAAGTAACCGGAACGCCGCCCATGACCACCGACGCCTTCACCTTCCGCATCACCCGCATCCCCTTCAACGAGGATTACCAGCCGGCCGACGGCACGCGCATCACCACCAACTTCGCCAACCTGGCCCGCGGCGCCTCGCGCCAGGAAAACCTGCGCAACACGATCGGCATGATCAACAACCGCTTCAACGATCTGGCGCACTGGGACAACCCCAGCGCCGATCGCTACGCGGTCGAGCTGGACATCATCTCGGTGGAGATGCACGTCGATGGCGATGAAGGCAGCGACCCGTTCCCGCTGATCGAAGTGCTGCGCCCGACCATCGTCGACACGCACACCGGCACGCGCACCGACGGCATCGTCGGCAACAATTTCTCGTCCTACGTGCGCGACTACGACTTCAGCGTCGTGCTGCCGGCCAGCAACGAGGGCAAGGCGACGTTCGGCATTCCCGAAGGCTTCGGCGACCTGCACGGCAAGCTGTTCAAGCACTTCCTGGAATCGGATGCCTACCGCGCCAACTTCAGCAAGGCACCGGTGATCTGCATCAGCGTGTCCAGCAGCAAGACCTACCACCGCACCGAGAACCACCATCCCATCCTGGGCGTGGAGTACCGCCAGGGCGAGTTCTCGCCCACCGACCAGTACTTCGACAAGATGGGC
>Ga0308172_1001885_pt1 | contig 12524 bp, 7 predicted proteins | sample PhyGR2_FD_202134 | JGI IMG/M metagenome (GOLD analysis project Ga0308172, IMG submission 202134) | Phyllosphere microbial communities from UC Gill Tract Community Farm, Albany, California, United States - DLSLSG.R2 | ecosystem: Host-associated > Plants > Phyllosphere > Unclassified | place: USA...
AGGAAACCAGCACCCCATGGGATCTGTGCTTCCCAGGTCGAGAAACCGACGCTGACGTTAAGCATATCCAGCCCTTTCTCACGCAGAATACGGGTCAGTTCGATAGATTCCGCCAGGGTTTCTTCATCACGGCCATCGTATTCGATCACGCCAAAACGCGCGGTGATCGGCAGGTTTTTCGGCCAGACGGCATTCACGGCATCGAAAGTCTCAATCAGGAAACGGCTGCGACCGGCGAAATCACCGCCGTATTCGTCGGTGCGGGTGTTGGAATGCACGGAAAAGAAGCTTTGCGCCAGATAGCCGTGGGCGAAATGCAGTTCCAGCCATTCAAAACCGGCATCGCGTGCGCGTTTTGCGGCAGCGACAAAATCGGCCATCACGCGCTGGATATCAGCTTTGGTCATTTCTTTCGGCACTTTTGGCAGATGTTTGCCGAATGCTACCGCGGATGGCGCGATGGTCGCCCAGCCACGCGGATCGCCTTCAGCAATATGGTCGTCCCCTTCCCACGGCAGATTGGCGCTGGCTTTGCGGCCTGCGTGACCGATCTGGATCCCCGGTACTGCGCCTGCGGCTTTGATGGATTTGGCGATCTTCGCCAGTTCAGCGGCCTGTTCATCATTCCAGATCCCCAGACATCCCGGGGTGATACGGCCTTCCGGTGAAACCGCCGTCGCTTCGACAATCACCAGGCTCGCGCCGCCGCGTGCCAGCGTGGCGTAATGCACCTGATGCCAGTCATTCGGCACGCCATCAGTGGCGGAATACTGGCACATAGGCGGAACCGCAATGCGGTTTTTTAAGGTGACGTCTTTCAGCGTAAACGGCGTAAATAGTGCAGACATAATATTTCCTCGGTGGATTGGCACATTCAGCACACAGAGTGCTGCCAAAGAGCTATAAGCAGAAGTGTAGAAATATTATAGTGCGTATCAAATTTCGTTATAACTCAATCGGTGCCCTGCCCATGCGCAATCTGAAAAGTCTCGACCTCAACCTGCTAAAGACTTTCGATGCATTGCTCGACGAACGCAACGTGACCCGCGCCGCAGAGCGTCTTTCCCTGACGCAACCCGCCGTGAGCAGCATGCTGACGCGCCTGCGGGAAAGTTTTGACGACCCGTTATTTGTGCGGGCGCGCTACGGCATCGTACCGACCGAACGCGCGCTGGCGCTGGCTAAACCGGTGAAGCGGGTGATGGCGGAAATCGAGGCACTGTTGCAGCCGGAAGTCTTTGTGCCTGCTGACTGCGAGATGACGTTTACCCTCGCCGCTACCGATTACGCGCTGAGCGTGATTATCGTGCCGTTCTTTTCCCTGTTACAGAAGCTGGCGCCCGGCATTCATCTGTCAGTCCAGCGGGTTGAGGATTCGACCATTCAGGGGCGGCTGGAGCGCGGTGAAATCGACCTCGCGCTGCTGACGCCGGAGACTACCCCGCCCGATCTGCATATCCGCCATTTATACGATGAGCGCTATGTTTGTACGCTGCGCAAGGGCCATCCGGCGCTGGAACAGGGGACGATTTCACTCGATACCTTTTGTCAGTACGATCATGCGCTGGTGTCGCTAAGCGGAGAGAATTTTACCGGCGTGACGGATACCGCGCTTCAGGCGCTGGGTAAAAAGCGCAATGTGGTGCTGTCGGTAAACAGTTTTCTGGTGCTGCCGCCGGTCTTACAGACCACGGATTTGATCGCCGTGGTACCGGAACGGCTGGTGCGCGACGTCACAGGGCTGGAAGTCATGCCGCCCCCGCTGGACATTCCCGGCTTTACTAAAGTCGCCGCGTGGCACGAACGCTCGCATCTTTCTGCTGCGCATCAGTGGCTTAGACAACAACTGGCGCAGGTCTGTAGCGGACACTAATATCTGCTTTCTAAAACGTCGATAAAATCTTCCAAAAAGGGTCAGCACCATGGAAAAACTGCCTGCCATTACCATCACTTATTGCTCCCAGTGCAACTGGATGCTTCGCGCCGCATGGATGGCGCAGGAACTGCTGAATTCGTTCAGTACCGATCTGGCGTCCGTGACGCTGATCCCCGGCACCGGTGGCATTTACGAAATCAAAGTCGATGACGAGATTATCTGGGAACGCAAACGCGACGGCGGTTTTCCGGATGCTGCGCCGCTCAAACAACGCGTGCGCGATATCTGTTTCCCGGACAGATCGCTGGGGCATGTGGATAAGAAGAAGATTGTTGAAGAGTAAGTCGTTGCATTGACGCTGCGGTTTTCGCCGCAGCCCATTCACGTGTTAACCGGCCTTAAGCATATCTAAAATGACTCTTGCATAGCCTTTAGCGATGGCGGGACTGGAGAGATATTGCAGCATGATTTCCTGCTGGGCGGCGTTACAGTCCATGATGGCTTCATCAACCGCTTTTGGAAAGTCTCCCAGCATCACCTGCTCAGACGTATTATTGGCAAGTTGCGTCATAACCGTCTGATTTTCAGAAATCTTGCCGCAAACAGTGTGCAAGCCGCTGATCAAATCTTTATCCGTCAGATTATCGGTAATAAACAGTTCGTTTAAACGCTCCAGCACATGCGACAGAAAATCCTCTTTCTTGTCTTTGGGTTTCGCCGAGCCGACGTCATTGCCGGGTTGCAACCGGTCGTCACGACTGCTGTCGGTAAGCCGCAGACTTTGCTCGCGTATTTTCGATAAACGGTAATGGCTCATCACCACGTTATGCAAATCCACGTCGTCTTCCTGCACGTTTTGTTCCCGCAGTAACGGGCGCAGATGCCGTGCGAACAGGCTTATTTTCTCCAGATCTTTATTGTCGTAATCGACAATCTGCGAAATGAACTCGTAGAAACGGACAAAGCTGCCGAGGTCTTTTTTGAAGATTTCCAGCCGGTCTTTTTCCTTTTTGCAGTCTTTAAAGGTGTTTTCCGCATTGGCGATTAATATTGGCTCACTTGTCTTTTTAGTAATTTCGAACATCTTTTTTGCCTGCTTATAGGCTTCAATCGCAGAGGCATAGCGTTTCTCCCAGCGCACCACGGCCGGTCTGCTGATATTACTGAGCGCGGCGCTGGATTTGTTTTTGCTGAAAAAGGCGGTGCAAAACTGTTCGACTTCATTCCACTGAAAAATCCCGCTGGTGCGCAGTTTTTCAAACAGCTCGAAAACGAGCGCCGGATCGGATACGTCCATCAGCTCAGCGGTCTGATAATAAGGCTGAAAGGCAGCGAGGATTTCCTCCGGCTGGTTATAGAAATCGAGGATAAAAGTGCCGGATTCGGCTTTGACGGGATAAATACGGTTCAGGCGTGAAAGGGTCTGTACGCATTCGACGCCGCCGAGCGGTTTATCGACATACATGGCGCACAGTTTCGGCTGATCAAATCCCGTCTGGAATTTGTTTGCTACCAGCATCACCTGATAATCGTCGCTGTCAAAAGCCTTGCGCATATCACGTCCTTTCAGGCCGGGATTCATGTTGGATTCCGTGAATTTCTGCCCCAGTTGCCCGTCACTGTTCGGGTCGTTTTCGGTGAACTCCACTTCACCGGAAAACGCCACCATGGCGCTGATTTTCTGGTAATTATTTTCAATAATGTATTTGTCGAATGCCAGTTTGTAGCGCACCGCTTCCTTACGCGAGCTGGTGACGACCATCGCTTTAGCCTGCCCGCTGAGTAAGTTCATGACGTGATTTTTGTAGTGCTCGACAATCACTTTTACCTTTTGCGAGATATTGTGATCATGCAGTCGCACCCACTGACTCAGCCGCCTGCCGGCCTTTTTGCTATCAACTTCTTTATCGGCATCTTGCTGTTTCTGCGCCAGTTTATAAGCCACATGATAGGTGACGTAATTTTTCAGAACGTCGAGAATAAAGCCCTCTTCGATGGCCTGCCGCATGGAATAAACATGAAACGCCTGCGGCCGGTTGGTTTTAGACGCCGGTTCGTTCGGGTTGGGAAGACGGCCAAACAGTTCCAGCGTTTTGGCTTTCGGCGTAGCGGTAAAAGCGTAATAGTTGAGATTATTGCTGCTGCGCCGGGCAGCCATCGTGGCGTCCATGATGTCTTCGGAAGACAGCTCAACGTCGTCGCCGGTATTTTCCAGCATCAGCACTTCTTTCAGCTGACGCGCCGTTGAACCGCTTTGTGAAGAATGCGCCTCGTCGGCAATGATCGCGTACTGGCGCTGTTTCAGGCTCACGCTGTTTTCAATCGCTTTCAGCACAAACGGGAACGTCTGGATGGTGACGATAATAATCGGCTGCGAGTTTTCCAGCGCGGCGGCGAGCTTCTCGGCTTTTGAGCCATCGCCGGTCTTATTATTGATGCGCCCGACCACACCGTCGGCATGTTCAAACTGATAGATTGTGTCCTGAAGCTGATCGTCCAGCACCGTGCGATCAGTGACCACAATCACCGAATGAAACTGCTTTTGTCCGCCGGCGTTATACAGCGTCGAAAGCTGATGCGCCGTCCAGGCAATCGAATTGGATTTGCCGGAACCCGCGCTGTGCTGGATCAGGTATTTATGTCCGCAGCCCTCTTCCGTTGCGGCACGCACCAGTTTATTCACCACATCCCACTGGTGATATCGCGGGAATATCAGCGCTTCTTTTTTGTATTTCAGTCCCTGCCAGTCTTCTTTCTCATCGATTTGCAGATGCACGTAACTGCCTAAAATGGTCAGCAGGTTATCGGGCAGCAACACTTCATTCCACAGATAATCCGTCGCGTAACGGGTCTGGTCGGTTGGCGTCGGATTGCCCTTTCCGCCTTCCGGCGTACCTTTGTTGAACGGCAGAAAAAAGATCTGATCGCCCGCCAGCCGGGTGGTCATGAATACGTCGTACTGGCTGACGGCGAAATGCACCAGCGCCCCGCGCTTGAATGTCAGCAGCGGCTCCGGCTTTTTGGTCGCCGGATCTTTCGGCAGGCGGGTGTCTTTGTACTGAGCGATGGCGCTTTGCACCGCCTGCTTAAACTCGGATTTCAGCTCCAGGGTGGCGACCGGCAGACCATTGACGAACAACACCAGATCGATGCGCCAGCTTTTAGCTTTCACCCCGCTTTCCGCAAAATGCTCCGGGCTGGCATACGGGCTGTAAACCAGTTCCGGCACCACGCGGCAGATATTTTGCCGGTAGCGCGTCAGCGTATCGGGATTCAGGTCGTGCTCGGGTTTGAACTGGCACAAGGTAAAACTGGCATTGCGGATCTTCAGGTCGTGGCGCAATACGCCGAGCGTACCGTAAGTACGCGAAAGTTTGTCCGTGGCGTTAGTGTCGGCTTTGCTTAACTGCGCTACCAGCGCATCGAGGAAATGACGTTCGGTATCATGCGGATATACCCGCGCCAGCTTCTCCCACTCTTTCGGCTGCGTGGTGTGCACAAAGGTCAGAACGTCCTGCAGATACAGCGCCCGCTCGCGATCGTAGCCGTCAGGTTTACCGGTGATCCAGCCGTTAGCGCACAACTGCGCGATTATCTCATCCTGAAAAATCCTTTCTTTGGTCGGATCCGACATCATGCCATCACCTCGTCGGATTCGGTTTGCGTGACAGGAACCTGCCAGTCACGCACGTCTATTTTGCCGGTGACGGCGGCGGAAATCAGGGCGGTACGGCGTTCTTTGAGGAGTTCTATTTGTAGCAGTTGCAGGTCGATCAATTTGTCGATTTTGGCGGTTTCGTGATCGAGGAAGGTGGCGATTTGGGTTTGTTCTATTTTCAACTTTGGTACTGAGAGATAATAATTCCCTAAATTCTCTTGAGTCATGCTTGGTAAAGCTGTATTTGTAGAATATCGAGAGAATTGAATTGTGAGGGCTAAATAATAAATATATTTCACATGATTACTCTCATACACCTCAGTGTAATACATAGTATCTACGGTCCAGAATGGTTCTTTTATATATAATGGTTTATCAATAGTCCCTTTCCGACCTAGAAGAACAGACTCTTTGTTATACAAAAAATTTGTCGAATAAGAAAACTGCCCTCCAGAGCCAATTACTGGATATCCTCTCTCAGACTCCACAAGCTTATAATCTTGCCCATTTTTTATTTTCGCTAAAATCTTTAGTCTATAAATAACCCAATGCTCCGGCACTTCCCCCAGCCACTCCACCCCCGAATCTTTCATCGGCACATCAGGATCCAGCCCTTTTGTCACAGCATGGCTGATCACCGCCTGACGTTTTTCTTTCAACAGTTCAATCAGTTGCTGCTGCTTGTCGATCAGGGTATCGATTTTGGCGGTTTCGTGATCGAGGAAGGCGGCGATTTGGTTTTGTTCTGATAGCCGGGTTAAAGGCAAACAAATTGCGCCGAATTGTTCATAGGAAATTGACTTCCCATCTCTGAGACTATCTGTTGTCGATTGTAACGCTGATATGAAAGGTGCACATTTCAGAAGATACTTATAATAGTTATGGCTTATCTTTTTAACATTATTCAAGACAGTATAAGCTGGAGAGACACATCCGGAGTATTTGCTATATTCAATACCGCCTTCAAAACTGCGAAGACTGATGACAAAATCATTTTGATCAACATGGCGAAATGAATCAATCCCTTTTAAAGCCAGCATTACCTTTGAATCATTTAATAACATCATTAATGATTGAGGTAAGACACCATATTTTTGGCTTACAGCCAATTGAACATCATCTTTTAAAGCGGTCTTACGAATACTGGAAAAGATTCTTTTTCCCATTAAAGCAGACCATTCTCTTGGTATTTCCCCCAGCCACTCAACCCCAGACTCCTTATATTCCCCATACGCCTTATACCGCCCGCTCATGAATGCACCTCCTGCAACAGCGCCATGATTTCGGCACTGATGGCATCGAGGTCGGCGTCGATCTCTTTCAGGTCGCGTGGCGGCTGATAGACATAGAAGTGGCGGTTGAACGGGATCTCGTAACCGACGACGCCGATCTCGTTGTCCTTCGTATCGCGTTTGTCGGCGTTGATCCAGGCGTCACTGACGTGCGGTTTTACCTCACGTTCGAAATAGCTTTCGATAAGCTGGCTGGTGACGACAGAAGGATCGAGCGGGACGTTTTCGTTATCGCGTAAATCACCGTCCGGTTCGAACTCGACCACTTTGCCTTTGTAGCGGAACGCGCCATACAACGGCTGTTCACTCTCTTTCAGGACTTTCTTCACCACCGGTTCGGCTGCCGGATTTTTGGTGGTGATTGCGTCGATAAACTGCTTTCTCTCTCTGGTATCGAGCTTCACGCAAGCAACACTGAGCGCGGTTTTCAGTGAGTGATCAAACTGATTGAAATCGTTGCTGACGCTGTGTTTACCGCCGTCAGTGGTGCCAAAGGCCATCTGGATCTGACGGGCTTTCTCCATCAGCGTGCGTTGCGCCAGCCACATTCTGGGATCGAGCAGGTCTTTAATCTGTTTCTCTTTTAGCTCGGGGAAATCGGCTTTAATGATGGCGCGGGCTTCGGTTTCTACCTGCGAAAAATCGCCATAAATCTGCGCATTCCATGGCGCGGCGAAATCCTGATACAACCGCTCCATCGGCGCGTTAAACGGCTTCGGCGCGAAACGTAAAGTGGCAATGGCCTGATCGGTGATTTGTGCACAAAGGCGCAGTGGACGTTCAATGGTCAGGCGACGGTAGCCGAAATCGGTGCTGTTAAAGATTTTGCTGGCGAACGTTTTCGGCACGTCTTTTTTACTGCTGGCGGACTGGCGGCCACGACCGGATTTTTGTTCCGGCGCTTTCTCTAATCCCAGCTCATACAGCGGGGTCGGATTGATCACCGCAAAATCACCAAAGGTGCGGGTGATGAGTCTGATGTCATCTTCGCCCATCAGATTACGCTTCGATCCTAACGATTTGCGCATTTTACCGCACAGGTTTGAGCCGTCGATCAGCTGAACCTTGCCCTTACGCGCGCTGTCTTTGTTATTCGACAGGATCCACACATAGGTCGAAATGCCGGTGTTGTAGAACATGTCGGTCGGCAGCGCGACGATGCCTTCGAGCAGGTCGGCTTCCAGAATATAACGGCGGATTTCGCTTTCACCGCTGCCCGCCCCGCCGGTAAACAATGGCGAACCGTTAAGAATAATGCCGATGCGGCCGCCGCCATCTTTTCCGCCGTCGCGCATTTTGCTGATCAGATGCAGCAAAAACAGCAGCGAACCGTCGGAAACACGGGGCAATCCGGCACCGAAACGACCATCAAAACCTTTCAGGGTATGTTCGTCGCTGATCTCGGTTTCGATTTTCTTCCAGTCCACACCGAACGGCGGATTGGAGAGCATGTAGTCAAATTTGTCGGCGGGAAGCTGATCGTTGGAAAGCGTGTTGCCAAGTTTGATCAGGCTGACGTCCTGCCCTTTGATCAGCATGTCGCCTTTGCAAATGGCGTAGGATTCCGGGTTCAATTCCTGTCCGAATGCCCGCATCACGGCGTTCGGATTCAGCTCGTGCAGGTATTCCATCCCCGCGGATAAAAAGCCGCCCGTCCCCGCTGTCGGATCGTAAATGGTGCGGATGATCCCGTCGCGGGTCAGCGCCTCATCATCTTTCATAAACACCAGCGCGGTGGTCAGTCGCACAATGTCACGCGGCGTAAAGTGCTCACCCGCCGTTTCATTAGATCCTTCGGCAAAGCGGCGGATCAGTTCTTCAAACACCAGGCCCATATCGTGGTTGGATACCGCCGCAGGGCTGAGATCGGTCGCTGCGACTTTTTGCACCACTTTATACAGCAAATTGGCTTCGTCGAGCTGACTGATAAATTCGCTGAATTTGAAGTGTTCAAAAATCTCGCGGGCATCGGTGGAGAAGCTCTGAATGTAGTTCTCCAGATTATCCCGGGTGTCTTTTTGTCCAAGCTTGCTGAGGTTCATCGGCGAGGTGTTGAAAAACGCCAGTCCGCCGGTGGCGCGCAAAATCAGCTTTTCCTGCGCTTCTTCCGGCAACGCCATGGCGTGCACTTTTTGCGCCTGTATCACCACCGCGTCTTTGCTGTTTTCCAGCACGCATTCCAGACGGCGCAGCAAGGCAAAGGGAAGAATGATGCGTCCGTACTGCGACTGTTTGAAATCACCACGTAGCAAATCAGCCACTGACCAGATAAAGGCAGCGGTTTGGGAAAAGTCCATTTTGGTCATAGTTCATCCATGGTGTGCAGGTTGATGAGAGATAAGCGCATTGTTCAACTTATTAAACTCAATAAACCTTACAAATACCATGGTTATTTAGTTTTTATTCTTATACAACAACATGTTACGCGAATCACTTAAACAAGCAGGTAATTTAACGCTAAGAATTTTTTTGTGATCGACTTCAAGTTTTTCCCTTTCCTGCCGATACCAAAAACTTAAGATTCCTTCCAGGGAAACGCCCATGTTAAAGACTATCCGCTCGCGCATTATCACTGCCTGTATCGCCATCGTAGCGTGCTCGCTGGTTATCAATACGTTCCTCAGTTACAACGTTGCTAACAAATACAACCGTCAGGCGACTGACAGTACGCTGAACGCGCTGACCTCCAGCCACACGCAAGGGATCAGCGACTGGGTGAGTTCTAAAACACGGATGATCGATTCACTGCAACAGGTTGCGCTGTCGGAAGATCCGATCCCGGTTCTCAAACAGATCGCCAGCGCAGGTGGGTTTACTAATGTCTACGTCGGATACGCGAATAAAACCGCGAAGTTCTCCGATCCGACCGGTGTGCCCGCAGATTACGATCCGACCGGTCGCCCGTGGTATACGCAGGCAGCCGACGCCGGACATCCGGTTGCCACGCCACCGTATATTGATGCAGGAACCGGTAAGTTAGTGGTGACTTTCGCCGTGCCTGTCATGGAATCTGGCACGCTGAAAGCGATTGTGGCGGGCGATGTGTCGATGGACAGCGTGGTGAATAACGTCAATACCGTTCATCCGACGCCGGGCAGTTTCGGCATGCTGGTGGATAAATCCGGCGTTATCATTGCACATCCTGACGCCAGTCTGGCGCTGAAACCCTTTACTGCACTGGCGCAGGGCGTGGATTTACCGGCGCTGTTAGCGGCGAATTCACCGCAGGATATTGAACTCAATGGTGTGGTGAAACGCGTGCGCGCCATGCCGGTGGCAGGCACGGAATGGTATACGCTGGTGGCGCAGGATCAGAAAGAGTCCACGGCGGGTATGCGATCCCTGCTGACGTCTTCGGTGATTACACTGATGGTGATCGTGTTGCTCTCCGCTGCGGTGATCGGGCTGATTATCAGCAAATCCTTCCGTCGCCTTTCTGTGGTGCGGGATACGCTCAACGCCATAAGTTCCGGCGAAGATGACCTCACGCAACGTCTGCCAACGGACGGCCACGACGAGGTGACGCAAATCGCGCAGGCGTTCAACACCTTTGTCGATAAACTCAGCAAGGTAATGTCGGAAATCCGCACCACCAGCGAATCGGTCAAAATTGCTGCCGATGAAATTGCCGCAGGGAATAACGATTTGTCCGGGCGTACCGAGTCCGCGGCGGCCAGCCTGCAACAAACAGCAGCGTCGCTGGAGCAAATCACTGCCACGGTTTCTCAGTCGGCGAGTTCCGCTAAACAGGCGTCCGGCACTGCGCGATCGGCCTCTGAAGCCGCCACACGTGGTGACGAAGTGGTGACCAGAGTCATCACGACAATGGAAAGCATTGAAACGGCGTCGTCGAAAATCGGCGATATTACCGGCGTTATTGACGGCATCGCTTTCCAGACCAATATTCTGGCGCTGAATGCCGCGGTAGAAGCCGCGCGCGCAGGTGAACAAGGCCGTGGTTTTGCGGTGGTCGCCAGCGAGGTGCGCAGTCTGGCACAGCGCAGCGCACAGGCGGCGAAGGAGATCAAAGTGCTGATCGAATCCACCGTCAGCAGCGTGGCATCGGGTTCAGCGCAGGTCCGGCTGGCCAGCGACAGCATGAGTGAGATCGTCAGTAATGTGGCGAATGTCAGCAGCGCGATGCTGGAAATCACTCACGCGTCTGAGGAACAGATGCAGAGCATTCACGAAATTAACCGTGCCATTACCCAGCTCGACGGCATGGTGCAGCAGAACGCGGCGATGGTTCAGCAATCCACCGGCGCCGCGTCGGCGTTGCAGGAACAGGCAACCGGACTGGCCATCGCCGTGGGGCATTTCCGGGTGTAATCAACGCTAATCAGGACGGGTCAATGTCGTGAAAAAGGCCGGACATCTGTAAAATGTCCGGCCTTTTTGTATGCGCTGTGCAGCGTTATGCTTTCAGTTCACGCTCAACCAGCGTCGTCAGCACGCCGATACCCAGCGGAATAATATCGTCATTAAAGTCATAACGCGGGCTGTGCAAAGACGCTGACGGCGTGGCGCCATCGGCACCTAACCAGAAGTACGCGCCCGGACAGGCTTCGAGTAAATAGGCAAAGTCTTCGGCGGCCATCGACGGCGCGTTGTTGAAATGCACTTTCTGAATGCCCGGCGTATTCTCTGCCGCGACGCGCACAATATCCGCCTGCGCCGCATGATTTTGCGTCACCGGATAGCCATATTCCCAGCGCACTTCCCCTTTCACACCAAACGGCTGCGGCACCGCTTTGACGTATTCCTCAATCAGCTGCCAGCAGGTTTCACGGGTTTTACTGCTCAGGCAACGCAGTGTTCCCGACATTTGCAGCGTTTCCGGGATCACGTTGATGGCTTCACCGGCCTGAAGCTGGGTCAGGCTGATCACCGTTTGTTCCAGCGGCGACAGACGGCGTGAAATCAGGCTTTGCAGAGATAAAATCAGTTGCGCGCCAGCCACCACCGGATCGGCACCGAGTTCAGGCATCGCCGCGTGGCAGCCCTTTCCGGTGAGGGTGATATAGAAATTGTCCTGTGACGCCATCATCGGCCCCTGACTGACTGCCACTTCGCCGACCGGCAAGCCCGGCCAGTTATGCAGCGCGTAAACCGCCTGCATCGGGAAGCGTTCAAACAGCCCTTCTTTCACCATCATTTCACCGCCACCGAAATTCTCTTCAGCAGGCTGGAAGATGAAATGCACCGTGCCGCGAAAATGGCGATTCTCACTAAGATGTTTTGCCAGACCCAGCAAAATCGACGTATGCCCGTCGTGACCGCAGGCGTGCATCAGCCCCGGATTTTGCGACTGGTGAGCGAAGTCATTCAGTTCATGAATAGGCAAGGCATCGATATCTGCGCGCAAGCCAATGGACGGCCCTTCGCCATTTCGCAACGTGGCGATAACGCCGGTTTCCGCAATTCCGGTGTGAACTTCAAGACCAAATGACAGCAACAGCTCACTGATTATTTTTGCGGTGCCATGTTCATTCAGCCCCAGTTCCGGGCGCATATGAAAGTCCCTGCGCCAGTGTTTTGCCTGCTCAATAATGTGTTGGGAAATGACCGCCATAAACCCTCTGTGCTGTTCTGAATCCAAAGCGATGAGTTGCTCTCACCGGCACGCTAATGGGTTCAAAGTATCACATCCCGTCGTGAACAGATAAACGTGAAATCGGGTTGTTTGCCTGTGCCTGGC
>Ga0308172_1001886_pt1 | contig 12503 bp, 9 predicted proteins | sample PhyGR2_FD_202134 | JGI IMG/M metagenome (GOLD analysis project Ga0308172, IMG submission 202134) | Phyllosphere microbial communities from UC Gill Tract Community Farm, Albany, California, United States - DLSLSG.R2 | ecosystem: Host-associated > Plants > Phyllosphere > Unclassified | place: USA...
GCGTGCATGTGAAGCCGCGCCCGACGCAGGCGTCCGGCGGGCTGCCGGATGTCAGCGCCTTCGACCTCACCGCTGCCCGCGCGGTATTCGAAGCCGAGGCTGCCGCGCTGGCTGCCAGCAATCTGGATGATGCCGGCATTGCCGAATTGCAGTCGTTGGCCGAAGCGCTGTGCCGTCGCGACCTGAGCGACGCCGAAGCCGGCGAGTACGACCGCCGTTTCCACCTGGCCATCGCACGGCTTTCCGGCAATCCGGTGGTGGAATTTTTCGTGCAGCAGATCTGGCGCATGCGCAGCGAACTGCCGCGGGTGACCGAGGTCTATGCCCGGGTCTGCCACGATGATGGCGCCAGCCGTGCCGACGAGCACATGGCCATCTTCGAAGCCCTGCGTGCGCGTGATCCGGTGGCCGCACGCAATGCGATGCGCCATCACTTCCAGCGCCTGTTCGAAGCCATGCTGCAGGCGACCGAAAGCCAGGCGCTGGAGGAGATCCGCCGCCGCACGCAGCAGGACCGCGAACGGTTCATGGCGACGACGCGTATCTGAAAGGCGTTCTGCGGGCGACGACCTGATGTGGCTGGCTACCGCCGTCGGGCTTGATGCCCACGGCCTTTCTACACCGCTGGAACCGTGATCCGCTGCAGATCCAGCTTGGCCCTGAGCGCATAGTGCTTGCGGGTGACCGGCACGGTGCAGGTCAGGCGTGGATCCAGGTAGTCCTTGAACATCGGCGGTCGCGAAGCGCCCAGATAGAACGGCCGATCCTGCTTCACCGCGGCGGGCAGCAACACGTCGGACAGATCGCTGTCGGACGCATCGGTCACCAGGCAGGGGGCATGGCGGAAGCCGAGCCTGCGCAGCAGGTACAGCCGGTGCGAGCCGTTGGTCAGGATGATCCGGCGGCCAATGCGTGTGGCGCTGATCAGGTTGTCGCTGAAACCGAGATAGACGACAAGGGCGTGGCTGGCTGCGCCGAACGGCTCGTAACCGGCGATGGTGCGAGGGTCGATCGTCGCCACGTCGAGGAAGCGCAGGTCGTTGGACGCAGATGCGAACGTGTAGATGCCATCGGACTGGGTAAAGCGCACATCCGGATGTGCGTGGCGTCCACGTCGCGCCACCAGCTCCATGATCTCGCTTGCATCGGGTGACGCGGCCGTGGCCGCTGCAAGCTGATCGATGTGGCGCAGGTTGATGCACTCCTGGAAGACCACCAGCCGGTCGATCTCCACCATCTTCCAACTGCGTGGGACCATGCTCGTCATGCGGTGCATCGAGGGTTGGCGAAGCGCCTGCTCGGCCAGTGGCCGCATTTCTTCGGGCAGGTCGAGGACGTCCATGGCATCGGCGTCGTCTGCTTCGTCGTGATGAAGGTGACGCACGAGGGCGCGGGCATCCCGCCACTGCTCCACCAGCATCGCTTCATCAAAGCTTCCTGGTGGGCAACGCTCCCGGACGAAGCGGATGAACTTCGGCAGTGGAAACAGGCCCTTCAGCAGAAGGGTGGAATCAAGGCCATCGTCATTGATCTCGGTGGGCATCCATCTCGCTCTCTTGGGAGTCGCTGCAGCGGCGTCCGATCACGGTCGGCCGTCACACCAAAATAATATGTTATATCGTAACATTTGCGTGCCTTGGCGGCAATCGTCCTGAAATACGCAGGGCGACGCTGGCCTGGCCGCTGTGCATCCGCTGCATCGCGTGGGTGCATCCACTGACTAGAGGAGATGTTCATGAACGAACTGATTGAGCTGGGCGTAGTGGCTGGAGAGCAGAATCACGAAGATCCGAGTGAACTGATCGAGCTGGGCTCGGTGGTTTCCGAAACGAAGGCGCACAACCACGGCACGTTGTGGGATGGCGTCTTCCCGACCACCTCGCCCTGATCCATCGCACCCTGCATGACCTGCGGTGCATGCCCCCCGCATGCACCGCTCTGATGCCTGCAGCAGCATGAGATCACGCTCGCGATGGACCAGCCTGAAACCACCTACTTTCTTTCGAAGCACGCACATGTCTGTGTGACCGGTGACGCAATGGTCATTCTTGATCAGGCCTCCGGCAGCTATCTCTCCATCGATCGGCGCGGAGCGGCGGCGCTTGGCGGGCTGGTGCAGGACTGGCCCCTGGCTTCCGATGGAGCGCCGAGGCCGAGGATGCTGCAGTCGCTGCTTGATCGGCGCCTGATCACCCAGGATCCGCTGCGTGGCAAATCCGCAGCAAGCGCCGAAATCGCGTTGCCCCGGCACTGGGTGCGCGAGGGCGAGTCCCGAGGATGTCCGCCGATCACGGCCCGCGATGTGCGCCGGTTCCTGGCCTCGGTCACGCGCGCGGCCTGCAGCAGGACGTTCCTGCCTTTCAGCTACACGGTGTCGGCAGCCCGCAGGCGCGGTCAGGAAGCTACGCCGGGCGAGGTGGATCTGCAGCAGCTGGCCCTCCTGGTCCGGGTGTTCGATTGGTTGCGACCGATCGCCTTCAGGAAGACCGATGAGTGCTTCCTCTACTGCCTGGCCATGCGTGAGTTCCTGTCGCGGTACGGTATCGTTCCGGCGTGGGTATTCGCGGTGCGCACCCAGCCGTTCGCAGCGCATTGCTGGTTGCAGCACGGCGACCAGGTCCTGACCGACATCCCCTTCAACCTGCGCCGGATGACGCCCATCCTGGTGCTGTAACCGGCCTGAGGCATGTACCGATACATCGCTCTGTTCTGGAACGAACATTCCGAATCCGCTCGTGCGCAGGCTTTGCAGGCCATGGAACGGATCGAGGTAGACCGCCCCGGAATCGCCTGCGTGATGAAGGGCAGCGGCGGCGCCATCTATGCCCAGACCGACAACCCCGGCTACTTCGAGTACAGCCGGTCCGGCCCGCTGGTGATACTCGGCAAGCAGTTCCACAAGGTGTTCGCCGCCGATACCGTTCCCGCACAGGCATTTCCCGATGCTGCATCCGCAGACAGCGCCTGCAGTACGCAGGGCAGGAGCCTGGTGGAGCAGTACTGGGGGCGCTACGTTGCCGTGGGCTACCAGCCGGATACCGCCAGCTGGTTCGTGCTGCGCGATCCGACGGCGGAGATTCCGTGCTACATGACCACGGTCGATCAGTTGACGGTGGTCTTTTCGAGCATGGAAGACTGCCTGCTGCTGGGAGTGGGTGACTTCAACGTCGACTGGTCGTTCCTGTCCTACTCGCTGCTGTTCCCGTTCCGTGACGGCCTGCAGACAGGCTTCGAGGAGGTCACCGCGCTCGAGGCGGGCGAGGCAGTGACGATCCGTGATGGCCGGCCGATCGGCCGGCACTACCAGTGGGATGTGGTGCGGCAGGCCAGTGAAGCGCCCATCGAAGATCTGGAGGAAGCCGTGCAGCTGGCACGTGCAACGCTGCTGGGCTGCATTGGTGCGCTGGCGAGTCAGCATCGATGCATCCAGCTTCAGTTGTCCGGCGGGCTGGACTCCTCCATCGTCCTCGCCGGCCTGCTGCATGCACCCTCCGCACCGGAGGTGAAATGCGTCCATCACTACGATGCCGGCATTGGTGCCGATGAGCGCATGTTCGCGCGCATGGCCGTTGCCGGTGCCCGTGAATCCTCCGGAAGAAGCTGCGAGTTCGTCGAGTACCAACGGCAGCCGCACTGCTCGCTGGAAGAGATCATGGACTTCCCGCGAACCGCGCGTCCTGCGCATTGCTCGGGTTACCTGCTGCATCGGCGCGACGTGGATGTCGACGCGGACACGGTGCAGTTCACCGGTGTCGGCGGCGATGCGGTCTTCCTCCGCTTCAAGGGCAATGCCGCTGCCATCGATTATGCGTGGCGGCGTGGGATCGACCGCGAGTTCTTCCGTGTCGCGTTCGAAACTGCGCAGTCGGGCGATTCGCTGTACGGGGTATTCAAGGATGCCTTCGTCCATGGCGTGTTCAAGAAGCCAGGCAGCATCAACGGCCGCTGGGGCAACCCGTGCGAATGGGTGAAGGTGGATGCGTCCGAACAGGATGGCCTGCCGCCGGCCTGGCTGCGGCATGCACGCGCACAGGGGTACAGGCTGTCTCCGCACAAGCTGGCGCACATTGGCCGGATGATCTTCCCGACCAGCGTGCTCGATCCCTTCGAGGGTGCCGGACGCTGGCACGGCGTATCCCCCATCAGCGCGCAGCCTGTGGTGGAACTGTTCGCCCGCCTGCCGCTGCACCTGCTGATGGCCGGCGCGGAAGACCGGACGATCGCGCGTCGCGCACTGCAGGGCCTGCTGCCGCAGGCGCTGCTGTCGCGCAAGGTGAAGTCCTACCTCGACGATCACTCGGTGGCGGTCACCCAGCGGCATCAGCAGTTCATCAGGGGCCTGCTGGTGGATGGCCTGCTGGCGCGGCGGGGCTACATCGACAGCGCATCGGCCGACGCGGGCATCCGCAGGGTCAGCCCGGATCACTCATCCCAGGTGCTGGGCATCTTCGGTCCGCAGGTCAACATCGAAGCCTGGCTCAGGCGCTGGATGGGCCGGCCAGGCGCGCCTGCGGCCGGCGTGGCCTAGGCGCTCCGGCTCATTTCCTCAAGGTAGAGGCTCTCCAGGTCATTGGCGGTGATCGTGCTGGCATCCAGTGTCCTGCACAGCCTGCCGGCTTGCATCAGCCCGATGGTCGTCGCCACTTCGCGGGCACGGAACAGATCGTGGGTGGCCATCAGGATCGCCGTGCCGCGGTCGCGCTGGCGCACGATCAGCTCGTGGAATTCGGCCGAAGCGGTCGGGTCCAGGCCGGACGTCGGCTCGTCAAGGAGCAGTGCCCTGGCTTCCTTGATGATGGCCAGCGCGATGCCCACCTTCTGGCGCATGCCCTTGGAGTAAAGCCCGACGCGCCGCCCGAATGCCTCGGGTGCCAGGCCGGCGGACCTGAGCGCGTCCTTCAGCCGTGCGGACGAGCGCTGCTCCACCGCAGCCAGGCGCGCGAAGTAATCCAGGTTTTCATAGCCGGTCAGTTCGTCATACAGCGCCACGTTCTCCGGGATGTACAACAGGCGCCGGCGTACCTCGTGTGGCTGCTGCCAGGCACTGAGCCCATCAACCTCGGCGGATCCGGAGGTGGGTTCGAGGAAGCCCAGGAACAGCTTGATCGTGGTCGACTTGCCGGCCCCGTTGGCACCCAGCAGGCAGAAGATCTCGCCGGGGCGCACCGTGAAGCTCACATCATCCAGCGCGCGATGCGTGCCGTGTTCCTTGACCAGATGCGTTGCAGTCAGCATGTGTGATGTACCTCAGGGGGTGGCCAGCCGACGCCGCATCGACCAGGCCGCGATCAGCAGAAGCAGGGTGGCGACGGCCAATGCGGCCAGGTCGATCAGTACACCGCGTTGCAGGGCGCCCGCCGTGTCCTGGAATTCGAAACGGGGCAGGGCGTCGTACTCGGCCAGCGTCTGTGGCACGTCACGGTCCAGATAGTCCTTGTGCAGCTGCCGACGTGCGTGCCAGTACGCGAGGACCTGCTGCTGGAACGCCAGCGCCCGGTCGGCGTCGGATCCGGCGAGGCGGTCCAGTGCATCCTGCACCGCGACCGAAGGCAGCAGCAGGCGCGCCCGGTCGAGTGCCTGGCGCCGCGCGTCCTCAGCCTCCGTGTGCGCGGCGATCAAGGGCGCGATGGCCTGATCGGCCTGGACAAGATCGGCATAGGCCACGCGCACGGCGTCCGCAATGCGCGGTGCTGGCGAACGCGTGGCGGGGGAGGCTGCCGCGTGGCGCAGCTGCTGCTGGCGGGCAGTGTCGGCCAGCTGCGCCTTCAGTGCGGTCGCCAGTTGCATCTGCGAGGGCGGTGGAACCATCAGGTTCACCGCTGCCAGGACCAGTGATGGGGCCATGACAACGATCAGCAGCCACAGTGCGCCAGCGGCGATCGCGGCCTCGGTGGTGCGCCGGGCGAAGCAGCCGATAAGCACCGCCAGTGCCAGCCAGAAGCTGCCGTAGGCGAGCACGATCAGGGCAAGCACGGCCAGGCCGGAAGGGCGTGTTGCGCCCGAGCCAGCGGCAACGGCAATGATGATCGCCAGCGCAGGCAGTAGCACGATGGCACCTCGGGCCAGGGCCTTGACCGCGATCAGCCGTCCTGCCGCGATGGGCTGTGACAACACCAACGCGGTGATGCCGCGCTCGCATTCGCGCGACCAGAGATCGAAGGTGGTCGCCAGGATGACCAAGGGCAGCAGAAACACAATGACGAAGGCCAGGTCGAATCGGCCAGCGGCCTGCACGGCAGGATTGCCGATGTCGGACCACACATGCCTGAGCAGCTGGCTACGGTCACCCAGCGCAACCACATCGGCGGTGTAGGGGTAGGCGTCCGCCTGTCCAATCGACAATGCCGCCATCGGGCCGGGAGGGAGCACCGGCTGGACGCGGGGCAGTACCGACGGCGCCTTGCCAACGAACCCCCGGCTGCGGTCCCTGGCATCCTGTTCTTCCGCGTTGATCAGGCTGATGGCTGCCTCGCGCTGCCCGACCCACGCACTGCCATTCCATGCTGCATAGGCCGCCAGCACCACCAGCAGGCCAAGCAGCACCGGCAACGCCCGGTCACGCAGCAGGCGACGGATCTCATGCCCTGCGATCGACAGGCTGCTCATGGGGCACTCCCGAGATGCCGCGCCGACGTGAACACCAGCCCCAGGGCCAGCAGCACCCAGGCCAGCAGGATGGCGAAATTCACCGACTGTGCCGCGGCGATGTGGCCCAGCGGCGGTTGTTGCGGGCTGTACGCCACGGAGCGGGTAAGGGTCGCGATATCGGCCAGATGCTTGCTGCCGTTCGCGGCCTTGTGCTGTTTCACTTCCAGGTTGAGTGCCTGGATCAGCCGGTAGCGATAGTCTTCGACTCCGCGCAGGAACGCCAGTTGTGCAGGGAAGTCGGTGCGCGCCAGTGCCCGTGACGCGGCCTGCAGCGCGAGGGTGGGCGACAGCGCCGCGAAGGCGCGCTGCGTGATCGCCTGCCGCTGGTAGGTAGCGTAGATGCGTTCGAAGTGGCGGTTGTAGGTCTCGGTGGAATTGGCTTCGGCGAACTCCAGCGCCACGCCGCGGAAGTTGACCGGAAGATCGTCCACGTCCTTCACCTGGTAGCGTGCCAGCATCTCTGCTTTCAGTGCGTCCAGCCGCTTGTCCGCCGGGTCGTGACCATCAGCGCCGTGCTCCGCGTCCTCGGTGACCGCCGCCCGGAACGCGGGTGCAGTAGGCGTGGGATACAGCGATTCGGCCAGTGCGGGGGCCACCCGCGGCGCGAGCAGGGTGGCCACCACCCAGAAGCCGAGCAGCACCACCAGCGACGTGCGTGCTGCGCTGAAGCGCGCCGAGACACCGATGGTGATGGCGCAGAACACCAGGAGATAGAGCGCATACGCCGCGAACATCGCAACGAGCGCCGTGATGTCGGCCGTGCCGAGGGTGCGGCCGACCATGCCCGGAAGGCTGACCGCCAGCAGGGCGAGGACCAGCAGCAGTGATGCCGTTGCCAGCGCGATCAGTCGGCCACCGATCAGCACGTGGGCCGATGCACCACTGCCGAGCTCCTGGCGGAGGGTTTCGCGGGCGACATCGCCGGAGAGGCTGGCGAATCCGGCAAGGATGATCAGCAGAGGCGCCACGACCTGCAGCGCCCATGCGGCGGAGAAGCCATCGAACCGGCTGAGCGCGGTGCCGGCGTCGACGGGTCGGTGCCGGGCCGGGTTCTGCGCATGGCCTTCGATGAACACCGAGGTGCCGACGAAATCCGTGATGCCCGGGTCGAGCGCCGCCAGCGGCCGCACCGGCGCGGGAATGGCGCGGCCGACGTGCGCGGCAGCATGCGGGTCGATCGTGCCCTGGCTGTCCCATAGCCCGGCCTCCTGCTCCGCTACGATCTGGCGCTCCTGGGCCTGCTGCGCCAGCCGTGCTGCGCCCGTGGTAACCGACGCTCCCGCAAGCAGCAGCAGGGTCAGCGCGAGCCACAACAGGCGCCGCTCGCGCCACATCAGCTTCAGCTGGGTCGCGGCAACGACCAGCGTCTGGCGCACGGCGGATGCGGGTCTGGAGAAGGTGGGGGAGGCATCGCTCATGGCGGGCGCCCTACCAGCGATGGGTCAATGTCATGGACAGGAATCGGCCGAGCGCCGTTGCATTGGTCGGGTCGAAACCGGTGTTGATGCTGTTGACGATGAAGGGCGGATTCCGGTCGAACAGGTTCTGCACGTTGAAGGCCAGCGAAGTGCCCTGTCCGGCACCGGCAGCACCGCTGAAGTCATACCTGAGATTGAGGTCGACCGTCGTCCACGAGCTGACATGGGGGTCGGCGCGGTTGGCGGGATCGCGATAGCTGTCCACGTAGTTCACGAACAGCCCGCCGGCAACCTGCCGGTGGCTCATGGCGAGGCCGCCGCGCACCTTCAGGTCGACCGGGAAGTACACCGCATTCACCGCGTCCACCTCGGGCGAGGTGGCGGTCACGCGGCGCTTGGAATCGATGATGTACTGGCCGGCAAGGTTCAACGCGATGCGGGTCTGGCCAGCGTCGAAATCGTAGGAGGCATTGAAATCGACGCCGCGCTGCGAAGTGAACGCGTTGTTGCGGAAGCGGTTGTCGAGGATGACCTCGCTGCTGGTTTCATCGGTTCCTGGTGCCAGGGCATAAGGGCCCACCCGCGATACGAACAGTCCCAGGCCGGAGGCACCCAGCTGGCGCGCCTGCTGGATCTGCTGCGGCGTCGGGTTGACGGTCAGCAGGTCCGCATAGGGCGCGGTGGACTGCAGGAACAGCGACGGGAAACTGCCGCCGAAACCGCTGCCGATCCGGTCGGCATACTCGATGTGATAGTAGTTCGCGTCGATCTTGAGGCCCGGCAGCGACGGGGGCGCGAACGAGACGCCGCCGGTCCAGGTCTTGGCACGTTCGGGCCCCAGATCCGGGTTGCCGTTGGAGAGCATCATCAGCACCGTGCTTCCGTTGGCCGCGCTCGGGTTGGGTACTTTGGCCACCACCACAGTGTTGTTCAGCTGCATGTCCTGGTAGACCGGCGCGCGGTAGGAGCGGCCGTAGCTGGTGCGGAATGAAAGTCCTTCCGTTGCTTCCCACAGCAGGCCGAGCTTGGGATTGAGGGTGGAACCGAAATCGCTGTAGTCGTCGTAGCGTGCGGCCGCAGTCAGCGACAGCCGGCGAACGCCAGGCATGTCTGCCAGCAGCGGAATGTTGAACTCTGCGAAAGCGGAACGGATCGTGCGCTGCAGATCCAGCGGCTTCTCAAGCCCACGGTGATCGAGCAGTTCATAGCCATCGCGGCGGTAGCCCGCACCGAATGCCGCGCGTACGCTGCCGGCCGGAAGATTGAACAGCTCGCCGTCGGCGATCATCTCCAGGTAGCGCGATTCGGAATGGGTATCCGTCGGCGGTGCGGTGCTGACCGAGCTGCCGGTGATGGTGGTTCTCTCGTAGGAGACGTCGCTTCTGCCGAATCCGGAATTCAGACGGGCCTGCCACTGGCGCGGAAGCTCGAGGGTAAGGCCGGCGAACACATCGAACTGCCGCGTGTGCGGGAACAGGCGGGTCTCGTCGGCAGTGCCGGAAATGGTGGTGTCCATCTCGCGCTTGGCAAAGGAGCCGGTCAGGTTGAGCGTCAGCACATCACTGAGCGCCTGCACGCCGTCCAGATACAGGCTGTGCCGCTTCGAGCCGGGATAGATGTCGTACGGCCTGACCGTGACGTTCCTGGAAAAGTCCTTGTCGACCGCGGCGAGGTTGGACTGCTTCAGGAACTCGTAGCTGGCCATCAGGTGGCCACCCTCCCACGACCAGCCGGCCGACTGCGATGCCTGGTATTCGTCCATGTTGCCGCGGGTGACGCTGCCGTAGCGCAGCGAGGTTTCATAGCCGGTGAAATCGCGGCGCAGGACGATGTTGACCACACCGCCGACGGCGTCGGTGCCGTAGATGGCCGAGGCGCCATCGGTGAGGATCTCCACGCGCTCGATGGCACTCAGCGGAATCAGCGAGATGTCGACGTACTGATAGCGGTTCGAGGAGGTCACGCGGTGGCCATTGATCAGCGTCAGCGTGGTGCCCGTGCCCAGGCCACGCAGGTTGATGGCGTTGCCCTGGCCGAAGTTGTTGCCGGTATCGCGGTCGACGCCGAGGTTGCCGACGTTGGCGCCGTTGGCACCACCGCCGAAGTTCTGTGGCAGCTTCTCGAAGAGCTGCTGCAACGAGGCCACCCCGGTTCGATCAATGGCCTCCCGGTCGATCACGATGACCGGGGAGGCGCCGCCGCCAATGGCATCGCGGATGTTGCTGCCAATGACCATCACCTTGTCCAGCGTGGCGGTATCGGATCGCCGGTCGCCCTGGACAGGACTGCCGGGAACGCTGGCATCCTGCGCCATTGCCGGCGCGTTGAGCTGCAGAGCGGCGGCCAGGCTGGCGACCACCAATGCCGCCGGCCTGGCGGTGGATGCGTTGTTCATGCCCCGGTCCATCGATCTCATCGGATGTTGGTCTGCGGCACGAGCCATCGCGCCTTCAATAGCGATGTTATATCATATCATTCAAGATGCGCGACGATCTCTTGCTGTGCCGAGAGGCGACAGCAGGCACACCGCCACACAGGAGCCACTGCACCGATGCCGGACCGACGCTGATGAGAATGTTCGCGCTGCCGCCGCCGGTCACCGAGATCCTCACCGCGTACTGGAAGGCGGACCGCAGGCTGCTGCTGTTGATTGCCGCCATCGTCGTGCTTTCCAGCCTGGCCACGGTGGCAGCGCCGTACCTGTTCTCGCGCCTGATCGACCGCATCAGCACGGAAGGCATCCGTGAACTGGCGGGAGGGTTCCTGCTCTACGCGGTGATGCTCGGCGCCGCCAGCATCCTGCAGAACACCGTGCAGTACCTGTCGTTCCTCAGTGGCGAGAACCTGGGTTTCATCACCAGCACCCGCTACTTCGCGCGGCTGCTGAAGAAGACACACAGCTTCTTCCTGGATTACAACGCAGCCGAACTGCAGGTGGCCGGGGAGAAGGGCCGCAACGCCCTGAAGATCGTGGTGCAGCTTGGCCTGGTGGTGTTCATTCCCAGCGCACTGCAGATCCTGCTGACCCTGCTGACACTGGGTGCGCTGATCAACCTGCAGATGGTGGCGATCGTGCTGGGCTACGGTTCTGTGGCCGTCACGCTCTCGGCCATCGCTACGCGGCGAGCACGGATCCATCGTGAGGCGGCGGTCGAAGCGGGCCAGCAGAATGCGCGCTTCGTCGGCAATGCGATGAACGCGATGGAGACGCTGCGGCAGTTCGGCGGCAGCGCGTGGATGATCCAGCGCTTCGAACAGAAGGCCCAGGAGGTGCGCGACAGCTGGCGGGCCTACGTGCTGCAGCGGGTCGGCTTCATCGCGCTGCTGGGCATCGGCCTGGCGGTCGAGTTCATCGTCACCTTCGCACTGCTGCTCCCGCGCTATCAGAGCGGTGACCTGAGCGTCGGCGATATCGTGCTGTTCAACCTGCTGTTGCTGCAGCTCAACATGCCCTTTGAAATGATCGCGCGCTCGATCGATGACGTTGCCCGTTCGTGGACGCTGCTGACGCCGCTATCGGCCCTGTGGGCGGCACCCGAAGAGCGGCAGGCAGCAAACGCCGGCCGATTCCACGGAGAATGCGGCCGGATCGAGTTCCAGCATGTCAGCCATCGCTACGGCAATGGACGCGGCGTCCGGGATGCGTCCTTCCACGCCGGGCGCGGCGGCATCAACTTCCTGATGGGGGAGACCGGGGCAGGGAAGTCGACGCTGTTCAAGCTGGCACTGAAGTCGATCGAGCCCCAGCACGGTCGCATCCTGGTGGATGGCACCGACCTGGCCGACATCGACCGTGCCGCGTGGCACGCCGCCGTCGCCGTCGTTCCCCAGGATGTCATCCTGCTCAACGAGAGCCTGGCCGACAACATCCTGCTGGGGCGCCCGCGCGACGACACCCGGTTGCGCCGCGCGACCCGCCAGGCGTCGATCCTGGCCTTGATCGACGCGCTGCCCGCAGGCTTTGAAACCACCGTGGGCGAGCGTGGCCTGAAACTTTCCGGCGGCGAACGGCAGCGCATCGCCATTGCGCGTGCACTCTACGGAGAGCCCGCCATCCTGTTCCTGGATGAAGCCAGCTCGGCGCTGGACGAGGCGACCGAGCGCGAGATCATGGGCCATATCCGTGCGCTAGCCGGTGATGTCACGATCGTAGCCATTACCCATCGCCGCAGCGTGGTGACCGCAGCCGACCAGGTGATCGTGCTTGCCACGGGCTGACGGGACATGGCTGACACCTGCACCTGCAGCTGGGGCGCGATGCTTCTGGGGTACGCTGTGCGCGACCGTTCCCGGTGCCTCCCGCGCTGTCGATGCCTGGCCCGTGACCCCGCACCGACTCATTCCAGGAATCCCGCATGTCCGACAACCCTCCACCGCTGAACATCCTGGCGTTTGCCGGCAGCCTGCGCAGCAACAGTTACAACCGGCGCCTGGTCA
>Ga0308172_1001902_pt1 | contig 12402 bp, 14 predicted proteins | sample PhyGR2_FD_202134 | JGI IMG/M metagenome (GOLD analysis project Ga0308172, IMG submission 202134) | Phyllosphere microbial communities from UC Gill Tract Community Farm, Albany, California, United States - DLSLSG.R2 | ecosystem: Host-associated > Plants > Phyllosphere > Unclassified | place: USA...
AGGCAAGGTGGCCCTGGTCGCGGTGATGCGCAAGATGCTGGTGATCCTCAACGCCCGCAAGCGGGACGCGGAGGCCCAGATGGCCTCCGCCTAACAAGACAGTTGCTACAGAAGAGCAAAACGCAGCCGAGCATGGCTCGGCTCTACAGATCACTCGGCGGCCGGGCTGCGCTCGTCACGTACCGAATAGATCACCGAGAAGATCTTCCAGCCCTGTTCGGTGCGGATGAGCTGCCACATCTCCTTGCCCCAGTTCTGCTTCACGCCATCGGACAGGAACGTGTAATCGAAGGTCAGCGAGGCGGCGTCGCCATCGGTTTCGATCCTGGGGTTGGAGAAAACTTCTTCCTTCGGCGTGGACGATGCAACCGCATTGTCGATGAGCGAGATGAAATTGTTCGAGGGAATCTGCCGCGCTTTGATCGCGTCGGGCTTGGTCCTGCGGATGTCCTGCAGGCGCACGTCCTCGGAAACGAATTGCCAGCCGATGTCCTCAGCCTTGTCCGAGAAGAACAGGCTCATGTAGGTGGGCTTATCCTTGTTGACCAGTGCGGTGCGGAAGGTTTCCAGGACCTGTTCGATGGCCTTGACGTCCTCCGCGTGCGTGCTCGGCTGCGCACTGGCATGGCTGGCGGTGATCAGGCCCGCACAGAGAATCAGCCCCGCTGGACGCGGCAGGATCCTTGCAGGGAAGCGCGCGCTGATCGGGGAGCGGGGAGTGCGGTCATCCATGGTGTCATGTTCCCAGGTGCCTCGTGGCACGCCGGAGAATCTACCATGCGGCGTTGCGCAAGCGCCTCGCGAGATGCAGCCGAGCGTGGCTCGGCTCTACAGGCGGCTGCGGCCACGGTTGGTGTCCCGCGCCCGGTGATTCACCGTTCGCCGTCCATCACGCTCTCGATCCAGCCGGCGTAGCGCGAGATGCGCACGTTGTGCACCACCTGCCCGTAATACCCGGCCTCCAGCGCGTGTTCGGGTACGGCCGTGATCCATGAGCCCAGGCCGATCACCTGCCAGCCCTGCGGATCGCGGATCAGCAACGGACCGCCGCTGTCACCGCTGCCGATCACGCCTTCCAGCGGCAGGCCACTGCCCGGGCCGTCGAAGCGATACCAGAGATAGCGGTCGTTGCCGCCGGTCACCGTGTTTTCCGCGCGGCGCAGCACGCCGCGGTGCGTTCCACCCGGCGCCAGCCCGGTCGCGCCGGTGCCGGTGGCGCCCTTGCCAACCAGAGTGGCGATACGTCCCGCTTCGTGCTGCCCGCGATAGAGGCGGACCGGCGCAACGTCGTTGACCGGCGTGGCGAGCTGGATCATCGCGATGTCATCGGAGGCGGCGAGGAAGGCGTGGATGGGGCCCGGGTTGCCCGATGCCAATGCCGCCTGGCCCAAGGCATCGGGCATGCGCCGATAGCCCGGATGCACGAACACCCGTTCGACGCGGTAGGCCTGACCATTGATCTGCACCTCGGCATTCATCCCCTCCATCGGCGCGGCGTGCGCCGCCGTCACTACCCAGCGCGGCGCGATGAGCACGCCATGGCCCTCGCCGGGCAGGTCGGCCAGGGCCGGGAATGCGGATGCCGGAACGCGGTAGGCGCTGTCATCCACATCGCTGCGGATGACGATGGCGCCAGCGGCGAAGGGCAGGGTGGCGAGTACGAGAAGAAGCCAGCGGCGCATGGGCAGGTGCAGTCGTGTGCGGGGTCAATCCGCACCGTATCCCGGTTCTGGCCCGCAGAGAACCCGCATGCGATGAAGCGGCCCGCACGTGCGACGAACACGCGCGGATCCGCGACGGAACGGCCAGCTCAATGCGCGCGCAGCACCGCGTCGAACGTGGCCGGGTTGCCATCGTTGGCTGCCGCCGGCACGTCCAGCAGGCGGGCGAGCAGCGGATAGACATCCACGTTGTCGAAGCCATCCAGGGTCCTGCCCGCCTCGAACGAAGGCCCGCTGGCCACGAACACCGCGCGCATCGACGGCAGGGTGTTGTCGTAGCCGTGGGTGCCACGGTACGCATGGGCGTGGCGGGCCAGCATGCCGGGCGTCAGTGCATCCCAGCCTTCATCCATCTCGCAGATGATCGGCGGCGTGCGTGGGTGCTGGCCGTACTGCCAGCGCGGCGGCAGGTCGGCGCGCTTCCAGCACTGGTAGTGGTCGTGCCGGCCCAGCAGCGCCCGCTCGGCCTCGCGTTCGCGCCCGGGCATGGCCTGGAAGCCGACCGGCTGGCCCACGCTGGTGGCCACCGCAGTGGCCGGGTCGACCATGCGCTCGGTGTCCAGTACCTGGCCCTCGGGCAGCTCGGCCATGCCGTGGTCGGACACCAGCACGAGGTTGGTACCGGTGGCCAGGCCTCGTGCGTCCAGGCCTTCCAGCACCTGGCCGACGATGGCATCGGCGCGCTGGATCGCCTGGCGGTACTCGGCCGATTCCGGCCCGTAGGTGTGGCCGGCCTTGTCGACGTTTTCCATGTACAGCGTGGCCAGGCGCGGCGCCTGCGGGCCGGTCTGCGCCAGCCAGCCCAGCACGGTCTGCACGCGGTCCTCCAGCGCGATGGAGCGGTCATAGACCTGCCACTGGCTTGGCCGCACGCCCTGGATGGCGGCCTCGCTGCCGGGCCACGACCAGGTGGCCGTGCGTACGCCGGCCTTCTCGGCGCTCACCCAGATCGGCTCGCCGCCCCACCAGCGCGCGTCGGTGACGGCGGCCGGGTTGCTGATCTCGAAACCGCCCAGCTGTGGGTCGTGCATGCTGTTGTGGATGATGCCGTGGTGGCCGGGACGCAGGCCGGTGACCAGGGTGTAGTGGTTGGGGAAGGTCAGCGACGGATAGGACGGCGTCATCCAGCGTGCGCGCACGCCACCGTCGATCATCCGCTGGATGTTGGGGGTCAGGCCGCGATCAAGGGCATCGGCGCGCAGGCCGTCGATGGAGACCAGCAGCAGGCGCGGTGACGGCTGAACCGTGGTCGGGGGCGTTGCAGAGGCCTGGCGGGGCGATGGCGTGCTGCACGCCATCAGGGAAAGAGCGGCGATCGAGCCGCAGACAAGGCGCATGTTCATGGCCCATCCTAGCCCTGTGCGATGACAGGTCTAGGACGGATGTGGCGATGGGGGCGGGGCGGAGCGGTGCAGTGCAGTCGAGCATGGCTCGACTCTACAACCGGGCCAGGGACTGCCAATCGCGTTCCGGCTGCATGCCGAGGCTTTCGATGAAGGGCTCCAGGCCCGCGTAGAACGCCTGCGGCACCGGATTCTTCGTGCCATCCCACTGCAGTTCGCCGCACTGGAAGCAGACCTCCAGCGTGTGGGTACGCTTCTTCCCCTTGTAGAACTCGAAGCGGTGGTGGGGCTCGAAGATGCAGGCGGTGATCCAGTCGCTCACATAAGGGTCGATGCCCTCCAGCGTGGCCAGGAACGGCTGCTTGCGAGTGCCGGTCAGCACCGCTTCGCGATACCTGCGCTCCGCGGGCGGCGTGGCACTGTTGCTGCTGTTGTTGGTGTCATACGGGGAGGAATGTTCAACGACCACGATGCGGTCGGCGTCGCGGGCCACGCGGGCAAGATCATCCAGCATGGGTTGGCCCTCGGCGTTGGGTGGCTTGTCTTCGATGGCCAGTGGGTCTTCGCTGGCGGCGGCCGGTGGTGGTGGCGTCGCCTGTGGGGAGCACCCGCAGACCACGCCCAGCACCACCGGAATCATCATTCGACGCAGCAGGCGCATCAGTGGTTACTCCTTGCGGGTCGCGGGGTAGGTGGTGCCGCCACGCTTCAGTTCGAAGCCGGGCACCTTGCCTGCGGTTGCTGCCGCAAACGCGATGGTCATGTCCTGTGCGGTCATGAAGTAGCCGCGGCTGGACTGCCGGAACAGTTCCATCGGTCGCGCGCCGAACAGATCGCACTGGAAATAGAGGCGATCTCCTTCGCGGGTGACACGGGCGGGCGCGTCCATCAGCACGTAGTCACCGGCCACCTCGGCATCCAGCGCGGGGTCCGGGGCCAGCGCGGACTTCTCGATGATCTGGAATTCCGGCCAACCGTATTCGGCGGCCACGCTCACCAGGATTTCGTCGACCAGGGCGGCGCCACTGTCGCTGCTGGTCAGCACGACAATGCCTTGGCCGGTATGGGTGTAGCCCTGGATCTGGGCACGGAAGCCGTGGGTGCCTCCGGTGTGGGCGAAGCTGGTACCGGTGCCGATGGGTGCGACATACAGCCCAAGCCCGTAGTCACCCTTGATGCGGGTCAGCATCTGCCTGGCCATCGCGCTGGACAGGACCTTGCCCGGCGCGCCCTGGCCGCCGTGTTGCACCTCCAGCACGACCTTGGCCAGATCGCTGGCCGTGGTCCACAGGCCGGCCGCGGCGGCTTCGGGGTAGACGCGCCAGCCCCCCGGCACCGGCTGGCCATCGCTGGGGTGGGCATGGGCGGCACGCGCGCGCAGTGCCGGCGGCAGGTCGGTGGCATAGCTGCTGTCGCGCATCTGCAGGGGCTCCAGTACAAGCTGCTGGATCAGCTGCGGGTAGGGCTGCGCGGCTGCGTCGGCCATCATCTGCTGGACAACGGTGTAGCCGCCACCGGAGTAGCTCCACGCGCTGCCGGGCGTGGCCTCCACGCGCACCGGATCGGAGTTTGCCGGAGGGGCGCCCTGCAGGATCTGCAGCAGGGTGGGCAGCGGCTCGCCCTGCGCGTATCCGAAGAAGCCGTGCACGTTGGTGCCGGCGCTGTGGTTGAGCAGGCTGCGCAGGGTGACCGGCTGCTGCGCGGTGAAGGTGTCGTCCGGGATCTTCCAGTGCCGCAGCAGCGTGTTGGCGGGCGCGTCGAGGGAAAGTCGGCCCTGTTCGACCAGCCGCAGTGCACCGAGCGCGGCCACCGTCTTGCTGACCGAGCCGGCCTGGAACAGGCTGCCCGGCGTGGCCGCGCGGGTGCTGCCGGGTTCCAGCACGCCGTAGGCGCGCGCCCATTCGATGCGCTGGTTATTGATGAGGGCGATGCTGACGGCGGGCACATCGTGGAAGGCCATGCGCTCGGCCAGGGTCATTTTCTGCTGGGCCTGGCCCTTGACCTTGATGGGGCTGGACAGGCCGTGCTCGACGCGGGCGATGCGCGATTCAACGTCGGTCGGCTGCGGCTGCGGCTGCGCAAGCGCGGCGGGGGCGAGCAGGAGCAGGGTGATGAGCGGGGTACAGCGCCGGGTAGCAGGCAATCCGTTGCAGGTGCTGGGCATGGTCGTGGTCTTGAAGGTGGGCGTTGAGTCGGGGCAGTCGAGGCAGTCGGGCGGGCTCGACTCTACCGTAGGGCGGCGGCGGTTGACGCTGGCCGCGGCGGGGCGCAGGCTGGACGGGCCTGCTTCCTGGACAGAAGGGAGACTTATGACCGCAAGCGCGTCCCTCCACCCCTCGCCTGGCACGCACGGCCACACGCGCCTGTGGAGCGTGTTCTGGCTGCAGGGGGTCATTCCCAGCAATCTGCTGTGGGCGGCAGCCCTCTGGGCCCTGGCCAACCAGCGCACCACGCTGCTGCTGGCCCTGTTTGCCGCGCTGCTGCTCTATACCGGCTGGATCATCCCGGCGGTGTGGCGGGCCGCGCCTACCGCGCGCACCCCCAACCTGGGCGTGGCCGCACGCGGGCTGACCGTGGCCTGGGGGCTGAACACCGTGCTGGTGATCTTTTTCCTGACCCTGCAGCTGCTGGCCTAGTAGAACTGGATCGGCTCGCCAGCGCGGTCGAAGGCGGCGAAGCGGCCGATCTGGCCGTCATGGATGGCATTGACCATCAGCTGCAGCGGGCGGGCGGCTTCATCGCTGTTGGGCGCAAAGCCGGCGCGCCCGTCCATGGCGGCCACGAACACCAGGTCCCAGTCGATGCCGGTGGTGGTCGATTCGGCGGCCAAAGCCTGGAAGCTGGGTACTTCCGCAGGCAGCTTGTCCACGCACAGCACCGGTGACAGGGTGCCGCCCTCGCGGCGGTCGTGCCGGTCGCGCTGGTCGGTGGTGGGCGACTCGGGCAGGTCGGCACGCACGAACACGAACAGCAGGCGCTGCGGCTCGGCCTGTTCAGCGGCGGCGTGCAGGAGTTGCTGGAAATCGTTCATCATCATGAGGGTTGTCACACATCCGCTGCACGGAAAGCCGCATGCTGCCACAACGCGTGCGCGGCCGGGCCAGCGGCGATTGATTTAAGTCATGCCCATGGAACTGAAGGACGCGTACTCTGGCAATCGTTCCAGCAGGCGAGGGTATCCGGACCATTCCGGGCATAGGCAATACGGTGGAGCAACAAGGTGGACCAGCCATGAGCCAACTCACCGACGGTTTCGGGCGCAGCTTTCCGTACCTGCGCCTGTCGCTGACCGAAGCCTGCAACTTCCGTTGCAGTTATTGCCTGCCCGATGGCTACCAGGGTGAGGGCCGGCCGCGCTTCCTGCAGGTGGACGAGATTGCCCGGCTGGTGCGCGCGTTTGCGGCGCTGGGCATGAGCAAGATCCGCCTGACCGGTGGCGAGCCGAGCCTGCGCAAGGACCTGGAACAGATCATCGGCACCGTGGCTGCGGTGCCCGGCATCCGCAAGGTGGCCATCACCACCAACGGCACCTTGCTGCCGCGGCGCCTGCCGGGCTGGCATCGTGCCGGCCTCACGGCCTTGAACGTGAGCATGGACAGCCTGCAGCGCGAGCGCTTCCACGCCATTACCGGGCATGACAGGTTGCCGGAGATCGAGCAGGGCCTGGCCCTGGCCCAGGCGCTGGGCCTGCAGACGATCAAGCTCAACGCGGTGCTGCTGCGCGGGCTGAACGATGACGAGCTGCCGCAGTGGATGGAGTACCTGCGCGACCGGCCCTTCAGCGTGCGCTTCATCGAACTGATGCGCACCGGCGACAACGAAGCCTATTTCCAGCGCCACCACCTGCGCGCTGACGTGGTGATCGAACAGCTGCTGGCGGCTGGCTGGCAGGAGCGCCCGCGTGCGGCCGATGCCGGCCCGGCCCGCGAGTTCGGCCACCCGCAGCACCGCGGCACGGTGGGCATCATCGCGCCGTACTCGCGCGATTTCTGCAAGGGCTGCAACCGCCTGCGGGTGACCGCCAAGGGCGACCTGCGGCTGTGCCTGTTCGGCGAATTCGGCGTGCCGCTGCGCCCGTTGCTGCAGAGCGACGACGACCACGACGCACTGCTGGCACGCATCACCACCCAGCTCGGCCTGAAAGCGGCCGGGCACGGATTGCACCAGGGCCAGACCGGGCTGACCCCGCACCTGGCCTCGATCGGAGGATGAGCAACACCATGACCGGGGAATTGAACGCGGCCTTCCACATGGCCGATGTCCGCGACAAACGCATTACCCGCCGCCGCGCGGTGGCCGTGGGCGAACTGCATGCCGGGCCGGTGGCCTACCCGCTGATCGTCGAGCGCCGCCTGCCCAAGGGCGATGCGCTGGTGATGGCTGAGATTGCCGGCCTGCAGGGCGCAAAGATGGCGTCGATGCTGATGCCGCTGTGCCACCCGCTGCCGCTGGAACTGGTGCAGGTGTTCTGCGCACCGGTGCCGGAACGGCAGGCGATCCGCGTCTGGTGCGAGTGCGCCAGCGAGGCGCGCACCGGCGTGGAGATGGAGGCGCTGGCAGGGGTGAACGCGGCCCTGCTGACCCTGTACGACCTGAGCAAGCCGGTGGAACCGGCGCTGCGCATCGAAGGCATCCGCCTGCTGTTCAAGGAAGGTGGCAAGCGCGGTGTCTGGCTGCATCCCGATGGCATGGACGAGGCCGAGCGCGCCCGTTTCAAGCCACGTGCGCCGAAGGGCCTGGAGGGCGCGGCGTGCGCGGTGATCACCCTCAGCGACCGGGCCAGTGATGGCACCTATGCCGATGCGTCCGGGCCGAAGCTGGTGGCGGGCCTGCAGGCGCTGGGCGGCGAGGTGGTGGCGGCCGAGGTGCTGGCCGATGGCATCGAGCCGCTGGCCAGCCGCCTGCGCGCGCTGGCCGACAGCGGCGTGCGCCTGTGCCTGTGCACCGGCGGTACGGGCCTGGGCCCGCGCGACCTGACCCCGGAGGCGCTGCGTTCGCTGGACGCGCGCCCGGTGCATGGGCTGGCGCAGATGGTGCGCGCGCTGAGTGCGCAGCACACGCCGATGGCCTGGCTGAGCCGGGCCGAAGTGGTGCAGCTGGGCAACCTGCTGGTGTTTGCCCTGCCGGGCAGCCCGCGCGCCGCCGCGCAGTGCCTGGACATCCTGGCGCCGGTACTTGGACATGCCCTGGCGATGGTCGATGGCGGTGGCCACGGCCAGGGGGGCGCCGCATGATTGCCTACAGCGAAGCACTACAGCACCTGCTGGAGGCGGCCTCGGCGCTGCCGGCCGAACGCCTGCGCCTGCACGATGCGGGCGGGCGCACTCTGGCCAGCGACATCATCAGCGCACAGTCGCTGCCGCCGTTCGACAACTCGGCGATGGATGGATTCGCGCTGCGGGCCGATGGCACGGCCTTCGCCAGTGGTACCGAATTTGCAGTGCAGGGCTGGCAGGCCGCCGGCGATGACGGCGCCGTGGGCGGCGAGGGCGCCTGGGAAATCATGACCGGTGCGCGCATGCCGACCGGCCTGGATACGGTGGTGCCGGTGGAGCAGGTGGAGATCCTGCAGCGCCACGAAGGCCGCCCGACCCGGATCGCGCTGCGTGCGGACGTCAGCCCCGGCCAGCATGTGCGCCTGCGCGGCCAGGACGTCAGCGAGGGCGAGCGCGTGCTGCGTGCCGGCGACGTGCTGGATATCAACGCCCGCACCCTGCTGCACGCCATCGGCGTCGGCGAGGTGGCGGTGGTTGCGCGGCCGAAGGCTGCAGTGATCGCCACCGGCAAGGAACTGGTGACCGAGGCCGCGCAGTCGCTGCAGTCCGGGCAGATCCGTGACAGCAACCGGCCCTACCTGGTGGGGCGCCTGCAGGCAGCCGGCGCCGAGGTGGTCTGGCAGGGCACGGTGGGCGACGAGGTCGCCGCCTTCAACGCTGTGCTCGACCAGGCACTGGACGCCGGGGCGCAGCTGCTGATCAGCACCGGGGCCGTGTCGGCCGGGCGCTACGATTTCGTGCCAGACGCGCTGCGTGACCGCGGCGCCCGCATCATCTTCCACAAGGTGGCGATCCGCCCGGGCAAGCCGCTGCTGTTCGCGGTACTGCCTGGCGGCGCGTTGTATTTCGGCCTGCCGGGCAACCCGGTGTCGGCGGCGGTGGGACAGCGCTTCTTCGTCGAGCCGGTGCTGCGTCGTTTGTTGGGGCTGGCCCCGGAGACGCCGCTGCAGCTGCCGCTGCAGGCTGACGTGCGCAAGCCCGAAGGCCTGCGCTTCCATGCCCGTGCGCGGGTGGAGGTGGACGCGCAGGGACGGTTGAGCGCGCGCGTGCTGTCCGGTCAGGAGTCGTTCCGCCTGATGTCCATGCTGCGGGCCAACGCCTGGGTGGTGCTGGAGGCCGAGGGCAACCTCGCGCCGGCCGGGACCTATGTGCGGGTGCAGGGCTGGGGTCACCACGAACCGGTGCAGCTGGTAAGCGAGGAATCATGATGAAACAGGTGAACCTGCAGTTGTTTGGTGCGTTTTCCGACCTGGATGCGAGCCGCGAGATCGCGGTTGACGTTGCCGGGGCGACCATTGCCGATCTGCGCCAGGCGCTGCGCGAGCTGCTGCCGGTGCGCTGGCCGGATTTCCGTGCCGGCCTGCTGGACTACTCGGCGTTCGCCGACCAGGAACGGGTGCTGCGCGACCACGATGCGCTGCCGGCCGATGGCCGCGTGGCGATCCTGCCGCCGGTCAGTGGGGGTTGAGATGAGCCATCCCACGATCGCGAAGGTGGTCGACCGCGCACAGGCGGCGATTGATCCGGGCGAAGGCATTGCGGCGGTATCCGATCCCGGCTTCGGCGGCATCGACGTATTCATCGGCAAGGTGCGCGACCTCAACCAGGGCCGGCCGGTGCTGGGCATCAGCTATGACCTGTTCGAGCCGCTGGTGCTGAACGAGGTGCAGCGGCTGGCGGCCGAGGTGCAGGCCGCCTACGGGCCGAAGCTGAAGCTGTACGTGGCCCACGCCAAGGGCCGCCTGGCGGTGGGCGAGGTGGCGGTGGTGGTGGCCGCAGGAAGCCCGCACCGCGACGAAGCCTTCCGTGCATGCCGGCAGCTGATCGAGGCGGTCAAGCACCAGTGCCCGATCTGGAAGCAGGAGCATTACCAGGACGGTGACAGCGAGTGGACCGAGGGTTGCAGCCTGTGCCACGCCGACGACACCCCGGTGCATGACCATGACCACGCCCACCACCCGTGATGGGCGCGTGCCCGGAGCGCGCAGGTGAACGCGCCGATGGCCGGCATCGTGCTGGCCGGCGGCCTGTCCAGCCGCATGGGCCGCGACAAGGCCATGCTGCCGTGGCAGGGGCGCACGCTGCTGGAACACATGCGCGGCCTGCTGATGCTGGCAGGCGCGGACCGGGTCTGGGTGAGCGGCCACTACCCGGCGTTTCATGGCATCCCCGACCGGGTGGCCCGCTGCGGTCCGCTGGGCGGGCTGTACAGCGTGGCCCTGCAGATGCCTGACGGCCCGGCGTGGGTGGTGCCGGTGGATACGCCGCGGCTCACCCCCCGGCTGCTCCAGCAGTTGCGTGATGCCCATTCTGGCCACTGCACGATCTATGACGGCCATCCGCTTCCAATGCTGTTTAATGTGGACAATGAAAGCCGTACTGTCCTTGAAACCATGATCCACGATCCCCTTGGCCCGCGTTCCCTGCAGGCCCTGCAACATTGCCTGGGCGCACACACCGTACGCCTGGCCCACGCCGACGAAAGCGCCCTGGTCAACTGCAACACCCCCGCCCAATGGGAGGATGTCGCCTCATGAAGGTGCAGCTGCAGGATCAAGCCATGCGACTACGCCTGGACGAGGCCGAACTGGCCCAGCTGCTGGCCGGCGAATCGGTCGAGAACCTGACCCGGTTCGGCGGCAACGGGGGCTGGGGCACGGCAGTGTCCCTGCATGGCGGCGACCAGGCCGTGCTGCTCGACGGTGGCACCTACTGCCGGCTGGTACTGCCGCGCGAGGCGGTCGAAGCGCTGGCCGGGCGCCTGCCGTGCCGTGACGGGCTGGCCTTCCCGCTGTACCTTGATGACGGCACCACGCTGCAGCTGCAGTTCGATGTGGATGTGCGCGACAGCGTGCGCCAGCGCGGCGTGAGCCGCCGCAGCAGTTCCGGGTCACCGGTTTGACATTTGTCAGGGGCAGGGTGGATACCGGCCCCTGATTGATCCAGATCAACCCCGTCGAGGGCAATGCCCGGCCTAATGGCTGCGTGACGACGGGTTACAACTTGAAAGCAGTACCCACGTCATTCCACAGCCTTGGAGCCATGTATGACCGTCGGTAGCGATCCTGTTGTCCCCAGCACTGCCCGATCCGGCCGCGTCATCAGCGACTGGATGCCGGAAGACGCCGGTTACTGGGAACGCACCGGCAAGCGGGTCGCCACCCGCAACCTGGTCATCTCCATCCCCTCGCTGCTGCTGGCCTTCGCGGTCTGGGTGCTGTTCTCGGCGGTGACCATCAGCCTGCCGAAGATCGGCTTCCCCTTCAGCACCGACCAGCTGTTCTGGCTGGTGGCGCTGCCCAGCCTGTCCGGCGCCACGCTGCGCATCTTCTATTCCTTCGTCATCCCGATCTTCGGTGGCCGCCGCTGGACGGCGCTGTCCACCGCCTCGCTGCTGGCGCCCACGATCTGGCTGGGATTTGCCGTGCAGAACCCGGCCACCCCGTACTGGGTGTTCGTGGTCATCGCCATCCTCTGCGGCTTCGGCGGGGCGAACTTCTCCTCCTCGATGTCCAACATCTCCTTCTTCTACCCCAAGCAGAAGCAGGGCCTGGCACTCGGGCTGAACGCCGGGCTGGGCAACGTGGGCGTGTCGGTGGCGCAGGCGGTCGTGCCGCTGGTCATCACCGTGGGCGTGTTCGGTGCACTGGGCGGCGCACCGCAGCCGGTGGTGGACGGGGGCGCGGCGCTGTACCTGCAGAACGCCGGTTTCATCTGGGTGCCTGCCATCATCGTCTGCGCGGTCGCGGCCTGGTTCGGCATGAACGACCTGACCAGTGCGCGTTCCTCCTTCGCCGAGCAGGCGGTGATCTTCCGCCGCAAGCACAACTGGCTGATGTGCTGGCTGTACATCGGCACCTTCGGTTCCTACATCGGCTTCTCGGCCGGCTTCCCGATGCTGGTCAAAAGCCAGTTCCCGGAAGTGAATCCGCTGGCCTACGCCTTCATCGGCCCGCTGCTGGGCGCGCTGATGCGCTCGGTCGGCGGCAGCATGGCCGACCGCTGGGGCGGCGCACGCCTGACCTTCTGGGTGTTCGCGCTGATGATCGCTGCGGTGTTCGG
>Ga0308172_1001907_pt1 | contig 12383 bp, 10 predicted proteins | sample PhyGR2_FD_202134 | JGI IMG/M metagenome (GOLD analysis project Ga0308172, IMG submission 202134) | Phyllosphere microbial communities from UC Gill Tract Community Farm, Albany, California, United States - DLSLSG.R2 | ecosystem: Host-associated > Plants > Phyllosphere > Unclassified | place: USA...
TCGACCCCCTGGCAGCCCTGTCAGGCGCCACGGTGCTGGTGAAGTTCCGGCCGATGCTGGCAACCGATCAGATTCGTGTGGACTGGATCAGCGCCGACGGCACTGGCAGCGTGGCCGTGAGTGCACAGGGCAACCCCAGCACCCACGAAGTAGAGGTGCCCATACCGTCCGAGATCATCGCCAAAGGCATCCGCGAGGGCGGCAATCGCATCAGCGTGCAATACCACTTCACGCGCGGCAGCTTCCCCTATGAATCCGATGTGCTGGACCTGGAACTGCTGCCCCTGACCGGGCTGCCCACGCCGACCATCGACGGGGTGGGCGACAAGGTGCTGTTGGTGCTGGCAGAACTCAACGACGCCGCCCGCACGCGTATTCCGGTGTGGAGTTTCATCGCTCCCAACCAACGGATGTGGATGATCTACACAGGTATTTTTGCCAACGGCAGCATTTATAAAGAGCACACCTACACCGCCAACCTGGTGACCTCGAACGGCGTCACCCACGGCATTTTCCCTCCGACCCCGGTGGACAAACTGCGCCTGCTCAAGGATGGCTCACGGCTGACCATCGAGTTCTGGGTCACCTTGTCCGAAAGCTACGACATAAACTCGGCCGTGCTGTTCGGTGTGCGCGAACACACGGTGCAGGCGCTGCCTTCCACCTTGCCCGCCCCGGCATTTGACAACCGGCCGGGCGCGACCCTGACCATCTACCCGCTGGACTATGAAAACACCGCGTCGGTCACGGTGAAATACGACGGCATGAACGGCGAACACGTAATCCGGTTGAAGTGGTTGTTCCCCGATGGCTCCGAGGCCGATATCCCGGCTAAGAATGGTCTGGCCGGCGGTCGAGTGGACTTTGCCATCAGCCAGCAGATCCTCGCCGCCAGCGTGGGTAAAACCATCGAGTTGATGTATATCGCCATGATCAATGGCAGCCCGGTGGACTCCTTCGAACAACGGCTGACGGTGCAAACGATCCGCGAATCGGACCTGCCACGGGTATTGATCAACGCTAAGGCCAATGGCGACACGCTGGACCTCAACACCTTTACCGGCAACGCCACCGCGGCCCTGGCCAAGTGGCGGTTGAGTATCACGGGGCAACGGGTATGGATCACCTGCAGCGCTCCGGGAGTCACGCCTCTGGAGGTCTTAAGCGCGTATGACATTAACTCACTCGAAGCCAACAATGGCCTGGCGAATAAGACGGTGCTGCGCACCTGGTTGGCGGCGTTGTCGAATAATCAGGAGATCACGGTTAGTTGTGCGGTGACGTTTGATGGAAGTACAGATAGATCAACGGCCGTGGACTTGCCGTCGACGACCTATCGCGTCTTGACAGCCATTGGGGAGTTGCGATTGCCCAACTTGGTCCAAGCCAGTGGTATCGGTGCCTCCCAGACGCTGGCGCCCTTAAGTGCCTTGAATGGCGGCACGGTGGAAGTGAGCTACGACGGCATGCTGACCACCGACATCATCAAAGTCACCATGGTGGGTAATGGCGCTGCCGGTTCTCCCAACATCCCGGAGAAAAATGGCAGTGTATCGGGCACCGTTCCATTCCCCATCCCAGCGCATGCTATTGGGGTCAATATCGGTCGTACCAACCAGACTTTCACCCTCCAGTACAAGGTCACCCGGAACGGCTCGCCCAAAGATTCCGGCGTAGTAACGGTGACAGTGACGCCGATCCCCGTGGGGAACATGCCACGGCCGTTGATCAACAACACCCCTGCCGGAGCGACGCTGGACCTGAACACCTTTGTCGGTAATGCAATGGCTACGCTGGCGAAATGGCCGTTCAGTGCCGCTGGTCAACGGGTGTGGTTGATTTGCAGCAGTGCGAATGTGGGAGACCTGTATGTGCTCAATGGTGAGCCCATCAGTCAGTCAGAAGCGACAAACGGGCTGGCGAATAAACCGGTGTTACGCACTTGGTTGGAATCTGTGCCCAACGGCCAGCAGATAGAGCTCAAGGCCCAGGTGACGCTCGACGGTAGTCAGATCCCGGGCAGAGAGACTCCTTTTCAGAGCACGACTTACAAAGTCTCGCATGCCTTCCAGATCGATCGCAGCGATATGAATTTGAACGGGTTTGCGATTATTGCATTCTGGGGCCCTCCTGCCGGGGACTATGCAGGCAACAACGGAACTCGGGTTGCCACCGGTGGCAAGCCACCCTACACCTATACTTCACGTCATCCCGCAATCGCCTCGGTCTCGAGCGCAGGGAAAGTGAAAGGTTTGTCTAACGGCGTCACGACAATTGATGTGCGCGATCAGGCAGGGAATTGGTTGTCGTATAACGTTTACGTCAGCAACGTGTATTTATTGCGTCAGAATGCCAGTTCGTTGAAGTACGGCGAAGCGATCGCGTGGCGCAACTCACTTCCTGGGGGAAGCCCGATGAGTTATTACGGTGGAATCGAAGAAATGATAAAAGCCTATGGTCCAGTACCGACTTGGCCCCTTCCCAGGGATGGTATTTATTGGCTGTGTCTTGAGGACGGTTGCAATTACCCAAATAAAGCCAAATGGATCTATGACGGAAATATCGTTGTATGTGTTCAGGAGTACCTACGTTCGTGGGCTTGGTGTAAGCAGTTGTCGTAATGCCCCACCTTTTATCGGCGGGCTTATAATACGTCGCAAGGTAATAAAAGGGCGGGTCCGTTGGCTTAATGGACCTTCCCTTTTTTATGCTTGGTGGCGCGTGATTCGAGGGGCTCAAATCCCCCAACACTTCCCACTCTTCGCCAACCGCCCCCGCATCGCATCCACATTCGCCGCTAGTTGCAGCGTTAACAACCGATACCCATCCAGCGCGCTGTACACCGGCGCATCCAGCGTGGGCTCGCGGCCCGTGCCGGTACTTGGGCGCTCCAGTCGTTCGGTCATGCCGGATTTCAACGCCCGCGCCATCCCCACCAATTGCACACGGATCTGCCGATGCTCGGCCTTCAAGACGGCCTGCATACGGGCCATCGCTTGTTCGTCGCGTGGGTCGGGACGGGTGTTGCCGAGAATCTCCAGGGTGCTGATGCACAGCCGTAGATGACGCTGGATGGCGTCCAGCTCGGTCATGGAAATGCGCACTTCCTTGGATACCGACGGCATCAGCGAGCGCAGTTGCACCATTGCCGCATTCAAACGGTTGAGCAGTTTGACGTGTTCATCATCGGTGACCGACTTTCCACTGATGATCCGGCTGTAGATCTGTGCGCAGTCACGCAGGGCACTGGCCAGGTTATAGCGCCATGAATACACGGCATACAGCGGCAGGGCGAAGGAGAACGCCAGGGCCAGGACGATACCGATGAGAATATCCACGGTACGCCATAAACCATCCGACAACGGGTTGTCACCGTGGCCGGCGACGATAAACACGGTGATCGCCGACAGCAGCGCGATATAACCGCCCTTGCCGATGGCGTGATAGGAGAAGAACCCGCACACCACCGACATTAGCAGGTAGGTCAGCAGCGGTAGGCCGAAGTAGGCCTGTTGCACCACCAGCAGCAGACCGACACTGGCACCGATTAAGGTGCCGTAGGCGCGTTCCACGGCTTTTTTGCCGATATTGCCGTGGTGCTGCAGCCCGCCGATCACGATCAACATGGTTACCGACGCCCATTCGCCGTGGGGCAGGTTGATGCCGGTGGTCAGCAGGATCGTGGCCAGCAAGCCGATGGACACGCGCACGGCGTGGATCAGCTTGGCATGCCGGTAGCGGCGGTAGGGGTCGAGCAAGGGGCGCAACAGGCGCCGGGCAAACATCGGCAGATTCATTGATAACAAAGGACCCTCAATTCTCCAGCTATAAACAATCCAAATGTGGGAGGGGGTCTTGCCCCCGATGGCTGTGGATCGGTAAAGAATCGGTTAGCTGACACACCACTATCGAAGCCAAGCCCTCTCCCACATTGTTTGACCGAGGTGAACTTAGAAGATGTAGTCAGTGGTCAGGAAACTTGAATCACGGTTGCGCAGGATCTCGCTGACCAGTGCCTTGTTACTCTCTTGGAACTTGGTCGCCACCAGGGTGCGGATCGAAAACACGCGCAACGCGTCATGTACCGACAGCGTGCCTTCAGCCGAGTTCTTGCGCCCGTTGAAGGGGAAGGTGTCCGGCCCGCGCTGGCATTGGGCGTTGATATTGATGCGCCCGACCTGGTTGGCAAAGGTATCCACCAGGCGCCCGATGGCTTCGGGGTTGGTGCCGAACAGGCTAAGCTGTTGGCCGAAGTCCGAATCCAGAACGTAATCAATCACGGTATCCAGGTCGCGGTAGGGCACGATCGGCACCACCGGGCCGAATTGTTCTTCGTGGTAGACGCGCATTTGCGGATTCACTGGGTACAGCACCGCCGGGTAGAAGAACGAACCGCGACTGACCCCGCCATTGGCATTCACCACCTGGGCCCCGTGCTGCGTCGCGTCGGCCACCAAGCCGTTGAGGTAATCGACCTTGCCCACTTCCGGCAACGGCGTCAGCGAAACGCCGTCCTCCCAAGGCATCCCGGGCTTGAGCGTCGCCAGGCGTGCGTTGAATTTTTCGATAAAAGCCTCGACCACCTCTTCATGCACGAAGAGGATTTTCAACGCGGTGCAGCGTTGGCCGTTGAACGATAGCGAGCCGGTCACTGCTTCGCTGACGGCATTGTCCAGGTCCACCTCGGGCAGCACGATGCCGGGGTTTTTCGCGTCCAGGCCCAGAGCGGCCCGCAAGCGGTGCGGCTTGGGGTGCAGTTTCTTCAGGTCGCTGGCGGCTTTGTTGGTGCCGATGAACGCAAAGATATCGATCTTGCCGCTGGCCATCAGCGCGCTAACGGTCTCGCGGCCGCTGCCATAGATCACGTTGATCACCCCGGCCGGGAAGCTGTCGCGGAACGCTTCCAACAGTGGGCGGATCAGCAGCACGCCGAGCTTGGCCGGCTTGAACACCACGGTGTTACCCATGATCAGTGCCGGGATCAGGGTGGTGAAGGTTTCGTTGAGCGGGTAGTTGTAGGGGCCCATGCACAGCGCCACGCCCAGCGGCACGCGGCGGATCTGCCCGAGGGTGTCCTGTTCCAGCTCGAAGCGGCTGGAGCGGCGATCCAGCTCTTTGAGGGCGTTGATGGTGTCGGTGATGTAGTCGCAGGTGCGGTCGAATTCTTTCTGGGAATCCTTGAGGTTCTTGCCGATCTCCCACATCAGCAGCTTGACCACCCCATCGCGCTGCTCGCGCATGCGCCGCAAAAACGCTTCGACGTGGCGGATGCGGTCAACCACGCGCATCGTCGGCCATTCGCCCTGGCCACGATCGTAGGCACGCACGGCGGCGTCGAGGGCGGTGAGGGCGGTGTCGGCGTCCAGCAGCGGCGTGCTGCCGATCACCACCCGTTGGTCACCCAGTTGCACCGGGCTGTGCACTTGGGCCAGCGGGCCATTCCACACCCGCAACTGGCCGTTCACCAGGTAGTCACGCTGTTCGATGGGCGCTGCCAGGCGGTATTGCTCTGGGATCTCGGCGGTGGAAGTAGGAAACAGCTGAGCGAGCAAGGGCTGAGTGGTCATGGCGCTATCCCTGTAATAGTTACAAAACTTGACTGGTACTTGACTAGAGAGTCACCCAACCAAGGGCTCTATGGCAAGGCTTGCGCGCTTTGCAGTACGCAGAGCGACTGGCGCCGGGTAAACTGCGCGCCTTTCTTGAAGGAGTTCATATGAGTCAGTACCAGCCGGGCATTCTTGCTGCACCGGTGCCGTTGCAGGCACGCCATCTGTTTTTCGCCGTGGATTCCCTGGCCGCCGTTCCCGTTGCGTTGGACGCATTGGTGCGGATGGCGGATGCGGCGGCGGTGGTCGGGTTGGGTGAGCCGCTGGTCACTGCACTGGGCGCAACCATTGACGGCTTGCGGCCGTTTCCGGCGATCAGCGCGCCGGGGGCGCACAACCCGTCGACCCAACAGGCGCTGTGGGTGTGGCTGCACGGTGCGGATCGCGGCGAACTGCTGCTGCGCAGTCGCGCGTTCGAGAAGGCCCTGGCCCCGGGCTTTCGTCTGGTGCAGTCGATTGAAGGCTTCCGCTACAAGACCGGCTTCGACCTCACCGACTACGAAGACGGCACCGAAAACCCTCACGACGATGCTGCCGTGGACGCCGCCTTGACTGACGGCGGTGCCAGCTTCGCCGCCCTTCAGCAATGGCAGCACGACCTCGATGGTTTCGCCGCGTTGCCAGCCCAGGAACGCGACCACATCATCGGCCGCCGCCACGGCGATAACGAAGAACTGGAAGACGCCCCCGAGTCGGCCCATACCAAACGTACCGCCCAGGAGAGCTTCACCCCCGAGGCCTTCGTGGTGCGCCGCTCCATGCCGTGGGCCGAAAACGGTCAGGCCGGCCTGATGTTCCTCGCCTTCGGCCATTCCTTCGATGCCTTCGAGGCGCAGCTGCGCCGTATGAGCGGCCTGGAAGACGGGATTGTCGACGGCCTGTACCGCATCAGTACGCCGTTGACCGGCGGCTACTACTGGTGCCCGCCGGTCCTGGATGGGCACCTGGATCTTAGTGCGCTGGCCAGTTGATAGTGGCGCGCGTGACTAGCCGATCAGCTCAACCTTGCCGCTGTCGAGGCGGTACACACCGCCGACAATCTGCAAGGTGCCTTTGGTCAGGGCGTCGGCCAACAGGCTGGATTCAGTCTTGAGCCGTGCGACGGTATCAATGACGTTCTGTGCGATGGCGTTATCCAACACGTTGCCCGGCGCTTTCAGCACCTTGGTCACGGACGGTTTGATCGCGTCGGCCAGGCCCTGAATCTTGCCGGGGAATTGAGCGTTGTCTTTGACCGCCTTGACCCCGGCCGCCACAGCCCCGCAACTGTCGTGCCCCAGCACCATGATCAGTGGCGTGCCCAGCACCGCCACGGCGTATTCGAGGCTGGCCAGTCCGTCATCGGTGACGAAGTTGCCGGCCACGCGCACGGCGAACAGGTCGCCTCGACCGGTATCGAAGGCATATTCGGGCGCGATCCGCGAGTCGGCGCAACTGAGTACCGCGACGAAGGGGTTTTGCCCGCCGACCAAGGCCTCACGTTCGTGCATGAAATCATGGCGTCGTTTGACGCCGGCGGCATAGCGCTGATTGCCCTCCATCAAACGTTCCAGCGCCTGTTGTGGGTCGAGCTTGTTGGCCGCTTTCGGCACTGGGGCGGCCTGAACCATGCCGCTGGGTAAAGCGCCGGCCAGCATCAACGCGCTGGCGCCGAGTGTGGTCAGACGCAGAAAGTCACGGCGGCCGTTGTTCGACGGCGTATCAGTGGGGCGATGGGCGTTGCACATGGATGGGCTCTCGATATGGGGTTAGCGAAAGCGCCAAGGGTGCAAAGAATGCTGAGCGAAGAATGTAGGAGGTTTCTGCATGTGCAGCGGACGCTGAACCCGAATAGGTCGAAAGCTCGTCGTTCGTCCGCTGAAAAGAACAACGCCAGCCCTAAACCTGAGAGCCTTCGCCGCCTGCGTGAATCGTTTGTGACTCAGACGCTTTTGAGGTGGTCGAGCCAGGCAGGGTCCAGGCGGGTCTGGTCGGTGTCCAGCCCCAGCGCCTGCATCTTGCTGACGTGGGCCTGCATCTCACCGACCAACTGCGCCTGGGCGCTGGAGTTGGCGTCCAATTCGTGCATCTGAGTCAGCCCCAGGTGATAAAAACGCAGCAGCTTCATGGCTGTCGGATCATTGGCCTGCACTCCCTCGGTGACCTTGTGCATCACGTTAGTCACGCTCATCAGGCTACGCTTGAGCTGCCAGCCATACACCGCCGGTGCCAGCCACGCCTGGCCCCAAAAGGGGCCGCGCACCAGCGCCAGGGTGATCAGTACGCCGGCGAACACACCACCGACGTTGAAGCGGAAATTATCCCCGCCGGGCTCGCCGAACAGCGTCACCGCCAGGCTCGACAGCACCATGGCCAGGGCCAAGAACAGCACCGCCACGGTCAGCGTGCTGCGGCGGGTCTGTTGGCGGTAGAGGGCGGGGTCACAGGGTTTGAGCTCGAACATCCGGGTCAGGTCTCTAGAGGATGGCGGGGTGGCATCATCGCACGTCGGGGCAAACAAGTTGAACGTTGGTGCGCGGGGCTTTCTCTAAATCGGTGCAGGCCACCCATTATGACGAGGTGAACCATCATGCCCGAATACAAACAGCCACCGCCCGGCACGCCAGACCCCAACCGTACTCCCGGTGAGGAGGAGCGCGACAACGACGCTCTGCGCCCCAATGATCCCGCGCATCGTCAGGACATTGACGATACGGAGCAAGCCGAGCAAGACCTGGAAACCCTTCACGATAAAGCCCGTCCGCTCTAGAGGAGATAGCCATGACCGCTCCAGACAAAGGCCCGCGCTCCAGCGAGCACGCCAGTGGCAAGGATGAGCTGGGTTTCGACCCGGACTCGCCGGATGTCGCCGACCCGCAGGTCGACCCGATCGGCCCGGCCATCGCGCCGCTGGACAAGGATAAGAAAGAACACCCGGAAAAAAAGCCGCCTTACGATCCGTTGGGCGACTTGAAGAAGTGATGCAGGCCCCGCTCGATTGAGCGGGGCTTTTTGGTTTAGGGGATGGGGTTATTTAGGTGGCATCCAGGTGACATTGGTGATGCCGTATTTCTCCGCCCAGGGGCGGGTGGTTTTTTTGACTTGCTCATGGCCCACGCGGCCAATGCGACTCACATGGGCAACGTCGGCGTCGACCGCCGCCCAATGCCAGGCCTCGGCGTTATTCATCACTTCGGCGCGTACTACAAAGGACTTCGGTTGACCGTGCAGCTGATAATTAATGGTGTAGATTTTTGCGGTACTCATGGTGCCTCCCTGACTTGTTATAAATGGATAGGAAGGCGTTTAAAAAGGTTCATTCAAAATGACAATCTGCACGCGGGCGCGGCATAGTGACGCCTTCGACCGTGCTCAAGGACCGTGCCATGCCCCGTCTCACCCATTGCCAGCGCTACCTGCAACGCCTGGGCTACGACACTCCGCCACCGCCCACCCTGCAAACTCTGCAAGACCTGCAATTGCGCCATGTCTGCACCTTCGCCTTTGAAAGCCTGTCGACTCTGCTGCACCAGCCGGTACCGATCGATCTGCCGAGCGTCGAGCACAAAGTATTGTTCGAGGGGCGCGGCGGCTACTGCTACGAGTTGAACCAGATGTTTCTGATGTTATTGCAGGAATTGGGCTTCGACGCGCGCGGCATCACCGGCCGGGTTGTCATGGGCGGCCCGCCGGATGCGCGTACGGCGCGTACCCATCGTCTGAGCCTGGTGAACCTGGACGGAGTGCGCTACATCACCGACGTGGGCTTTGGTGGCATGGTGTCCAGCAGTCCGTTGCAACTCGATACCCAGGCGGTGCAGGCCACGGCGCATGAGCCTTACCGCCTGACATTCGATGTGCAGGAGAGCAGCTATACGCTGTGGGCCGAAGTGGCGGGGGAATGGCGCGGCTTATACGTGTTCGACCTGCAAGTGCAGGCCGACATCGATTACGAAATCGGCAACTGGTACGTCTCGACCCACCCCGGCTCGCCCTTTCTGGGGCAGCTTAAAGTCGCGCGGCTGGCCGTGGGGGAGCGGCACACGTTGAACAACGCGCATTACGCAATTCACTATCTGGACAGGCCCAGCGCCAAGCGTACGTTGCAACACAGCGATGAACTGCTGGCATTGCTACGCGACACGTTCGGCATTCAGGTGCCTAAGCACCCACGTTTGAGCGGCGCATTGGATGACTTGATTCGCGCAGGCCGCCAAGAGCCTTGATCTAGAGCGTTCGCTGAACCGTTTTACCTCCAAAATCAGGTGAATTTTTTCGAACCTTTTGCGCGTGCGGAGGTTCGAAGCGGTTCCTGAATAATTTGTCCACCTGACAAGGAGATGTAAAACGATGTCCAAACTATTCGGATCATTCCTCAAAAACGCCTCGCTGCTTGCGCTGGCCACCGCGCCGGCGATGGTGTTCGCAGCGCCGTCCACCGACCCGATTTCCATCTTCGGTCTGCAGGGCAGCTACAACGATTTCAAACTCGAAGGCGGCAGCCAGAGCGACAAGGACCACATGCCCGAAGCGGGCCTGTTCTACAACTTCGGCAACAAGCTTACCGCTGAGTCCGGTTTTATCTACCAAGCCGGCCTCGAAGCCAAATATGGCGAGAAGAGCGACAACAAACTCAAGGAAGGCCAGGCCGATCTGGACCTGGGCTGGCGTGCCGCGCTGGATGCGCGCAACTTTGTCGACGTGATCGTGGGCGGTGGTTACAGCTGGACCCGCTACGAGCCAGAGTCCAACGGCAATGACCTTGAGCTGACCACCAAGTCGCCATTTGCCAAAGCGGCACTGGGTTACAACCACCAGTTCGATGACATGACCCTGCGAGTTGAAGCCGGCGCTCGTCACACCCTCGACGGCCGCGTCAAAGTCAAGGTTGACGGCTTGGGCAGCGACTCCGTCGACCTCAAGGACCGCACCAACCCGTACGCGGAAGTCAGCCTGCTGATGAACCAGAAAGGCAACCTGCCTGTGATGGCGGGCCTGTACTACACCCGCACCGAATACAAACTGGATGAAGACTCCCCCGTGGCCGACAACACCAAACTCAAGCGTGACGAGTATGGGTTCAAGGTCGGTATCGCGTTCTAACCCGTTTGTAGTGAGCTGGCTGATTGGATAAGAGGGGCTTTTGTGGTGACTGAGCTTTGTGATGTACAGGCTCTTATGCTGAACAGGCTTTTATGGTGAGGGGGCTTTTGTGGTGAGCGGGCTTGCCCCGCGCCGGGCTGCGCAGCAGCCCCACCAAAGGCATTGCTAAACCCGGCTTGGCACTGCGCTGCAAACCTTCAACCCAATCCCCACAATGCAAAAACGGCGCCCGAAGGCGCCGTTTTTGTTTACTCACGTCCCGCTAAGCGATCAAACACCCAGCACCGCGTGCTGCACCAGGGTGAGCAACGGCTGTGGGTAGACGCCGAGGAAGAAGGCGAGCAGGGCGATGGCCAGCAGCATCACGCCGCCGGCTTTCTGTTCCCAATGCAGCTCGGCATCCACACGACGCAGGTTCGGCTCGATCAGGTACAGGGTGACCATGACGCGCAGGTAGTAGAACACGCCGATGGCGCTGCCCAGAATCAGCGAGGCAACCAGCCACCACTCATGGGCTTCGACACCGGTAGCGATGATGTAGAACTTGCCGATAAAGCCCGCAGTCAACGGGATACCGGCCAGGGACAGCATCATCACGGTCAGCACAGCGGTCAGGTACGGACGGCGCCAGAACAGGCCACGGTATTCGTACAGAGCGTCGGCGTCACGGCCCTTGTAAGGGGAGGACATCAGAGTAATCACGCCGAATGCGCCAAGGCTGGTGATCACGTAGGTGACCAGATACACACCGATGGCTTCCACGGCCAGGCCTTTGCTCGCCACCAGGGCGATCAGCAGGTAGCCGAAGTGGGCGATAGACGAGTAACCCAGCAGACGCTTGAGGTTGTTTTGAGTCAGCGCCAGCAGGTTACCGAACAGGATCGACGCAATGGCGATCACGGTCAGTACGTTGCTCAGCACGCCGGTGTTGGCAGCGGGGGAGATCTGGAACAGACGCACCATCACCGCAAACACTGCCACTTTCGACGCGGTCGCCAGGAACGCAGCCACCGGCGCCGGGGCGCCTTCGTACACGTCCGGGGTCCACAGGTGGAACGGCACCAGCGACAGTTTGAAGGCCAGGCCGATCAGCATCATCGCCAGGCCCAGTTGGGCGATCGGTGCAGGCATGTTGGTGGCGGCCAAGGCATGACCGATACCGGTGAAGCTCAGGCTGCCGGCTTCGGCGTAGAGCAAGGCCATACCGAACAACAGGAACGCGGAACCGGCGGCCGACAGCACCATGTACTTGATGCCGGCTTCCAAAGAGCGCTTGTTGAAGAAGGCATAGGCCACCAGGCCGTACGTCGGGATCGACAGCAGTTCCAAACCGATGAACAGGCCTGCCAGGTGCTGGGCGCTGACCAGCACGATACCGCCGGCCGCAGCCAGCAGGATCAGCAGGTACAGCTCTTCGCGGTTGCCCGGGTAGCCGGTGCCGCCTTCGCCGAGGTAGGCGTGGGCGAGGGTGACGCACGCCAGGGTGGCCACCAGGATCAACGCGATGTACAGCAGTGCGAAGTCATCGATCATCATCAGCGGGGTGACCGCCAACGGCGCGACCTTAAGGGCCGGAATGATCGACAGCAGGGCCAGGTTCAACCCGGCACAGGACAGCAGGAACGTTTGCGAGTGATTGCGGCGCCAGGCGATCGCCAGCATCACCACCACGATGGTGAGGCTGGTGATCAG
>Ga0308172_1001911_pt1 | contig 12345 bp, 8 predicted proteins | sample PhyGR2_FD_202134 | JGI IMG/M metagenome (GOLD analysis project Ga0308172, IMG submission 202134) | Phyllosphere microbial communities from UC Gill Tract Community Farm, Albany, California, United States - DLSLSG.R2 | ecosystem: Host-associated > Plants > Phyllosphere > Unclassified | place: USA...
AGCCGGTGTCGATGGACGCCATCCAGGAAATCAACATCGACCTGGCCAACTACGACACGACCATCGCTGGCGGCACCGGTGCGGTGATCAATGCCGTGACCAAGTCGGGTACCAATGAATTCCACGGCACCATCTACGGTTCCTACCGCGACAAGGACATGGTCCGCTCGCGCCTGGAAGGTGACACGCAGGACTTCAACGGCTTCGAAGACGAGAAGACCTACGGCATGACCTTCGGCGGCCCGATCGTCAAGGACAAGCTGTTCTTCTTCACCAACTATGAAAAGTACGAGCGTTCGGCCGCCGGCATCAGCCTGAGCGATACCCCGATCGGCAAGGGCACCATCAGCACCGCTGACGTGACCCGCGTGCAGGACTACCTGAAGGGTCTGGGCTACGATCCGGGCACCCTGTCGGCACCGAACAGCAAGACCGAGATCGAAGAGTACGCGGTCAAGCTGGACTGGAACATCAACGAGAACCACCGTGCGGCCCTGCGCTACAACAAGATGGAGCAGAACGTCGTTCGCTTCCCGCAGGTCAGCAGCAGCGCCATCTCGCTGAGCAACTTCTGGTACCAGCAGCCGACCGAATACGAAACCTGGATGGGCGAACTGTTCAGCGACTGGTCGGACAACTTCTCGACCGAATTCAAGGTCTCGCACAAGGATTACTCGGCCAACCGCGTTCCGATGGTCGACATGCCGCAGATCCGTATCCGTTCGGGCAATGACTCGCTGTACGTGGGTACCGAGCAGAACACCCACGTCAACATCGTCGAGTCGAAGGAACTGAGCGCGTTCGGTGCCGGTACCTGGTATGTCGGCGACCACACCGTCAAGTTCGGCTTCGATTACACGAAGAACGACCTGATGAACTTCTACGGCCGTAACCTCAACGGCGTGTACGAATTCAACAGCGTCAACGATTTCCTGGCCGGCAACGCCTCGCGCTACCAGCTGCGTACCCCGCGTGCCGATGGCACCCGCGCTGACATCCCGGCTGACTTCACCCTGAAGAACACCGGCGTGTTCGTGCAGGATACCTGGGCGATCAACTACAACCTGAGCCTGATGTTCGGCGTCCGCGTCGACATGCCTGACTTAAGCACCCAGCGCCTGTACAACCCGCGCATCGAGCAGCTGTACGGCTTCAACAACACCAAGCTGGTCGACAAGGAACTGGTGCAGCCGCGTGTCGGCTTCAACTACACCTTCGACAGCGAGCGTCCGACCCAGCTGCGCGGCGGCGTGGGCCTGTTCGGCGGCGCTGCCCCGAACGTGTGGCTGGCAGGTGCCTACCAGAACACCGGCCTGAACTACATCGAGTACGACCAGCGCAACCCGCCGATCGGCTCGTTCACCCCGGACGGCAACAATCCGTATGTGCCTGCCGGTGGCCCGGCTTCGGCCCGTCAGAACGTGGACATCATCGCGCCGGGCACCCGCCTGCCGTCGGTGTGGAAGGCCAACCTGGCCTTTGACCACGAGCTGCCGTGGTACGGCATCGTCGCGTCGGCCGAGCTGCTGATGACCAAGGTCAAGGACGGCATCTACTTCGACCGCCTGGACGTCGGCACGCAGACCACGGTCGGCCCGGATGGCCGTGCGATCTACTGGAACGCTGCGGGTCGCAACCCGGCCAATAGCCGTATCCAGAACGGTACCAACTTCGGCATGACCACCGGCACCAACAACGCCGGCGACCGCGCCAACCGCCCGAGCGACATGGGTGATGTGCTGGTGCTGCGCAACACCGACAAGGGTCGTGGCAGCCAGGCTACGTTCTCGCTGGCCAAGCCGCTGACCGAGAACTGGGGCTGGTCGCTGGGTTACACCTATACCCAGGCCAAGGAAGTCAGCCCGCTGTCCAGCTCGCAGAACACCTCGAACTGGAACAACACGCTGATCTTCAACGCCAACGAGAACGTTGATTACAACTCCCGCTACGCGATCAAGGACCGCATCACCGGCACCCTGGAGTGGAAGCACAACTTCTTCGGTGACAACGCCACCCGCGTCGGCCTGTTCTACGAAGGTCGCTCGGGCCGTCCGTACAGCTACATCTTCTACAACGATGCCAACGGCGACGGTGCCACCACCAACGACCTGTTCTACGTGCCCAGCGGCCCGGGTGACGTGCTGTTCACTGGCGGTGCGGCGATGGAGAAGAGCTTCTTCGACTGGCTGGCGCAGAACCCGGAACTCGACGCCTATCGTGGCAGCGTGGTCCCTGCGAACCAGCACCGTGCCAAGTGGATCAACTCCTTCGACGTCCGCATCAGCCAGGAATTCCCGGGCTTCATGAAGGAGCACAAGGGTGAGATCGCGCTGGACATCATGAATGTCGGCAACCTGATCAACAAGAAGTGGGGCCTGATCGACGATTACGGCTTCTATTCGACCCGCCGCGTTGCCAACTATGCCGGTATCGATCCGGCCACCGGCAAGTACGTGTATTCGTTCACCGGTGCGGACAGCTCCGCGATCCAGGAAAACAACAACGACAAGGGCAACACGGCCGTGTCGCGCTGGTCGATGCAGCTGACCCTGAAGTACAAGTTCTGATCCGTCAGTACTTGAAGCGGTAAAAGGAAACGGCCGGGGAAACCCGGCCGTTTTCCGTTCAGGCGAAAGTCCTTGCGGTGGTGCAGGCAGGGGCGTAGCATCCGCTCTCGTGCGCGGCGCAATACGCCGCCTGGCGGTCCCGGAAAGGCGAACGCGGGCAGCACATATCCAACGGTCGGGTTTCCCGGCCGTTTTGCTTTTTAAGGGGGCGGCAGTACAGTCGGAAACCTTGAAGGAAGCGAAAAGTTGGATATGACGACGAACGAAAAAGCAGCCCGCGCGCTGCCGGTGCAGGATGCGCGGATCTACCCGCGCGGTGGGCTGGATGTGCTGTCGCGGGCCGAGGTCGCGCGCCTGCGCGATGCCTCCGGTGGTGGCATGCACGAACTGCTGCGCCGCTGTGCGCTGGCGGTGCTGACCAGTGGCAGTGCTTCGGACGATCCGCGCGCGGCGCGTGATCTCTACCCTGATTTCGACATCCAGGTGGCGCAGCAGGATCGCGGCGTGCGCATCGACCTGGTCAATGCCCCGGCGATGGCCTTCGTCGATGGCGAGATCATCCGCGGCGTGGCCGAACTGCTGTTCGCCGTGGTCCGCGACCTGGCCTACATGGCCATCGAGATGGGCCCGGCCTACGCGGCCGAGCTGGAATCTTCGGAAGGCATCACCAACGCGGTGTTCGGCCTGCTGCGCAACGCGCGCATCCTCAACCCGGGCGATCCGAACCTGGTGGTCTGCTGGGGCGGCCACTCGATCGGCCGCGACGAGTACCTGTACACCAAGCAGGTCGGTTACGAGCTGGGCCTGCGTGGCCTGGACATCTGCACCGGCTGCGGCCCGGGCGCCATGAAGGGCCCGATGAAGGGCGCCACCATCGCCCATGCCAAGCAGCGCAAGACGGTCACCCGCTACATCGGCCTGACCGAGCCGGGCATCATCGCGGCCGAGTCGCCGAACCCGATCGTCAACCACCTGGTCATCATGCCGGACATCGAGAAGCGCCTTGAGGCCTTCGTCCGCATCGGCCACGGCATCATCGTGTTCGCCGGTGGCGTCGGCACCGCCGAAGAGATCCTGTACCTGCTCGGCATCCTGCTGCGCGAGGAAAACAAGGACCTGCCGTTCCCGCTGATCCTGACCGGCCCGACCGTGGCTGCGCCGTACTTCGAGCAGATCGACCGGTTCATCCGCCTGACCCTGGGCGACGCGGCGGCCGAGCGCTACGAGATCATCATCGGTGACCCGGTGGCGGTCGCCCGCAAGATGGCCAGCGGCATCAAGCAGGTGCGCGAGCACCGCTTGGCGCAGAAGGATTCGTTCTTCTTCAACTGGTCCATCGAGATCCCGTGGGAGTACCAGCAGCCGTTCGTGCCGACCCACGAGGCGATGGCCGCGCTGGACCTGCACCATGGCCGAGCGCCGCATGCGCTGGCCGCCGACCTGCGCCGGGCGTTCTCCGGCATCGTGGCCGGCAACGTGAAGGAAGACGGCATGCGCCGCATCGAAGAGTTCGGGCCGTTCCAGATCCATGGCGACGCGGACATGATGCAGGCCCTGGACGCGCTGCTGCGCGCCTTCGTCGAGCAGCGCCGGATGAAGATCTCCGGCGAGTACCAGCCCTGCTACCAGGTGCTGGCCTGACCGGCCGGGGCGGCCCACCACGCCGCCCCGGGAGGGGGCCCCTCCGGGGCTCCGGCCCTTCTCAAGGGCCTCCGGAAGGGCAGGGCGTGTCAACGCTTTGACGCCCGTCGCCCCGTTCTGACCGTTCATCCTGCCGCCGCTTGCCGGCGGCAGCCGGGTGCGCCATCGTGGCCACCAACACGCTGGGGAGCGTTTCATGTCACTGCGCCGGTCCAAGGGCTTCACGCTGGTCGAGTTGATGATTACGTTGATCGTGTTCGTCGTCCTGGCCGCCATGGCCTATCCGAGCTTCACTGGCATGATCAGGTCCAACCGGATAAGTGCCGGTAACAACGAAATGATCGGCCTGCTGTCGCTCGCGCGCAGTGAGGGCATTCGCAACAACAGCGGTGGCGGGGTGTGCGGCAGCAGCGACGGCACCGCTTGCAATGGAAGTTGGAACGATGGCGTGATGGCCTGGACCGACGCCGATGGTAACGGCGAGTTTGGGGCCGATGATACGGTCCTGCGCTTTACTGCCGGCAACCGCAACGTCACCGTGGGAGCGCCGGATCCGGACGTCATCGCCTTCGATGCACGTGGACGCAGGCGGGCGGTACCTGACCAATCAATCACGCTGACTCCGGCGGACTGCAAGGCAGGCGAGGCCAGTCGTACCCTGACCGTGAACCTCTCCGGTCAGGTCCGCTCGACCAACGGGACCTGCTCATGAATCGCAACTGCTCCGGCTATTCCAGCCGCAGAAAAAGTGCAGGCTTCAGCCTCCTGGAAGTGCTGATCGCGCTGCTGGTGCTGGCTTTCGGCCTGCTGGGGTTTGCTTTGCTGCAGACCATGAACGTGCGCTTCGTGCAGAGTGCGGGCCAACGCACCCAGGCCACCAACCTCGCTTCGGACCTGATAGAGATGATGCGGGTGCAGCGCACGGCGACACTCAACGGAGGTGCCTACACATCTGCGTCCTTCAATGCGGGTGATGTGGCTGCGACTGCCTCGCCTTGTACGTGGCCGGTAGGCGCCGATGCCACAGCCGAATCCAAGAATATCGCCCGCTGGCAATGCCAGGTTGTCAAGGTTCTAGGTGACAAGGCGTCGGCCAATGTCAGTGTCGACGATGGGCTTGTGACCGTCGGCATCGGCTGGGGGGACGAGCGCTGGGACCCGGACAATGCCGATTCCATCACCACCTTCACCCTGGTCACCCGTCTATGAATGCTTCTGCGCTAAGCGCCCGTAGGTCAATTGCGGGCATGTCGCTAGTCGAGCTGATGGTTGCGATGGTCATCGGCATGATCCTCATGCTCGGGGTCGTGCAGATATTCATGGCCTCGCACGCGGCGTCGCGGCTGTCCGAGGGTGCTGCACGTACGCAGGAAAATGCGCGATTCGCGCTGGATTTCCTCGAGCGTGATATCCGCATGGCCGGGCATATGGGTTGCGTCAACGACCAGGCCCATGTGATCAAGGACAGTCAGAGCATCCGTGTGCATGTCGCTGGCATCACCGAGGGCGACGGTAGTCCGCTGGACTTCGCTATTCCGATTCAGGGCTATGAAGCAGAGGGCACGGCCCCCGGCGATGCGCTCACCATCGGTGAGAACTGGTCGGCGGCAGCGAACACGCCCAGTGCGATCAGTGGCCTGACGCCGGAACCGATTGGTGGCAGCGACATCCTGATGATGCGTTATCTCAGTTCGGAAGGTTCGCCGGTGCTGAGCATTGCCAATGGTACTGATTCCGAGGTGACTATCGCCTCCGACGCCGCCGCGCGCCTTTCGGCAGGAACAGCTACGACGCCGTCGCTTTTCGCTGTTTCCGACTGCAGTCGGGTCGACATTTTTGCCGGCAGCCTGGCGGAGAACACCATCACCGCCACTGCGACCAACCTGGGAACCTACGCGGCCAACAACGCGGTGACCATGGTCTATCGCGCAGAAGCGGTGGCCTATTACGTGGCGACCAATCCTGCAAACGAGCCATCGCTGTACCGGGCCCGGGCCAATGGCGACGGTTCGTTCGAAACCGGCGAGGAACTGGTGGAAGGTATCGAGAGCCTGCAGTTCCTCTACGGATTGGACAGCGAGGAGAACATCAGCAGCGTCGATCCGCCGACCGGGAACATTACCATCCAGCGCACCGCGTCAGATGTGAGCACTGCTGCCGATGAAACTGCTGTAGCCGCGTGGCGCCGGGTGGGCATGGTGCAGCTGGGCATCCTGGTACGTAGCCCTCAGCCGGCCTCGGCCGAACAGGCCGACACCAACGTCGCCCAGCTGGGCGTGCTGGGGGTGGGCATCAATCCCCCTGCAACCAATGATCGACGCTTCCGTTCCTCGTATGAGGTATCGGTGGCGCTCCGCAATCGACTGTTCGGGAACTGAGCCATGACTCCCTCCTTCCGCCAGTTCCACGCTCCCGGTCAGCAGCGCGGCGCGGTGCTCTACATCGCCCTCATGCTGCTGATCCTGCTATCGCTGCTGGGTATTGTTGGCATGCAGGTTGCGAGCATGCAGGAAAAAATGTCGTCCAATTACCGCGCGGTGAACGTGGCGTTCCAGGCCGGCGAGCAGGCCGTGCGCGATACCGAGCGTTCGATCGAGGCGCTGGACAATAACACCGGCGACGCTGGCAGCCTCACCGCGGAAGACATCCAGCGGCTGTGTGACGACGGCTACGATCCCACCCGCTGGGCGAATGAACAGACCCTCGCCAAGGCGCCGGTGGTGAACGTGCGGCGCATCGAAGCCTGCATCCAGGGCGAGGCATCGCTGGAAATGGGCATGCCGGAGAGTGAAGAACCGACGCGTGTGTACCAGATCACCGCCTACGCGTCTGATCGCGACGACGACAACAATAACGAAGGCACCTCGTCTGCTGCCATCGACACCGTATTCAAGCTCTGAGGACTGTCATCATGCTCACCCGTAAGACCAAGATCTACGCTGGCTCGGGCCTGCTGCTGATGGCGGGCGTCGGCTGGATGGCGTATTCGCTTTTCGCCGCGCAGGGACAGGGCAGCCTGGCCCAGGCACCCCTGAACGTGAAGGTGTCGGCCACGCCGTCCTTCATCATGGCCGTGGATGATTCCGGCTCGATGACCTTCCAGACCCAGTTCCCCGGACAGGACGGTACAGCATGTTGGAGCTCCGTCCGGACGAGCTTCTTCACTTCTTCCGGGGCGCTGAATACGCCGGCCTCCATCAGGAACGCTTCCAATACCGCCAACCAGGGCGAATGTAGCTACTTCTACGTATTGCCAGGGCCGCGCATCGGTGCGGGTTATTACGGGTTGCCGCAGTTGGATATCTACGGGTTCGCCCGCTCGTCCGCTTACAACCCGACCTATTACGATCCAGCCGTCAAGTATGAGCCCTGGTTGGGGGTGTTCACCAACAGCGGTGTGGAGAGCATTTCCGCCTACCCGAATGCCTCTACGAGCAACACCAAGATCGACCCGCGCAATGCGGACGTGGTTGCACTGGCGTCGGCGCGCCTCGGTGTCACCGAGGGCGACGTCTCCCGGATGCAGAGCGGAATGACCATTCCTGCCAATACGCCCTACCGCACCGCCACGGCCAACTACGATTTTCGAGGCAACTTCACCGGTTTCACCTTCAGTGGCGTGCAGGCAAACACCAGAGGCGCGACGTATAACTCTGCGGGTTACGCCAGCATCCAGTACATCCCATCCACGTTCTTCATGCCATGGACGGGTACCAACGACGCTCGCCCGCAGTTGGCGGGCACTACGGGTGCGTACGCCAGCGTCAGCCGGACCAAGGTTGATAACGCATGTGGCACCAACTGCCACATGTGGAAGTACACCATCGCCAGCACTGATACGGTGGCAATGCAGAACTTCGCCAACTGGTACTCCTACTATGGCAATCGCAACCGGGCCATGATCGCCGGGATGACACGTGCCCTCGACGTCAACAACATGAACGTGGGCTATTTCAAGATCAATGACCACCAGAAGTACAACGACTTCGAGGACGCCAGCAAGCGGCTGGCTATCCGTGCGATGGGCACGCCGTCCGAAAAGGTCGCGCTGTACAACTCGATGATCGCGTTGACCGCGTCGGGTGGAACGCCGAACCGGCAGGCGGTCAACTCCGCCGGCATCCAGTTCAAGCGCACCGACGCCAATGCGCCGGTCAAGCTGTCATGCCAGAAGAATGCGGTGATGTTGTTCACCGACGGCTACAGCAATGGCGGCGGGCCGACCGTCGGCAATATCGATGGATCAATGGGGGCGCCATTCAACGACAGTCATGAAGACACGATGGCCGATATCGTGTCGCAGTATTACCTGAACCCGCTGCGTACCGACAGCCTGATGCCGCGCGGCCAGGTGCCTGTGCCTCAGGCGTGCAGTGCCGGGGGAGATCCTTCGTTGGACTGCAACAAGGATCTGCACATCAATTTTTACGGCATAACCCTGGGCGCGCGCGGCAATCTCTTCAATCCCAACCTGACCCAGAACCCGTACACCACGCCCGCGATATACAACAACTGGCCGGCTCGTGCGAACGACGACCCCAGCACTGTCGATGATATCTGGCACGCCGCCACCAACACCCGTGGCGAGTACATCAACGCGCGGACCCCGGCCGATATCACGGCCGCCATGCGTCGCGTGCTGTCCTCCGTGACCGCCGGCGCGGCACCTTCCGGCAGCCTGGCGCTGACCGGATCGCGCATCGGAACCGGCTCTCTTTCGATTACCCCGACCTTCGAGATCGCCAACGGAGAGACCGACTGGTTCAGCCGCCTGACGGCCTCGCGCCTACAGGTCAACGACGACCGCGAAGCCGAGTACGTGTCGGTTTGGGAGGCCGCAGCCAAGCTCGGGGCGCAGGGGTCGCGCAACATTGTGGCGACCAAGGGCGCAAGTGCGGTGAACTTCAATAGCACCAACATCAGCTTCTCTGACCTCTGCACCAAGCCGGGCACGCTCTACAGCGACATGGTCCTGTGCAGTGCATCGGAGGTCGAGGCGCTGGGGGGCAACATCGCTACCGCAATCGACTATCTGCGCGGCAATACGTCGCGCGAAGTGCGCAACTCCAATGGCATCTATCGCACACGCACCACTGTGCTTGGCGATATCGTCAACTCGAGCCCCGTGATCAGCTCGCCACGCGACGACTACGGGTACCAGCGCATAAGCGACGACTTCGCAACGAGCTACGCCGCGTACCTGCAGGAGAAGCGCGACAACGGCCGTTACATGGTCTACGTAGGCGCCAACGATGGCATGCTGCACGCCTTCGACGGTGGCATGGATGGTGCTGGAACCGCCAATAGTGCAGGTGGCACCGAGACGTTCGCCTATATTCCCGGTACCGCGCTTGGGCACATGGGCAATCTGTTTTACCCCTACAAGGCGGTCAGCAAGACCGACCAGAAGTTCCGCCATCGTTATTACGTCGATGGTCCTGTCGCCGTTGCCGACGTGCAGTTGAACAACAATTGGGCAACCGCGCTGGTGGGTACCGCAGGTGCAGGCGGTCGGTCAGTGTTCGCCTTGGATGTCACTACGCCAGGCAGCTTCAGCACGGGTAGCCGCTTGTGGGAGATCAGTGACGTCAACCTGGATCTCGCTGAAAACGTGCGGACCAACATCGGCCATGTACTCGGCAAGCCGGTGATCGTGCCGGTGAAGTCTGGCACGGGGGTCGCATGGAAGGCGATCTTCGGCAATGGCTATGGCAGCGCTGGCGGCAAGGCTGTGTTGTTCGTCGTTGACCTGGGTACGGGCAGCGTGCGGATGATCACGGCTACCGAGTCGGCCGACACGGCGCCGTCCGGCAGCAATGGTCTGGGTAACATCGTGGTGATCGACCGCTTCCGTCCGAATCCGGCGTCGAACCCGCCGCGTGGTCAGGAGTCGATCTATGGCCGTGATGGCCTTGCCGATACCGTCTACGCTGCCGATCAGCGCGGTGCGCTGTGGAAATTCAACCTGGAAGACGCTGGCAATTCCGTTACGGTGCCGGTGTTTACGACGGCGCGGCAGACCGTCGCTGGTTCCTCGCAGGTATTCCGCCAGCCGATCACCGGGGGCATGACCACGGTAACGGGCTCAGGCGGCGGGGTCATGCTGCTGTTTGGTACGGGCAGCTTTTCCTTCAACAGCGATCCACTCGATGTGGCCGAGCAGTCGCTGTACGGCGTGAACGACACTAATGTGCGGCAGCCGACCGCGACGCTGTTACCTTCCGATCTCGTGACCTACAACGTCACCACGACAAACGGGGTGCGGTCGATCGAGGCTGAGGCGTTCTCGGGCGTGGCCAGTGGCTGGAACGTGAGGCTGCCGGGCTCGGGTGAGCGATTCGTTGGTAATCCGTCGGTCGCGGCAGGTGTGGTTTTCATGCCGACCTATCTGCCCAACTCGGGTGGAGAAGGCTGCTCCACCGAAGGTTCGAACTGGTTGTTCGGCTTGAGTCCGATTACTGGCGCGGCGGCGATGGAGCAGGCGCGTATCGGGTCGCCAGCGGGCGATGCCTACGGATCGGGCGTCGCGGCGACCAGTCTCAATACTGGTGGTACCGCCCCAGTCAAGGACGTGAGCGTGGCAGTGGTGCCGCGCCTGGAGGGTGGCGGTGGCCCGGGCGACCGTGCCTGCTGGATGGTCGTGAATGTGGCTGGTGCGCAACCGCTGTATTTGCCGTATCCCTGTGGCCGCCAATCCTGGCGCCAGATTCAGTAAGCTGGAATCCTGGACATGATGAACAAAAGCAAAGTGTTTGGCAGCAAGGCCGCTACGTCAGGTTTCACACTTATCGAGCTGATGATCGTGGTCATCGTCCTCGCGGTGTTGGCGGCCATTGCCTATCCGTCGTACCAGCAGCACTTGCTCAAGACTCGCCGTGCGGTGGTGAAAGCGGACATGGTCGAGTATGCGCAGCGGGCCGAGCGCTACCATTCCGTGAACAACACTTACGCCGGCTTTGCCCTCCCCGCCGAGGAGTCGCCGCGCGAAGGCGGCGTCATCCGCTATCAGCTGGGTTTTGAAGGCGACGGCTCCACTTTCACGGTTACCGCGACGCCTCAGGGCGAGCAGGCCAAGGACGCTTGTGGAACCTTGACCGTGGATCAGGCCAACCGGAAGACCAGCAGCACCGGCGAACTGGCTGATTGCTGGTAAGGCGACGACGCAGTACGCGAAGATGCAAAGGTGTTGCCCTTCTGTAAAACGCCCCGTATACTTCGCCTCCCCGCCCGAATAGCTCAGCCGGTTAGAGCACTTGACTGTTAATCAGGGGGTCGTTGGTTCGAGTCCAACTTCGGGCGCCAGATTCAAGAAAGCCGCGAGAATTCGCGGTTTTTTTGTGCGCGAATGGTCGTTGTGCAGTCTCAGTCGAGACACCGCCCGGGTGCATCGTGACGCTCTGAGCGTATCCGCCCGCTGTTGTTGATGATGACTCGGCCATGCAGATGGTTGCCCCGGCAGATCCGCATGCTGAGGTTGCTGCCATAGGCCCGGCCATTGCCCTGGTAGCGCAGTACGCCGCGGCCGTGGGTACTCAGGACTGCCCAGCCAGCGGGCGGGCTCCAGGGTTGATGGCGCAGGACCTCAAGGGCGGTCACGCTGCCATCCCGCTCGATATACGACATCCAGCCCTGGCTCCAGTCCGCCCCCTCCAGGCAGCGCAGGCCATTCTGGGTGGGGCAGACCGAAACCCGCACATTGCGCTGGATCGCGATCATCCGCGCGGCCGCAAAATGGCTGCTCAACAGATGTCGGGTGGTGTCGGCCCTCTGCCGGTCGAGCAGGGCCTTGAATTCCGGTGCGGCAAGCGCGAAGGCGACGGCCAGCACGGCAAGGGCCATCATCAGCTGCAGCAAGGTCAGGCCGCGGTGGCTTTGGCGGGGCTTTGGCAGGTGAGGCAGAAGCGGCATCATTGCGCAGTGTATTCAGGGGCTACTGCCTGCAGTCTGAGCACGCGTCCCAAAGTAGGGCATCGGTGAGCGGCCTGAGTCATCGTAGGCAGGGCCCTCAACCGGCCGTCACCAAACCGGCCGCTATAATCATCATTCCCGGGACCTGGCAATACCATGAGCGACAGTTTTCAACTCGTCTCGCCGTATTCACCGGCGGGCGACCAGCCCAACGCCATCGCGAAGCTGA
>Ga0308172_1001913_pt1 | contig 12331 bp, 9 predicted proteins | sample PhyGR2_FD_202134 | JGI IMG/M metagenome (GOLD analysis project Ga0308172, IMG submission 202134) | Phyllosphere microbial communities from UC Gill Tract Community Farm, Albany, California, United States - DLSLSG.R2 | ecosystem: Host-associated > Plants > Phyllosphere > Unclassified | place: USA...
GTCGAGCCATGCTCGACTGCTCTCGAAGCGCAGTCGAGCATGGCTCGACTCTACAAAGGCGGTCAGGGGACGGTGTCCAGGCGCGCGCTGATGAAATCGATGAACACCCGCAGCTTCGGCAGCACGTGGCGGCCGGAGGGCCACAGCAGGTGGAAGGTGCCGCAGGAATGCACGTGTTCGTCGAGCACGGTGACCAGGCGGCCCTCGGCGAGGGCATCGCGGACCGAGTGCACCGGCACGAAGGCCAGGCCGATATCGCGCAGGGCCAGTTCCACCCGTGCTTCGATGGTATTGGCGACCATGTGCACGGGCAGGTCCTGCGCAGCCTGTTCGTCCGGCCACTGCACCGGCCACGGCTCGAGCTTGCCGCTGCTGGGGAACTTGTAATGCAGCAGGGTGTGCTGCAGCAGGTCGGCCGGCACCTTGGGCACGCCGCGCCGCTGCAGGTAGGACGGTGAGGCGACGATGCGCCGTGGAAACACGCCCAGGCGCCGGGCGTTCATCCGCGAATCGCTGGGTTCGCCGACACGCAGCACGGCGTCGAAGCCTTCCTCGATGACATCGACCAGGCGGTCGCTGAAATCCAGGTCGAGACGGATGTCCGGATAGGCGGCCATGAAATCGGCCAGCAACGGCAGGGTCAGGTCGCCCACCAGCGGCAGGCTGATGCGCAGCGTGCCACTGGGTGCGGCGTGCGGCTGGGCCAGTTCGGTGCGTGCAGCATCGCGCTCGGCGAGGATGCGGCGGCAGCGCGCCAGGAACAGCTGGCCTTCTGCGGTGAGGGTGATGCTGCGCGTGCTGCGGTGGAACAGGCGTACGCCCAGCGCGTGCTCCAGCCGTGCCACGCACTTGCCGGCAGCCGAGGCGGAGATGCCCTGCAGGCGGCCGGTCTCGACGAAGCTGCGGGTGTCGGCGGCATGCACGAAGGTCTGCAGGTTGGCGAGGTTGTCGAGGACGGACATGGGCGGCGCAGCGGGAAAACCGCAGGGTAGGGCCAGTTGCAGCGTGCGGCTAGGTGGCCGTTGCAACACTGCGGTTCAACACCGCTGCGCTGGCAGCCCACCCGTGCTGTCCGTGCGGGGCGCCGATTGCGGACCTGCCGGTCCGCGAAGCGCGGAGCGCCGCCCCGCTTTTTGCAGCGGCGCGCGCTGCCTAAGGTGGCGGCCCTCCCCCCAAGGATTGCCCCATGAATGCTCTTCCTGTCGACGCATCCACGCCCACACTGCCCGGCGTGGCCCACGTGCTGCAGCAGGCCCACCCGCAGCGCCTGGTGGGTGCGGTGGTGCTGGTGCGCGAACACGGCGTGCTGCGCCATGCCAGCGCCAGCGGCCTGGCCGACCGCGAGGCGGGTACGCCGATGCAGCGCGACCAGCTGTTCCGCCTGGCATCGGTGAGCAAGCCGCTGCTGACCACGGTGATCCTGCGCCTGGTGGCCGACGGCGTGCTCGATCTGGATGCGCCGGTGCAGCGTTGGCTGCCGACGTTCCGCCCGGCGCTGGCCGATGGCAGCGTGCCGCCGATCAGCCTGCGGCAGCTGCTGAGCCATAGCAGTGGCCTGGGCTACCGCTTCCTCGAAGCCGACGCCACAGGGCCGTATGCGCGTGCCGGCGTCAGCGATGGCATGGACGCCAATCCGGTGAGCCTGCAGGACAACGTGCAGCGCATCGGCCAGGTACCGCTGCTGTTCGCACCGGGCAGCCAGTGGCTGTATTCGCTGGGCGTGGATGTGGCCGGTGCCGTGGCCGAAGCGGCGAGCGGGCAGACCCTGCAGCAGTTGCTTGATCGCCTGCTGGCACAGCCGCTGGGCCTGCGCGATACCGGCTTCAGCACGGCGCAGGGCGCGCGGCTGGCCGCCGCCTATGCCAGTGATGTGCCGGAGCCGCATCGCCTGCAGGAGGGCGAGATCGTCGCGCCGTTCGATGGCACCGTGGGCATCGAGTACAGCCTGGCGCGCGCCACCGATGCCAGCCGCTATGCCTCGGCGGGCGCTGGCCTGATCGGCAGCGCCGATGACGTGATGACCGTGCTGGAGGCCCTGCGCGAGGTGCAGGCGTCTACCGTGCTGCCGCCGGCGCTGGTGGCCGAGATGGGCCGCCCACAGGTGGGCGGGCAGGGGCCAGCCGATCCGCCGGGCTGGGGCTTCGGCCTCGGCTTTGCGGTGCTGTGCGATCCGGCCGCATCAGGCACGCCGCAGGGCGTGGGCACGTGGCGCTGGGGCGGTGCCTACGGCCACAGCTGGTTCGTCGACCCGGCGCGTGGCCTCAGCGTGGTGGCGCTCACCAACACCCTGTATGAGGGCATGCACGGTGCGTTCGTCGATGACCTGCGCGATGCGGTGTACCGCGATCTGGAGGCCGCGCGATGAGCGGCCATGCCATCGACGCATCGTCGCCCGCAGGTGAAGCCACGCGGTTGCCGTGGAACGGACTGCTGGCCCTGGCCGGGGGCAGCTTCATCACGCTGTTGACCGAGACCCTGCCGGCGGGCGTGCTGCGGCCGATGGGGCAGAGCCTGGGCGTGAGCGATGCGGCCGTGGGCCAGCTGGTGAGCGTGTATGCACTGGGGTCGGTGCTGGCGGCGTTGCCGATGACCGCGCTGACCCAGCGGCTGCCCCGCCGGCCTTTGCTGCTGGCGGCGATTGCCGGCTTCGTGCTGGTCAACGCACTGACGGCGCTGACCAGCAACTACACGCTGCTGCTGGTGGTGCGCTTCCTGGCAGGCGTGGGTGCGGGCCTGCTGTGGTCGCTGGTGGCGGGCTATGCCGCGCGCATGGTGGTGCCGGCGCTGCAGGGACGGGCGATTGCGGTGGCGATGGTGGGTTCGCCACTGGCGTTGTCGCTGGGCGTGCCGGCGGGCACGCTGCTGGGCCAGCAGATCGGCTGGCGCTGGGCGTTCGGCCTGATGGCGCTGCTGGCGGTGCTGCTGCTGGGCTGGGTGCGCTGGGCGGTGCCTGCACTGCCGGCGGCGGGCGGCGGCCAGCGGGTGCCGCTGGGCACGGTGTGGCGCCTGCCCGGTGTGCGCAGCACCCTGCTGGTGATGGCGCTGTACGTGCTGGCGCACAACGTGCTGTACACCTACATCGAGCCGCTGGCGATCCTGGCCAACGCGCAGCACTGGCTGGACCGCGTGCTGCTGGCCTTTGGCGTGGCCGCCGTTGCCGGCATCGGCATTGCGGGCTGGGGCGTGGATCGCCACCTGCGCGCGCTGGTGTGGGCGGCGGTGGCCGGTTTCGTGCTGGCGGTGGCGGCGCTGCTGCTGTGGCCGGGCGTGCCGCAGGTGCTGCTGCTGGCCAGCGTGCTGTGGGGCGTGGCGTTTGGCGCGGTGCCGACGCTGTTCCAGACCGCCGTCGCCCGCCGTGCCGGTGCCGCGGCCGACCTGGCGCAGTCGATGCTGGTGACCGGCTGGAACCTGGCGATTGCGGCAGGCGGCGTGGCGGGTGGCGTGGTGCTGCAGTCGGTTGGAGCAGGGCAGCTGGCGTGGTTGCCGCTGCTGTTGCTGGCCGTGTGCGCGGCGTGGTTGTGGGTGAGGCCGAAGGCCTGGGTGTAGCGGCTGTTGCATGGGGTTGCCGGCCAGCGGCCGGCACTACCAGGGCTGCGTCATCCACGCATGGCGTGGATCTACTGAGCGCAGCGACCCGTGTTTGCCTCTGCTCTTTCTGTTGATTCCGTGGTGTGACGCCGCAGCAATGTGTCAGAGGACGGGGCGGTGGGGCTCGCGGGGGTGTCTGCCGCATGGATGCGGCGGACAAGCCTCCATGGATGGATTCACGGCGTCCCCCGCGAGCCCCACCGCCCCGGCCAAGCACGCGATCATTGCGCACGCCGCCCCGCCACGAGGGGCTCCGCCGTTGGCCGTCATTCTTCCGCGCCGGCCTGTTCGATCGGCACGCTGCGTGGGTTCTGCATGTCCTCGCGCGCGGCGCCGTAGCGCTGCTGGCGCTGGTGGTGGAAGGCGATGAACGCATCGCGCGGCAACGGGCGCGAGAACAGCCAGCCCTGCCCGAACTGCACCTGCTGGCTGTGCAGGTAAGCTAGCTGCGGTTCGGTTTCCACGCCTTCGGCCACCACCCACAGGCCCAGTTCCCTGGCCATGTCGATGATGTGCGGGGTGACCGGACTGGTGGCGCTCTCGGTGCCGATGGCATCGACGAACGACTTGTCGATCTTCAGCGCATCCAGCGGCAGCTGTTCCAGGTACTGCAGGCTGGAATAGCCGACGCCGAAATCGTCGATGGCGATGCTGTGGCCGGCGCGCCGCGCGGCGGCCAGCATGGTGCGTGCACGGTCGGCATCAAGGAAGCCGCGTTCGGTGGCTTCCAGCCAGATCTGCTGCGGCAGGATGCCGCTGCCGGCCATGCGCTGGGTGATCGACTTCAACGCGCGGCCGCTGATGATGTCCTCGGCCGCGAGGTTGATGGCGATGTGTGCGCTGCGGTCCTGCACCAGCAGGTCCCGCATGTCCGACACCACGTTCTCGATCACCAGGTCGGTGAGCGCGGTGATCAGGCCGTGCTCCTCGGCCAGCGGCACGAAGATGTCCGGCCGCACCTGGGTGCCGTCGGGGCGCTGCCAGCGCACCAGGGCTTCGGCGCCGACGCAGATGCCGGTCTCCAGCTCGATGATGGGCTGGTAGTGCAGGTACAGCTCGCGGCGGCGGATGGCGATGGCCAGCTCGCCACGCAGCGAGAGGCGGCGGCGCGACAACCAGATCACCACGCCGGTGCCGATGCCCGCCAGCAGCAGCCCCACCGGCACGAACAGCCAGGCCTGCTGGCGGAAGGTGGCCGCCAGCGCGGTACGCGGCCCGGTGGCGATGGCCAGCCACTCGTTGTTGCGGGCGGTGGCGTACAGGGTGTCGTTGTCGAGACCCTCGCCGGGCTCGCGCAGCAGCCGCGCCAGCAGGGCCTCGTCGATGCCGCTCTGCTTGGACAGCAGGCGGCCGTCGGGGCTGGCCAGCGCCAGGCGCACCTGCGGGTCGGCGATGACATCGACGAAACGGCGCGGGTCGACCAGCGTGTCGTAGGAGCCGTACTGGATGGACAGCACCTTGCGCTGCTCGGTGGCCTGCGGGCGCACGTCCACCTTGATGCCGGCGCCATCGCTGGTGACATGGTCCGGGGTGGGCTGGGCGACCTCCCCCTCGAACGCACCCCACGAGGTGCACCGCAGCTTCCCTGCCTCGAAATAGCCCATCTGGTCGACCGAGGGCGTGGTCATCACCAGCGTCTGCAGGCGCCGCACGTGCGCGGCGCTGCACGGGGGCAGGCGCGACGCTTCGGCTGACTTCAACACGGCCAGCGATTCCTGGTAGGAGACGTCGGCGCGACGCAGGGTGCGTTCGGCGATCTCGTGCAGGCGCCGCTGTTCCAGGCCGACGGCACTGTTCCAGGTGGCATAGACCATCGCGGCGATCGGCACGATGGCCACCAGGATCGACAGCACGGTCGCCCCGATGATGACGCCCAGGCGGCTCATGGCAGGGTTTCCAGCGGGCGGGGCAGGGCGCTGCGCATGGCGGGCCGGTCCTTGGTCGGATGCGCTATCTGAGCATGTTGCAGCGCCGGGGGAAATGGGCGGGGCCATGGAGGGGGCGCATTGGGATGAAAGCGCTGCGATTTGACGCGTTCACCCAGCGGGACGCTGGCGCCCGGCGCCGCAGAGGACTACCGTCGGGGACTTCACCCGCCCCTTCCCGCGCCCATGACCGAGCCCGCCACGCCCCCCGAACACCTGAGCCGCAGCCTGTCCAACCGCCACCTGCAACTGATCGCCATCGGCGGTGCCATCGGTACCGGCCTGTTCATGGGGTCGGGCAAGACCATCAGCCTGGCCGGCCCGTCCATCCTGTTCGTCTACCTCATCATCGGCGCGATGCTGTTCTTCGTGATGCGGGCGATGGGCGAGCTGCTGCTGTCCAACCTGCAGTACAAATCCTTCATCGATTTCTCCACCGATCTGCTCGGCCCCTGGGCCGGGTTCTTCTGCGGATGGACGTACTGGTTCTGCTGGATCGTCACCGCCATCGCCGATGTCATCGCCATCGCCGCCTATGCGCAGTTCTGGTTCCCCGAACTGCAGGCATGGATACCCGCACTGCTGTGCGTGATGCTGCTGCTGTGCCTGAACCTGGTGACGGTCAAGCTGTTCGGCGAAATGGAATTCTGGTTCGCGCTGATCAAGATCGTGGCCATCTGCGCGCTGATCATCACCGGTGCCGGCCTGGTCGCGTGGGGCTTCACCTCGCCCAGCGGGCATACCGCTTCGCTGTCCAACCTGTGGAATGACGGCGGCATGTTCCCGATGGGTCTGGTCGGCTTCTTCGCCGGTTTCCAGATTGCGGTGTTCGCCTTCGTCGGCATCGAGCTGGTGGGCACCACCGCCGCCGAAACCGCTGACCCGGAGCGCAACCTGCCCAAGGCGATCAACTCGATCCCGGTGCGCATCATCATCTTCTACGTGCTGGCCCTGGTGGCGATCATGGCGGTGACGCCGTGGCGGCAGGTGGTGCCGGACAAGAGCCCGTTCGTGCAGCTGTTCGTGCTGGCCGGCATTCCCGCCGCGGCCAGCCTGATCAACTTCGTGGTGCTGACCTCGGCCACCTCGTCGGCCAACAGCGGCATCTTCTCCACCAGCCGCATGCTGTACGGCCTGGCCGAAGAGGGCCACGCCCCGCGCGGCCTGTCGCGCCTGTCGCGCGCGGCGGTGCCGGCCCGCGGCCTGCTGTTCTCGTGCCTGTGCCTGCTGGGCGGCACCCTGCTGATCTACCTGATCCCGAACCTGGTGACCGCCTTCACCCTGGTGACGACGCTGGCGACGGTGCTCTTCATCTTCGTCTGGTCGCTGATCCTGGTGGCCTACATGGTCTACCGCCGCCGCTACCCGGAACGCCATGCGGCGTCGATCTTCAAGATGCCCGGCGGCGTCGCCATGTGCTGGGCGTGCCTGGTGTTCTTCGCTGGCGTGCTGGTGCTGCTGAGCCTGCAGGCCGACACCCGCCAGGCCCTGGTGGCCAGCCCGGTCTGGTTCGTACTGCTGGGTGCGGGGTATTGGCTGCGGAGGCGGGCGGGGTAGAGTCGACCGTTGGTCGACTATCGCGCGCAGCGCGGGGTTTTCGCGTTCTGATCGGGAGAGCAGTCGACCAACGGTCGACTCTACCGGGATTCACCAGAATTTCGCAGGCGCGGCCGGATCATCCGGCCGCCATGACCCTCCGCCTCGTCCTCATTGCGCTGTCGCTGCTGCCGGGCCTGGCCAGCGCCCGCACGGTCTACCGTTGCGTGCAGGGCAACACGGTCAGCCTGGCCACCGCGCCGGAGCCAGGCTCGCGCTGTACGCCGAAGGAGATCGACGACAACGCCATCCAGGCCCCAAACCTGTGGGGCAACATGGGCGTCTTCAGCGGCGTGCTGTACGAACGCGAGCAGGACGGAGCGCTGGTCTATTCCACCCGCAACCTGCCCGGTTCGCGCGTGTTCCTGAAGTTCACCGTCGCCACCCCGCCCGGTGAGCCGGCCCACGAAGGCCTGGGCAGGGTCGGCAAGCCGCAGCTGGCCCAGCATGCCAAGCAGTTCAAGGCGGCCGCCAAGGCCACCGGTGTCGACGACGCCTGGCTGCGCGCGATCGCCCATGCCGAGAGCAACTTCGATGCGCTGGCCGTGTCCAGCAAGGGCGCGCAGGGGGTGATGCAGCTGATGCCCGATACCGCGCTGGAGTACGGCGTGCGCGATCCGTTCTCGCCGCAGCAGTCCATCGACGGCGGTGCCCGCTACATGCGTGCGCTGCTGCGGCGCTACAACGGCGATCGCGCGCTGTCGGCGGCCGCCTACAACGCCGGCATCGGTGCGGTGACCCGCTACAAGGGCGTGCCGCCGTATGCCGAAACCCTGGCCTACGTGGACAAGGTAATGGCGTTGTACGCGCGCTACCGGGAAGCGATGGGCATCCGCAGCGAAGTGCCGGCGAAGTAGCGCTTACTCGAAGGGGTAGAGCGCATGCCGCCCGCGTGTGCCGACGGCGGCGATGGCCTCGCGTACATCGCCGCGCTGCAGCAGCTGCTGCCTGCGAGCCATGCGCTCGGCGTCCAGCGGCCACTTGGGGATGTCACCGTAGTCCTGCACGAACTGCAGGGTGACCTGGCGCGTTTCCGGATTGCGCAGGCTGGCGATGAGGTCTGCTGCCGCGTCATCCAGGCGGTCCTGGGCCAGCAGCGCATGCAGGTAAGGATCGCGATCATTGCCCTTGCGACCGGCAATGGCGGCGGTCGCGCGCGCCACGGCCGCCGCGTCACCCAGTTGCTGGTAGGCCACAACCCGGACCAGATCGGCCACGCTCTTTCCGTATTCGCTGATGTCGTGCAGTTCTTCCATCAGGGCCAGGGCCTGCGCGGGCTGCCGGTCATCGGCCAGCCACAGGGCCAGGTTCAACTGCTGGCCGACAGCGGCATGGCCATCTGGACCGAAGGACATGGCGTGGCGCAGCGTGGCGACCGCCGCGTCGGTCTGGCCGAGCCGGCGCTGCGCCTCCGCGCGCAGGTTGAGCAGCCAGGCCATCTCCATCATGGCCTCATCGTCGTGTACAAAGAACGCGGGCGTGGCGTCGGCGAACGGCGCGCTGGCCTCGAGCAGGCCCGTGTTGTCGCCGGCCTGCAGCAGGGCGGTCAGCAACGCAGTGACGCGGGGCAGCTGGTCGGGATGTGCCTGCACGTTGCCGCGCAGCAGAGCCACGTAGGCGGGCAGCGCAGCTTCGGCGGAGAGCGGTGTGGCGCGGGCCGCCATCGCGGCATCGAAGCGGCGGTCAATGCTCAGGTACAGCAGTGGCATCGGCTGATCGATACGCGCGACCGTGCGCTGCAGGGCCTCGGTCTGGCCGGCGTCGGCCTGCAGTTCGGCCAGCCGTTGCCAGCGGTGCTGGGGATCTTGGCCCTCATCGGTCCACTGCGCATCAAACAGCGCCTGCAGCAGCGGCTGAAGCACTGCATTGTCGTCCCGCAGGGCCTGTGTCAGATGGTTGACCAGCACTGGCTCGAAGCGTGCAGTGGCATTGTCACCGTTCCACGCCAGGGCTTCGCACAGGGCGCGCGCAGCGTCGGCAGGGCGGCCGGCGCGCGCATAGAACAGCGATCGCGTGTCGCGCGGATAGGTCCGCTCCGGCGTGAGCACCTGCGCCTTGCGCAGCAGAGCCAGCGCCTCGTCGGTGTGCGTGTCCACGAGGGTCAGCCAGGCCTCCAGTTCGTAGGCGTTGGCCTGCATTTCGTTGCCGCTGCGCGCCAGTTGCGGGTCGGCCCGCAGGCGTGCCAGCAGTCCGCGGGCGCGCGTGTAATCGCCCTGCTGGGCGGCAGCCCAGCCCATTGCCAACTGCTCGGACGGGGTGGCCTCGGACATCGCGCTGGCCAGCGTCTGTGGCGGAAGATTCGCGGCCCATATCGCAGGCACGAAGCAGAACGAGAGTGCCAGCAGGGCGCGGGGAAACGGAGCGGACACACGAACTGGCATGCAGGCAACCCTTCCATGGAGTGCGCTGATTGAAGCCCGATTGCAGGACGAGCACAAGCGCCGTGCTCGACGCCGTTGCAACCAGCGTCTATCGTCGTGGCCTCTTTCAGGGCAGGGCGAACGCGAGCGATGGCACGGCGGCAATGGATGGCAGTGGGTGTGGTGGTGGTGGCAACGGCAGCCGCGCTGGCCGCGACCTGGTGGGAACGCCCCGCACAGGCACCGGACGCGCCCGTTGGCCCGCAACCCACGCCGCTGGCCTGGACCGCGCAGATCGAGCCACTGGCCGGTGATGGCCACCCCGGCGACCGCGACGGCGCCTCGGCGCAGGCGCGTTTCGCCGAACCCTATGCACTGCTGCGCAGCGCCGATGGCAGTGTGTACTTCACCGATGCCGGCGACAACAACCGCATTCGCCGCCTTCTGGCCGATGGCCGCGTTGAAACGCTGGCCGGGCAAGGTGAGGGCCTGGCCGATGGGCCGGGCCTGCAGGCCCGCTTCAATACGCCGTCGGGCATCGCCGCCGATCCGCAGGGCAACCTGTACGTGGCCGACACTGGCAACCACGCGATCCGCCGCATCGGCACCGATGGCCAGGTGACGACCGTGGCCGGTGGCACCCAGGGCTTCGCCGATGGTCCGGCCGCGCAGGCGCGCTTCGATGGTCCGATGGGCATCGCCGTGGATGCGCAGGGCCAGGTGTTCGTGGCCGATACCTGGAACGACCGCATCCGGGTGATCGGCACCGATGGCAACGTGCGTACCCTGGCCGGTGGCGATCGCCCCGGCTTCGCCGATGCGGTGGCGGGCGAGGCCCGCTTCGACACACCGGTGGCGCTGGCCTTCGATGCGCACGGTGCGCTGCTGGTGGCCGACTTCTTCAACAACGCGGTGCGCCGCGTCGGTGCCGATGGCACGGTCAGCACCGTGGTCGGCAACGATGGGGTGATCAACGGACCGCTGTCGCTGGCCACGACCCACGATGGCGTGCTGTACGTGGGTGATTTTGCCGGGCGCCTGGTGCAGGTGACCCCGCAGGGCCACCAGGTCACGCTGCTCGGCAATGACCGCCTGCCACGCCTGGCGCGACCCAGCGGGCTGGCCGTGGAAGACGATGGCAGCCTGCTGGTGGCCGACGCCGCCGGCTATCGCGTGCACCGCGTGCGCCCGCTGGCGGTGGGCGCGCTGCCTGCACCCGCGCTGGTGGGCCCGGCCGCGGATGCCGCATTGCCCGACACCGGCGGTCGCTGGCCGCTGGCCCCGCAGGAGGGCTGGCACGAAGTAGTCGGCACGCTGGGCGAAGTGCGCGGCACCTTCACTGGCGAGAGCCGCCACCACCTGCACGGCGGCTTCGATGTGCGCGGCGACCTCGGCCAGACCGTGCTGGCCATCGCCGACGGCAAGATCAGCAGCCCGATCGCGGCCTGGAGCCTGGGCGGCCAGGCCGAAGGGCTGGCGGTAGGGCGCTTGAACTACATCCACATGCGGGTGGGCCGCACGCCCGCCGGCCAGCCGTTCGACGCGCGCTGGCAGCCGCTGTACGGCGAGGACGGCAAGCTGGAGCGCATCCGCGTGCGCCGTGGCACGCGCATCCACGTGGGCGACCGCCTGGGCAGCATCAACAGCCAGGCGCACGTGCACCTGCAGGTGGGCACCAGCGGTTTCGAGACCAATGCGGTGGCGCTGGGCTTCACCGGTTACGCCGATCACTTCGCACCGCGCATCACCGATGTCGGCCTGCTGGATGACAACGACCAGCCGCTGGCCGCCGGCAGCGATGGCGTGGTGATGCTGGCCCGGCAGGGGCGTGGCGTGCAGATCGTGGTGGAAGCGTGGGACCAGGTGGACAACAACTTGCCGCGCCGCCGCCTGGGGCCGTACCAGGTGGGCTACCAGATCCTCGACGCCGCCGGGCAGCCGCTGCAGGGCTACGAGCAGCCGCGCTGGAACATCGTGTTCAACCGCATGCCGCCGCAGAAGCAGGCGGTGAAGGTGGCCTATGCGCCGGACAGTGGCATCACCGTGCATGGCAGTGCGGTCACGCGGTTCCGTTACCTGGCTACCAACACCGTGCGCGACGGGCTGATGGAAACCGGGCGCTGGCAGCCGGCTGCCTTGCCGCCGGGCGAGTACATCATCCGCGGCAGTGCGCGCGACTACAGCGGCAATGAAGGCATCGGCAGGCGCGAGATCAGGGTGCGGCTGCTGCCATAGCCGCCGCCGGTGCGCCGCAGCGTTCGCGCTCGGCGTCCATGTCTTCCAGTGGCCGCACCTCGATGCTGCCGAAGCGCGCCCACGGGAAATCGCGGGCGATGCGCATGGCTTCGTCGCGGTCGCGTGCGCGGATGAGGTTGAAGCCGGCCAGCAGTTCGCGGGTTTCGGCGAAGGGGCCATCGAGCACGCGGCTGTGGCCATCGCGCACGCGCAGGGTCTGGGCGGTGTCGACGGGTTGCAGCTTCTGCGCGGCGAGCAGGGTGCCTTCGGCCTGCAGCTGATCGGCGTGGGCGAGGCAGTCGCGCATCAGGGCATTGAATTCTTCGCTGGGCAGGGCCTGCAGCAGGGCGGGTTCGATGTAGATGAGGAGCAGGTACTGCTGCATGGCACGGTCCTGGCGGGGGCGGGGTTCCATGATGGCGCAGGTTTGCCTGCGGGCATGCTGCAGCGCGAAAGGCCGCCTGCGGCGGGGATCGGCGAACGGCGGGGCCCCTCCGTGGTGGGGTTGGGTTGGTCGCCAGAAGCGGGGCTCTCCGGGCTTGGCCGGTCGGGGTGGGGGCGCGGGACACGCCGTAAACCCATCCATGGGGGCTCGTAGGCGCCATCCATGGCGCCTGCGGTCCCGCG
>Ga0308172_1001921_pt1 | contig 12260 bp, 10 predicted proteins | sample PhyGR2_FD_202134 | JGI IMG/M metagenome (GOLD analysis project Ga0308172, IMG submission 202134) | Phyllosphere microbial communities from UC Gill Tract Community Farm, Albany, California, United States - DLSLSG.R2 | ecosystem: Host-associated > Plants > Phyllosphere > Unclassified | place: USA...
CCGCGTGGAACATTACGCTGTGGAACCACTTCCGCCGAATGCGGTCGTGGAAAAGAACATCGTGGAAGTGGAGGCCGTGGGTGAGGCTATCCGCCGCGCCGTGAACCGTTCCGGTACGAAGGCCCGGCATGCTGCCGCAGCCGTCGCCGGCTCGGCGGTGATCACAAAGCTGATCCCGATGCCGGCTGATCTGGACGAGAACGACATGGAAGCCCAGGTCGAGCTCGAAGCGGTCAACTACATCCCGTACCCAATCGAGGAAGTGAACCTCGATTTCGAGGTGCTGGGCGCCATTCCCAACAACCCGGAGATGGTCCAGGTGCTGTTGGCGGCGTCGCGGTCGGAGAACGTGGAGCTGCGCCAATCGGCGCTGGAGCTCGGCGGGCTGACCGCCCGGGTCATGGACGTGGAGGCCTTCGCGGTCGAGAACGCCTTTGCCCTGGTCGCCAGCGAACTGCCGATCGCCAGTGATGGCGTGGTCGCCCTGGTGGACATCGGCGCCACCATGACCACCCTGAACGTCCTGCGGGGCGGGCGTAGCCTGTACAGCCGCGAACAGGTGTTCGGCGGCAAGCAGCTCACCGACGAAGTGATGCGCCGCTACGGCCTCACCTACGAGGAAGCCGGCTTGGCCAAGCGCCAGGGCGGGCTGCCGGAAAGCTACGAGATGGAAGTGCTGGAGCCGTTCAAGGAAGCCACGGTCCAGCAGATCAGCCGCCTGCTCCAGTTCTTCTATGCCGGTAGTGAATTCAACCGCGTGGACCACATCGTGCTGGCCGGCGGTTGCGCGGCGCTGGCCGGGTTGCCGGAGATGGTGGAAGAACAGCTGGGCGTGGCCACCGTGGTGGCCAACCCGCTGGCACAGATGACCCTGGGTCCCAAGGTCCAGGCGCATGCCCTGGCCCAGGATGCCCCGGCGCTGATGATTGCCACCGGTCTGGCGCTGAGGAGCTTTGACTGATGGCAAGAATCAATCTATTGCCGTGGCGCGCCGAGCGGCGCAAGCAACGCCAGCGCGACTTCTACGGCATGCTCGGCTTCGCCGCCATCGGCGGGGTCCTGCTGTCGTTGTTGATCTGGTTCTACTACGACCGGCAGGTCAGCGGGCAGGGCGAGCGCAATGCCTTCCTGCAGACCGAGATCGCCAAGGTCAAGGAGCAGAACAAGGAGATCGACCGCCTGGATCGCCAGCGTGACCGCCTGCTGGCGCGCAAGAAGGTGATCGAGGAATTGCAGGCCAAGCGCTCGCAGATGGTCCACCTGTTCGACGCGCTGGTGCGCACCATTCCCGATGGGGTGGTGCTGACCGCGCTCAAGCAGGAAGGCGACATCCTCACCCTGCAGGGGCGCACCCAGTCCAACGCCCGGGTCAGCGCCTACATGCGCAACCTGGAAACGTCGGGCTGGATGAGCAAGCCGGAGTTGTCGGTGATCGAGGCCAAGAAGCCCGAGCCCGGCAAGGACGGTCCCACCACCCTGACCGACATCAGCGCGTTGCCGTACATGTTCGAGGTCAAGGTCACCCTGCCGGCGCAGAGCGAGCCGGTCAATGGCGTGAACCCCGATGGCAGCGTGGTGGTGCCGGCCGATGCCGCCGCCGCCCCGGTTGATCCGGCCGCCGCGCCGGTGGCCCCGCTGTCGCCCGGTGCTGCACCGACCTCGACCCCGCCCGCCGCTGCGCCCGCAACGGCACCGGCACCGGCCGCCGAGCCGGCCAAGCCGTCGGGCAGCCGCATCGCACCGCCCGCCGCGCCTGCACAACCGGCGGCGTCCAGTACGCCGCAGAAGGGGGGCGCATGAGCCAGAAGATGAATCTCAAAGAGCTGGACTTCAACAACATCGGCAATTGGCCGCAGCAGGCCAAGGTGGTGTTCTGCGCGCTGCTCGCCTTGTTGATCGTGTTCCTGGCGTGGTTCGCCCTGATCAGCGGCAAACGTGAAGAGCTGGCCTCGCTGGAAAGCACCGAGACCAGCCTGCGGGAAGAGTTCACCAAGGAGCAGGGGCGTGCGGTCAACCTGGCCCCGCTCAAGCAGCAGCTGGCCCAGATGGAGCAGGTGCTGCAGCAGATGCTGCGCCAGCTGCCCAGCAAGACCGAAATGCCGGACCTGATCATCGACATCTCACAGACCGCGCTGTCCAGCGGCCTGGTCAATGAGCTGTTCCAGCCCGGTGCCGAGCAGCCCAAGGAGTTCTACGCCGAGAAGCCGATCGCCCTGCGCATGGTGGGCAGCTACCACCAGTTCGGTGCCTTCGTCAGCGGCGTGGCCTCGCTGCCGCGCGTGGTCATCCTGACCATGCACGACATCAACCTGAAGCCCAAGGATCCCAAGACCGGCATCACCGCGCGCAGCGGTGCGCTGGAGCTGTCCGGTACGGTCAAGACCTACCGTTACCTGGACGAGCTGGAAATGGAAGCGCAGGAGAAGGCGGCCGCCGCCGACAAGACCGCCAAGCCCGGAGGCACGCCATGAGCCTGGGGATGACCGCACGGGTATGCGGGTTGCTGGTGCTGGCATTGCTGGCCGGCTGCGCACGGGGGGTGAGCAGTACCCCCGGCGATGCGCCGAACCTGGAAAAGTGGGTGGAGGACGTGCGTGCGCGCCCGGCGCCCCCGCTTGAGCCACTGCCGGTGATGCAGCAGTTTGAAACGTTCGAGTATTCCGCGCAGGGGATGCGGGATCCGTTCACCGATGCCTGGACCAATCCGCAGGGCGGGTCGGGACTGCGTCCGGACCCGAACCGCCGCAAGGAACCGCTGGAAGCCTTCCCGCTGGATGCCTTGGACATGGTCGGTTCGCTGGGAACCGGGGGCGGCCTGGTCGCGCTGGTGATGGCGCCGGACAAGGTCACCTATCGGGTGCGTCCGGGCGTCTACCTGGGGCAGAGCGACGGCCGGGTGACCGGGGTCTTCGAAGACCGGATCGAACTGATTGAACTGGTGCCGGATGGCGCGGGCGGCTGGCTGGAACGGCCTGCATCGCTTGCGCTTGAAGATCAATGAATGATTACGGGGATAGCACGATGACCTTTTCCAATGCCATGCGGCAGCGTCCCAACCGGCGCCCGAAGCTGATCCACCTGTGCGCGCTGGGAGTCGCGCTCATGGTGGCCAATGGCACGCTGTTGGCGGCCACGCCCGCAGCAGCTCCACAGCCTGCCGCCAGCGCCGCGCCGATCACCGCGCCGGCTTCGCTGTCGGTATCCAAGATCGATTTCAAGCGCGGTGAAGACGGCGCCGGGCGGTTGATCCTGCAGTTCGACGGCAAGGGCGCCAGCCCGGACCTGCGCACCCAGGGCAACAACGTGGTGATCGACGTCGGCAACGTACGTCTGCCGGAGAATCTGCAGAAGCCGATCAACGTGGTCGATTTCGCCACGCCGGTGCAGCGTATCGATCCCAAGCCCTACGGTGGCGGCACCCAGCTGGTACTCAATACCAATACCGCGTTCGAGTCGCTGGCCTACCAGACCGGCAACGAGTACGTCGTAGAGATCAGCCCGCGCAAGGCGGCCCCGGCCACTGGCGCGATCAATGCCACCACCGTGACCCAGGCGGCCACCGCGATCGCCCAGCGCGGTTACAGCGGCAAGCCGGTGACCTTCAACTTCCAGGACGTGCCGGTGCGCACGGTGCTGCAGTTGATCGCCGAGGAGTCCAACCTGAACGTCGTTGCCTCTGACAGTGTCGAAGGCAACGTCACCCTGCGCCTGGTCAACGTGCCGTGGGACCAGGCGCTGGACATCGTGCTGCGCGCCAAGGGCCTGGACAAGCGCCGTGAAGGCGGCGTGGTGTGGGTTGCCCCGCAGCCGGAGCTGGCCAAGTTCGAGCAGGACAAGGAAGACGCGCGGATCGCCATCGAGAACCGCGAAGACCTGGTCACCGATTACATCCAGATCAACTACCACAACGCCGCGCAGATCTTCAAAGCGCTGACCGAAGCCAAGGGCATCGGCGGTAGCGGCAGCGGCGGTGGTGGCGGCGGTGGCGGTAGCAACAGTTCGCAGGAAGACAGCGGGTTCCTGTCCTCGCGCGGTCGCATCGTTGCCGACGAGCGCACCAATACGCTGATGATCAGCGACATCCCGAAGAAGCTGGCGCGCATGCGCGAGCTGATCAACGTGATCGACCGCCCGGTTGACCAGGTGTTGATCGAAAGCCGCATCGTCATCGCCACCGATACGTTCGCCCGTGAACTGGGGGCCAAGTTCGGCATCAGTGGCGCGCGCGACAACGTGTACTTCGGCGGCAACGTTGAAGAGAACCACGCCAACGCAACCAGCAACTCCACCAACGCCACCCAGTACGCGCGTGACGTGGCGGCATGGGAAGCCGGTGGCCGTACTGGCGCGATCCCTGTGCGGACTCCCAACACCCTGAGCGGCAAGAACCTCAACTGGAACCTGCCCGTCGCGGCAGCCTCCAACCCGGGTTCGCTGGCACTGTCGATCCTCAATGCCGGTTACCTGCTGGACGTGGAGTTGTCGGCCATGCAGCAGGAATCGCGTGGCGAGGTGATCTCCAACCCGCGCGTGGTGACCACCAACCAGCGCGAAGCGCTGATCAAGCAGGGTAAGGAAATTGCCTACGTCACCATCACCGGTGGCGGCAGCGGTGGTGCCGCAACGCCCAACGTGCAGTTCAAGGAAGTGGTGCTGGAGTTGAAGGTCACCCCGACCATCACCAACGACAACCGCGTGTTCCTGAACATGTCGGTCAAGAAGGATGAAGTGGAGAGCTACATCCGGTTGCAGGGTTACGGCGAAGTGCCCACGATCAACCGTCGTGAGGTGAACACGGCCGTGCTGGTGGAGGACGGTCAGACCGTGGTCATCGGTGGCGTGTACGAGTTCACCGACCGCGACAGCGTCAACAAGGTGCCGTTCCTGGGCGACGTGCCGTTCCTGGGCAACCTGTTCAAGAAGCGTAGCCGCAACAAGGACAAGGCCGAGCTGTTGGTCTTCGTGACCCCGAAGGTACTGCGGGTAGCAAAGCGCGCCGACTGAGTCAGTCCGCCGCCGATGCATGTGGAAGGGCCGCCCCGTGCGGCCCTTCTGCGTTTTGGGTCCCTGCGCGATGAATTTCCCACCGCGCTTTCCTCGATCAACGTGCTTCGCTCACGCGCCCGCCGACGGCTGCCCGCAGGTGCGCGCCCTCTGTTCATCCGGCCTTGATGCAGGCACAGCAGCAGGCTGCGATGATAGTGGGGAACCGATTTCCCTGGCGCTGGTCCTAGTTTCCATGAACTCCATTCCCCCACTACCCGAAGCGCTCCCCGGGGCGGTCACGCCGTCGAGCGAGAGCACCCCGTCCCGCCTCCACGAGGGTTTCCGCGCCCTGCGCGACGCCCTGGCCGGCGAGATCGTCGGACAGGCGGCGCTGGTTGATCGGCTGCTGACGGCCTTGCTGGCCGACGGCCACCTGCTGGTCGAGGGCGCGCCGGGCCTGGCCAAGACCACCGCCATCCGCGCGCTGGCTGCGCGCCTGGACGCGGACTTCTCGCGCGTCCAGTTCACCCCGGACCTGTTGCCGGCCGATCTGACCGGCACTGAAATCTGGCGTCCGCAGGAAGGCCGCTTCGAATTCGTGCCGGGGCCGATCTTCCATCCGATCCTGCTGGCCGATGAGATCAACCGTGCGCCGGCCAAGGTGCAGTCGGCGCTGCTGGAGGCGATGGGCGAGCGGCAGGTGACCGTCGGCCGCCACACCTACGCGCTGCCGGCGCTGTTCCTGGTGATGGCCACGCAGAATCCGATCGAGCAGGAGGGCACCTTCCCGCTGCCCGAAGCGCAGCTGGACCGGTTCCTGATGCATGTGCGCATCGGCTATCCCGACTCCGATGCCGAAGCGGAGATCCTGCGCCTGGCGCGCGAGCGCGCCCGCGATGCCTTGGGCGCACCGCCGCCGGCGCCGGCGCGGATGCCGCTGCAGGATGTGTTCGACGCGCGCAAGGAAGTGCTGTCGCTGCACCTGGCGCCGGCGTTGGAGCGCTACCTGATCGAAATCGTGCTGGCCTCGCGCGATGCGTCGCGGTACGACCCGGCGCTGGCCCGTCGCATCGCCTGGGGGGCCAGCCCGCGCGGCTCCATTGCGCTGGAGCGCTGCGCACGTGCGCGTGCCTGGCTGGCCGGCCGCGACTTCGTGACCCCCGATGACGTGCGCAGCGTGGCGCCGGATGTGCTGCGCCACCGCGTGCTGCCCAGTTACGAAGCCACCGCCGAAGGCTGGGACGGCGACCGCCTGGTGGCCGAACTGCTGGCGCGCGTACCGGCACCCTGATCCCGATGGACGCCAACGTGGACAGCGCGGCAGGCACGACCATGGGCGACGGACTGCGCCCCAGCCTGGCCGAACTGGTCGCCTTGCGGCGCAATGCGCACCGGTTGGCGCCGGCCCGGCGGGGTCGGCTTGGCCATGCCGGCAGCGCGCCCGCGCCGATGCGGGGGCGCGGCATGGAATACGCCGAGTCGCGCGAGTACGTGGCCGGTGACGACGCCCGCCATATCGACTGGCGCGTGACCGCCCGCACCGGGCGCGCGCATACCAAGCTGTTCCAGGCCGAACGCGAGCGCCTGACCCTGCTGGTGGCCGACACCGACCCGGTGCTCTATTTCGGCACCCGGGTCCGCTTCAAGTCGGTGCAGGCCGCGCGCGTCGGCGCGATTGCCGCCTGGTTGGCGCAGCGCCAGGGCGATCGCCTGGGTGCACTGCGCGGCAGTGCGGTTGAAGCGCCAGTGCCGCCTGCCGGTGGCACCCGGGGCGTCCTGCGCGTGCTGGATGCCTTGACCCGCTGGTACGCCGAACCGCCTTCCGACGATGCCGGCCTGGACCGTGCACTGGAACATGCCGCCCGCCTGCTGCGGCCGGGTGCGCGCGTGGTGGTGCTGGCCGACCCCGGCCAGGCCGCCGCCATCAGCATTGCACGCTGGACCGCGCTGGCGATGCACCACGAAGTGGTGGTGATGCTGCTGGTTGATCCGCTTGAGCTGGCTCCTCCGGCGGCACCGCTGGCGTTCCTGTCCGAGGGCCGGCGGGTGACGCTCGACCTGGACCGCGCGAATGTCCGCGAGCACTGGCGCACGCGTTTCGTGGCCCCGTTGGAGACACTGCAGAAGCAGCTGTCGTCTCGCCGCATCCAGGTGCATGTGGTGGCCACCGATGACGCCAGCGACTGCTGGTTGACCCCGATGCCCTCGGCGGTGGTGGCATGACCGCGGCCAGCAGTCTGCCGCTGCGCGATGTGCACCTGCCGCCGTCACCGCCGTGGTGGCCACCGGCCCCGGGCTGGTGGCTGGTGCTGGCGGCGCTGCTGGGTGTGGTCGCCCTGCTGTGGTGGTGGCGGGCGCGTCGCCGTCGCCGCGAACAACGGTGGATGCGCCTGTTCGACGACGGCCTAGCGCAGGCGGCCACCCCGGTGGATGAAGTGGCCGTCATCGCCGCGCTGCTGCGCCGTGCCGCGCGTACCCATCAACCCGGTGCCGAGCTGCTGCAGGGCGAAGCCTGGCTGGAATTCCTCGATGAACCCGGCAGTCGCGCCTTCTCCGATGGCGATGGCCGGCTGCTGTTGGACGGCGGCTACCGCCCCACGGTGGACGCCGAGGCCGCCACGCGCTTGCGGGTATTGGCGCGTCGGCGTTTCCTCGGGCTGATGGCGGGGCGTCGCCGATGATTGCGATGCAGATACCCGAACACTGGGCCGCCTGGTTGCCCAGCTGGCTGGCGTGGTTGGACACGCTGGCCTGGCCATGGATGCTGGCCGCGCTGCCGTTGCCGGTGCTGATGCACGGGTGGCCACAGCGCGGCGCCACCGCTGCCGCCCTGCGCGTGCCCTATGCGGCGGCGCAGTTGCAGGCGTTGGGCGTGGCCGCGGGCGGGCGTTCGCTGGGGCTGGGGCGGCTGGTGCTGTGGCTGGCCTGGGCCTGCCTGTGCGTGGCCGCCGCGCGCCCGCAACAACTGGGTGAGGCGGTGACGCCGCCGCAGCAGGGACGGCAGATGATGCTGGCCGTCGATGTGTCGGGCAGCATGAGCGAAGCGGACATGCTGCTCGGGCACCAGGTGGTGGACCGTTTGACCGCCGCCAAGGCCGTGCTGGCGGATTTCCTCGACCGGCGTGCCGGTGATCGCGTCGGTCTGCTGATCTTCGGCGAACGCGCCTATACGCTGACCCCGTTGACCGGCGACCTGGCCAGCGTGCGCCTGCAACTGGGCGACAGCGTGGTTGGCCTGGCCGGGCGCGAAACCGCCATCGGCGATGCAATCGCGCTGGCGGTGAAACGCCTGCGCGAACAACCGCAGGGGCAGCGCGTGCTGATCCTGCTCACCGACGGCGTAAGCAATGCCGGCGTGCTCGAACCGCTGCGCGCGGCAGAACTGGCCAAGGCCGAAGGCGTGCGCGTGTACACCGTGGCCTTCGGCGGCGACGGCGGCTTCAGCCTGTTCGGCGTGCAGATCGCACCGGGCGAAGACCCCGTGGATGAAGCCACCCTGCAGAAGATCGCCACGCTCACCGGCGGCCGCGCCTTCCGTGCGCGCAATACCGACGAGCTGGCCGGCATCTATGCCGAACTGCAGCGGCTGGAACCGGTGGCATCGGCCGGGCCGGCGGTGCGGCCGCGCATCGAACGGTATGCCTGGCCGTTGGCGCTGTCGCTGCTGTTGGCCGGCCTGGCCTGGTTGCTGCCGAGGCGGTGGGCATGAACATCGACTGGAATGCCCTGCACCTGGTGCGCCCGCAGGCGCTGTGGCTGCTGCTGGCGCTGCCGCTGATCGCCGCCCTCTGGTACTGGCGCCGCCGCCGCGGCAGCGCCTGGCACACTGCCGTGGATGCACATCTGCTGCGCCACCTGCTGGTGGCCGGCGGGCAGCGTGCGTGGGGCGGCCTGATCGCGTTGCTGCTGGGCTGGACGTTGGCCGTGGTTGCATTGGCCGGCCCCAGCTGGCGGCAGGTGGCCCAGCCGTTGTGGCAGTCACCGGCACCGCTGGTGGTGGCGCTGGACCTGTCCTCGCGGGTGACCGCCACCGACCTGCCGCCCTCGCGGCTGCTGCAGGCGCGGGCCAAGCTGGCCGCACTGCTGCGCGAGCGCAAAGGCGGCGAGGTTGCCCTGCTGGTGTACGCCGACGATGCGTACACCGTGGCACCCCTGACAGCCGACACCGCCAATGTGGCGCTGTACCTGGACGCGCTGGGACCGGACGTGATGCCGCGTGATGGCCAGCAGGCCGAGCGCGCGCTGGATGCGGCCGTATTGCTGCTGCAACAGTCCGGCGCACGCAGCGGCGACATCCTGCTGCTCACCGATCGTGCCGACGCTGCCGCCAGCAGCGCGGCCACCGCGGCGCGCCGCCAGGGCGTGACGGTCTCGGTACTTGGCGTGGGCACACCCACCGGCGCCGCCTACCGCAGTGGCGACGGACAGATTGCCCAGGCGCGCCTGGACGAAGCCTCCCTGCGCGCGGTGGCCAGCGCCGGCGGCGGCCAGTACGCGCGGATGGCCAGCGACGACGGCGACCTGCGCGCCTTGGGCGTGTTGACTCCCAAGACAAGCATGGATGATCGCCGCGATGGCAATGGCATGGCGTGGCGCGATGAAGGGTTCTGGTTGCTGCCGCCGTTGATGCTGCTGTCGTTGTGGGCGTTCCGCCGACGCGGCCTGGCCGTGGTGCTGGTGGCGTGCCTGGCCGCGCCGCTGGCATTGCCGACCCCCGCGTATGCCGCCGAAGGCACTTGGTGGACGCGTGCCGATCAGGTGGACCAGCAAGCACTGGCGGCGGGTGTGGAGGCCTACCGGCGGGGTGACTTCAAGGCCGCCCAGGCGCAGTTCGACGGCATCGACAGCGACGCTGGCTGGTACAACCTGGGCAACGCACTGGCCCGCCAAGGTCAGTACGACGCTGCGATCGAGGCGTATGACAAGGCATTGCGCAAGACGCCGGGCATGCCCGATGCGGTCGCCAACCGCGCGGCGGTGGATGCCGCCCGCAAGCGCAAGCCGCCGTCGGCGCCGCCCAAGGACGGCCAGGGCAAGCAGCCGCCCACCTCGCCACCGTCGCAGGGCCAGGGCCAACCGGGCAAGGATGCCGGCCAGCCGCCGAAGCAGCCCGGGCAGCAGAGCCCTGGTCAGCCGCCGGGCACGCCGGCGCAAGGCAAGGACAAGGACAGGCAGGGCGCCGGCAATCCCGATCCCAACCCTGCCGCCCAGGCCCAGGCCGATGCGGCCCAGCGCCAGCAGATGCAGCAGGCGCTGCAGCGGCAGGGCAAGGACGGCAAGGACACCCCGGCGCAACGGCAGGCCGCGGAAACCCCGCAGCAGCGCGAGCAGCGCCAGGCCGTGGAAGCGTGGATGCGGCGGGTGCCGGATGATCCGGGCAGCCTGTTGCGCGCCAAGTTCCAACTCGAAAACGAACGCAGGAAACGGGAAGGACGATGAGCACCATTTCGACCACGCGACGCTGGATGCGCGGCTGCTGCTGGCTGCTGCTGGCGGCGAGCAGCTGGGCCCAGGCGCAGACCCGTGCCTGGCTGGACCGCGAGCAGATCAGCGACGGCGAAACGGTGACCCTCAACATCGAGAGCGATGCGGGCGGGGCACCGGACTACGCGCCCCTGCGCGCCGATTTCGAGCTCAGCGGGCAGACCAGCAGCCGCCAGATGCAATGGGGCACGGGCGGTACCACCGCGCGCAATCTCTACGCGGTGGCGCTGTCGCCGCGTCGCACGGGCACGCTGCAGATCCCGGCGTTGCAGGTGGGGGCCAACCGTACCGCGCCGCTGCTGCTGCAGGTGGGTGCCAGCACCGCCGCACCGGCGGCCGTTCCGGGTAACGCGGCGGTCTTCATGGAAACCGAGGTTGATGACCTCACCCCCTACGTCCAGCAGAGCGTGGGCGTGGTGGTGCGGCTGTACTACGCCTCGCAGCTGGTGTCGGGCGAACTGCTGCTGGATACCCCGGCCGGTGCGTCGATGCAGCGGGTAGGTGAGGACCGCAGCCTGGTACGCGAGGTCAATGGCCGCCGCTACAACCTGGTGGAGCGGCGTTTCCTGCTGATTCCCGAACGCAGCGGCCCGCTGCAGCTGCCGGCCGCCCAGTTCAACGGGCGTGCCGCCGGTGGCTTCTTCGATGACATGTTCGGTGGCGACGGACGGCTGCGCGCAACGGCGCCGACGCGCACGCTGCAGGTGCAGCCGCAACCGGCCAACGCGGCGCAGCCGTGGCTCCCGCTGCACGACCTGCGTCTGCGCTACACCGCCGCCCCCACCCAGGCGCGCGCCGGGGAGGCGGCCACGGTCGTGGTGGAAGCCGTTGCCCAAGGCGCCACCCGCGCGCAGTTCCCGGAACTGCCGGTGCTGGACGTCGGCCCCGATGCGCAGGTGTTCGCCGAACCGGCCCAGTTCGACGAGACCTTCAGCGGCAACACGCCCCAGCTCAAGCTGACCCGGCGCTACTCGATCGTGCCGCGCACGCCGGGCACCCTGCGCGTGCCCGGGCCGAGCATGCCCTGGTGGGATGTAAAAGCGGGCGAGGCGCGGACGGCCAGCTTGCCGGCGCTGACCCTGCAGGTCGCCGCAGCGGGGGCGGGCAGTGCCGCCGCGGCGGTGCCGGTGGACACCCAGTCGGCGCTGCCGGGCGAGGGACCGCCGGCCTCCAACGCGCTGCCATTGGCCGACCCGCCGGCGTCGGCGCGTCCCTGGGGCTGGATCGCGGCCGCCGCCGGATTCGCGGTGCTCTGGCTGCTGACCCTGTGGTGGGGCTGGCGCCGGGTGCAGCGCCGGGATACGGCCACCGCCCCGCAGCCGGGCCCACCCGGTTCGCCTGCGGTCGTGGTGTCGCGCGCGGAACTGCGACGCGCCCTGGAAAGCCAAGGGTTGGACGAGATCATCGCGCTGCTGGCCAGCATGGGCGGGGTCGTGGGCCTGGAGGCCCTGCTGGCACGGCTGGCCGACCCGATGCAGCGCGAGGCATTGCTAGCGATGCAGCGGGTGCGCTGGTCCGGCCAGGGCGGCGACGTGGCCGCCGCGCGGCAGGCGCTGCGCCGGGCCTTCCATGACGGACCGCACTGGCAGGCCGCCGCGGTGGCGGAAAACACTGGGCTGGCGCCTCTATATCCTTCGGGATCTTGATCCGCTGCCGGGCCTGACGGGCCGGCTTTGCTAAGCTCGTTCAATTCTTTACAGGAAAGCTGCTAGATGACTGAGGCCGCAACGACCCGCAAGAAACTGCCCTTGCACTGGAAAATGGGCATTGGCTTCGCGCTGGGCCTGGTG
>Ga0308172_1001922_pt1 | contig 12241 bp, 14 predicted proteins | sample PhyGR2_FD_202134 | JGI IMG/M metagenome (GOLD analysis project Ga0308172, IMG submission 202134) | Phyllosphere microbial communities from UC Gill Tract Community Farm, Albany, California, United States - DLSLSG.R2 | ecosystem: Host-associated > Plants > Phyllosphere > Unclassified | place: USA...
GCGCGCGCTGGGCGCGCAGCTGCGCGTGTTCCGCAGCCGGGTCTGGTTCTACCTGGGCGGCATCGGCCTGATCCTGCTGCTGCTGCAGACCGTCATCCTGCAGTGGAGCCTGCGCCCGTTGCGCCGGGTCATCACCGAGCTGACCAAGGTGCAGCGCGGCGAAACCGAGCGCATGAGCGAACGCCACCCGCGCGAGCTGGAGCCGCTGACCGACAGCATCAACGCCTTCATCGAGAGCGAGCGCGAGAACCTCGAGCGCCAGCGCAACACCCTTGCCGACCTGGCGCACAGCCTGAAGACGCCGATCGCCGTGCTGCGCACGCAGATGGACAGCGGTGCCGGCGATGGCGCCCTGCGCGAGGAACTGGACGTGCAGCTGCAGCGGATGAACAACCTGGTGTCCTACCAGCTGGCGCGCGCCGCCTCGTCGGGCCACAAGCTGTTCTCTGCGCCGCTGCCGGTGGAATCCAACGCCGAGGAAATCGTGCGTGGCCTGGAGAAAGTCTACGCGTCGAAGGGCGTGTTCTGCGAATTCGACATCGACCCGGCCGCGCGTTTCCACGGCGAACCGGGCGACCTGCAGGAACTGCTGGGCAACCTGCTGGAGAACGCCTTCAAGTGGGCCAAGCGCCGTGTGCTGCTGACCGCGCAGCCGCTGCCGGCACCGAACGCGCGCCGCGCCGGCCTGCTGCTGGCGGTGGACGACGATGGCCCCGGCATTGCCCCGGAAGACATCGGCAAGGTGCTGCAGCGTGGTGTGCGCGGCGACGAACGCGTGCAGGGCCACGGCATCGGCCTGTCGATCGTGCAGGACCTGATCAAGGATTACCGCGGCGAACTGCTGGTGGCCCGCTCCAGCGAACTGGGCGGCGCCCGCTTCGAAGTGCGGTTGCCGCCGGGGCCGTAACGATCCGGCATCCGATCCGCCGGGCACGGCCCGGCGCTACCGGTCGACGTGCCCCCAGGTAGCGCCGGGCCATGCCCGGCGTACGGATGAATCAACGGATCCTCGCCGGCGGCTCACCATAGAACCGCCGCAGATGCGCGGCCACCTCCGGCAATGCCTGCGCCAGCACATCCGGCGCGGAGAAGTGGTACTCGCTGGCCACCGCGAAGAACTCTTCCGGCGCCTCGGCTGCATACGGGTCGATCAGCGTTTCCACGCCGGCATCCACCTGCGCACAGAACGTATCGTAGGACGCCTGGAAGACCGCGGCCCATTCGCGCTGCCGCGCACGCGGCAACGGCGGCGTGCCGTCCATCGCGCCATCCAGTGCATCCAGCTTGTGCACCATCTCATGCACGGCCACGCAGTAGCCCTCGTGCGGTTCGGCCAGGTCGGCCTGCACGTCGGCCCACGACAGGATCAACGGCCCACTGTCCCACGATTCGCCGATCAGTTCGTCATCCCACTCGTGCAGCACGCCGGCTGCATCCATGTGGCTGCGATGCACACGGAAGGCATCGGGGTAGACGATCAGCTGCGACCAGCCTTCCAGCCCGACCTCGCCGAATTCCAGCAGCGGCAGGCAGCACAGCGCGGACAGCAGCACGCCGTCGGCCACATGCAGCTGCAGGTCGCCAATCGGGGTAATGGTCTTCTCATGCAGGAAGCGGGTGGCCAGTACGCGCAGGCGTGCACGGCGTTCATCGTCCAGGCCCCGCAGCCAGGCGGCGCGGCCGCAGGCCTCATTCCACACCGCATCTTCGATCGGCCGCGGCGCAGGCCGCAGCCACTGCAGCAACGACTTGATCAGCGGAACATACCCGGCAGGTAGCTGTGCCACTTCGGCGCGCGGATGCGCTGCAGCACATCGTCATCGCTGCCGCCGCCGCCGCTGCTGGTCGCGCTGCTCGCCGCCGGGCGCACCGGTGCCGGCTTGGCCGCGGTGGCCGAAGCGGTGGTGCTCGGCGCGCGCTGCGAAGCGGCATCCGGAGTGGAGTACACACAGGCCCCACGGCTGTCGTCCAGCGATGCTGTTGCCGAGGCCGCAAAGGGCATCGCCAGCAGGATCAGGCAATGGGCATAGTGGCGCATTGACGACATCCAGGTTGAGGGAGGGTGAGTTCCCGATTCTAGCCCGAACCCGGCCCTGGATTGGAAGCCCCGCCCCCGGCACCCCGCGGGCGTCGCTGGCGGCTTTCCCGCATAATTCCGTTCTGACCTTGTGGAAGCTGCCGTGGACGATCGCCAATTGCTGGCCAAACTCGCTGCCGGTCGCCTGTCCGGCGACGCCCTGGCCCGTGAGCTGGGCCAGACCCGGGCGGCAATCTGGAAGCGTATTCAAGGGCTTAGAGCTGCCGGTGTGGACATTGAAGGCCGTGCAGGCGAGGGCTACGGCCTGAGCCGGCCGCTGGAGCTGCTGGACCCGGCGGCCATCCGCGCGCTTCTGCCCGACGACGCCGTGCCCCTGCTGCACGACCTGCAGGTGGCCTGGACGGTGGATTCCACCAATGCCGAATTGTTGCGGTGCAGCGCGCCGCAGCGCGGCGTTTGCGTCCTGCTGGCCGAGCGACAGACCGGTGGCCGCGGCCGTCGTGGCCGCAGCTGGGCCTCGCCGCTGGCCGCCCACGTCTACCTGTCGGTACTGCGCCTGTTCTCTGGTGGCCTGGGCCGCCTGGCCGGCCTCAGCCTGGTGGCCGGCGTTGCCGTGGCCGAGGCCCTGCACGACCTCGGCCACACCCAGGCGCAGCTGAAGTGGCCCAACGACGTGCTGATGGACGGCCGCAAGCTGGTCGGCCTGCTGGCCGAGGGCGGCGGCGAATACGCTGGCCCGGCGCGTGCGGTCATCGGCATCGGCATCAACGTGCACATGCCGCCGGCCTTCGCCGAACAGATCACCCAGCCCTGGGTGGATCTGGACACTCTGGCCGGCAGCCACGTGGACCGCAACGTGGTGGTGGCCGCCGTGCTGGCGCGCCTGCTGCCGGCGCTGGACGTGTTCGACCGCGAGGGCCTGGCCCCGTTCCTGCCGCGCTATGCCGCCTTCGACATGCTGGCCGGCCGCGAGGTGCGCGTGGAGCTGGAAGGCCAGTGGCAGCACGGCACCGCCCTGGGTCTGGCCGATGACGGCGCCCTGCGTGTACGCATCGATGGCCGCGAGCGCCTGCTGCATGCCGGCGAAGTGAGCGTGAGGAAGGCATGAGCGATTGGTTGTTCGACCTCGGCAATTCGCGCTTCAAGTTCGCGCCGTTGCAGGGTGATCGTGCCGGTGATGTGCAGGCCTGGGCGCATGGCGCCGAAGGCATGGCCGCGCAGCCGCCGCACAGCCTGCCCACCGGCGGCACCGCCTTCGTGGCCAGCGTGGCCGCACCGTCGCTGACCACCGCCATGCTGCAGCAGCTGCAGGCCCGCTTCGGCGATGTGCGCGTGGTGCGTACCAGTGCCGAATGCGCGGGCGTGCGCATTGCCTACGCCAAGCCGGAAAAATTCGGCGTCGATCGTTTCCTCGCATTGCTGGCCGCCGCGACCGCACGGCGCCCGGTGCTGGTGGTGGGCGTGGGTACCGCGCTGACCATCGATCTGCTCGACGCCGATGGCCAGCATCACGGTGGCCGCATTTCCGCCTCGCCCACCACCATGCGCGAAGCGCTGCATGCGCGCGCGGTGCAGCTGCCGGCCAGTGGCGGCGACTACAGCGAATTCGCCAACGACACCGCCGACGCGCTGGCCTCCGGCTGTGATGGCGCCGCCGTGGCCCTGGTGGAACGCAGTGCGCGCCAGGCGCAGGCGCTGCTGGGCGTGGCCCCCGCGCTGCTGGTGCACGGCGGCGGCGCACCGGCGTTGATGCCGTTGCTGGACGGCGCCGATTACCACCCGTCGCTGGTGCTGGACGGCCTCGCCCGCTGGGCGGTGCACCAGCCCGCAGGCTAGTATCGGCAGCATGCTGACCCGTGCCCTGATCGTCGTCCTGGCCATCCTCAACGTAGGCGTCGCCAGCTGGTGGCTGCTGCGCACTGAACCCGCGCCGGCCACGCCGCCCCAGCCCGCCACCGGCGTGGCCGAGCTGCGCTGGCTGCCGGGCGGCACCGATGCCGCTGCCGTGGCGCAGACCGCCGCTGCCGCTGCGCCGACCGAGGCACTGCAGGAGCGCGAGGCTGCGCCCAGCGCCGCCGTGGCCGCCACCGAGGCACCGGCAATCACGCCGCCCGCCGACGCCGCTGCGACTGCGGAGGCCGCGCCTGCCGTGGCCGCGGCCGCCCAGCCGGCAGAGCCCGTTGTGCAGAAGCCCGTGGTCGAGACGCCCGCCGTGGAGAAGCCTGCCGCGCCGCCACGCTGCGTTGCCCTCGGGCCGTTTGCCGACCGTGCCGCGGCCGTGGCCGCACAGGGCCGGGCCGGCAAGCTGCTGGCCCCGGCGCGCCTGCGCGAACAGCCCGCCGCCAGCGGCAGCACTCGTTACCGCGTGCTGCTGCCGGCCGCCGCCAGCCGCGAAGAGGCCCAGGCCACGGTCAAGCGCATCGTCGCTGCCGGCCTCAGCGATTACTACATCATCAGCCAGGGCGAAGAGAGCAACGCCGTCGCCCTGGGCCAGTACCGCAACCGCGAAGGCGCCGAGCGCCGCATCGCCGCCGTGCAGGCGGCCGGTTTCAAGCCGCGCCTGGTGGCCAGCGGCGACGCCGGCCAGTGGTGGCTGGAAGGGCAGCTGGCCGCCGGCAGCGAACCGGCGCAGGCTCAGCAGCGCAGCGGCGCCGCGCAGCAGCGGTCGCTGGAATGCACGCGATTGCGCTAGAATCGCCCCACCGCGGCGCTGCCGCCGGTGAAGCACCCATGCCGCTTTAGCTCAGTTGGTAGAGCAACTGTCTTGTAAACAGTAGGTCATCCGTTCGATTCGGATAAGCGGCACCAGCTCAAGGCCGGCCCTGCCGGCGATTGCCCCCCGGCATTCCATGACAGCTTTCGGCAGGCCCCTTACCAGTGACCGGGCTTGCGGATCGGTTTCCTGCCTGTGTGTATCCGCGTTGGCAGCAAGGCGCGTCCGAGTTCAACGTCCAGCAGATGCGCTCGCGTCCAGTCCGCTTGCTCATCAAGTGCAGAACTCACTGACCTCCCCTTGGCACCATCCCGATCTGGAGGATGCCTGGGCGTCACCACGCCCAACCGTATGTTCGGGAAATCCTCGCGGATTGCCTTGAGCACGGGCTCAACGTCGCTGTCATTCGAGCAGATGACCAGCTGCCCGTATTGCCCAGAGAGCGCATCGCGATACATCGCCAATGCAATGTTCACATCTGTCTGCTTTTCCTCGATTTTCCATACGCGCGTGCGCTTCGTGCGGTCATAAGGGCCGTCTGGGTTGAAGACGGGAAGCAAACTTCCCTTCCTCTCCATGCTGTGCCTGCCCAAAGTCTTGAAGAAGCGGTCGGGGTAGAGGTGTTCATGGGCACGCAGGTAGGACTCCTGCGCTGCAACCGACGCCCCTCCATGGCTGGCGAAGCGGCCCAACGCCATCGCTGTGAAGTAGTGCACGTGCACGAGTTCGCTGGTCGGGTCCTGATCGCGAAGCAGGATCTCGAAAAGCCTCACGACATCAATCCATTTAAAGTGCGTGTTCCTGATGCGCCCGTAGTACAGGTTGTAACCGTCCACGTAGACCGCTGTCGCGATTGCCATGTTTGCTTCCTGCAAATGTGAAAAAACCGCCTTTCGGCGGTTTTTTCGTCCTGAGCCGGTGAGTCAACCGAATGACGCGGCAAAGGAGGAGTGGTGCGGCCATTCTATAGCGGCGCGCGCATCTCTTTGCAAGGCAAATGCCGACAGTCAGTGCTACGGCGCCGGTATTCACCCCGCCCGCGACTGCAACGCCACGTACTCGGCCAAGCCCCGGCAGGCCAGCATCAGTCCTTCGCGCGAGCCGTCGCCGATATCGTCTTTCTCCTCGCCATCCACGCGCACGCGTTCGGTGGCGTGGTAAAGCTCCAGCAGCGACACCAGGCCGGTGGCGGCGCGATCCCGGCGCGCGTTGGCGACGGCCTCGCCGGGTGTACGGGCCGGGCCAGGCCATGGCTGTCCGTCGGCCGTATCGCCGGCCGCAATCTGCTGCAGGCAGCTGCGCAGGGTGATGGGGGAGGGCGCTTCGTTCGCGGCAGCGACGGCGGCCTCCAGCGGCTGGGCCAGTTCGGGCGGCAGGCGGGTGATGGCGTCGCCGAGCGTGGCGGCCAGATACGGGGGGCGGGATTTGGACATGCGGGCATCCTCGGCAGGAACGGAGGTGCCACCGGGAAGGGTGGCAGGCGATGCGTGGCTTCCAAGACCGGGAGTTGGTGAGCCGGCGGGCACGAGGCCCCCACGCACCGCCCGCCATAGCGCGGCAGACGGATTGCCAGCCGGCGTCGCCCACACAGGTACGACGCCGGCTGACAAGCGTAAACAACACCAGCTACACGGGCTTGGAAGTCCCGGCCATCCTTTATCGATGGCGATTCATCTTGGGCACGCCAAGTCGTGACGCACCAATCAATTGTTCTGATGAATCCGCCGTTCCCGAAAGGAAAAATGAATTATCGCGATTGGCCTGTTTTGCCTGTCGTAACGGCAAAAACGACAATGCGCGCAGGCGAATTCGAGGTGCGCTGGCGCAATCAACTACATCGCGACGCTTGAAGCCAAGCCCCGCATGCACTGCAAAGCTGGCTTAACAGCCGCGCCAAGCCATGCACACCCCCAGTGCGGTGCCAAGCAGAGCGTTACCGCTGGCCGGTATCGCCCGGCACCAGATGTCGCCACGGGAACACGTTCTTCTCGAAATGGCTGACGTAACCACCCATGCCCGCCTGGATGACCATAAACTGCAGGCCCGGCCGCATCGCCTGCAGCGCCTGTAACTGCGCCGGCGACAGCGCGCTGTTGCGCAGGCGGAAGCTGTGCACCCGTGCGAACGCGTCACTGGCGAACAGGCGCTCATAGGCGGCGAACGGCGTCACCGCATCGGCCTCGCGGGCATCGGCCCAGGTGAACTGCAGTTCGGTGGACTCGCTGAAATCCAGCAGGCCCAGTGCAGGCAGGTTCCGCGATGCAGCCATATGTTCGATGAAGCACTGGGTGTCACTGCCCGAACCGATCTGCAGAATGTTCAGATGCGGCAGCGGCACCTCGAAGAAGCTGGCATCGGGCGCGTTGGGCACCACCAGTTCGGTCAGATACGGCGCACGGCTGGCGAAGCGGGCAATTTCGCCAGCCTCTTCCATGATCGAGCCAGCGCGCTGGATCAGTGAGGCATTGTGGTGCTCCGGTGCGGTGGGGGTAATCACCAGGGAACGCAGGCGAGGGAACTGCACGTCGCTGTCCAGCAGGGCAGTGAACTCCCATTCGCGGGTGCCATTTGCGCCTTCATCGCCGCCGGTGAAGCGCAACGACATGACAGCGTGGGCTACGGCAGGATCAGACAGGCAGGCCAGCGTCCACTCGAACGGCGCGTCCCAGGGGTTGCCGAAAAATTCCACGTGCAGGCCGCCGTACAGCGGCGCGACGGTCAGCCGCGTCTGCAGTGCCGACCACAGCGGCCCGGCGGGGTCGGTGATGTCCAGGTCGTACTCGTCGGCCATCTCCAGGCTGAAGGCGTGGATGCGCTGCTGCAGTTCCAGCAGCGACTGCTGGGCACGTTCTAAGCCAGGTGCGGCCATGGCGGGTAACCGGTCATCGGTGGGTGAGCCGGGATGATAGCCCCGGCCCTGCAGGTTCGGCAGCGCCGTACCCGTCTTCATGACGCCCCTCACGAACCGCCCTCCCCCTCCCGACGCATACTGTCGCCATCCGCCCGTCCGGGCCACTTCGGGAATCGATCATGCGCCGCCACGCTGTTTCCCTTGCCGCTGCACTGCTGTGCTCCGCCTTCGCGGCCCCGGCCATGGCCGCCGTGCCGTTCTTCAACGCCAGCTGCCCCGCCGGCCTGGATGTGCACGCCGACGAGGGCGGCCCCGTGTACGTGCAGGGGCGGGAGGCGGCGCTGAAGCGCTTCAGCGACCGCTATTTCGAAGCGCGCGACGCGCAGAGTGGGGTAACGCTGTCGATCACCACCGGTGACGACGGTGCGCCGCAGATCAGCTACACCGGCCGTGGCGGCGCCAACGGTATCTGCCAGGTCAGCGGCAGCGCCACAGGGGCGGCAGAGCGGCATGACCGCCGCCACGATGACAGTGACGATGAAGGTGGGGCGCTGCCGGGGGAGGTGACCTGCGAGTCCACCGACCAGCGCCAAGTGTCGTGTGAAATGGACACGCGTGGCAACGTGGAAGTTGCCCGGCAACTCAGCCACACCCGCTGCGAGCAGGGCCAGAATTGGGGCCTGTCGCGGCACTCGGTGTGGGTGAACGGCGGCTGCCGCGCAGTGTTCCGCAATACCTCGCGCGCTGCGGACACCGCGCCCAGCGGCGGCACTGCGCTGGGGTCCTGCAACACGCGCAAGGGCGCATAGGGCACACTGGTGACCCAGGTGCCGGTGGGCAGCGATTATCAGGAACTGATCATCGATTACCCCGATGGCCGCTTCCTGTGCATGCTGCGCAACAACGGCGAGGTGCAGAGCGTGACCCCGGTGCGCCGTCGCTGAGCGCCGAACGGGCCCTGGCGTGGTGCGCCGGGGCCTGCGGTCAGTGGTACCCGGCGCTATTGTCCTTTTGGACGCCGCAGCTGCGCGGGAGTGTCATTGTTGTTCGACGGGATCGCTACCCTTTTTGTAGGTGTACCCGGTGACGCTCCACCCGCCGCCATGGGCGGACAATGGTGCAACCCAGCTAAATTCCCACGACTGTACGGACCCATCGGGCAGTATGTTTTCTACTCTATAGATCTCACCCGGAACACCCTCGGTAGGCAGCTTCCCCGGGATCGAGTCATTGGAGCTTGCAGATACCCGACCTACTGACATCACACTGTGCTCGACGTGCACCGTGCCATGGCCCAGTGGTGCGAATGCAGGGCGGACATTCTGGGTCACCCACTCAAGAACATGTCGTGCGTCAGTGCTCTGCCTGGAAAACTCCTCGGACACTACGGTATGGGTGATGCGCGGTGAGGCTGCCATTGCAACGGTGGGGACAATCGTCGCGAGGGCAATTGTCAGCGCTACGAGCCCATTGATCCTGCACTTCATCAGCACTGCTTCTCCGGTTCTATATGTAAGGAAGGCGCACCGATAATCAAGGTGCCAATGCAGAGTTGCGCCGCGAAAGAGAATGGATAGGAGGCAATCGCGACTCACATGTGAAGTCGGTCAATAGAGTCCGGATCTCGAATGCCCCAGAGTGGGGTTATCTGACCCGAGATTCCATTTGTGCTGGCAGATCATCCGGTTCCCTGCTGCACCGCCGCGAGTGGTGTCACATCCCTCTGGCTAGACTGTGCTTCTTTTTCGTTTGCAGGAGGCACCCATGGCCCACCCCATTTCCGTCACCCTGATCGGCGTGCCCACCGACGTGGGCGCGGGCCATCGTGGTGCGCGGCTTGGCCCGGAAGCCCTGCGCGTGGCCGGCCTGCCGGAGGCGCTGGAGGCGCGCGGCGTGGACGTGCGCGACCTGGGCAACCTGGATGGCCCGCGCAACCCGTGGACCTCACCGGTGCAGGGCTATCGCCACCTGGACGAGGTGGTGGCCTGGAACCGTGCGCTGATGGAGGCCAGCTACGCTGAACTGCAGGCCGGGCGCATGCCGATCATGCTGGGTGGCGACCATTGCCTGGGCATCGGCTCGATCACTGCCGTCGCCCGCTGGTGCCGCGAACAGGGCAAAACCCTGCGTGTGCTGTGGCTGGATGCGCATTCGGATTTCAACACCAGCGAGGTCACCCCGTCGGGCAACATCCACGGCATGCCGGTGGCCTGCCTGTGCGGCCTCGGCCCGGACGCGCTGACCCAGCTGGGCGGCAGCAGCCCGGCCATCACCCCGGCGCAGATGCACCAGATCGGCATCCGTTCGGTGGACCCGGACGAGAAGCGCCTGATCAAGACCCACAAGGTCGATGTCTACGACATGCGCTACATCGACGAGAACGGCATGAAGCGCGCCGTGGAAGCGGCGCTGGCCGGCATCGACGGGAACACCCACCTGCACGTCAGCTTCGACGTGGACTTCCTCGACCCGAGCATTGCCCCGGGCGTGGGCACCACGGTGCCGGGCGGGGTGAACTACCGTGAGGCGCAGCTGGTAATGGAGATGATCGCCGACAGTGGGCGCATGGGTTCGTTGGACATCGTTGAACTGAACCCGCTGCTGGACAAGCAGAACGCGACCGCCGAGCTGGCCGTGGACCTGGTGGAGAGCCTGTTCGGCAAGTCCACGCTGATGCGCGACTGAGTCCAGCCGTCTGCGCCTGAATGGCTTCGGGGCCTGTTCACACTCGCTGCACGCGGCAGACGCCAGATTGCACGTCACGCAAGGGCATTCCACTTCGGGAATGTCCGAGCGCGAAGAACCCATGTAGTGGCGAACCCCAGGAGAAAACCCATGAAGCGTGTCGTTGCCCTGATGCTGTTGTCGATGTTCTCGGTGGCCATGCTGGCTGGCTGCAATACCGTTGCCGGCGCCGGCAAGGATGTGCAGAAGGCAGGCCAGTCGGTTGAGGATGCCGCCAAGGGCAACTGAGCCCGGGGTGGTACCGAATGAAAAGGCCGGGACACTGTCCCGGCTTTTTTGTGTGCGCAGCTCAGCCCGCCGGTAGTGAACCATTCAAGCAGGTGAGCACGTTTTTCATGGCGGGTTGACTGTTGTTCAACGCCCGGTGCGCGATGCTGCAGCCACGGTAAGAACGCCGTTGCAACCGAGGACTCCAGCAATGAACAAAGACATCATTTCCGGCAAGTGGTCGCAGCTCAAGGGCAAGGCCCAGGCCAAGTGGGGCGATCTGACCAACGACGATTTCGATGTGGCCGAAGGCAATGCCGAGTACCTGTCGGGTCGTCTGCAGGAACGCTACGGTTGGGCCAAGGACCGCGCCGAGAAGGAAGTGAGCGAGTTCTCCGACAGCGTCCGCAAGGATTACCCGGACTTCAAGTAAGTCCGTCGCGCTTCCCCCACAGCGCGCCCCCACAGCCCGGCGCCCGTACCGTGATGGTGCGGGCGTCGTGCTGTCTGCCTCAGCGTGCCGGCGGGTCGGGCACGTAGCGGTTGGGGAAGGCCTGCGGTTCGCGCGGCAGGCGCGAGCGCGGCTCCAGCGGGCGTGCGTCCAGCACGATGCCGCGTGCGCGCAGGTTGCGTGCGCTGTCGTAGCGCAGCTCCTGCACCTGGGCGGGGCTGCGGCTGGCGCGCTCGAATGCGGTGTCACGCACCTGCGAGGTCTCGCGCTCACCGTGGCCGGTGCCCAGTGCCGGGGCCGGAGATTTGGCCGCATGGCCTTCGGCACGGCTGGCGCTGCTGTCAGCGGCCGCTTCGGCCGCCGGGGCCGCGGGCGCCGGTGGCGGCAACTGCCGCAGGCGCGGTTCCGGGCGGGGCTGCGGGCGCCAGCGGTACATCTCGTTGAACACCGCGATGCCGATCACGCCCACGTTGTCCGGCCGCCCGGTGCGGCTGGCATAGCTGCCGCCGGGGCTGCTGAACACGAACTGGGCCACCTCGTCCTGGCTCTTGCGCCAGCCGGTGATGTCCGCGCTCTGGCCGGGGTTGAGCACGTAGCCGGTCTGGGAGGGGTTGGCGTCTTCGCCGGAAATGGCATTGATGCCGTCCACCGACAGCACCACCAGCACGCGGCGCGGGCTGTCGTTGGAAAGGCGCACCGCATAGCGATGGCCGCGCTCGCCGGCTACCCAGCGCTGGCCATCGGCGGGGTAGCTGCGCAGTTCGGTGCCACGGTCGCGGTCGACCAGACTCATGCGGACCGGGCCGTCCGGGGAGACCGGTGGCGGCAGCGGGGCCGGGCGGAAGCCGGCCAGGGGCAGGATCAGCAACAGGGGCAGCAGGCGTTTCATCGGGCGTCTCCAGCGGGGTTGGGTGAACAAACGCGCCGCAGGCCCTGACGGGGTTGGTCGCGGGCACGGTAAACTGGCCCTGTTCATCGAAGGTTACCCCCCCGCAGTCATGACGACCCGAGTCCTTACCGGCATCACCCCCTCCGGCACGCCCCACCTGGGCAACTACGTTGGCGCCATCCGTCCGGCCATCGCGGCCAGCCGCGCGCCGGACATCGAGAGTTTCTTCTTCCTGGCCGACCTGCACAGCCTGATCAAATCGCAGGACCCGCAGCGCACCCAGGGCGCGACCCTGGAGATCGCGGCCAGCTGGCTGGCCTGCGGCCTGGATCCGGAACACGTCTGGT
>Ga0308172_1001928_pt1 | contig 12188 bp, 10 predicted proteins | sample PhyGR2_FD_202134 | JGI IMG/M metagenome (GOLD analysis project Ga0308172, IMG submission 202134) | Phyllosphere microbial communities from UC Gill Tract Community Farm, Albany, California, United States - DLSLSG.R2 | ecosystem: Host-associated > Plants > Phyllosphere > Unclassified | place: USA...
CTCCCGCATTCGCGGAACGAACCCCGTCACGAGGCCGGAACATCGGTCATCGGCGGGGCTTTTTCGTTTCCGCCGCACCCGTTCCGAACACAGGAAGATCCAATGAAGTCGATTTGCGTTTACTGTGGCTCCAACCCCGGCAGCAAGCCGATCTACACCGAGCGCGCCATCGCGCTGGGCGACCGCATCGCCCGCGACGGCCTGCGCCTGGTCTATGGCGGCGGCAACGTCGGCCTGATGGGCACCGTGGCCAATGCCGTGCTGGCCGGCGGTGGCGAAGTGACCGGCGTGATTCCGCAGCAGCTGGCCGACTGGGAAGTGGCCCACCGCGGCCTGACCGAGCTGGAGATCGTCGGCTCGATGCACGAGCGCAAGTCGCGCATGTTCGAGCTGTCCGACGCGTTCGTGGCCCTGCCCGGCGGCTTCGGCACCATGGAAGAGATCTTCGAGATGCTCACCTGGCGCCAGCTCGGCATCGGCAACAAGCCGTGCGCGTTCCTGGACGTCGACGGTTTCTATGCCCCGCTGATCGGCATGATCGACCGCATGGTCGAAGAGCGCTTCCTGCACCCGGAACAGCGCGCCGACCTCTGGTACGGCTCGGACATCGACGCCATGCTGGACTGGATGCGCGCCTATGAGCCGGCGCAGGCGTCCAAGTGGATCGATGAAAAGCGTCGCGCCGCGTTGGTGTGATCGCTTGATCCAGTGATGTGGGGGTGCCGGCCAGCGGCCGGCACTACCGGGCTTCGAAGGTTTCCATGGGCGCGGGGCGACCGAGCAGGTAGCCCTGGCCGTAGTCGCAGCCCAACTGCAGCAAGGTCTGGCGCTGGGCATCGTTTTCGATGCCCTCGCCCACCGTTTCGATGCCCAGCGTGCGGGCCAGCGACAACACGCCCTGCACCAGCGCGTAGGTGCTCTGCATGTCCTGCCCGTGCAGGCCGGCGATGAAGCTCTGGTCGATCTTCAACGTCGAAATCGGGAAGCGGTGCAGGTAGGACAGCGCCGAGAAGCCCGTACCGAAATCATCCAGCTGCACCAGCACGCCGCGCTCGCGCAGCGTCTGCAGGATCCTCAGCGTGCGCGGACCGTCGTCGAGCAGCGCCACTTCGGTGATCTCCAGGCGCAGGCGATGGGGATCGGCACCGGCCGCTTCGATCAGCCCGAACAGACGGGTACTGAAATCGGCCGAACGGAAATGCCGCGGCGACACGTTCACCGACAGATAGCCCTCGCCGCCCCGCGCGAGTTGCCCGATCACGTCTTCGTACAGCAGCCAGTCCACCTGCTCGATCAGCCCGCTTTCCTCGCCCAGGTCGAGAAACGCGCTGGGCAGCAGCAGCCCGCGGCGTTCGTGGCGCCAGCGCAGCAGTGCTTCATAACCCACCACTGCGCCGTCGGACAGCCGCACGATCGGCTGGTAATACGGCAGGAAGTCGCGGTTGATGATCGCCCGGCGCAGGTCCGCCTCCAGGTCCAGGCTGCGCAGGGCCTCCTCGCGCATGGCCTCATCGAACACCGCACAGCGGTCCTTGCCCTGGGCCTTGGCCCGGTACATCGCCGCGTCGGCGTCGCGTACCAGTTCTTCGCCATTGCGATAGCGCGGGTTCCACATCGCGATGCCCAGGCTGCCGGACGGAAACAGTTCGCGCCCCTTCACCCACATCGACTCTTCCAGCGCCACCAGCATCCGCTGCGCGAACTCGCGGGCCGAATCCAGCCCGTGGTCACACTGCAGCACGATCGCGAACTCATCGCCGCCCAGCCGCGCCACCACATCGCCCGGGCCGATCATCGATACGATCCGCTTGGCCACCTCGACCAGCATCTGGTCGCCGGCCGCGTGGCCGATGCTGTCGTTGACCAGCTTGAACCGGTCCAGGTCCAGGAACAGCACCGCAAAGCGTGGGCCGTCGGGTACCCGGGCGCGGGCGATGGCATCTTCCAGCCGGTCCAGCAGGTGCAGGCGGTTGGGCAACCCGGTCAGCGCGTCGTGCATGGCCTGGTGGGTCAGGCGCTGCTCGGCGCGCAGGCGTTCGCCGATCTGCCCGAGCAGTTTGTCGTTCACCTCGGCCAACTCGCGGGTGCGCTCGTCCACGCGCTTTTCCAGCTCGGCGTGCGCGTTGCGCAGGCGCTCCTGGTCGCGCTGGCGGGCCAGGCCGTTGCCGATGTTCTGCGCCACGAAGGTGAGCAGGCGCTGGTCGTGCGCGGTGAAGCTCACCTCCGGCGAGTAACTCTGCACTACGATCACCCCGACCACGTCGTCGTCGCTGAGAAGCGGCACGCCCAGCCAGCAATGCGAACGCGCACCGAACTCGCGTACCCGCCCGGCGTCGCGCAGGGCGTCGATGTGCTCGCGCGAGGCCAGCAGCGGTTGCCGGTTGCGCACGATGAACTCGGTCAGGCCCTGGCTGAACGGTCGTGGCGCGCGCGACGCGTTGTACTCATCCACCGAGTACACGAAATCCAGCCCATCGCCGAGCTCGTTGACCAGCGCGATGTAGAAATTGCGTGCATCCAGCAGCGTGCCCACCACGCCATGCACCTGCACGTAGAACTGGGCCAGGCTCTCGGCGCTCATCGCCATTTCGGCGATGTTGAACAACGCCAGCTGCAGCTTCTCGGCGCGGCGGCGTTCCACCACTTCGTCCTGCAGGCTGCGGTTGGCGCGCTGCAGTTCCAGCGTGCGCCGCTCCACCTGGCGTTCCAGCTGCACCTGGGCCTGGCGGCGGTCCATCGCGGTGAGGATGTGCTGGGCCACGTAGCCCAGCAGGGTGCGATCGGCCTCGTTGTAGCGCACCCGGTGCTCGTAGCTCTGCACCACGATGGCCCCGCACACGCGGCCCTCGCGCAGCATCGGCACGCCGAGCCAGTCCAGGCTTTCCGGCCCGCGGCTGGGGTCGTATTCGTCGTTCATCGCCGCCAGCAGCTCGTTGGACGGCCCGCTCAGCGGCTGCCCGTGGCGCAGCAGCGCGAAGGTCAGGCTGCGCGGCATTTCGTGTTCTTCGTAGCTGCGGTCCGGGTCGGCCACGAAGCTGTCGCGCTGGTCGGCGAAATAGAGGAAACGGACCCGTCGGCGCACGTCGTCGTACTCGACGATGTAGCAGTTCTGCGCGTACATCAGCGAATTGAGCACGCGATGGAAGTGGCGCAGCATGTCGGCCATTTCCAGGTCCGCGCCGGCCAGGTCGGCAATCTCGTACAGCGCCTGCTGCAGCCGTTTGGAGGTTTCCAGCGAGCGGATCTGTGCGCGCTGCCGGGCCAGGGCCACCGCGTCCTGCAGCGCCTGGCGGGCAATGTCCCACCAGGCCTGGTCGGGCACGTCGCCGTCGGCGGTGAGCGCCTGTACCGCCAGTTCGCTGCCGTGGTCCTGCCAGCGACGCAGCGCGGTCTCCGCCCCGGTGGCACCGCCCAGCAGCGCCTCCAGCAGCGCGGCGGGGTCCTGCGCGGGGGCGGGATCGGCCTGGCAGCCTTCACCCAGGCCCGGATCGGACCAGGCCAGCGCCACCTGCGCGTCGCCGGGCAGCAGCGCGCCCAACGCCTGCGCGAGCGCAGCGGAAACCACCGCGTCATGATCGGAATGCCGCACGGATGTCGCTACCTGGCTGGACACGATGCTGATCTCTTCTGGCGCCGGATGCCCGGCACCTCCCCTGTGCCCTGAGCATAACGCGGCGGGCGGGGGGCAATGGAAGCCCACAACCCCGTTCAGCGCCTTCGGACGTTGAACAGGTCATGTCCCCCGTCCCCGCGCCCCTGGTGTCACCTGCCCTCGCCGCCCCGCCCCGCTATGCGGACGGCGGCCCAGCGCTTACCCTGTGCGCCGTGGACGCCGCTGCCCTGCCAACCGACGAATCGCTGATGCTGGCCTGGGCCGGCGGGGAGCTGCGCGCGTTTGAGACCCTGTATGCGCGCCACCGCAGCCGTCTGTACAGCTTCCTGCTGCGCCAGCTGCGCGACGCCGCACTGGCCGACGAGATGTTCCAGGACGTCTGGCAGCGGGTGATCGCCGCGCGTGCCGGCTGGCAGCCCGACGCCGCCTTCACCACCTGGCTGTTCCGAATCGCCCACAATCGGCTCAACGATCACTGGCGCGCCGCGCGGCACCGTCCGCCAGCGCCCGGTGACGCCGACGAGCGGGTGGCACGCATGAGCGATACCCGCACCCCGGAAACCCAGCTGTCCGAGTTCGAACAACGCCGGCGCCTGCAGCTGGCGATGGAACAGCTGCCCGATGAACAGCGCGAGGTACTGCAGTTGCGGCTGGAGCAGGAACTGAGCCTGGAAGAGATCGCACAGATCACCGGCGTGGGCCGCGAAACGGTCAAATCACGGTTGCGCTATGCGATGGACAAGCTGCGCGCGGGGTTGTCCGAATGAACCGCTCGGATCCGCTGACCCCCGAAGAACGCGAACTGGCCCGCCTGCTCGGCCGTGCGGCGCCCAGCGCTCCGTCGGCTGCGCTGGATGACGCCGTGTTGGCGGCCGCACGGGCGGCCGTGCAGGCCGCGCCGGTGGTCACGGCCGTCCCTGTCGGCGACCCGGAGGCGGCCTCTCAGCCGTCCAAGGCGGCCGCGCCCATCCCGCGCCGGCCGCGGTCGCGGCTGCCCGCCGCGCTGGGCCTGGCCGCGTCGGTGGTGTTCGCGGTCGGCATCGCCTGGCAGCTCAAGCCCGACGCCCCGACTCCGCCCGCGCTGGCAGAGGTCGCACCCGCACCCGCCGAGGATGCCGTGCAGGCACCGGCCGCCGACGCCGCCGCCCCCGCGATGGCCGCCGCTGAGGTAGCCGATGCCGCCGCTGCGCCGGTGGCCCAGCCGCAGGCCAAACAACGCTCGGTGGCCGCCGCGCCGCCTCCGCTACCCCACGACGTGCCGCGCCCGATGGCGGCACAGCCCGCGCCCTCGGTAGTGGCCCCGCCGATGCCGCCGGCCCCGCCGGCACCCGCGGCCGCCCCGATGCAGGCCGCCGCTGCCCCGCGTGCAGACGCGTACGTGATGGACAGCGCAGAGGCGCGCCCCAACGACACCGTCACCGTGACCGGCGCGCGGACGCGCGACGAGGCGCTCACCGCCGCACCGGCACCGATGGCCAACGAAGCGGCGCGTCCGATGAAAGGCGCCCCCGGGGTGATGCGACGCGCGGCATCGCCGGCCGTGGGCGGCGCGTTGTCGGCCAGCGCCGTCGATGCGGCCGTTGCGGCCGATGCCCTGCTGCCGCGCAAGCAGTGGCTCAAGCGCATCCGCGAACGTCGCGATGCCGGCGACCGCGATACCGCGCGTGCCAGCCTGGAGCGCTACCTGCAGCAGTACCCGGAAGCGCGCGTGCCACGCGACGTTCGCCAGTTGCTGGACAACTGAGGGGCACGCGACGACCGACGGTCGTCACCTACAATGGTGGGAATGCCCGATACGCTCGCCACCGTCGTCAGCCACAGCCTGGAGATCAAGCACAGCCGCTTCATCGCGCATGCGGCGCCGATCGACACGGCCGCCGCCGCGCTGGCGTTCCTGCAGCAGGTGGCGATCCCCGATGCCACCCACAACTGCTGGGCCTACCGGCACGGCAGCGAATACCGCTCCAGTGACGATGGCGAACCGGCCGGCACCGCTGGCCGACCGATCCTGGCCGCCATCGACGGCCAGGGCTTCGACCGGGTAATGGTGGTGGTGATCCGCTGGTACGGTGGGATCAAGCTGGGCGCCGGCGGTCTGGTACGGGCCTACGGAGGCACGGCAGCCGAATGCCTGCGTACCGCACCGCGCCTGCCGCTGGTGGCCCTGACCCGCTTGCACGTGCAGGCCGCGTTCGAGGACCTGGGCGCATTGCATGCCGCGCTGTCCAGCCACGCGGCCGAGAAACTCGATGAGTCCTTTACCCCGTCCGGGGTCGAATTGCGGGTTGAATTGCCGGCCGACCAGGCCGAGCCGTTGAAAAACCGCCTTCGCGACGCCACCCGTGATCGTATCCGCATCCAACGATGCACCGAACCAGGCCCCCTTGATGACTGAGACCACCCCCGCCCCGACCCCCGCGCTGCGCCGCTTGGGCAGTCTGGGCACGCTGTGGCCGTTCGTACGTCGCCATTCGGGGCTGTTCACTGCCTGGCTGATCGCCCTGGCGGTATCGTCGGCGGCCACGCTGAGCCTGCCGCCGGCGGTCAAGTTGATGATCGACCATGGCTTCAACAACAACGGCCAGATCAATCGCGCCTTCGGCCTGCTGTTCCTGGTCGCGGTGGTGATGGGGTTGGCCACCGCCGCGCGCTTCTTCTTCGTGTCGTTGCTGGGCGAAAAGGTCGTGGCCGATCTGCGCAGCCAGCTCTACACCCATCTGATCACCCTTGGCGCCGGCTTCCACGACCGCAGCCGCAGCGGCGAACTGGTGTCCCGGCTGACCGCCGACAGCGAGTTGCTGCGCAGCGTGATCGGTTCGACCATGTCGGTGGCCCTGCGCAGCAGCATCACCGTGATCGGCAGCCTGGTGATGTTGTTTGTCACCAGCCCGCGTCTGGCCGTGTGGTCGCTGCTGGGCATTCCCCTGGCGGTGCTGCCGGTGATCATCGGCGCACGCCGCCTGCGCAACATTTCCCGCGCCAGCCAGGACCGCGTCGCCGACGCCAACAGCCTGGCCGCCGAAACCCTGGGCGCGGTGCGCACCGTGCAGGCGCACGCACGCGAGCCCTATGAACGTGGCCGCTTCAACGTCGCGCTGGCCGAATCGATCAAGGCCGCGCGTCGGCGCATCGGCGCGCAGTCGATCGTCACCGCCACCGCGATCGTGCTGGTGTTCGGTGCCATCGTGGGCGTGCTGTGGCTGGGCGCGCACGATGTCAACGACGGCCGCATGACGGCCGGCACGCTTGGCCAGTTCGTGCTGTACGCGATGATCGGCGGCGGCTCGGTCGGCGCGCTCGCAGAGGTCTGGAATGAGCTGCAACGCGCCTCCGGCGGCATGGGACGGATCGCCGAACTGCTGCAGGAAGACATCGAGATCACCGCACCGGCCAACCCGGTGGCGATGCCGCTGCCGCTGCGGGGCGAGATCCGCTTCGACAACGTGGTGTTCCACTACCCGCAGCGACCGGACACCGCGGCCCTGGAAGGGTTCGACCTGCATGTGCGGCCCGGCGAGACCGTTGCCCTGGTAGGCCCGTCCGGCGCCGGCAAGAGCACGGTCCTGTCGATGCTGCTGCGCTTCCACGATCCGGCCACCGGCAGCATCCTGGTCGACGGCGTGGATGTGCGCCAGGTCGACCCGGCGCAGCTGCGCGCGCAGATGGCGCTGGTACCGCAGCAGCCCACGCTGTTTGCCGCCACCGCCCTGGACAACATCCGCTACGGCCGCTTGGAAGCCAGCGATGACGAGGTGCAGCGCGCCGCCGAGGCCGCCGAAGCCGACGAATTCCTGCAGGCACTGCCCGACGGTTACCTGAGCGAGCTGGGCGAGCGCGGTGCGCGCCTGTCCGGCGGCCAGCAGCAGCGCATCGCGATCGCACGGGCGCTGCTGAAGGACGCACCGATCCTGCTGCTCGACGAGGCCACCAGTGCACTCGATGCGCAGAGCGAGCGCGCGGTGCAGCAGGCGCTGGAACGGTTGATGGCGGGACGCACCACGCTGGTCATCGCCCACCGCCTGGCCACCGTGCTCAAGGCTGACCGCATCGTGGTGATGGACCACGGCCGCATCATCGCCCAGGGCACCCACGAACAACTGTTGGCCGAGGGTGGGCTGTACGCGGAGCTGGCACGGCTGCAGTTCATCGATTGATGACGCACCGCTAACGCGGCCGGTTGCATGGTGCGCAGGTCACAGGTCGATGCCACTGCAGGAGGTGCTTCATGTCGTTTCGACAGTTTCCCGCCACCGACGCCACGGGCGAAAGCTACGTGATCATCGAGTTCAAGCAGGACGAGGCCGCCGCCGCAGCGTCGGCTGCGCCCGCGGACGCCAACGTCCGTTACGAGCTGGCCGATGGCCGCCACCTGGTCCGCGATGGCCGCCAATTCCGCACCCGTGGCGGTGAGTTGACGCTCACCACTTGAGCGCGCGACGCGGCGGATCGGCGCGACCGAAAAAAGTTTGCGACAGGCTGGTCATTTTATGACCAGCCATCTTGACAGCCTTTGCCTGCAACGGCTGCACACGGTTATCCACATGTTTGTGCGCAACTCATCCACACCCCCTGTGGATGAATGCGGCGTTGCAGCACGTCAGCGCGGCAGAACCCGGCCGATCCCGATGGCATCGATTTCCACCGCGGCGCGCTGCAGCGCCTGCACATCGCTGCCGGCCACGAACCCGACACGGAAGTGCACTTCACCGCCTGGCGTGCGCGAGGAGTGGATCGACGCCAGGCTCACCGCGTGCCGCTCGAACACATGCAGCAGTTCGCGCAGCGAACCGGGCCGGTCTTCGGGCAGGTGCACGCTGATGGCATTGCGCTCGGTCAGGTCGGCCAGCAGATAGCCGACCCGCTCGAAGGTGTAGTTGCCTTCGGCCAACACCGTCTCGCCCTGGCTGTCACGGTTGTCCAGCAGCAGCTGCTGGCGGAACGCCGCACGCGCGGCATCATCGCCCTGCCCGACCTGCGCGCGCAACTGCTGCAGCTGGGCCAGCAGCCGGTCCAGCATCGGCGCCACGTGCGGGTTGCCGAACTGGATGTCCTCGTAGATCGCCGGATTCAGCGACAGGATCCGCGCGATGATCGCCGTGTCCAGCTCGAACGACGCCGAGCGGTACGGCATCAATGCGGGCAGCGCGCCCAGCAGCGGCGCGTACTCGCGCAGCACGCCGGCCTGGGCCAGGTGGGTGGCATGCACCATCGCCTGCACCAGCGCCATCACCTGGTCGTGGTGCTCGGGCGTGGCGCGCACGCATTCGGCTTCCAGCGCGTCGCACAACTGCTGCACCCACGGCTGCCAGCGCGCCAGGCGCGCCTCGCAGACCACCATCACCCGGCCTTTCAGCGTGGGCGCCTTGGGCGGTGCGGTCATCGGATGCAGGCCCACCACCTCGGCCTGCGACGCCAGCATCGCGGCCACCGGCGCGCTTTTCACCGAGGTCACGTCCAGCCACAGACGACCGGCCTCACGCCCGGCCGAGCGCGCGACGTAGTCGGCGATCAGCGCCGGGGTGTGCCGGATCGGCGCGGAGAAGACCAGCACATCGGCCTGCTCCAGCAGCTGCTCGGGCGTGTGCGATTGCGGGTCGGCGGGATCGTGGCCGATCACCTCCACGCCCATGCGCTGCTGCAGGAACCCCCGCAGCCAACGGCCATACGCGCCGGCACTGCCGACGATGCCCACTACCCGTGCGGTCACGCGATGCGCTCGGGCACGAAGCGCTGCGGCAGCGCCAACGCGGCCGGGGCGGCGGCCAGCACGTCGAACTCCTCGTGGCCATTGGCCAGCGTGGTTTCCAGCGCAACGTGCACGCCGGCGATGCCACGCGAAATCGACTGTTCGAAGGATTCGCCGCGCAGCAGGAACGCCACCAGCAGCGACATCAGCACGTCACCGGTGCCGGCCACGTCCACCGGCAGGTGCGGCGAGGACCAGCGCCAGATCGCCTCGCGGCTGACCGCCAGCGTGACCAGCTGGCCGGGCTCGCCGCCCACGCTGTGGGCCAGCACCCACTGCGGGCCACGCGCCAGCAGCGCCTGCGCGGCGGCGATGGCATCGTCTTCGGCCAGGCTGGGCATGCCGGTCAGGCGGCCCAGTTCGAAGGCATTGGGGGTCACCAGCCAGGCATGTGGCAGCAGCCGCTCGGCGAAGATGGTTTCCAGGCCGGGTTCGACATAGGGACCGGTGTGGGTGTCGCCGATCACCGGGTCCAGGCAGTAGCGCAGCTGTGGCGCGGTGGGCAGCACCTGGTCGAGCCAGTCGGCGAAGGCCGCGCCATTGCCGACGCTGCCGAAGTAGCCGGACACCAGCATGCGGGCGCGCTGCGGCAAGCCGCGTTCGCTGGCGCCCAGCAACAGTTCGGCGAACCAGTCGGCCGGCAGCACGCGACCGCGCGTGGTCGGATAGAACGGCGCATTGCTGAGCAACGTGGTCGGCACTTCGGCCACGCGCACGCCCAGCGCGCGCAGCGGCGGCACCGCCGCGCTGTTGCCGGCATAGCCGTACACCAGCTGCGACTGCACCGAGATGACGTCGACCGGCGACGGACCGTCCGGGCGCTGGCGGCGTCCATGGACCAGATGGCTTTCGAGGGATTCGTTCATGCCGCCATTTTACGCCCCGCGCCGCGCCGGTAGAGCCACCCCATGGGTGGCTGCACGCGGTATCAGGTTGGTCGACAGCCACCCATGGGGTGGCTCTACCGGTCTGCGTACACAAAAAAAGGCCCGCTGTTGCCAGCGGGCCTTGAGGTACATCGCAGGAACCGGCCTCGCTTACGAGGTCATCCGGTCCCAGAAGCCCTTCACGCCGTCGATGAAGGTCGCCGACTTCGGCGAGTGCTTGCGCGCTTCTTCGCCGGTGAAGGTGGTTTCGAACTGCTCCAGCAGCTTGCGCTGCTCGGTGGTCAGGTTGACCGGCGTTTCCACTACCACGCGGCAGTAGAGGTCGCCTTCGCTGCGGCTGCGCACTGAACGCACGCCCTTGCCGCGCAGGCGGAACAGCTTGCCGGTCTGGGTTTCAGCCGGAATGCGAATCTCCGCATAACCGCCCAGGGTCGCCACGCGGACGGTATCACCCAGGGCCGCCTGCGAAATCCGGATCGGCACTTCGCAGTGCAGGTCGTCGCCGTCGCGCTGGAAGATCGCGTGCTCGCGCACCCGCACTTCCACGTACAGGTCGCCCGGCGGCGTGCCGGCCGGACCGGCCTCGCCTTCGCCCGACAGGCGGATGCGGTCGCCGGTATCGACGCCCGCGGGCACCTTCACCGACAACACCTTGTCTTCCTCCACACGGCCGTTGCCGTGGCAGGTCTTGCACGGGGTCTGGATGATCTTGCCGCGCCCGTTGCAGTTGTGGCACGCCTGCTGCATGGCGAAGATGCCGCGCTGGATGCGCACCTGGCCGTGGCCATGGCACACGCTGCAGGTGTCCACCTTGCCGTCTTCGGACCCACTGCCATCGCAGTCGTCGCACTCGGCCAGGGTCGGAATCTCGATGCGGCGCTCCACGCCCATCACCGCTTCTTCCAGGTCCAGCTCCATCACGTAGCCGACATCGGCGCCGCGACGGGCCTGGCGCTGACCACCGCCGGCGGCACCGCCGAAGATGTTGCCGAAGATGTCACCGAAGATGTCGCCCATGTCCGGACCACCCGGGCCACCACCGCCGCCGCCCATGCCGTGCTCGAACGCAGCGTGGCCGTGGGCGTCGTACATGCGGCGCTTGTTGGTGTCAGACAGGGTTTCGTAGGCTTCCTTGCACTCCTTGAAGGAGGCTTCGGCCGCCGCATCGCCCGGATTGCGGTCCGGGTGGAACTTCATCGCACAGCGGCGATAGGACTTCTTCAGCTCTTCTTCGCTGGCGGTGCGGGACACGCCCAGCACTTCGTAATAGTCGCGCTTGCTCATAACTTGAATCGGTATCCGGAGGTCGGGATTCGTCAAAGCGGAAGAGCGGAACCAGGTCCGCTCTTTCGTCGGGCGCCCCGACAAACCGTGTTACGGCTGCCAGGACCCAGGGAAAACGACAACGGGACGTCGCCTGCGCAACGCCCCGTGTCTGGGCCGGATCAGGACTTCTTGTCGTCCTTGACTTCGGTGAACTCGGCGTCGACCACATCGTCGTGCGCGCCGTTGTTGGCACCGGCGTCCGGACCCGGCGCGGCACCGCTCTGGTCGGCCGCGGCCGATGCAGCGAACAGCGCCTGGCCGGCTTCTTCCAGCACCTTCGACTTGGCTTCGATCTGCGCCTTGTCGTCGCCCTTCATGGCGGTTTCCAGGTCGGCCAGGGCCGACTCGACCTTGCCGATCACATCGCCACCGACCTTGCTGCCGTGCTCGGTGATCGCGGTACGGGTACCGTGGATCAGCGCGTCGGCCTGGTTGCGGGCCTGGACCAGCTCATGGAACTTCTTGTCTTCTTCGCGGTTGGCCTCGGCATCGGCGACCATGCGCGCGATCTCGTCCTCGGACAGACCCGAACCGGCCTTGATCTCGACCTTCTGTTCCTTGTTGGTCTTCTTGTCCTTGGCCGACACGTGCAGGATGCCGTTGGCGTCGATGTCGA
>Ga0308172_1001932_pt1 | contig 12135 bp, 9 predicted proteins | sample PhyGR2_FD_202134 | JGI IMG/M metagenome (GOLD analysis project Ga0308172, IMG submission 202134) | Phyllosphere microbial communities from UC Gill Tract Community Farm, Albany, California, United States - DLSLSG.R2 | ecosystem: Host-associated > Plants > Phyllosphere > Unclassified | place: USA...
TTCACCGGATTGCCCTTGCGCCACTGGCCACGTTCAAAGTGATAGCTGTCGACGTGGCCAGGCTGTTGCGGATCGACCAGATCCAGGTTGATGCGGCCATCGTCGTAGAAGTGGATGCTGTGGAAGACCGTCAGCCGCTGGCCGGCCAGTGTCGGCAGCTGCTCCAGTGCCTGACGGGCAGCCAGCAGGTAGTCCGCATCGAACAGGCGATTGTTGCGCTCGGGCGCCGCAGCGGTACTCGCCGCGGGGAAGGGCGCCGGGGACGGCACAAGCGATACGGGTTGTTCGCGCTGTGACTGAGACGGGACGGAGGGGGGCAGCCGGTCCGGCTGTACCGAATGCCCCAGCGTTTCGCTGATGGTCTGCACTGCGCCGCCGGCAATGGCCGCGCCCGCCAGAACCAGCAGCAGTACCAGGAACACCGTGCGGGTGGAGGGAGGCTGTTTCATATTCCCTCCAGCCGCACGTTGCTGCGGTCATCCGGGTCGTACAGCAGCGTCACGTGCTCGCGCGGGATGTTGGCCAGTTCAATCAGCGGGATGAAGCGGCGCACGCGGGCCTGCTGCACGCTGCCTTCGCGGTCGATGTATTCCAGCTGGAACTCCACCTGTGGTTGTTCGTTGAGGTAGGTGCCGGTCTGACGGACCTTCAATACCCGGGCCTCCACGCCGATGCCGCGATACTTCAGCGCATCACCGCGGGCATCGGCGTGCAGCAGGCGGCCGAGCAGGCGCAGCCCCAGCGCATAGCCACACAGCACCAGCGGGCATACCAGCAGCGGGTGACCGAACGACAGGAAGGTCCAGCCCAGCCCCTCGTTCTGCAGCCGGTAGGCCAACACATAGGCAGCGGCAACGGCTGCGATGCCGAGTGCTGCACCGATGCCACGCCGCCACAGGCTGGCGACATTCAGTTCGGGCTGCGCACCGTCCAGCACGATGTTGGGGAATGCCCCGGGCGTCCGGCCCAGGCGCGCATCGATGTGCCTGCCCACCTCGAAGCGATGCAGCTGGGGTTTGCTGTCGACCACCAGCATCTGTTCGCGGATCGGCGTACCTGACAGGTTCTTGAAGGACAACTGCAGTTTCCACTGCGCGAAGCCGCGCACCTGCACGCCGGTCTGTTCGGCCTGTTCGATCAGTGCACTGCGCGGTTCACCGTCGGCCAGGATCGACTGCACCCGGTGCAGTGCGCGCGGTGGCCCCAGCAACAGGTAGTGCAGGAAGGCGAACAGCAGCGTCAGCCACAAGGCCAGCGACAGTGCGAGCAGCAACAGTGCCGGCCACGGCGCGCTGCGGTCGACCAGGGCCACCGGCCACGAAGTGCCGAAATAGAGAATGCAGGGAAAAGGCAACGCGAAGAACAGCAGGAACGCGCCCCAGAACCAGAGATAGGCTTTCATGGGGGAAGGGGACCGCGGTGGAACAGGGCGCGTAGATTACTACGCTTCAGCGGAACTGCAGGGTAAGCAGGTAGTAGCGGCCGAGCGGATCGTCCAGGCCCGGCATCTGTCCGCCATTGCCGACCAGATAGTTCACCGGTTGCGCATCGAGTACGTTGTGCACATCCAGCGCTGCAACGATGCGCGGCCCCAGCCGACGTGCGAGGTGCAGGTTCCAGCGCAGCTGGCGTGGATTCATGCAGTGGTTCCGATCGACCTGATCCTGCGGGCACTCGGCCCCGGGCAGCCAGGCACGGGTGCGACCGACCTGGTTGCCGCGCAGGGCGATGTCCCAGTTGCTGTTCTGCCATTGCACGTTCAACACCGCAGCCAGCTCGGGTGTCACGTGGCCGCGCAGGTCCACGGCGGCCTCGTGGTCACGGCGGCGGCGCAGCTCCTGCTGTTTCAGCGCATCGAGCGACAACAACCACTGGCCGTTGCTGCCGCTGTCGATGCGGTACTCGCCACGCAGCACCCAGTTGCGGGAGGTGGTGCGGCCGATGTTGTCGAACGACAGGCGCAGGCTGCTCAGGTGGCCGTCTTCATCCAGTTCCCAGGTACTGCGATTCCACACCGCATCGCTGGGCTGCAGGGCGAGGATCTCGTTGCGCAGTTCCACGATGTTGTGGGTCAGCGACAGCGAGAACGTGTCGTTGGGTGTCCACGTGGCTGCCAGCGAATGGCTGCGCGATCGCTCGGCCTTCAGTGCATCGTTCTCTACGACGTTGGCCGTGACGCTGCAGCCGCCACCGCGGGTGGCGATTGCACATTCCGGAAGGGCACTGGACACCGGAAGCGTGATCGAGCCGAAGTAGCCGGGAGGCCGCCGTTGCTCGAACAGGCTCGGTGCACGGTAACCGCGCCCGCTGGCCAGCAGGAACGACCAGTGCGGCGTCGGGCTCCAGCGCAGCCCGGCACGAGGCGAGAACGCCATGAAGCCGCCGTCGCGGTCCCAGCGTGCAGCCAGGTCCGCGCGCAGCGTGGGTGCCAGCGGCAGGCCCAGCTCGGTGTAGACGCCACTGCTTTGTCGCGACAGGCGGCGTTGCTGCTGCGGCAGGCCCAATGCGAGGTCCCCCTGGCTGAGCAGCGCATCGGGACGCGAGGTCCAGCGTTCATGGCGCAGGTCGATGCCGGTGGCCAGCTGTGCAGGACCACCAGGCAACGCCATCAGCTCACGCTGCACACCCCACCAGCCCTGCCATTGTGCGGTGCTGCCGCGGTTGCGGATGGACGGAAACAGCGTGTCCGCCTCGGCCGCCGGCGGCGCGTCGAAACCGGGGGTGAACCTGCGCGCCTGCGTTGCTTCAAGCAGGCGCGTCGTGCGCACGGTGCCGGCAGTGGACAAGGTGACTTCGCTGCGCTGCGCGCTGATGCCCACCTCCCAGCTGCGCCGGCCCTGGTCACGGCCGATGCCGACGGTGACGTCCGCATCGGTGGCGCGGACGCTGGGGCGCACGTTGCCGGCCTCGCGCAGCACACTGTTGAAGGTGATTCCGCGCGAGACTACGGCAACGGCAGTCGGGCCCAGGTCGAAGCGCTGACGGTTGTGACTGGCCCGTGCCTCGACATAGGCATAGCGTCCCTCGCCACGTTCATGCCGGTAGTGCAGGTAGGCCGACGCGGTATCCGAGGCGGGCTGCAGCGAACGCGGGCGCGCGCTGTCAAACCAGCAGCCATCCTCGCGCCGCTTCAGGGGCGGCTCGCAGCGTCGGGCGGGCACGTACCAGTTGCCGAAGATCGCGCCGATCGGATACAGCGAGGTTTCCGCATGCCAGTCACGCTGGTCACCGGCGACATGCTCGACACGGTGCAGATCCAGGCCGGCAAACCAGCGGTCCCCATTGCCACGCGCGCCGCCCGTGGCGGCCTGCAGGCGGTACTGGCCCGCATCGCCGCGGCTGCTGAGTCCGGTCTGCAGCATGGCTTCGGGCCCATCGGCCTGGTCGCGCAGGATGATGTTGACCACGCCGGACATGGCATCGGCCCCATAGATGGCCGAGGCACCGCCGCGTACCAGTTCGATGCGGTCGACGAAGCTCAGCGGAATGCCGCCGAGGTCGGTGAGCCCGCCCTGTTCCAGCGACACCATGGGATAACGCGGCAGGCGCCGGCCGTTGACCAGGAACAGCGTCGCCCGCGGGCCCATGCCGTCCAGGCTGGTGGTGGCCGCTGCACCCACCGGCAGGTACTGCGAATCGCCGCCGCGCGAGGTACTCATGGCGGGATGGCCGTTCATGCCGGGCAGGTGCCGCAGCAGGTCGAACAGATTGCCGTAGCCACTGCGCAGGATGTCGTCGCGATCGATGGTGGTGACCGGCAGTGTGGTCTGCACCGAAGAGCGCGGCAGCCGGCTGCCGGTGACGTGGATGGGTGCCAGTTCCACCTGGTGTGGCGTGTCGGCGGACCTGGGAGCCGGGTGCGGCAGGCGCGGGGCTGCGACCGCTTTCGGTGGCGTGGCAGGTGGCTCGGGATGGACACGTCGCACGACAAAGGCACCCGAGGACGTGCGCAGGATGTTCACCGGCAGGCCGGCGACCAGCAGCTTCAGGGAGGCCCCGGTATCGCGTTGGCCACGTGTGCCAGTGGTGCGCAGATCATCCAGTTCACGTGCGTCGAACAGCAGGGCGGTGCCACTCTGCCGGGCCCATTGCTGCAGTGCCGGCACCAGTGGGCCCGCACCCACGTCGATCTTCAGCGTGCCGGCGGGCTCGCCGGCATCGGCCATCGGTAGTGCGGCAACACCCAGTGCAAGGCATAGCAGGGCGCGGAGCAGCCCCCACTGCAGCGCACCCGGACCTGCCTTCACTGCCGGTCTCCTCAGTAGGTGCGGCGCAGTTCCAGCGCGCCATCCGGACGCGTCTGGCCAGCCACGGACCAACCCAGTTCCAGCGCCGACAGCAGCTCCTGTGCATCACCGGCGCGGAAGGTGCCGCTTACAGCCAGGTCGGTGATCTCCGGATCGACGATCACCAGCGGCGTGCGGCCATAACGGTTCATGCGCTCGACCACGATCGACAGGGGCGTGGCATCGAACACCAGTTGCCCCCGCAGCCAGCCTTCAGCGGCTGCGTTGGACGAGAGGGCAGGGCCCGGCTGGATGCGGCCGGAGGGCAGTACCTGCAGCTGTTGGCCAGGCGCCAGCGTGTGCTGCGCTGCGCCGTTGCTGACTTCCACGGCACCTTCCAGCAGCGCGACCTCGACCAGGCCGTCGCGCAGGCGTTCGACCTGGAAGGTCGTGCCGATGTCACGGATCGTACTGTCGCCGGCGTGCAGTTTCAGCGCCTTGTTCGACGGTGCGACCTGCAGTTGCAGCCGGCCCCGCTCCAGCACCAGATCACGATGGCGCCAGCCGAAGCGGGCGCGGAGGGTGGTGCCGGCATCCAGCATGGCGACGCTGCCATCGGCCAGCGTCTGCTGCTGTGGCTGGTGCGAATCATTGGCGTAGACCTGCGGCGTCGGGTTGCCGTCGATGGCAACCATCCAGCCGATGCCGATCGCCATGCAGACACCGGCGGCAGCGGCCACGCCCGGCAGCCAGCGCCGGCGCGGCGGACGCGCCGCCCGTGCCGCGGCGGTGCGCAGCCAAGGGTCAGCCGCAAGCGCCGCACCCTGCTGGAACAGGGCTTCGGCCTGCACCCAGGCTTTGACGTGGGCCGGATCTTCGGCCAGCCAGTCCTCGAACGCCTCGCGTTCGACCGACGTGCAGTCCGGGGCTTCCAGGCGGGCTACCCAGGCGCTGGCGCGTTCAAACAGCTGTGCATCATCCCTGTGCGGGGTGCCACTCATTGGCCGTCCCTGTCGTTGTGCAGCGGATCCGATCCCAACTCCTGACGCAGGCCCTGCAGGGCCCGGGCGATATGTTTTTCCACGGTCTTGGCAGTAATTCCACAATGCCGCGCGATCTGCGTGTAGCTCATGCCGGTGATGCGGTTGAGCAGATAGACCTCGCGTGCGCGTTCGGGCAGCTTGAACAGGGCCTGCCGCAGCAGGGACAGCATCTGCCCTGACTCGGCCTGGCGCAATGGATCGGGCGAGGAACTGGACGGTTCGTCGCTGCCATCGTGTTCGGCCAGCGGCAGATGCGGCCGCGACTGCGGCGAGCGGCCGCGGTCTGCCAGGCGGTTGCGGGCGATACGATACAGCAGCAGGCGCAGTTCGTCCGGGCCCTGTGCGCGGTAGCGGATCAGCCGCTCCATGCAGTCCTGCGCGATATCCTCCGCATCCTCAGGCCCGACCCCCCGCGTGCGCAGGAACGCGCACAGCGGTGCGCGCTCTTCGCGTACGAACGCGATGAAGGCATCCGCAGGTGCGGGTAGCTCCGGCGCGCGATGGATCAGGGGAGACGGGGTGGACAGGGCTGGCCTCGACTGTCGGTGGCGAATGCGTCATCGAGTTTTACGCGACGATGACCGGATGGGGAAGAGTGTGCATCGATCGGATTCTCATTGTGAATGTATTCATTTTTCAGGATCCGTTCCACTGGGGGAGATCACCCCGCTGTGGCGTTGATCGTTCTACCCGCGTGTTGCGGGTGGAGAGAGAACACATGAAGTATTCGAAGTTGAGCCTGGCCCTGGCCGGGCTGATGGGCGTTGCCGCCATATCCGTGGTGGATGACGTCATGGCAATGAATTATCACGTGCAGGGCGATCGCATCTTCCTGAGTGGCGATGTGACCTACGCCGACGTGGTGTCCCTGCCGGCACTGCTGGCCAAGGCGCAGGCCGAAGGCCGGCCGGTCCGTGAGGTGGTGCTGCGCACGTCCAATGGTGGTGCGTTGATCGCCGGCGAGTGGCTGCAGGGCATCATCCGCACCTCCGGACTGAACACCATCGTGTCCGGCAATTGCATCTCGTCCTGCTCGATCATGCAGTCCGGTGGCGTCGAACGCTATCTGGCCGGCGATCTGCCGCTCATCGACTCGGTGCAGATCCACGCGGCCAGCAGCGGCGGCAAGGTGATCTACACGCCGTCGCCGCGCATGACCCAGATCTACACCGGCAACTACGGTGGTGGCATGGATGCCGGGCTGCTGCACAAGGCCATGTACGAAGTGGTGAAGCCGAACGGCCTGCTGGTGTTCCGCGATCCGGCACGCAGCACCGGTTCCTCGGTCACTTTCGACCCCGATGGCAGTGGCAGCAAGCTGGAGTCGTTCCCCGGCCAGGACATCTACAGCAACAGGATCATCACCGCGAACGGGTACCGCGATCCGGGCGACACCTTGAATGTCACCGCCAACGTGACCGGCGACATCAACCCCGGCTACCTGCGTACCGGACGCCAGTTGCAGGCGTTCGTCGATGATGATTTCGCGCGCTGGAATACCGACTGGCGATCCACCTACATCAATCTCGCGCAGAGCATCTACAACGCATCCAGCAAGGGTCCGCAGGGCATCGGTGCGCTGTCGGTGCAGGGTTACCTCAGTGACCCGGACATCCAGGACCTGTTGCTGTCCAAGCTGCGGCTGGCTGATCTGGATGTCTCCACGCTGGACAACGCCATGGGCGTGATCCGGGTGACCAACGGCGCCACCTGGCGCACGTCCGCGACGACGGGTGCGGATTTCATGCTGGTCGACAATGGCACCATCGCGCTGGAAGGCGGTGCCCTGCGCGCATCGGAAGTGCGCGTGCTCGGCGCAGGCATGCTGGTCGGCCATGGCGACGTGGCGGGTACGGCGATGGACCGCGCTGCATTGCTGGACGGCACCGGCCCGTCGTACCGCGAAGACGGTTTCAACCGCCTGCGCGTGTTCGGCACGCTGATGCCGCGCGGTGGCGACCTGGTCACCCATGGCTACGTCAACATCATGCCGGGCGGCAAGGTGCTGTTCGACGTTACAGAGAATGGCGGCACCGCTGCAGGCCGCCTGCGCGTGGGTACCTTCTTCGATGACGAGCAGACCGAGGGGGCACTGGTGATCTCCAAGGGGGCCTTCCTCGAACTGAACGTGGCGCAGGGCTACTACGGCCAGGATTTCCGTCGTGATCTGGTTGAGGGCCCGATCTACCAGGGTGGCTTCGAAGAGGCCGTGCGCCTGGGTGACACCGGCTACAGTGCCAGCATCAGCGGTGATGTGTTCCGTCCCCGCCACAATTCGCTGTTGAGCTTCAACGTGAAGCAGACGGCCGATGGCCTGTGGCTGACCGCCAACCCCGGCTTTGACCAGCTGGGCCTGTTCGCCAACGGTACGTCCGGCGACGGCCTGGGCCGTGCGCTGGCGACGGCCTCCGATCGCCAGGACAAGGGGCTGAGATCGCTGCTGGGCGCACTGCAGTTCGCCGACCGCGATGTGATCGCACAACAGGCCGGTGCCCTGCGCGGTGATGCGCACGCCAGCCTGCGCCTGGCCGACACCGCGCTGGTGGGCAGCATCGGCAACGTCGTGCAGCAGCACCAGGCGGCCATGCGCAGCGGCGGCGATGCCGATGGCCTGGCCTCGCAGGTGGCGCAGTCGGTCTCCTCCCAGCCGGGCATGCGCCATGGCAGCCTGTTCAACCAGCTGGCGATGCACCTGGTCGAACCGGCGCCGGGCAGCGTTGCGGGTAGCGGTGACGCCGGACGCAGCCATGGCATCTGGGCACGTGGTTTCGCCAGCCATGGCCGCATCGATGCCGACGGTGGCGTGGCCGGCCTGAGCCACAGCATCGGTGGCATCGTGGTCGGTGCCGACACCCGCGTGGCCGATGACCGCGTAACCCTGGGCGTCAGCGTGGCCGCGGCGGACATGTCGACCAAGGCCAGCGATGGCTCTGGTTTCACCGGTGATGTGCGCGCGCTGGACGTGGGCGGTTACCTCGATGCGACGTACGCGCGCGGCTATTTGTCGGCGGCCGTGCGCTACACCGATCTGCGGCATGACACCCGTCGCAGCATCGGCGGTATCGATGGCCTGCAGCAGCCCCTGCGCGCGAAGTACAGCAACGATGCGATCTCCGCACGTGTTGAACACGCGTTCTCGTTCACCACCGGCAAGGGCCTGGTGATCCAGCCGTTGCTGCCGGTGGTGGACTACGCGCGCACTTCGGCCACCCGCTTCAACGAAGGGCAGGGCGCCGGTGCGCTGGTTGGCCGCAGTGGCAGCCTGGAGAGCATCCGCGTGGGTGCGGGCCTGCAGCTGTTCAAGACCTTCGAAGGCAACAACGGTGAGCGCATCACCCCGCGCGCCCGGGTGGTCTGGCAGAAGGAGCTGGGCGATTCGCAGGCCCGCTACAGCACCGGCTTCGCCGCAGCTCCGGATCTGGTGTTCGGCGCCAGCAGCCAGGCGGTGGGCGAGCAGGTGCTGGCCTGGAACCTGGGTGTGACCAGCCGTGCCAGCGAGCGGCTGTCGATCATGGCCGATTACGTGGGCGAGCGCCGCGACGGGCAGATCCAGAACGGCGTGATGCTGGGCCTGGGCTACAGGTTCTAAGTGGCACCCGGCACCGGCGATGACGGCATCGCCGGTGCCATCCCAACGCGGGCGCTGCTGCGGTATGGTCGGTATGGCATTCCACCCAGGCCCATCCATGCAGATCGCCGTCTTCAGTGCCCGTCCCTACGACCGCCGCTTCCTTGGTGAGGCGAACCAGCGCGATGCGGCTGGGGACGGCTTTGCGTTCGTGTACTTCGATGTGGCGCTGGACGTGCACACGGCGGCGCTGGCGCAGGATTGCGCAGCCGTATGCGTGTTCGTCAACGACCGCCTGGATGCGCCGGTACTGCACGCCCTGCATGCGGTGGGGGTGCGGGCCGTGCTGCTGCGATGCGCAGGTTTCAACAACGTGGATCTGGCGGTTGCAAAAGCGCTGGATCTGTTCGTCGCACGCGTACCGGCCTATTCGCCGGAGGCGGTGGCCGAGCATGCGCTGGCGCTGGTGATGACCCTCAACCGGCAGACCCATCGCGCCTACAACCGGGTGCGCGAAGGCAACTTCATGCTCGATGGCCTGCTCGGGCGCACCCTGCATGGCCGCACCGTGGGCATCGTCGGTACCGGCAAGATCGGCCTGGCCACTGCGCGCATCTTCAAGGGCATGGGCTGCATCGTGCTGGGGCACGACCCGTATCCGTCGGCTGCGTTCGGCGGAATCGGCGATAGGGTCGGACTGGATGGACTGCTGGCACGCGCCGACATCGTGTCGCTGCATTGCCCGCTGACGCCTGAGACCCACCACCTGATCAATGATGCGTCGCTGGCGCGGATGAAGCCGGGCGCGATGCTGGTCAATACCTCGCGCGGCGCACTGGTCGATACCCATGCGGTGATCCGCGCGCTGAAGGCGCGCCGGCTGGGTCATCTGGCCATCGACGTGTACGAGCAGGAAAGCGCGCTGTTCTTCCAGGACCTCTCCGGCGAGATCATCGACGACGAGGCCTTCCAGCGCCTGATGACCTTCCCCAATGTGCTGGTGACCGGCCACCAGGGCTTCTTCACCGTGGAGGCGCTGCAGGAGATCTCGGCGATCACGCTGGGGAACCTGCGGGATTTCGCCGAGGGGCGGGTGTGTGCGAACCGGGTGGAGGCGAGCTGAGCCGGGTGGATTGACCGCCGGGGCGCCCAGCCCGTAAAATCGCGGGCTCCGCCGGAATAGCTCAGTTGGTAGAGCGGCGCATTCGTAATGCGTAGGTCGCAGGTTCGACTCCTGTTTCCGGCACCAGTTGTAATGAAAAGCCCCGGCCTAGGTCGGGGCTTTTTGTTTGGGCTGTGCTGGCGCGGCCCGGCCCTGGCGGAAGCGTCCGATGGAACTGCAGGCATGTACTGGCTCAGTCGGGGTCATTACCATTGCCGTCGTGGATTGCTTGCGGCCCTGGGCTGGACCGGGCAAGTCAGTTTCAATCAACAGGGGGTGTCATGAAGAAGATCGTGGTGAGTCTGATGGCGTGCGTCGTTCTTGCCGGCTGTGCAACCCGTCAGATCAGCTCCGAACAGGCGCAACCGGTGCCTGCCGAGCGGGTTTTCGCCTTCAATGGGATAGGTGACAGTGCTTCCGGACAGGTAATCGTTACGCGCGACGTTGGCGCGGTTGGTGGGGCGTGCCCGCTTGCACTGTATATCGACGGCACCCTGGCAGCCCATCTGCAGCGGGGAGAGTCTGTCTCGCTGTCTGTTCCCTCCGGGAATCGCATTGTCAGCGCAAGTTTCGCGGGTAAAGGGCTCTGTTCGTGGGGGGATGAATCGGCGCATAGGCGCGAGATTTCCCAAATGGTCACGGCGGGTGGCAGGACCAAGATCCGTCTCGCGTTGGCCCATGATGGCGTGATTCAGATCGGTCCGACCGCGTTCTAGGCGCGCTCCACGCAAGGCGAGCAGGTCCATCAACGGAACGCCCCAGCCCTTGCGCGGGCTTTCTGTTTCTGCCCAAGGGAAGGGGGCGGTCTGCAACGTCACCGATGGGAACACACCTTCATTTACGTCCAGCGATCACCGCGTCCCGCGCCAGCCACCACGCGAGCTGCCGGAGATAACCACCTGCTGCTCCCGCCGATGCGGCGATCAGCAGGCGTGCGAGCACTCTGGTTCCGCACGTGGCCCGCTCCCGCACCCAAGGCAGGACCGCCACCACCTGCGCAGCCAGCAGCAGCATCAGCACGTCCAGCCCCAGCGCATCCACGACCGGCAACAACGGCAGCAGATCCGGATTGCAGGCCAGCACGATCACCAGCGCGGCACCCAGCACGGCCATCAGGCGGCGCCCGGCGGGCAGGGTGGTCCAGTGCAGCAATCGGTTGATCAGGCGCATGGCATTCCTTGTCTCATATGCGGGAATCCTCATCAGGCCCGATCGGCCGCACCGGCTTTCGCAGCACGGTTTTCAATCGCGCTGCGTCGGTCCTGCGCGGGTCGCTCAGGTAGATCTCATGATGGGGGCCGGCAAAGGTGTATCCCAGTGCGGGCATCACTTCGTCATGCATCTGCGCCAGGGTGGGGCCTTCGTCGTCGTAGGCGCCCACGTGCAAGGTCTGCAGGCTTGGGCCCTCGGCAAGGATCTGATGGCGAAGGCTGGGTGGAGCCTCTCCCAGCTTCGTGCGCGCCTTGCTGATCGCGGCCTGCCACTGTGCAGGGTCGATGCCCTCGGGCGTGCGGATCATCACCGTCCAGACCCACTCATCCTTCCGCCGCGCGACGAAGCTGGCCGGGTCCTCGGCGCTCCACAGTGCTTCCAGCGGTGGCACCACGTAGTCCTGGCCCGTGGCCTTCAGTGCGAACTTCAGTGCATAGCTCACCGAATACAGCCACTGCACGGCCTGCAGGTAGGCGGGGGCCGTGTTCGGATCGCCGCGACCATCGACCATCACGTAGGGCAGGGGCGGCACATCGACCCGTACGAACTTGCCGGCGGGCGGTTGATACAGCGCCCGGTCGCGCTTCTTGAAGTCGATCCTGTCCACGGGCTTCCTCCTGCGCCGAGCATCCCACGCCAAGCACCCGCCAGCACGCCTGAACAGGTTCAGATGACTTTGCCGAACGAGGGCGGACCGCCGGCCAGCACCCGATGCTAGGATGCCGCCCTCGGGTGTTCTGCCCGCCGCGCCCGTGCGGTGCGACAACGTGTCGCAGCCAGAAGCGGGCCTTTCCTGCGCTCGATCATTGTCAATGCCTTTCTTAAATGGTGGGTGACGGCCTAAAATTGAAAGGCTGACTCGACCCCACCTCCCTACCTGTCTTCCGGACCGGTGGGACCGGCTTTGGCCGGAACAGGCAGGAC
>Ga0308172_1001933_pt1 | contig 12117 bp, 15 predicted proteins | sample PhyGR2_FD_202134 | JGI IMG/M metagenome (GOLD analysis project Ga0308172, IMG submission 202134) | Phyllosphere microbial communities from UC Gill Tract Community Farm, Albany, California, United States - DLSLSG.R2 | ecosystem: Host-associated > Plants > Phyllosphere > Unclassified | place: USA...
CGCCTAATGCGACCATTTTTCAAGACATGGCTAACCATTTGCCTATTAATGCCACTGGCCGCCCACGCCACCAATCGTGAGCAACGACTTCCCAACGTCAACGGTTTCACCCCTAAAGTCCACAGCACACCGAGCACCGCCAAAGCGGCCAAGCCGACCGTCAGCCGTCCGACTCAACTGAGCAAGGCCCACGGTAAAACGACGCCAGGCCTGATGGCCGTCAACACCAAGCAGAGCAGCAACGTGCTCAGCCGCGCGGTGAATGTGCTCGGTACTCCTTATCGTTGGGGCGGCAGCAGCCCAAGTAAAGGGTTCGACTGCAGTGGTTTGGTGAAATATGCCTTTAACGATGTAAAAGCGGTGGATTTGCCACGCACCTCCAACGCCATGGCTGCCGGCCACGGCTTGAAGGTCGACCGCAAAGACCTGAAACCGGGCGATCTGCTGTTCTTCAAGTTGAAGAGCCGCCAGGTCAACCACGTTGCCATCTACCTGGGCAATGACCGTTTCATCCACGCGCCACGGCGTGGCAAGTCGGTGAGCATCGACACGCTGAAAAAGCCGTTCTGGGACAAGAACTACGTGATTGCCAAGCGGGTTCTGCCGAAAGAGCAGAACAACCTGCGCATCGTGCAACGCTGATCCTGAGCTGAAATGCAGTACTAAATGTGGAAAGGGGTTTTTGGCCCCTTTCCACATTTGATTTGTGTCACCCACAAACCATCAGATATCCCCAGGCGCCCTCGCCTTCTCCCGCGCCTCGTCCCGACTGATCGCGCCCTGGGCAACCAGCGCCTTCAAACTCATATCCAGTGTCTTCATACCCAACGCCGCGCCGGTCTGCATCGCGGAGACCATCTGCGCCACCTTTTCCTCGCGGATCAAATTACGAATGGCTGGCGTACCCAGCATGATTTCATGAGCCGCCACGCGCCCGCCGCCGAGTTTTTTCACTAACACTTGCGATACCACCGCTTGCAGCGACTCCGACAGCATCGAGCGCACCATAGCCTTTTCCCCTGCGGGAAAGACATCCACCAGCCGATCCACAGTCTTCGCCGCCGACGTGGTGTGCAAGGTGCCGAACACCAGGTGCCCGGTCTCGGCGGCGGTCAATGCCAGGCGGATGGTTTCAAGGTCGCGCAGCTCCCCCACCAGGATGACATCCGGGTCTTCCCGCAAGGCCGAGCGCAACGCGACTGAAAAACTGTGGGTATCACGGTGCACCTGCCGTTGATTGATCAGGGCGGTTTTCGGCGTATGGATAAATTCGATGGGGTCTTCCAGGGTCAGGATGTGCTGGCGACGGTGCTGGTTGAGGTGGTCGATCATCGCCGCCAGGGTGGTGGACTTGCCTGAACCGGTAGGCCCGGTCACCAGCACCAGACCGCGCGGCAACTGGGCGATACGTTGGAATACATCGCCCACGCCCAGTCTCTCCAAACTCAGCACCTCGTTGGGAATGGTGCGAAACACGGCCCCCATGCCACGGTCCTGTTGGAACACATTGACGCGGAATCGCGCCACGCCGGGCAATTCGAACGCAAAATCCGTTTCAAGAGATGTTTCGAAATCCTTTTGCTGATAGTTGTTCAGCAAAGGGCTAAGCAGATCGGCCACTTGGGGCGCAGAGAGTGCCGGCCAGTCCATCGGCCAAACCTCTCCATCCACACGTAGCATCGGCGCCAGGCCGGCCGATAAATGCAGGTCGGAGGCGCCACGGCGCACGCTGGCCTCCAGCAATTGAGTGATATCCATAGGGCTTTCCATTTCCAGTAGAATGCCGCGGACTCCATATCCACGGGCGCAACTTGAATGTCGACGATAGCAGACAACATTGGCGTGGTTAGCCAGCGCATCCGCGCCGCGGCCGAGGCCGTGCAACGTGACCCCGACAGCGTCCACTTGCTGGCCGTGAGCAAGACCAAACCCGCGCAAGCCGTGCGCGAAGCTTGCGCCGCCGGCCTGCGTGACTTTGGCGAGAATTACCTGCAAGAGGCGTTGAGCAAACAGGTCGAATTGACCGACCTGCCCTTGAGTTGGCACTTCATCGGCCCCATTCAATCGAACAAGACTCGTGCGATCGCCGAGCACTTCGCTTGGGTGCATTCCGTGGACCGTCTGAAAATTGCACAACGCCTGTCCGAACAACGCCCAGCCGAGCTGCCGCCCCTGAACATTTGTATTCAGGTCAACGTCAGCGGTGAGGCCAGCAAATCCGGCTGTACGCCCGCCGACTTGCCGGCACTGGCCAACGCCATCAGCGCCCTACCGCGCCTGACGTTGCGTGGCCTGATGGCTATTCCGGAGCCGACCGATGATCGCGCCGCGCAAGACGCCGCGTTTGCCACGGTGCGCGACCTGCAAGCCAGCCTGAATCTGCCGCTCGACACACTTTCCATGGGCATGAGCCACGACCTTGAATCGGCCATCGCCCAAGGCGCCACTTGGGTGCGGATCGGTACTGCCCTGTTTGGCGCCCGCGACTACGGCCAGCCATGAAATGGCTGACTTCCCTCTGAGTAAGGACCTGTCATGAGTAACACGCGTATTGCCTTTATCGGCGCCGGTAACATGGCGGCCAGTCTGATCGGCGGTCTACGGGCCAAGGGGCTGGAGCCGGCGCAGATCCGCGCCAGCGATCCGGGCGCCGACACCCGTGCCCGCGTCAGCGCCGAGCACGGCATCGAAACCTTCGCCGATAACGCCGAGGCCATCCGTGGCGTCGACGTGATCGTACTGGCGGTCAAGCCGCAGGCCATGAAAGCGGTGTGCGAAAGCCTGCGCCCCCATCTGCAGCCGCATCAGCTGGTGGTGTCCATCGCCGCCGGCATCACCTGCGCCAGCATGAACGCCTGGCTTGGCGCACAGCCGATCGTACGTTGCATGCCCAACACCCCGGCGCTGGTGCGCCAGGGCGTGAGCGGGCTGTATGCCACCGCCCAAGTGAGCGCCGAACAGCGCGACCAGGCGCAGGAACTGCTGTCCGCCGTGGGCATTGCCCTGTGGCTGGAGCAGGAGCAGCAACTGGACGCAGTCACCGCCGTGTCCGGCAGCGGCCCGGCGTATTTCTTTCTACTCATCGAATCCATGACCGCCGCCGGCGTGAAACTGGGCCTGCCCAAGGACGTCGCCGAGCAACTGGCCGAGCAGACGGCCCTGGGCGCCGCGCATATGGCCGTGTCCAGCGATGTGGACGCCGCAGAGTTGCGCCGCCGCGTGACCTCGCCGGGTGGCACCACCCAGGCCGCCATTGAATCGTTCCAGGCCGGTGGCTTTGAAGCCTTGGTGGAGAAAGCCCTGGGTGCCGCGGCACACCGTTCGGCCGAGCTGGCCGAGCAACTGGGCAAATAATCGTCCCTTACGAAGGAATTAATGATGCTTGGACTCAATGACGCCCTCATCTTCATCATCCAGACCCTGGGCAGCCTGTATCTGCTGATCGTGTTGATGCGCTTTATCCTGCAATTGGTGCGGGCGAACTTCTACAACCCGCTGTGCCAGTTCGTGGTCAAGGCCACCCAGCCGCTGCTCAAGCCGCTGCGTCGGGTGATCCCGAGCCTGTTCGGGCTGGACATGTCGTCGCTGGTGCTGGCGCTGCTGCTGCAAATCCTGTTGTTCGTGGTGGTGCTGACGCTGAACGGCTACCAGGCCTTTACGGTGCTGCTGTTGCCTTGGGCGCTGATCGGTATCTTCTCGCTGTTCCTGAAGATTCTGTTCTGGTCGATGATCATCAGCGTGATCCTGTCCTGGGTGGCCCCAGGCAGCCGCAGCCCAGGCGCCGAACTGGTCTACCAGATCACCGAGCCAGTGTTGGCGCCGTTCCGTCGCCTGATCCCTAACCTGGGCGGCCTGGATATTTCGCCGATCTTCGCGTTTATTGCCATTCAACTGATACAGAGTTGGGTGATTCCGCGCCTGGCGTTCTATGCATTCATGCCCAAAGAGCTGTTTGGCCTGATCTGACGCGCCGCAACGGTGGGAGGGAGCTTGCTCCCTCCCACTTTTTGTATCTGCGCCATTGGATTGCATCCATGCAGGCCTTTGCTTGCCGCTGGGGTCCCCGCTCTTTAGACTTACGCCTCATTTAAACGAGAGCAGGGTCGATGCCAGCTGCCTTCCCCCCCGATTCTGTTGGACTGGTGGTGCCCCAAGTGGCGCACTTCAGCGAACCGCTGGCCCTGGCCTGCGGCCGGTCGCTGCCAGCCTATGACCTGATCTACGAAACCTACGGCCAACTGAACGCCACGGCGAGCAACGCCGTGCTGATCTGCCACGCCTTGTCCGGCCATCATCATGCGGCGGGCTTCCACAGCGTCGACGAGCGCAAGCCCGGCTGGTGGGACAGTTGCATCGGCCCCGGCAAGCCCATCGACACCAACAAGTTCTTTGTGGTCAGCCTCAACAACCTCGGCGGTTGCAACGGCTCCACCGGCCCCAGCAGCCTCAACCCGGAAACTGGCAAACCATTTGGCGCCGATTTCCCGGTGCTCACCGTGGAAGACTGGGTACACAGCCAGGCCCGCCTGGCCGACCTGCTGGGCATCAGCCAATGGGCCGCGGTAATCGGCGGCAGCCTGGGCGGCATGCAGGCGCTGCAATGGACCATCACCTACCCGGACCGCGTGCGCCATTGCCTGGCTATCGCTTCGGCGCCCAAATTGTCGGCACAGAACATCGCCTTCAATGAAGTGGCACGCCAAGCCATCCTCACCGACCCCGAGTTTCACGGCGGCTCGTTCCAGGAAGCCGGCGTGATTCCCAAGCGCGGCCTGATGCTGGCGCGCATGGTCGGCCACATCACTTACCTGTCCGATGACTCCATGGGCGAGAAATTCGGCCGTGGGCTCAAGAGCGAGAAGCTCAACTACGACTTTCACAGCGTCGAGTTCCAGGTGGAAAGCTACCTGCGTTATCAGGGCGAGGAGTTTTCCGGGCGTTTCGACGCCAACACCTACCTGTTGATGACCAAGGCCTTAGACTACTTCGACCCGGCCGCCCAATTTGATGACGACCTGGCGAGAACCTTCGAAGCCGCTAAGGCCAAGTTCTGCGTGATGTCGTTCACCACCGACTGGCGTTTCTCGCCGGCCCGCTCCCGCGAGCTGGTGGACGCCCTGATGGCCGCGCGCAAGGATGTCTGCTACCTGGAGATCGATGCTCCGCAAGGCCACGATGCCTTCCTGATCCCGATCCCGCGCTACCTGCAAGCCTTTAGCAACTACATGAACCGCATAACTGTGTGAGAACGCCATGAGAGCCGACCTGGAAATCATCCAAGACTGGATACCCGCCGGCAGCCGCGTGCTCGACCTGGGCTGCGGTGATGGCGAACTGCTGAGCTGGCTGCGGGACAACAAGCAAGTCACCGGTTACGGCCTGGAAAACGACCCGGACAACATCGCCGAGTGCGTGGCCAAAGGCATCAACGTGATCGAGCAGGACCTGGACAAGGGCCTGGGCAACTTTGCCAGCAACAGCTTCGACATCGTGGTGATGACCCAGGCCCTGCAAGCCGTGCATTACCCGGACCGCATCCTCGACGAAATGCTGCGCGTGGGCCGTCAGTGCATCATCACCTTCCCCAATTTCGGGCATTGGCGCTGCCGCTGGTACCTGGCCACCAAGGGCCGCATGCCAGTTTCGGATTTCCTGCCCTACACCTGGTACAACACGCCGAACATCCACTTCTGCACCTTCGAAGACTTCGAAGCCCTATGCGGTGAGCGGGAAGCCAAGGTGATCAACCGCCTCGCCGTCGACCAACAGCACCGTCACGGCTGGGCGAGTAAACTATGGCCCAACCTGTTGGGCGAAATTGGCATCTACCGGGTCAGCAGCCCCGGTCTGGCCGACCACAAGATTGCCGTCTAATCACTTTCAAGAGGGACGCTCATGAGCCGCCTGGCTGTATTTCTATTGACCGCGTGCCTGGGCGCCAGCGCCATGGCCGCAGACGCTATCGACGCTAATCGCAAGAAAGACTTCGGTGATATCACCGTCCACTACAACACCTTCACCTCCAGCTTCCTGCAACCGGAGACCGCCCAGAACATCGGCGTGGTCCGCAGCAAAGAGAAAGGTCTGATCAACGTCACGGTGATCAAGGGCGTCACCCCGGTGGCCGCGCAAGTGACGGGCACCATCAAGGATTTGGGCGGCAAGAGCGAAATCCTCACCTTCAAGCAGATCAACGAAAAAGGTGGCATCAACTATCTCGCGCCGTACTCAGTGACCCAGCGGGAATACAAGACCTTCACTATCAACGTTGAAACCGGCGGCAAAGCGCATAGCTTCCAATTCAACCAAGAACTGTTTCCGGCCGAATGATGAACCTTAATCAACTGGTACTGGCCAGCCACAACGCCGGCAAACTCAAAGAACTGCAGGCGATGCTCGGTGAATCCGTGCAACTGCGCTCGATTGGTGAATTCAGCCAGGTGGAGCCGGAAGAAACCGGCCTGTCGTTCGTCGAGAACGCCATCCTCAAGGCCCGCAATGCAGCGCGCATCTCCGGCCTGCCGGCGTTGGCGGATGACTCGGGCCTGGCCGTGGACTTCCTAGGCGGTGCCCCGGGCATCTACTCGGCGCGCTATGCCGACGGCAAGGGCGACGCGGCCAACAACGCCAAGCTGCTCGATGCCCTTAAGGACGTACCGGATGCCGAGCGCGGCGCGCAATTCGTCTGCGTTCTGGCGCTGGTGCGGCACGCCGATGACCCGCTGCCGATCCTCTGCGAAGGCTTGTGGCACGGGCGCATCCTGCACGCGGCCAGTGGCGAGCATGGGTTTGGCTATGACCCGCTGTTCTGGGTGCCGGAGCGCAATGTTTCCAGCGCCGAACTGAGCCCGGCCGACAAAAACCAGATCAGCCATCGCGCCCGTGCCATGGCGTTGCTGCGCCAGCGCCTGGGCCTGAAATGACCCAGAACACCTCCGCGCAGCCGCTGATCCACGGCGGCGCGCAAACACCTCGGGCAGCCTTGCCGGTGCTGCCGCCCTTGGCGCTGTACATCCATATCCCGTGGTGCGTGCGCAAGTGCCCCTATTGCGACTTCAACTCCCACACCGCCGGCCCGGCGTTGCCGGAAGAGGCGTATGTGGAGGCCCTGCTGGCCGATCTCGACCAGGATCTGCACGCGGTTTATGGCCGGGAATTGAGCTCGATCTTTTTCGGCGGCGGCACTCCAAGCCTGTTCAGCGCGACGGCGCTGGCCCGTCTGCTGGAGGGCGTGCAAGCGCGCATCCCGTTCGCCGACGATATCGAGATCACCCTGGAGGCCAACCCCGGCACCTTCGAGCAAGAGAAATTCGTGGCCTATCGCAAGCTGGGGATCAATCGCTTGTCCATCGGCATTCAGAGTTTCCAGCAGGACAAACTCGAAGCCCTGGGCCGCATCCACAACGGCGACGAGGCCATCCGCGCTGCCGGCATGGCGCGGCAGGCCGGTTTCGATAACTTCAACCTGGACCTGATGCACGGCTTGCCCGATCAGTCCCTGGATGACGCCCTGAGCGACCTGCGCCAGGCCATCGCGCTCAAACCGACGCACTTGTCGTGGTACCAACTGACCCTGGAACCCAACACGGTGTTCTGGAACCAGCCGCCGGCGCTGCCGGAAGATGACACGTTGTGGGATATCCAGGAAGCCGGCCAGGCCCTGCTGGCTGAACACGGTTACGCGCAATATGAAGTGTCGGCCTATGCCCAACCGGGGCGCCCGGCGCGGCATAACCTCAACTACTGGAGCTTTGGCGACTTTATCGGCATCGGCGCCGGGGCCCACGGCAAGCTCAGCCATCCGGATGGGCGCATCGTGCGCACCTGGAAAACCCGCGCACCGAAGGACTACCTCAACCCGACCAAAAGCTTCCAGGCCGGCGCGAAGGAGCTGACCAACGAAGAACTGCCATTCGAGTTCCTGATGAACGCCCTGCGCCTCACTGATGGTGTCGACGCCAGGCTCTACGCCGAGCGCACAGGCCTGGACCTGGCCAGCCTCGACGAAGGGCGCCGCGACGCAGAACAAAGCGGCTTAATGCAGGTCGAACCGTCACGCCTGGCGGCGACCGACCGCGGGCAACTCTTTCTCAATGACCTGTTGCAGAAGTTTTTGAGCTGACGCTCTAAGGAATTCGAATGGATTTGGTACTCGACCTGCTCGCCACCGTATCCCGCTGGAGCCGCAGCAACCTATCGGAAATCTCCCTGGCACTGGTCGGCTGCTTGCTGGTGCTGTTCGGCGCCGACATCAAAGGCTGGGTCGAAGCCCGCCTGGGCAGCATCGCCGGCGCATTGCGCGTGCCCTTGATGGCGCTGGTCTGCATGATCGGCAGCGGCGCCGCGCTGATCTACGCCACACCGTGGATCGTGCGCGGGTTGAGCCAGTTCAACAACTACAGCCTGGCGCCGGTGCTGGTGGTGGTGCTGGTGTTGATTGGGGTCGTCGCGGATCGCCGCTGATCTCAAATCCAACACAAAAAAATGTGGGAGGGGGCTTGTCCCCTCCCACATTGAGTTGCCTTTCAAGTCAGTGGCGCGTTACGCCAACTTCTCGAACTTCAAATCCCACACTCCATGCCCCAACCGCTCGCCACGGCGTTCGAACTTGGTAATAGGGCGTTCGGCCGGGCGCGGTACGCATTTGCCGTCTTCGGCCAGGTTGCGGTAGCCGGGGGCGACGTTCATCACTTCCAGCATGTACTCCGCGTAGGGCTCCCAGTCGGTGGCCATGTGCAGGATGCCGCCCACTTTCAGCTTGCTGCGTACCAGCTCCGCGAAGGAAGCCTGCACGATGCGGCGCTTGTGGTGACGGGCTTTGTGCCATGGATCGGGGAAGAACAGCATCAAGCGGTCGAGGCTATTGTCGGCGATGCAGCGGTTAAGCACCTCGATCGCGTCGCAGTCGTACACCCGAAGATTGGTCAGGCCCTGGGTTAGCACGCCGTTGAGCAGCGCGCCGACACCCGGACGGTGCACTTCCACCCCGATGAAATCCTGGTCCGGCGCAGCGGCGGCCATTTCCAGCAAGGAATGGCCCATGCCGAAGCCGATCTCCAGGGAACGCGGGGCCGAACGGCCGAACACCTGGTCATAGTCCACCGGCGCGTCGGCAAGCGGCAGCACGAACAGCGGCGCACCTTGCTCCAGGCCCTTTTGCTGGCCTTCGGTCATGCGACCGGCGCGCATCACAAAACTCTTGATGCGGCGGTGCTTGGACGCGTCGTCGGCTTCGGGTGTGTTCGGCGTTTCGTGTGATTCAGTCATCAATGGCTCTTACTTGATCAGACCATCCAGCGGCGAAGAGGCGCTGGCATAGAGTTTTTTCGGCATGCGCCCGGCGAGGTAGGCCAGGCGGCCCGCGACGATGGCGTGGTTCATGGCTTCGGCCATCATGATCGGTTGCTGGGCATGGGCGATGGCCGAGTTCATCAGTACCGCGTCGCAGCCCAATTCCATGGCAATGGTCGCGTCGGAGGCGGTGCCAACGCCCGCATCCACCAATACCGGGATCGTGGCTTCTTCGAGGATGATCTGCAGGTTGTAGGGATTGCAGATCCCCAGGCCTGAACCGATCAGGCCGGCCAGCGGCATCACCGCGATACAGCCGATCTCGGCCAATTGGCGCGCGATGATTGGGTCATCGCTGGTGTAGACCATCACGTCGAAACCTTCCTTGACCAGGGTTTCGGCGGCCTTGAGGGTTTCGATCACGTTGGGGAACAGGGTTTTCTGGTCGGCCAGCACTTCCAGCTTGACCAGGTTATGACCGTCGAGCAGCTCACGGGCCAAGCGACAGGTGCGCACGGCTTCGACGGCGTCGTAGCAACCGGCGGTGTTCGGCAAGAAGGTGTAGCGGTCCGGCGACAGCATTTCGAGCAGGTTCGGCTCGCCCTCGATCTGGCCGAGGTTGGTGCGGCGTACGGCGAAGGTCACGATTTCGGCACCGGAGGCTTCGATGGCCAGGCGTGTTTCTTCCATGTCGCGGTACTTGCCGGTGCCGACCAGCAGACGGGACTGGTAGGTACGGCCGGCCAGGACGAAGGGCTTGTCGTTACGAACGATGCTCATGGGAAATCCTCGTAATGGGGTGAGGTTCTGCAGAATCCGGGCGGCGCCATCGCGCCAAGGGGGCGACTAGCCGCCGCCGATGGCGTGGACCACTTCGACCTGGTCGCCGTCGCTCAACGTGGTGCCCTCGTGCTGGCTACGCGGGACGATGTCCTGGTTGAGTTCCACTGCGACGCGACGCCCGGTCAAGTCCAGGCGGGTCAGCAGGGCCGCGACGGTTTCACCGTCGGGCAGTTCAAAGGATTCGCCGTTCAACTGAATGCGCATGCCACGGGCCGCCATCGTTTTAAGGGGCCCGCATTCTAGCTCGATTGGCCGCCAAAGGTCAGCTCCAAGCGTCAAGCGGTCAGTTGCATGCGCCAGGCAGCCAGGCCCAGAAAGAACCAGCCAAGCAGAAAGGCCAGGCCACCGAAGGGGGTGATGATGCCGAGCTTGCTGATACCGGTCATGGTCAGCACATACAGGCTGCCGGAGAACAGCAGGATGCCGACGACAAACGACACGCCCGCCCAGGTCACCAGCCGACCGGGAATGTGAGCGGCCAGCAAAGCAACGCCGAACAGTGCCAGGGTATGCACCAACTGGTAGGTTACGCCGGTGTGGAAGATCGCCAGATAATCGGCGCTCAGGCGGTTTTTCAGGCCATGGGCGGCGAAGGCGCCAAGAGCAACGCCCGTGAAGCCAAAAAAGGCAGCCAACATCAGAAAACTACGCAGCATGGGAACTCCAGTCAGACTCATCGGGCAGGGTCTGTATAATGGCCCGCTCAACGGGTTCGGCCAAGCCATCTCTATGCTGCGTGTCCTCTTCAGTCGCTTACTCAAAGTCGTGAAATGGTTTGCCATTGGCAGTGTGTTGCTGGTGCTGCTGTTCCGTGTCGTCCCACCGCCGTTCACTGCGCTGATGGTGGAGCGCAAGATCGAGTCTTGGGTCGACGACGAGCCCATCGACCTGCAGCGCACCTGGGTGCCATGGAATGAGATCTCCGACGAGCTCAAGGTGGCGGTGATAGCCGGCGAAGATCAACGTTTCCCACAGCATTGGGGCTTTGATTTCGGCGCGATCCAAGCGGCATTAGCTCACAACGAGCGCGGCGGCTCGATACGCGGCGCCAGCACATTGAGCCAGCAGGTGTCGAAGAATTTGTTCCTCTGGTCCGGCCGCAGTTACCTGCGCAAAGGCCTGGAAGCGTGGTTTACCGGACTGATCGAGGTGCTGTGGCCCAAGCAACGGATTCTTGAGGTATACCTCAACAGCGTGGAATGGGACGACGGGGTGTTTGGCGCGGAAGCGGCGGCGCGGCATCACTTTGGAGTGAGTGCCAAAGGGCTTACCCGTCAGCAGGCCAGCTATCTGGCGGCCGTTCTGCCTAACCCTCGCGTGTGGAGTGCCAGCCACCCAACAGCGTACGTGGCGCGGCGCGCGGCGTGGATTCGACAACAGATGAGCCAACTGGGCGGGGATGGTTATCTGGCGGAACTGAACAACGCGCGAAAAGCCCCCTGGTCCGACTGACTCAACACAGAACAAATGCAGGAGGGGGCTTGCCCTCGATGACGGAGTGTCAGTCAACTTCTGTGTGACTGATCCACCGCAATCGGGGGGCAAGCCCCCTCCCACATTGTTAAGCGGCGATGGACAATTTCAGCTTGTTCATCGCGCTTTTTTCAAGCTGGCGAATCCGCTCAGCCGACACGTTGTACTTCTGCGCCAAGTCGTGCAGCGTGGCTTTTTCTTCCGCCAACCAGCGCTGGTAAAGAATGTCACGGCTGCGCTCGTCCAGCACTTCCAGCGCTTCGTGGAGGTTGTGATTGGAGTTGTCGCTCCAGTCCGCATCTTCCAGCTGACGCGCCGGGTCGTACCGGTGGTCTTCCAAGTAATTGGCCGGCGATTGGAAAGCGCTGTCGTCGTCCGCTTCGGCGGCCGGGTCAAAGGCCATGTCATGGCCAGTCAGACGGCTTTCCATCTCGCGCACTTCACGGGGCTCCACGCCGAGGCTTTCGGCCACGCGGTGGACTTCCTCGTTGTTCAGCCACGCCAGGCGTT
>Ga0308172_1001935_pt1 | contig 12106 bp, 2 predicted proteins | sample PhyGR2_FD_202134 | JGI IMG/M metagenome (GOLD analysis project Ga0308172, IMG submission 202134) | Phyllosphere microbial communities from UC Gill Tract Community Farm, Albany, California, United States - DLSLSG.R2 | ecosystem: Host-associated > Plants > Phyllosphere > Unclassified | place: USA...
ATCCTGCTGCGTGGCATGGCCGGTTCGCGCCTGCAGGTGGCGGTGGCGCATGGCGAAGGCCAGGCCGTGTTCGACAACACCGTGGACCAGGCGACCGCCCGCGTGGCGCTGCGCTACGTCGATGGCAACGGCAACGTCGCCAGCCAGTACCCGCTGAACCCGAACGGTTCGCCGGACGGCATCACCGGCCTGACCAGCACCGACGGCCGCGTCACGATCATGATGCCGCACCCGGAACGCACCCCGCGCGCGCTCAACCTGAGCTGGGCCCCGGCCGAGTGGCAGGGTGACTCGCCGTGGATGCGCATGTTCCGCAACGCGCGGGTGTGGTGCGGCTGACGGCGTATCCGCCGCGCAGGCTGCAATGCGATGAAGTACGGAAAACCCGGCAGGCGACTGTCGGGTTTTTCTGTATATGGGCAGAAAATCCTGCCGCAGCCATCAGTTACATGCATTTACATGGCGCCGACATTTCGTCACATGCAAATAACAAAATCGCCGAATAAATAGGCGGAAAAGTGAACTGGTTCACGGCAATTGCATTTTCTGCGTCAAAGTCTTGACGACCCGGAAAGTTCCCGTTAACACTTGGGCCCTGTTTCAAATCTGTTCATACCGCAGTAACCGCACGTCGCTTGCGCTCGGTTTTCTGTCGCTGCGCGGCGTTCGGCAATACCCGCAGTAAATCACGCGAATAACGCCCCCAGGGGACGTTGGACCAGAAGGTCCGGCGCTGGCGTTGCTTTGCCCAAAACCAGTCCAAAAAATCAGGAGCCGTACCGATGAATCGGATTTATCGCAAGGTCTGGAACAAAGCGTTGGGTCAGTTGGTGGTGGCCTCGGAACTGGCCTCTTCCGACACGCGCGGCGGGGTCGTCGACCAGCGTCGCGATGCCGACCACGTACGGCCGGTGACGCTGGCCGCGGCCCTTGCCCTGGCCATGGGACTGGGAGGCTCAGGCCTCGCCGCCGCGCAGTCGGTGGAAGTGGGTGGCAACGCCAACTGCGTGACCCTCAGCAGCAGCCTGATCGACCAGTGCGTGGTTGATGGCAGCGCCAATGCCAGCGGCCGCAACGCCGTGGCCGTGGGCACCGGCAGCACCGCCAGCGCCGCCAACAGCGTCGCCCTGGGGGCCGGCTCCAACGCCAACCGCGCCAACACGGTGTCGGTCGGCGCAACGGGCAACGAACGGCAGATCACCAACGTCGCCGCAGGCACGGCGGCCACCGATGCGGTCAACCGCGCCCAGCTCGACGCTCAGGCGCAGGCCACCCAGGCCGCGCTGGCCGCTGCCGCCGCGCAAGGCAGCCGCTACTTCAAGGCTGACGGCGCGGGTGATGATAGCGATGCGGCGCAGATCGATGGCGAAGGCGCTCTGGCCGCCGGCGCTTCGGCAACCGCCGATGGCGACGACACCACGGCGCTGGGCCACAACGCGCAGGCGACCGCTGACAGCGCTACCGCCGTTGGCGCGCAGGCGCAGGCCTCGGGCAGTGGCAGCACCAGCGTCGGCGCAGGCAGCACCGCCAGCGGCACCGCGTCGGCCAGCTTCGGCGTCGGTGCCGAAGCCAGCGGCGGTTACAGCACCGCACTGGGCGGCCTGTCCAACGCTTCGGCCTTCAACGCAACGGCGGTCGGCAATGCGGCCAACGCCACCGGCTCCAACAGCGTGGCCGTCGGCGGCGATGCCGAAGCCAGCGGCGCGTACAGCACCGCCACCGGCCAGGGCAGCCTGGCCACCGGCACCAACTCGGTCGCCGTGGGTGGCGCACTGTTCGGCCTGCTGCCGACCGAAGCCTCGGGCGATTACTCCACCGCCGTCGGTGGCGGCGCGTGGGCACCAGGCACCAATGCCACCGCATTGGGCAACGCCGCAGAAGCTCAGGGCGCCAACAGCGTGGCACTGGGTGCCGATTCGATTGCCGAGCGTGACAACACCGTCTCCGTCGGTGGCGCTGGCAACACGCGCCAGATCACCAACGTCGCTGCCGGTACCGAAGGCACCGATGCGGTGAACAAGGACCAGCTGGACGAGGTCGCCGCGACCGCAGAAAACACCCGCAAATACTTCCAGGCCAGCGGCAGCGAGGACAGCGATGCCGGCGCCCTGGCCGAAGGCGACAGCGCGCTGGCGGCTGGTGAAGCGGCCAATGCCATCGGCGATGGCGCCACCGCGCTCGGCGGCGGTGCGACCGCCATCGCGGCGCAGGCGACCGCACTCGGCTACAACAGCCTGGCCACCGGCGAGAATGCCTCGGCCGTAGGCACCAACGCGCAGGCCAGCGGCAGCGACAGCGCCGCACTGGGCAGCGGTGCGGTGGCCAGTGAAACCAGCACCACCGCCACCGGCGCCGGCGCGCAGGCAACCGCGGTCTACAGCACCGCCAACGGTGCCGAAGCCGTCGCCAGCGGCGCACAGTCGTTGTCCAGCGGCTTCCGCGCAGCGGCCTCGGCCGACGGTGCAACCGCCGTCGGCGGTTACAGCGAAGCCAGTGGCCGGCTGGGTTCGGCACTGGGCTACGGCACCGTCGCCAGCGGCGCCAACAGCACTGCCGCCGGCGTGTTCGCCACCGCAACCGGTGCCGGTGCGGTCGCCGTGGGTGAAGCCAGCGAAGCGACCGGCGACGAGAGCGTTGCCATCGGCGGCAGCACCTACTTTGGCCTGATCACCTCGCGCGCCAGCGGCTACGGTGCATCGGCCTATGGTGCCGGCGCATGGGCCACCGAAGACTATGCAACGGCCATCGGCTGGAACGCCTGGGCCGATGGCGCGCAGTCCACCGCGCTCGGCGCCAGTGCCACCGCCAATGGCAGCAACAGCGTCGCCCTGGGTGCGGCCTCGCAGGCCGACCGTGACAACACCGTGGCCGTCGGCAGCGACGGCAACGAACGCCAGGTGACCCATGTCGCCGCAGGTACCGAAGACACCGACGCGGTGAATGTCGGCCAGCTGAAGGACGTGGCTGCGGTGGCCGACACCACCGCCAAGCGCTTCCAGGCCACCGGCAGCAGCAACAGCGATGCCGGTGCACTGGCCGACGGCGATGACGCACTGGCCGCCGGTGAGGCCGCCAACGCCATCGGCAACGGCACCACCGCCGTCGGTGCCGGCGCGACCGCCGTCGCCCAGAACGCCACCGCGGTGGGCAACAACGCCCTGGCCAGCGGCCAGAACAGCGCCGCCTTCGGCAACAACGCACAGGCCGCCGGCCCGGGCAGCGTGGCCGTGGGTGGTGCCGCCGTCGATGAAGCGGGCAACCCGCTGATCACCAGCGGTGGCGTGCCGGTGGAAACCGGTGCGACCAGTGCCGGTGTCGGTGGTACCGCCGTCGGCGCCAGCGCCGAAGCCAGTGGCTTCGCGGCATCTTCGTATGGCGTCGGTGCCTATGCGGCCGGCGCACAGTCCTCCGCGTTCGGTGCAGTGGCCAACGCGGTCGGTGATTACTCCACCGCCGTGGGCACGCAGAGCAACGCCACCGGCACCAGCAGCGTGGCCATCGGTGGCCCGGCCGACCTGATCCCCGGCCTGGGCTTCTTCGTACAGACCCAGGCCAGCGGCGAAGCCGCCACCGCCGTCGGTGCCGGTGCCATCGCCAGCGGCGATTACGCCGTGGCCAACGGCAGCCTGACCGAAGCCTCCGGTGCCGAGTCGGTGGCCGTGGGCTACTTCGCCTATGCGCCCGGCGAGAACGCCAGTGCGCTGGGTGCACAGACCTGGGCCAGCGGTGCGCAGAGCACCGCCGTGGGCTACTACGCCACCGCGCGGGGCGCCAACAGCGTCGCCCTCGGTGCCAACTCCGAAGCGGTGCGCGACAACAGCGTGGCTGTCGGCAGCGACGGCAACGAACGGCAGGTCACCCACGTGGCCGCCGGTACCGAAGACACCGATGCCGTGAACAAGGCCCAGCTCGATGCCGTGGCCAGCACGGCAGACACCACCGCGCGCTTCTTCCAGGCGCAGGGCGAGGAGGGCAGCGATGCCGGCGCCCATGCCGAAGGCGAAGGTGCGGTGGCAGCTGGTTCGGCCAGCAATGCGATCGGCGCAGGCGCGCTCGCACAGGGCGCGGGCGCGGGTGCCATCGGCGCCGATACCGTCGCCCTGGGCCGCAACACCTTCGCCAATGGCGACGGTGCGGTTGCCATCGGTGGCCTCGGCCAGGCCTACGACGAGTACAACCAGCCGCTGCTGGATGACGAAGGCAATCCGGTGCAGGTCGGCACCACCGCCTCAGCCGGCTCCACTGCCGTGGGCAATGCCGCGCTGGCCACCGGCGCCAGCAGCAGCGCGTTCGGCACGGCGGCGCAGGCCACCGGCGACAACAGCTTCGCTGCTGGCGGCAAGTCGCGCGCCAACGGCAGCTATGCCGTCGCCATCGGCGACAGCGCCTTCGCCAAGGCCGACGACAGCACCGCCGTCGGCGGTTACAGCACCGCCAGCGAAGAAGGTGCCACCGCCTTCGGTGCCGGCGCGTGGGCCACCGGCACCAACGCCTCGGCCTTCGGCCCGGCGGCCTGGGCCAGTGCCAATGGCGCGACTTCCATCGGCTACAACAGCTGGGCCAACGGCGTCAGCTCCACCGCGGTCGGCCGCGGTGCCTTCAGCTATGGCGATTACAGCCTGGCACTGGGCTTCCAGGCACTGGGCAACAGCATCAACAGCATCGCGGTGGGCACCAATACCGTGGCCGATGGCGAAAGCGCCATCGCCATCGGTGCCGGCAGCACCGCCAACGGCAACAATGCGGTGGCGCTGGGCGCAGGCTCGGTGGCTGACCGCGACCGCAGCGTGTCGGTCGGCAGCGCCGGCAGCGAACGCCAGGTCACCAACGTCGCCGCCGGCACCCAGGCCACCGATGCGGTGAACAAGGCCCAGCTGGATGCCGTGGCCGCCAGCGCAGGCACCGGCAACAAGTTCTTCCAGGCCAGCGGCAGCGACGACAGCGATGCCGCCGCCTACGTGGAAGGCGACAACGCACTGGCCGCCGGTGAAGCCGCCAACGCCATCGGTGACGGCGCCATCGCACTGGGCAGCGGCGCCAATGCCATCGGCACCAACGCACAGGCGATCGGCTTCAACGCCCTGGCCAGTGCCGACAACGCCAGCGCCATCGGCGCCAACGCGCAGGCCACCGGCGAGTACGCCACCGCGCAGGGTGCGGAAAGCGAAGCCAGCGGCGAGCAGAGTGCCGCCTTCGGTGCCGCAGCCGTGTCCAGTGGCGCCGGCAGCACCGCCACGGGCGTGCTGTCCGAAGCCAGCGGTGAGGAAGCCGTGGCGGTGGGTTACTTCAGCAGCGCCAGCGGCGAAGCGGCCACCGCGGTGGGCAGCGAGAGCGTGGCCAGCGGCACGGCCTCGGCGGCGTTCGGCATCGGTGCCGAAGCCACCGGCGGCTACAGCACCGCCATCGGCGGCTATGCCAGCGCATCGGCGTTCAACGCCACCGCCTTCGGCAACTTCGCCAACGCCTCCGGTTCCAACAGCGTGGCCCTGGGCGGAGATTCGGAAGCGTCCGGTGCCTACGCCACGGCCACCGGCCAGGGCAGCCTGGCCACCGGCGTGAACAGCGTGGCCATCGGCGGTTCGCTGTTCGGCCTGCTCGCCACCGAAGCGTCGGGTGATTACTCCACCGCAGTCGGTGGTGGTGCCTGGGCGCCGGGCACCAACGCCACGGCGCTGGGCAACGCGGCCGAAGCACAGGGTGCAAACAGCGTCGCCCTGGGTGCCGACTCGATTGCAGACCGCGACAACACGGTCTCCGTCGGCGGCGCTGGCAATACCCGCCAGATCACCAACGTCGCCGCCGGCACCGAAGGCACCGATGCGGTGAACAAGGACCAGCTGGATGCAGTCGCCGCCACCGCGGAGAACACCAGCAAGTACTTCCAGGCCAGCGGCAGCGACGACAGCGATGCCGGCGCCTACGTGGAAGGTGAAAACGCACTGGCTGCCGGTGAGGCCGCCAATGCCATCGGCGACGGTGCCACCGCGCTCGGCAGTGGTGCCACTGCGGTGGCCGCCAATGCCACTGCAGTCGGCTTCAACAGCCTGGCCACCGGCGGCAACGCAGCGGCCATCGGCAACAACGCCCAGGCCACTGGCGAAGACAGCGCTGCCCTGGGCAGCGGTGCGGTCGCCAGCGAAACCAGCAGCACCGCCACCGGTGCCGGCGCACAGGCCACCGCGGTCTACAGCACGGCCAACGGTGCCGAAGCCAACGCCAGCGGCGCGCAGTCGCTGGCCAGCGGCTTCCGTGCGGCGGCCTCGGCCGATGGCACGACCGCAGTGGGCGGCTACAGCGAAGCCAGCGGTCGCCTCGGCTCGGCGCTGGGGTATGGCACCCTGGCCAGTGGTGCCAACAGCACCGCCGCCGGCGTGTTCGCCACCGCCAGCGGTGCCAGTTCGGTGGCCATGGGCGATTCCAGCGAAGCCACCGGCGATGAAAGCGTGGCCATCGGCGGCAGCACCTTCTTCGGCCTGATCCCGGCGCGTGCCAGCGGTTACGGCGCGGCGGCCTTCGGTGCCGGTGCGTGGGCGACCGACGACTACGCCACCGCCATCGGCTGGAACTCCTGGGCCGGCGCCGCGCAGTCCACCGCGCTCGGTGCGGGTGCCACCGCCAACGGCATCAACAGTGTTGCGCTGGGTGCTGCTTCCCAGGCCGACCGTGACAACACCGTGGCCGTCGGCAGCGAGGGCGGCGAACGCCAGGTGACCCATGTGGCAGCGGGTACCGAAGGCACCGACGCGGTGAACAAGAACCAGCTGGATGCCGTTGCCGCCACCGCCGAGACCACCAGCAGGTACTTCCAGGCCAGCGGCAGCGCAGACAGCGATGCCGGTGCCTACGTGGAAGGCGACAACGCACTGGCCGCGGGTGAAGCCTCCAACGCCATCGGCAACGGCGCCTCTGCGCTGGGCAGCGGCGCCACCGCCCTGGCTGAAAATGCCACGGCGGTCGGCTTCAACAGCCTGGCCACCGGCGTCAATGCGGCGGCCGTCGGCAACGCGGCGCAGGCCACCGGCGAGAACAGTGCCGCGTATGGCAGCGCTGCAGTCGCCAGCGAGATCGGCAGCACCGCCACCGGCAACGCCGCACAGGCCACGGGTGTCTACAGCACGGCCAACGGTGCCGAAGCCATCGCCAGCGGCGCACAGTCGCTGGCCAGCGGCTTCCGCGCCTCGGCCAGCGCCGATGGCACCACCGCCGTCGGTGGTTACAGCGAAGCCAGCGGCCGCCTTGGCACCGCACTGGGCTACGGCTCGGCCGCCACCGGTGCCAACACCACGGCGGTGGGCTTCGGTGCTACTGCGGCCGGTGCCAACGCGGTGGCGCTGGGCCAGTCCAGCGACGCCAGCGGTGATGAAAGCGTGGCCATCGGCGGCAGCACCTTCTCCGGCCTGATCACCGCGCGTGCCAGCGGCACCGGCGCGGCGGCCTTCGGTGCCGGTGCCTGGGCGACCAGCGATTACGCCAGCGCCATCGGCTGGAACGCCTGGGCCAGCGCTGCCGATGCGACTGCGCTGGGTGCCAACAGCACCGCCAGTGCGGCCAACAGCGTCGCCCTTGGTACCGGCTCGCAGGCCACCCGCGCCAACACGGTGTCGGTGGGCAACACGGCAGCGCAGCGGCAGATCACCAACGTGGCTGCCGGTACGGAAACCACCGATGCGGTGAACAAGGGCCAGCTTGATGCCGTGGCCGCCACCGCCGATGCGGTCGGCCAGCGCTTCCAGGCCAACGGCAGCGGCGTGGCTACCGCCAGCGGTACCGATGCGGTGGCCGTGGGCTCCAACGCCACCGCCAGCGGCAACCGCAGCAATGCGGTGGGCAGCGGCGCCAGGGCCGTGGGCAACGCATCGCTGGCGCTGGGTGCCGGCAGTGCGGTCACCGGCAACAACTCGGTGGCCCTGGGTGCCGGCGCACGTGCGGTGGACGCCAACGTGGTCTCGGTCGGTGGCGGCAACGGCACCGATGGTCCGGCCACCCGCCGCATCGTCAACGTGGCCGAGGGCCGCATTGCCGCCGGCAGCAGCGATGCCGTCACCGGTTCGCAGCTCAACGTCACCAACCAGCGCGTGGGTGCGGTCGAGACCCGCGTGGGCGATTTCGATTCGCGCATCTCCACCGTCGAAAGCAGCACCGCCAACGCCATCGGCTACGACGATGCCAGCCACGACCGCCTGACCCTGTCCGGCATCGACGGCACGGTCATCGACAACGTCGGCGCGGGCAGCATCGCCTCGGGCAGCCACCAGGCCATCAACGGCGGCCAGCTGTTCCAGTCGCTCAGCGATGCCGCCAGCATCCTCGGCGGCGGTGCCAGCGTCGGCATGCAGGGGGTGTTCATCGCGCCGAACTACGTCATCCAGGGCAGCACCTACAACAACGTCGGCGACGCCCTGGGCGCACTGGACAAGAAGGTGACCGAGCTTGACCAGCGCACTGCTGGCGGCACCAGCCGTACTGCCACGGCCAGCCTGCGCAGCGCCAGCGTGCAGGCCACTACCGCCCAGGTGGCCACCGTGGCCGAGGCCGATGCAGTGGCCTCGCGGTCCAACGTGGTGGCCAAGCCCAGCGTGGAGGGTGCCACTGCGGCGCAGCCGGCCGTCGGTGCCAACGCCGTCGCCATGGGCGACGGTGCCGTGGCCAGCGGGGCGTCGTCCACGGCCATCGGCCAGGGCGCGTCGGCCACCGCAGCCAATGCCGTCGCGCTGGGCCAGGGTTCGGTCGCCGACCGCGCCAACACGGTCTCGGTGGGCAGCGAAGGCAACGAACGCCAGGTGACCAACGTGGCTGCCGGTACCGCCGCCACCGACGCGGTCAACAAGGGGCAGCTGGACCGCGGCATCACTACCGCCAACAGCTACACCGACAGCCGCGTGCAGGCGGTCGCCGACAGCTTCGACGTGTTCAAGGGCGAAGTGGATGGGCGCCTGCGCCACATGGACCGCCGCATCGACCGCCAGGGCGCGATGAGCGCGGCCATGCTCAACATGGCCACCAGTGCCGCCGGCATCCGCACCCAGAACCGGGTCGGCGTCGGCATCGGCTTCCAGGGCGGCGAATCGGCGATGTCGCTGGGCTACCAGCGTGCGATCAGCGATCGCGCCACGGTCACCCTCGGCGGTGCGTTCAGCAGTGATGACGCCTCGGTTGGCGTCGGTGCCGGCTTCGGTTGGTAAGGCAACACCGCGCCGGCGGCCACACTGCCGGCGCTGCTTCTGCAACAGGGCCTGAGGGGAGGTCTCGGCAAACCCGGCTCGGCCAGCCGGGAACCGTCAAGGATTGATGGCCGCAGTGTTGGATCCAACCATGACCCAGAAGAGGAATGTGACGTGATCAATAAGCAGAACCTTCGCATCAACGTGCTTGCTGCCGCCATGCTGTCGATGACCGCCGCAGGCGCGGTCCACGCCGCTGGCCTGCCGACCCGCGAGCCGGTGCGCCAGGCCAGCACCACCGAAGCGGGCGCCGAGCGCATCATCGTGAAGTATCGCGCCGGTACCGCTGCTGCCAGCGACCGCTCGGCCAAGCTGTCCACGGTGCAGTCCGCACTCACCCGCGCCAGCCTGTCCGGTGGCACCAGCCGTGCAAGCACGTTGGGCCCGCAGGTGGTGCGCAAGCTCGGCATCGGTGCCGACGTGATCCGCCTGAAGGGCCGCCTGGCCCCGGCCGAACTGCAGCGCGTGCTGAAGGAACTCAAGGCCGACCCGTCGGTCCAGTACGCCGAAGCCGACGTCAAGCTGCGCCGCACCGAACTGCGCGCGGGCGACGTGAAGCCGGCCCTGGTGCCGAACGATCCGCTCTACGCGCAGTACCAGTGGCACCTGAGCAACCCCACCGGCGGCATCAACGCACCGTCGGCCTGGGATGTTTCACAGGGCGAAGGCGTGGTCGTCGCCGTGCTCGACACCGGCATCCTGCCGCAGCATCCGGACCTGGTCGGCAACCTGCTGGAAGGCTACGACTTCATCAGCGATGCCGAGACGTCGCGCCGTGCCACCGACGCTCGCGTGCCGGGCGCGCAGGACTACGGTGACTGGGTGGAGAATGCCAACGAGTGCTACAACGGCTCGCAGCCGGAAGACAGCTCCTGGCACGGTACCCACGTGGCCGGCACCGTTGCCGAACAGACCAACAACGGCGTCGGCATGGCCGGTGTCGCACACAAGGCCAAGGTCCTGCCGGTGCGCGTGCTCGGCAAGTGCGGTGGCTACCTCTCCGACATCACCGATGCGATCACCTGGGCGTCGGGTGGCACCGTCGCCGGCATTCCGGCCAACACCAACCCGGCTGAAATCATCAACATGAGCCTGGGTGGCAGTGGTGCGTGCGCAGGCGCCTACCAGGATGCGATCAGCGGCGCGATCTCGCGTGGCACGACCGTGGTGGTGGCCGCCGGCAACGAAACCGACAATGCCGCCAACTACCGCCCGGCCAGCTGCGAGGGCGTGGTGACCGTGGGTGCGACCCGCATCACCGGTGGCATCACCTATTACTCCAACTACGGCACGCGCGTGGACCTGTCCGGCCCGGGCGGCGGTGGCAGCGTGGACGGCAACCCGGGTGGTTACATCTGGCAGTCCGGTTCGAATGCGGCCACCACCCCGGAATCCGGCACCTACAGCTACATGGGCATGGGCGGTACTTCGATGGCGTCGCCGCACGTGGCCGGTGTTGCTGCCCTGGTGCAGAGTGCGCTCATCGCCAACGGCAAGGATCCGCTGGCGCCGGCGGCCCTGCGTGCGCTGCTGAAGGAAACCGCGCGTCCGTTCCCGGTCACCATCCCGGCCTCCACGCCGATCGGCACCGGTATCGTCGATGCCAAGGCCGCGCTGGCCAAGGCCCTGGCTGAGCCGTGCACCGAGAACTGCGAGCCCGAAGGCATCCCGCTGACCAACAAGGTCGCCCTCAGCGGCGTGGCCGGCGCCACCGGCAGCGAGACGGTCTATACCTTCGAAGCCGTCGCCGGCAAGCAGCTGAGCGTGCTGACCTACGGTGGCACCGGCAACGTGTCGGTGTACGTGGCGCAGGGCCGCGTGCCGACCGCCACCGACAACGATGCCAAGTCCAGCCGCCCGGGCAATACCGAGACCGTGCGTGTTGCCAAGCCGGTGGCAGGCACCTACTACGTGAAGGTGGTGGGCGAAGCGGCCTTCAGCGGCGTGACCATCCTGGCCACCCAGTAAGGGCCACGGCTGCACGTAATGTCGTAAGTGAATTGGCGACGCCCGTTACCGGAAGGTGACGGGCGTCGTCTTTCATGGTCCTGCGCGCGCAAGGCAGCGGAAGTCTGGGCTGAGCTGCTAAAGTCGGGAGGATCGACAGGAGAGTCATGTGAACGCGCTCGCTGCCACTGCCATCGACGACGCCGAAGGCCGCATCCTCGATGCGCTGCTGGCGCGCGGGCGCCTCAAGGAAGGGGACCTGGCGCGTGCACGGCCGCTGCACGCCGAAGCCGGTGGCAGCCTGCTGGGCCTGCTGGTGCGGCTGGGGCTGGTGTCCGAGCGTGACCAGGCGCAGGCCAGTGCCGATGTACTGGGCCTGCCGCTGCTGGAAGGCAAGCAGCTGCCCGAAGCACCGCCGCAGTCGCTGGCCGAAGGCCTGCCGTTGTCGCTGCGTTTCCTGAAGCAGTTCCACGTGTGCCCGCTGGCGCTGGATGAACACGGCGTACGCCTGTGGCTGGCCGATGCCCACGATGCCTATCCGCAGCAGGCCGTGCAGCTGGCGCTGGGCGTACCGGTCAGCCCGGTGCTGGGCATGCGCGCGGAGATCGACGACCTGGTCGAGCGCTGGTTCGGCCAGGGCCGCAGCGCGATGGGCGCGATCGTGGAAACCGCAGATGGCGAAGGCGGCGCGGTCGATGACATCGAACACCTGCGCGACCTCGCTTCCGAAGCTCCGGTCATCCGCCTGGTCAACCTGGTCATCCAGCGTGCGGTGGAACTGCGCGCCTCGGACATCCACGTCGAACCGTTTGAAAGCCGCCTTAAGGTGCGTTACCGCGTCGATGGCGTGCTGGTGGAAGGCGAAAGCCCGCCGGCCAACCTCACCGCCGCGGTCATCAGCCGCATCAAGATCATGGCCCGGCTCAACATCGCCGAAC
>Ga0308172_1001938_pt1 | contig 12100 bp, 8 predicted proteins | sample PhyGR2_FD_202134 | JGI IMG/M metagenome (GOLD analysis project Ga0308172, IMG submission 202134) | Phyllosphere microbial communities from UC Gill Tract Community Farm, Albany, California, United States - DLSLSG.R2 | ecosystem: Host-associated > Plants > Phyllosphere > Unclassified | place: USA...
GTTCATGAGTTTCTCGAAAACGGTTCTTCGCAGCGGTGAAATACCGGGAAGTGATGGTGGTCACAATAAACCATTAGCCTGCGAATTCAACCCGGGATTTGATAATGAAATCAAAAGCGACGGCAGCGCCGCTTTACAACGCCAGTCCGATTAGCCTGTTAATACATCCGGCGCGTCAGACCCATGATGTCGAGGATTTTGGTGGCAATCTCCTCCACCGAGTAGTTGGTGCTGTTGAGATAGCGGATCTGATGGGTGCGGAACAGCGCTTCCACCTCGCCAACTTCCAGCCGGCACTGACGCATTGAGGCGTAACGGGTATTTTCCGCCCGCTCCTGACGTATCGCCGCCAGGCGTTCCGGGTCGATGGTCAGCCCGAACAGTTTATTCTGGTGCGCACGCAGCGCGGGCGGCAGTTTGAGGTTATCCATGTCGTCGGCAATAAAAGGATAGTTGGCGGCGCGAACACCAAACTGCATCGCCAGATAGAGGCTGGTGGGGGTTTTACCACAGCGCGACACGCCCAGCAGGATCACCTGCGCATCCTCCAGCCCGCGCAGCGAAATACCGTCATCATGCGCCAGGGCGTAATCGATCGCCGCAATACGCGCATCATATTTCCCCAGGTTACTGGCATCCAGTCCGTGAGTACGGTGAGCAACCGGCGCGGGCGACAGGCCCAGCTCCTGCTGCAGCGGGGCGACCAGCGCCTGCACGATATCCTGACAAAAGCCGTCGCTCTGCACGATGATGTCGCGCACTTCTGGCGTGACAATGGAGAAAAACACCAGCGGCCGGACACCGCTCTGCTGATAGAGCGCGTTAATCTGGGCTTTAACCGCCAGCGCCCGCTGGACGTTTTCCACAAACGGCAGCGTCAGACTGGTGATATTGACCGGAAACTGCGACAGCACCGCATGACCCAGCACTTCAGCCGTGATGGCCGTACCATCGGAGATATAAAAAACGCTTCTGTCAGTTGTCATAACGAAATCAGCCTCAGACAAGAGTGAGCAATCAGCATGAGCCATGCGATTAAATAAATCATCTCTGATTTTAATTTCTGGAAGGTCTGTCCGGATTATTTGTCTGCTGTTTCATCAGGATAATAAAAAATGAAAAGGCGTTTCATCCCGTCGGAACTCTTTTTAAACCGGCAATACGGTGTAAATAGCCACGCCACTGTTGCGCAACAAAACAAACGGGTTAATTCGCTGAAATTCTGTCATTTCCTGCTGCATCAATAACTTAGAGAAAAACAGCGTCTTTGCGCAACAGCAAAATAATCCGCTCACAATTCCGAAACTGTTGCTGAAATTCTGCTTTAACGATTCAACAGATCGTTATTGAGGGGGTGATATGTCAGGCTGAAGACAGATAACTCCCTGTGTCCATTCATTGATAATTAATAAAGGATAAGCTCAATGTCCACTCAAGAACAGCCACTTGTGCTCTGGTATAACCAGCTTGGCATGCATGATGTTGACCGGGTAGGAGGCAAAAATGCCTCTCTGGGTGAGATGATTACTAACCTGTCGTCGCTGGGCGTTTCCGTGCCCAACGGTTTCGCGACCACCTCTTACGCTTTTAACCTGTTCCTCGACCAGAGCGGACTGAACCAGCGGATTTATGCGCTGCTGGATGAGACCGATATTGATGATGTGGATGCGCTGGCAAAAGCAGGTAAGCAGATTCGTCAGTGGGTGGTGGAGACGCCGTTCCTGCCAGAGCTGGAGTCGGCCATCCTGGATGCTTATCAGCAGCTTTCTGCTGACGATGATGCCGCGTCGTTCGCCGTCCGCTCTTCTGCCACCGCAGAAGATATGCCCGACGCCTCTTTTGCTGGTCAGCAGGAAACCTTCCTGAATGTGCAGGGCATCGACGCCGTGATGGTAGCGGTGAAGCATGTCTTCGCCTCGCTGTTTAATGACCGGGCTATCTCTTACCGCGTGCATCAGGGTTACGACCATCGTGGCGTTGCGCTGTCGGCAGGCATTCAGCGCATGGTGCGCTCTGACCTGGCCTCGTCAGGTGTGATGTTCACCATTGATACCGAGTCCGGCTTTGATCAGGTGGTCTTTATTACCGCCGCGCTGGGACTGGGTGAAATGGTGGTGCAGGGGGCCGTTAACCCGGATGAGTTCTACGTCCACAAGCCGACTCTGGCCGCCGATCGTCCTTCTATCGTGCGCCGCAATATGGGTTCGAAAAAAGTTCGCATGGTCTATGCCGATTCTCAGGCGCATGGCGAGCAGGTGCGGATCGAAGATGTGCCGGAAGCCGAACGCGACCGTTTCTGCCTGAGCGATGAGGAAGTGCAGGCGCTGGCGAAGCAGGCCGTGCTGATTGAACAGCACTATCAGCGTCCGATGGATATCGAATGGGCCAAAGATGGGCACACCGGCAAGCTGTTTATCGTTCAGGCGCGTCCTGAAACCGTGCGCTCCAATGGTCAGGTGATGGAGCGTTACACCCTGCAGGGTCAGGGCAGCGTGGTGGTTGAAGGCCGTGCTATCGGTCATCGCATTGGCGCAGGCGTGGTGAAGGTCATCCACGATATCAGCGAAATGAACCGTATTGAAAAAGGCGATGTGCTGGTGACGGACATGACCGACCCGGACTGGGAACCGATCATGAAAAAGGCGTCAGCGATTGTCACCAACCGTGGCGGACGAACCTGTCATGCGGCGATCATCGCACGTGAGCTGGGCATTCCGGCCGTCGTCGGCTGTGGCGACGCTACCGATCGGCTGAAAGAGGGCCATCAGGTCACCGTCTCCTGCGCCGAGGGCGATACCGGTTACGTCTATGATCAGCTGCTCGACTTCGACGTCACCAGTTCGCAGGTCGATTCGCTGCCTGAACTGCCGCTGAAAATCATGATGAACGTGGGTAACCCCGATCGTGCCTTTGATTTCGCTTGTCTGCCTAACGAAGGTGTCGGCCTGGCGCGTCTGGAATTTATCATTAACCGTATGATTGGCGTCCACCCTAAAGCGCTACTGGAATTCGATCAGCAGACGCCGGAACTGCAGCAGCAGATCCGTAAAATGATGAAAGGATTTGATAATCCTGTCGAGTTTTACATTGCACGTCTGACTGAAGGAATTGCCACGCTTGGCGCGGCATTTGCACCGAAACGCGTAATTGTCCGACTTTCAGATTTTAAAACGAATGAATATGCCAACCTGGTGGGGGGCGAACGCTACGAGCCGGAAGAGGAAAACCCGATGCTCGGATTCCGTGGGGCAGGTCGCTATGTGGCGGACAGCTTCCGGGATTGCTTTGCGCTGGAGTGCGAAGCAGTGAAGCGTGTTCGCAACGAGATGGGCCTCACCAACGTCGAAATCATGGTTCCGTTTGTGCGCACCGTTGATCAGGCGCAGGCCGTGGTGGAAGAGCTGTCACGTCAGGGACTCAAGCGCGGCGAGAACGGACTGAAGATCATTATGATGTGTGAGATCCCCTCCAATGCGCTGCTGGCAGAGCAGTTCCTGCAGCACTTTGATGGCTTCTCAATCGGATCCAACGACATGACTCAGTTGACGCTGGGACTGGACCGCGACTCCGGCGTCGTCTCTGCGCTGTTTGACGAACGTAATGAAGCCGTGAAAGCGCTGCTTTCCATGGCCATCAAAGCGGCGAAAAAGCAGGGTAAATATGTCGGAATCTGTGGGCAGGGACCGTCTGATCATCAGGATTTTGCTGCATGGCTGATGGAAGAGGGCATCGACAGCCTGTCGCTGAACCCGGACACCGTGGTGGAAACCTGGGTGAGTCTGGCGCAGCTAAATAAAACTGCCTGACACCGGTAGCTGTAATCATAAAGGCCCGCATTGCGGGCCTTTTCTGTTTATAGCTGGCTTGATTCAGGCAAAAAAAAAGCCCATCACAGGGGATGGGCAAAGACTACACACAGCAATTCTTTACTCTACTCAGGGGAATTAGTTTGTCTGAAAATCATCAGGTTGATTTCGAACATAGGAAACATGTTATTCATACGGCTGGCTGGCGTCTTTAAGAATCCTCTTATTAGTTTAAAGCCGATAATCTTTTGTCACCTTAACTTCGCCATTTGGCTTAAGAAACAGTGCAGAAAGTAATCTTTTTTAGCCCTGAAAGGTCACTTTCCCGCCAGACATGGCTTTTTTCTTAAAAATCCCTAATGAAAAACAGAATTTATCTGATTGATGAGGGAAGGTGCGGTTAATCATCATTAACCGCACTAATCAATGCCCGAAAGGGGGATAGGCGTGGCAGGCTACTGCATTACCTCAGACGGCAGGCGGGGTATCTTCGTGATCGGCCAGGGCATCCGCCGACGCCATCGGGTCATTATCCGGCGCTGGCGCTTCATGCATCCAGACGGAAACCAGACGGTAAGAAACCGCCAGAACCACCGGGCCGATAAACAGACCGATCATGCCGAATGCGAACAGGCCACCAATGACGCCAGAGAGGATCAGGATCATCGGCAGATCGGCGCCCATACGGATTAACATCGGGCGCAGAACGTTATCCATCGTGCCGACGACACAACTCCAGACCAGCAGCACGGTTCCCCAGGTGGTATCGCCGCTCCAGTAGAGATAGATAATGGCGGGAACCAGCACCAGCAGCGGACCCAGCTGTACCAGACAGCAGAGAATCATCAGCACCGTCAGCAGCGTGGCATAAGGAATGCCGGAAATTGCCAGACCGATGCCGCCCAGCACCCCCTGCACCAGCGCCGTCACCACCACGCCAAGCGCCACGGCACGAATAGACTGGGCGGCCAGCAGCACGGCAGCATCACCGCGTCGTCCCGCCATGCGAAACGCGAAGTGACGGATGCCCTGGGCAGCCTGTTCGCCACGCCAGTAAAGCAGTACGCTGAACAGCAGCATCACGCCCAGATGGATCATGAAGCGCCCGAAATGACCGGCCTGAGCCACAAAAAAGCCGGTGGTGCGACCGATATAAGGCTGTATTTTTGCCATCACACCAGCGCCGCCGCTCGCCACCAGCGTGTCATAACTGACATGAAGTTTTCTGCCGACCATCGGGATTTCCCTCAGCCACATCAGTTTCGGCATCGTGTGTCCCTGGGTTACCCAGGCAATCACCGGCGCGCTGTTATCAATCAGGCTACTGACCAGCAGGGCGATAGGAATAATAAACAACAGCAGCAGCAGCAGTGTCATGACGATCACCGCCAGCGAACGGCGTCCCCATAACAGTCGCTGGAATTTCAGCATCAGTGGCCAGGTGGCAATCACCACCATGCTGGCCCAGGCAAAGCCCAGAATAAACGGCTGCACGACCCATAAACAGGCGACGATCAGCAGCAAAATGAACATCAGGGTAAAGAGTATTTGCGGTAAATCCATATCCCGGTACTGGCTTTTCATCATTGACTCATAACCTCGTCTTAATCCCTCATTTTCGGGCAGTCGGATACCCGTTTTTATCATGATCTATTTGCCAGGGATTAAACAGCGTCGTGGTGAAAGGTTTTTGCCTTTTCTGAAAAAAGGGCAGACGCAGGAAAAATATGATAAAACGAGAAATCGCTAACGTATAAACGCAAACGTTTACAACACCTTCGGTCAGACAATCATGATCCCACAGATTTCGCAGGCACCGGGCCTCGTTCAACTGGTGCTGACGTTCCTTGAGTCGCTGAAAGAGCAGGGTTTTACCGGTGACATGGCGACCAGCTATGCCGACCGTCTCTCACTCTCCACCGATAACAGCATCTATCAGTTGCTGCCCGACGCAGCACTCTTTCCGCGCTCGACGGCGGATGTGGCCCTGCTCGCCCGCGTGGCTGGAGAAGCACGCTTTACCAGTCTTGTGTTTACCCCGCGCGGTGGCGGCACCGGCACCAACGGGCAGTCGCTGAATCAGGGAATCGTGGTAGACATGTCGCGCTACATGAACCGCATCCTGGAGATCAATACGGATGAGGGCTGGGTGCGGGTCGAAGCAGGGGTGATCAAAGATCAGCTGAATGCCTGGCTGAAGCCTTTCGGCTTTTTCTTCTCTCCGGAGCTTTCTACCAGTAACCGTGCGACGCTCGGCGGAATGATCAACACCGATGCGTCGGGTCAGGGCTCGCTGGTTTATGGCAAAACCTCGGACCACGTGCTGGGTCTGCGGGCCGTGCTGCTGGGCGGCGATATCCTTGATACGCGGCCGATGGCGACCGCGCTGGCTGAAACGCTGGCGCAGACGGCCACACCTGAAGGGCGACTCTATCAGCAGGTACTGACGCGCTGCCGCGAGCATCGTGCGCTGATTCTGGAAAAGTTTCCAAAGCTGAATCGCTTCCTGACCGGCTATGACCTGCGCCACGTATTCAGCGACGACATGCAAACCTTTGACCTGACACGCCTGCTGTGTGGCGCAGAGGGCACGCTGGCCTTCGTCACCGAAGCGCGGCTCGATATCACCCCGCTGCCGAAAGTGCGGCGGCTGGTGAACATCAAATATGACTCCTTCGATTCCGCCCTGCGTAATGCGCCCTTGATGGTGGAAGCGCAGGCGCTGTCGGTTGAGACCGTTGACTCCAAAGTGCTGAATCTGGCGCGGGAAGATATCGTCTGGCACTCGGTGCGTGAATTGATTGCTGACGTACCCGACAAAGAGATGCTGGGCCTGAACATCGTTGAATTTGCCGGTGACAACGCGGCACTGATCGATCAGCAGATTGACCAGCTGTGTGGCCGCCTCGATACGCTGATGGCGCAGCAGCAGGGTGGCGTAATCGGCTATCAGTTCTGCAACGACCTGGATGGCATTGAGCGCATCTATAACATGCGTAAAAAAGCGGTGGGCCTGCTGGGTAATGCCAGAGGCCGCGCGAAGCCTATTCCGTTTGTGGAAGATACCGCCGTCCCGCCGGAAAAACTGGCGGACTATATTGTCGAGTTTCGTGCGCTGCTCGACAGTCACGGTCTGAGCTACGGCATGTTTGGTCACGTGGATGCCGGCGTTCTGCACGTGCGTCCGGCGCTGGATATGTGCGATCCGCAGCAGGAGATGATGATGAAACAGATCTCCGACGAAGTGGTGGCGCTGACCGCACGTTACGGCGGCCTGCTGTGGGGTGAACATGGCAAAGGATTCCGCGCCCAGTACAGTCCGGCGTTCTTTGGCGAGACGCTGTTTAACGAACTGCGTCGTATCAAAGCTGCCTTCGATCCGCTTAACCGTCTCAATCCCGGCAAGATCTGTACGCCTTATAACCGCAACGACGAGATGATGCAGGTCGATGCGGTGAAGCGCGGCACTTTTGATCGACAGATTCCGGTCTCGGTTCGCGATGAATGGCGTGGGGCGATGGAGTGCAACGGCAATGGGTTGTGTTTTAACTTTGATGTCCGCAGCCCGATGTGTCCCTCTATGAAAATTACCCGTAACCGCATTCACTCTCCTAAAGGGCGGGCAACGCTGACGCGGGAGTGGTTGCGGCTACTGGCCGAACAGGGCGTCGATCCGCTGGCACTGGAAAAGCAGCTGCCGGAAAACAGCCTGTCGCTGCGCGGAATGATTGCCCGTACCCGTAATAGCTGGCACGCCAGCAAAGGGGAGTATGATTTTTCGCATGAAGTGAAAGAGGCGATGTCGGGCTGTCTGGCCTGTAAAGCCTGCTCCACCCAGTGTCCGATTAAGATTGACGTGCCCGCGTTCCGTTCGCGCTTCCTGCAGCTCTATCACACCCGTTATCTGCGACCGGTCAGCGATCATCTGGTGGCGGCGGTCGAGGGCTATGCGCCCCTGATGGCGAAAGCGCCGAAAGTGTTCAACTTCTTCCTGCGTCAGCCGTGGGTAAAAGAGCTAAGCAAAACGCATATCGGCATGGTCGATCTGCCTTTGCTCTCAGCACCGAATCTCAAACAGCAGCTCAGCGGTCATCCCGCGATGAACATGACGCTGGAGCAGCTGGAAGGACTGTCACCCGCCGAGCGCGCCAGCTGTGTGCTGGTGGTGCAGGATCCCTTCACCAGCTTCTATGAGGCACAACTGGTCAGTGATTTTATCAGGCTGATTGAGAAGCTGGGCTACCGTCCGGTGCTGCTGCCATTCTCGCCAAACGGTAAAGCGCAGCACGTGAAAGGTTTCCTGCAACGGTTCGCCCGCACGGCAGCCCGCACCGCCGATTTTCTTAACCGGGTGGCAAAACTGGAGCTGCCTATGGTGGGCGTCGATCCGGCTACCGTGCTCTGCTATCGCGATGAGTATCGTCAGACGCTGGGCGAATCGCGCGGCGACTTTAACGTATTGCTGGTGCATGAATGGTTAGCGCGTGCGCTGGCAGAACGTGACGTGCAGGCCACGGGCGGGGAATCCTGGTATCTCTTTGCGCACTGCACAGAGGTGACCGCGCTGCCTTCCACACCGAATCAGTGGCAGGGGATCTTCGCCCGTTTTGGTGCGAAGCTGGAAAACATCAATGTCGGCTGCTGCGGTATGGCGGGCACCTATGGCCACGAAAGTAAAAACCTCGAAAACTCACTGGGGATTTACTCGCTCTCCTGGCATCCGCAGCTCCAGCGACTGCCGCGTCAGCGCTGCCTGGCCACCGGCTATTCGTGCCGCAGTCAGGTCAAGCGTGTGGAAGGCAACGGTATGCGCCATCCGCTTCAGGCATTGCTGGAGATAATGTAAAAAAATTGTGCGCGACGTCACGCCGTGGCTGGATTAGAATATCCAGCCTGCGTGACGCACGAAGTCACTCTGCAGCACGGTGGCTTTGTTCCACTCTCCGACCATCGCCAGTTGATGGCAGAGTCGGGTCAGGGACAATCGCGCCAGTTGATAAGCCTGAAGGCGAAACAGCCGATCGCGATCGTTGTTTCCCATCTCCTGCACCAGTCGGTGATGCAGTTTACCCATGGCATGCAGGTAACTCTGATCGTCACCGTTCATCTGGCAGACTTCTGCCATATCCTGACAGGCATCATTAAACTGACGTAGCTGGTGGATCGTGCAGTCGGCCCGGTCGAGCTTTGCCTGCGCCATATAAAAGTCGACGGTGATATCGCGCACCGAAAACTGGTATTCGTCGATTTTGTGCTGTAACCAGGCTGAGACAGAGAGGGTCATCGCGTCGCCCTGAATGTGAATGATAATAATTATCATATTCATCCGGGCCGGAATTGCAATTGGCGGCAGAAAAATTTATCGATTTATCCTGCCTGTCGGTATAATCGGAAATAACAATCTGTTTACATCAAAGAAAGGCGTAACCTATCAATAAGCATTTTTATCAAAAATGGTTATTTTAAAAAGAGTGATTTATTAATAGGTTATCACACGCTTATTGACGCTGATTCTCTCACCGCAGGGTGAGCTGAAGCAGCTATGCTTAATAAATAAGCAGATAAAACAGCACTAGATGATTATCCCTGCAAAACAAGAGGTTGAAGTGATCGGTCAGATCACTACCATAGGGGGATAGCCTGAAAAGGTCCGGACTCAAGAGGTATCAACATGGCATCCGTTAATACAGACTCTTTCTCACCCGACGATTTTGTCTGGAAAGGGCTGACGCTGACTGAAACCGCAGCGCAACAAATTCTCAATCTGGCGGCTCAGGACCCTGATGTCAAGGGGCTACGCCTTAGCGTGAAACAATCCGGCTGTGCCGGGTTTGGCTACGTGATGGATTTGGTCAAAGAGCCCGTCGAAGACGATCTGCAGTTCTCATTCCACGGCGCAACGCTGTTTGTGCCGCTACAGGCGATGCCATTTGTTGATGGCACCGAGCTGGATTACGTTCGCGAAGGCCTGAATCAGATTTTTAAATTCAATAACCCTAAAGCTCAGCACGCCTGCGGGTGCGGTGAGAGCTTTGGCGTCGAGTAAGTGAAATATGTCACGACACAGCGAAACATCTGACGATGTACAAATCTGGGAAGGCAAGCTCAACTACAAAGAGGGCTTCTTTACCCAACTGCAGACCGAAGAATTTGCCAACGGCATCAATGAAGATGTGGTGCGGGCGATCTCGGCCAAGCGTAACGAGCCAGAGTGGATGCTGGAGTTTCGTCTTAAGGCTTTTCGTGCCTGGCTTGAAATGGAAGAGCCTCACTGGCTGAAAGCACACTACGAAAAACTCGACTACCAGGATTACAGCTACTACTCCGCACCGTCCTGCGGCAACTGTGATGACAGCTGCGCTTCAGAGCCCGGTGCTACGCAGGCTTCAGGCAGCGCGCCCGCCAGCGACTATCTGACCCAGGAAGTGGAAAACGCCTTTAACCAGCTGGGTGTGCCGGTACGTGAAGGCCGTGAAGTGGCGGTTGACGCCATTTTCGACTCCGTTTCGGTGGCGACGACCTATCGTGGCAAGCTGGCGGAGCAGGGGATTATCTTCTGTTCATTCGGTGAAGCGATTCAGGATCATCCGGAGCTGGTGAAGCAGTATCTCGGCACAGTCGTTCCGGCTAACGATAACTTCTTTGCTGCACTGAACTCGGCGGTTGCCTCTGACGGCACCTTCGTTTACATCCCGAAAGGGGTGCGTTGCCCGATGGAGCTGTCGACCTATTTCCGCATCAACGCGGCGAAAACCGGTCAGTTCGAACGCACCATCCTGATCGCCGATGAATACAGCTACGTCAGCTATATCGAAGGCTGTTCCGCGCCTGTGCGTGACACCTATCAGCTGCACGCTGCCGTGGTGGAAGTGATCATCCACAAAAATGCCGAAGTGAAATATTCGACCGTTCAGAACTGGTTCCCAGGCGGCGAAGGTGAGGGCGGTATCCTTAACTTCGTGACCAAGCGCGCGCTGTGTGAAGGCGACCACAGCAAGATGTCCTGGACGCAGTCTGAAACCGGTTCCGCTATCACCTGGAAATACCCGAGCTGCATTCTGCGCGGGGACTACTCGGTGGGCGAATTCTATTCAGTGGCACTGACCAGCGGTCGTCAGCAGGCCGATACCGGCACCAAGATGATCCACATTGGTAAAAACACCAAATCGACCATTATCTCCAAGGGGATCTCGGCCGGTAAAAGTCAAAACACCTATCGCGGGCTGGTGAAAATCATGCCAACCGCGACCAATGCCCGTAACTTTACGCAGTGTGACTCGATGCTGATCGGCCCGGATTGCGGTGCACATACCTTCCCGTATGTCGAAACCCGCAACAACACCGCTCAGCTGGAGCATGAAGCCACGACCTCACGTATCGGCGAAGACCAGATGTTCTACTGTCTGCAACGCGGTATCAGTGAAGAAGACGCGATCTCCATGATCGTGAACGGCTTCTGTAAAGACGTATTCTCGGAGCTGCCACTGGAATTTGCCGTGGAAGCCCAGAAATTGTTAGCCATCAGCCTTGAGCACAGTGTGGGCTGATGCCGTCACACGCGTTGCCGGAAGCAATGTGAAGGAATAAGTATGTTAAGCATTAAAGATTTGCAGGTCAGTGTTGAAGATAAAGCCATTCTGCGTGGCCTGAATCTCGAAATTAAACCGGGCGAAGTACATGCCATCATGGGCCCGAACGGCTCAGGTAAAAGTACGCTGTCTGCCACGCTGGCAGGCCGTGAAGATTATGAAGTCACTGGCGGTTCGGTCAGCTTCAAAGGTAAAGATCTGCTGGAACTGGCCCCTGAAGAGCGTGCCGGTGAAGGCATATTTATGGCATTCCAGTATCCGGTAGAGATTCCTGGCGTCAGCAATCAGTTTTTTCTGCAAACCTCGGTCAATGCGGTGCGCAAATATCGTCAGCAGGAAGAGCTGGATCGCTTCGATTTCCAGGACTTCATTGAAGAGAAAATTCAGCTGCTGAAGATGCCGGAAGATCTGCTGACCCGCTCAGTTAACGTTGGCTTCTCCGGCGGCGAGAAGAAGCGTAACGACATTCTGCAGATGGCAGCCCTGGAGCCTGAACTCTGCATCCTGGATGAGACTGACTCCGGTCTGGATATCGATGCGCTGAAAATCGTGGCCAATGGCGTCAACAGCCTGCGCGACGAGAAGCGTGCCTTTATCATCGTGACTCACTACCAGCGTATTCTGGACTACATCAAGCCAGACTTCGTTCATGTTCTGTATCAGGGCAAAATCGTGAAATCTGGCGACTTCTCGCTGGTGAAACAG